>Ga0207694_10004653_pt1 | contig 10685 bp, 8 predicted proteins | sample KBSC34metaG_FD_184353 | JGI IMG/M metagenome (GOLD analysis project Ga0207694, IMG submission 184353) | Corn rhizosphere microbial communities from Kellogg Biological Station, Michigan, USA - KBS C3-4 metaG (SPAdes) (version 2) | ecosystem: Host-associated > Plants > Roots > Rhizosphere > Soil...
GCGCGTCGGCGTGGTGGCAGATCGCGTGAGCTGACGTGCGCACGTCTACGCCGACGCGCCAGTCAGCCGCTGTCGACCGGCAGTTTCTTGAGCGCCGCCCGCAACAGCTTGCCGAACGCGGCCGGATCGCTGCGGCGCAGGAGCACGCGTGGTGTCTCATGCCACTGTGCGCACGCTGCAATCGCCGCGGCCACATCGTCGACCGATGACGCGCTCGGCACGACGTCCTCCTCCAAAAACAGCGCCTTGATCTCGAACACGCCGTCGCTGCGATGCGCCTTGGCGTCGAGGCGGCCGATCAGGCGGCCGCAATGCAGCAGCGGCAGCACGAAATAGCCGTACTTGCGCTTCGGTCCCGGCGTGTAGCATTCCAGCGTGTAGTCGAAGCCGAACAGCGCGCTGCCGCGCGCGCGATCCCAGACCACCGGATCGAACGGCGACAGCAGCGCCGTGTGTGTCGCGCGCAAGCCGCCACGTCGCGCACTGCGCAGCAACGGCAGGTGTTCGGGATGCACGTACGCCGGCACATCCCAGCCACGCACCGGCACGCGCAGCAATTCGCCGCGCGCCACGAACGCGTCCAGATCCGCATCCTTGTGCTTCCTGCCGGTGCGGAAGTAGTCGCTGATCCAGCGCGCCTGCGCGATGCCCAGCGCGCGCACCGCGCCAAGCACGAATTCGCGTGTTGCGTCGATGCGCGGTAACGCTTCGACGTCGATGCGCGCCTTGGCCAGCACGCGCTCGCTCAGGTCGTACACGCGCTGGAAGTTCTCGCGCCGCGCAATCATCAGCTCGCCGCGCGCAAACAGCGCCTCGAGCCAGCGCTTCTCGTCCTTCCAGCCCCACCAGCCCGCGCCGCCGCCTTTTGTCTCGCGCTCGAAATCCGCGGCACGCACCGGCCCAAGCTCGCGAATGTGCGCGAGCAGCCGATCCATGCCGAGACGCTGCTCGCGCTGCGCGCGCGCGGCATGCTTGTGTGCCCAATGTCCGGAGCGCGCCTCGCGATGCGCGGCGTGCAACGCCAGATCGGACATCGGCGCGAAGCAGGCTTCATGCGCCCAGCATTCGAAGATTTCGCCGCGCGCCAGCAGCTCGTCGAGCCAGCGCGGCGCGTAGGCGCCGAGCCGCGAAAACAGCACCAGGTATGGGCTGCGCGCGACCACATGGATGGTATCGATCTGCAGCAGGCGCATCTGCGCGATCGTGTCCAGCACACGCCGGCGCGTGGCCCGCGCGCGCGCCGGCTTGAGCAGACCCTGCACCGCCAGGTGCAGATTGCGCGCCTGCTGCAGCGACAAGGGCGCCTGCAACAGCGGATTCGACAGCACTTCAGCAACCGTTTCAGGTTTAGCCACTACGATCTGCCTGGCTTGAGAGGAATGTTCGAGAGGGACCTATTCTGGCGCGCATCCGCCGCTTGTCCAGCGGCCGCGCGCCATCCAGGGACGTTGTTGCATCGACAGGAGACACGCCATGAAACCCCAGCATCAGCATCGAGTCCATCTGCTTCTCGCGGCCGGCATGTTGGCCTGCTTCGGCAGCGCGCTTGCACAGGATCAGACCACGCACTTCACCGACCGGGACGGCAAACAGGTGACCCTGACCTCGGGCCAGCCCGCGCCGACACGTTACGGTCCGGCACCCGATTTCGCTCAACTCGACGCCAATCACGACGGCGGCATCACGCGCGATGAAGCTGAAGCGTTCACGCCGCTGTTCAACGATTTCGATCACCTGGCGCACCACGTCGACCGCATCAGCCAGCGTCAATACACGAACTGGGCGAAGAACGAATATCGCCAATAAGCCAGCGCGAGTGTCGCAATCGCAGTGCATTTTGCGTTGACTGTCTGTGAGAAACGGGTCCGCGCCCCGGTCTCCGGGCGCGGTTGCGTTGCTGCGCCCTCTTTTTTTCGGCGCGATTCTGGCGCAACATTCAGATCACGGCGGGCCGCGACCGCCAAGGGGAGATCGGACGCATGGCAGGCAACAACAAGGCAGCAGCGAATTCGGCGATGGCCGGTGTTCTGCACGACGTGCGGCTGGCGATCGGCGACCTGTTCGGCAGCAAGCTCGACGACAAGCAATCGGTCCTGATCGAAGTGTTGTTCGGTTTTCTCGGCGCCCTCGCCCGCGCCGACGGCGTGGTCTCGACCGAGGAAGCGCACTTCACGAACGGCCTGATGGACGAGCTGAAACTGAACTCCAAGGCGCGCAAGCTGGCGACCGAAGCGTTCGATCGCGGCTGCCGCCGTCAGGTCGATATCGAGGCGGAAATGCTGCGCCTGATGCGTACCTACCCGCGCGGCTCCGGCGAAATCGACCGCATCTACCAAAGCCTGCTGCGCCTGGCTGCCGCCGATCACACGATCCGGCGCGGCGAGCGTCAGTTCCTCGAGAAGATCACGCTCGGTTTCGGCTTCGAGCCTGAAGAACTCGACAATCGCCTGAAGAAGATCATGCACTGATTGCCAGGCGACGATGCGCGCCGCACGGCGCGCATCGTCATGTCTGCGTTTCAAATGCCCGTGATTTTCAATGCCCGTGGTTGTCGGTGCGGCCGATAAAGCCCGCGACATCGTCGTGGATCTTCTTCAGCGAATCCTCGTGCGCATACACCATGTGCCCGGATTCGTAGAACGCATATTCGATGTTCGATTGCAGCTTGGCCGGGATCGGCAGGTGGCGCATTTCGAACACCGCGGCGAAATACGGCGTGGCGATGTCGTAATAGCCGCCGGTCAGCAGCACGTGCAGCTGCGGGTTGTACTTCATCGCCACGGCCAGGTCCGGCACCACGTTGGTCGAGATCGGGAAGAACGAATCGCCGCCGGGCGGACGGTGCTTCCAGTCCCACGGATGCACGTCGCCGAACACATGGAACGCCTGTTCGTCGCCCCACTTCAACGTGCGCCGCACGTAGTCGTTGAATGCCGACACATACGCCGAGCTGATCGCCGCCGACTGCGGATCGTATTGCGCTTCCTTGTCGAGCGGATCCATGTTCGGACCGGAGAAGCGCGAGTCGAGGCGGCCGGTGGTCTGGTCGGCGTCGTCCTGCAAGGTCTTTTCGAATTCGCCGCCGTACACGCGCAGGTTGGCCTTTTCGATGTAGGCCGCCGGCAGTCCGGTGTACTGATGCAGCTTCTCGGCGACCGCTTTCTTGCGTGCCGGATCGAGCGTGTTGCCGGCGGCGAGCGCAACCAGATAGTCGGTGGTCGCATACTGCTCGACTTCCGCAAGGAACGGCTTCAACTCCTTCGGCTGGTTCGGCAGCTTCTTGTGATACCAGGCCGTGGCCGCGTAAGTCGGCAAAGCAAGCGCGTACGCCTGGTCGACGCCGGGATTGAACTGCGGCGCATCGATGTCGTTGCTGAAGGTGAGAATCTGCGACAGCAGGATCACGCCGTTGATGTCGATGCTTTGTTCGGTCTCGAGCACCGCGGCCAGCACCGCCGAGCGCGTCGTGCCGTAGGACTCGCCAAACAGGTACTTCGGCGAATTCCAACGGCCGTAGTGCGACAGGAACTTACCGATGAACTGCGCGAACGCGTGCGCGTCCTGGTCGACGCCGAAGAAATCCTTGCCGCGTTCCTTGAGCTTGGCCGCCTGCTTGTCCTTGTCCTTTTCCACCGCGAGCAGGCGCGAGAAACCGGCCGCCGGCGCATCGATGAAGACCAGGTCGGACGCATCCAGCAGGCTGAAATCGTTGTTCACGAGGTTGTACGGCGCGGCCGGCGTGTGCTGGTCGTCGACCGTCACCACGCGCTTCGGGCCGAACGCGCCCATGTGCAGCCACACTGTCGAGGAACCCGGGCCGCCGTTGTAGAGGAACGTGACCGGGCGCTTGCCGGTCTCGACGCCGGTCCGCGCGTAGTAGACATAGAAGATGCTGGCGGTCGGATCTTCCTTCTTCTCGTCCTTGCCGGTGAGGATGATCGTGCCGGCAATCGCCTTGTAGGTGATCGGCTTGCCTTCGATCGTGACCGTGCCTTCGGTGGCGATTTCCTTCGGCTTGATCGCTTCGGCGTCCTCGGCCGATTCCTTCTTCGGTTCCTTCACCTGCGCCGACACCGACACGTCGTCGGCCAGCAGCGGGGTCGACAGCGCGCATAGCGCGATCAGGATGAGTCTTTGTGGAAAAGTGCGCATTGCAACGTCTCCCCTGGCTTGAGGTGTGAAACCTGGAACGGTGAATTCTTCACAAGCGAAACGGCGCAGAACGCGCCGTTTGGTCCAAGCTTAGTATGGAAGATCGCCCGCACGCACCAATGCGCCGAAAGTAATGCCCGCGCCTACGCCTATCGTCGTATATCCAGCGCCACGCGCAACGGATCGAGCAGCGCGCCATAGCCGGCAGTGCGCGCCGTATTCTGGCGCAGCGGCTCACGCACCTGTGCCGCGCTGGCCGTTCGAACCGGCCGTTGCGTCTGGTGGAAATCCAGACAGGCCGGCTCGAACGGCAGGCCGCAGAACGCCAGCAGCTGACGGATCTGCGGCTCGGGTTCCGCGACCAGGCGTTCGTAGGACTGCGCGCGTATGCTGCCGGGATATCTGGCGGACCACGCCGACATGGCGCGGTCGTAGGCCGCGTAGAACGTGGCGATGTCGTCCAGCCGATAGGAAAATGTGGGACCTTCGGGAAACATCTGCTTGAAGCAGGACCAGCACGCTTCGAGCGGGTCGCGGCGGCAGTCGATGAAACGCGCACCGGGCAACATCGCGTGCGCCGCGGCGAGCAGCAGCCAGTTGAAGGGTTGCTTGTCGGTGAAACGCGGGTGCTGTGTTCGCCAGTGCGCGGTCAATTGCAGGTAACGCTGCCCCATGCGCCGCCAGTCGGCCGGCGTGGCGTCGGCCACCCACTGCGGGAATGCCGCCTGGCGGCGCTGCGATTCCTCGCGCACCACCTGCATCAGGTCCGGCAGTTCGCCGGCGCCGGCGATCTGCGAATGCGACGCCAGTATCTGTTCGGCCAGCGTCGACCCTGAACGCGGCAGGCTGACGATGAAAACAGCCTCTTCGCCGAAGGACGAATCCGGACCTTGCGCCAACGGTTGCGCGAACGCGGCGAGTACTTCATCGACATGCGCGGCAAACGCCGGCGCATTCCACGCATCGCGCGTGGCGCCCATGCGCGCGTTCGCGCGCCCATACATGGCGAATGCATCGGTGTAGCGCGCGCTGTCCTCATAGGCCTTGGCCAGGGCAAATTCCAGCGCGGCGCGCGGCCGTTCGCCGATCTGCGCATGCCGGTCCAGACGTTCCATCTCGGCGATCTCTGCTGCATCGAAACGTGCCGTCTTGATATTCGCCAGGCCGAACCAGGCCGCGGCAAATGTCGGCACCTGGCGCAACGTGGCGCGATATTCGGCCGCCGCGCGATCGAGTTCGCCCAGGTCCACGAGCACATCGGCAAGCGCGAGACGCGCGTCGGCGAAAGCAGGCTGCAACTGCAATGCGCGCGCAAAGGCCGCGCGCGCGCGTTCTGAATAGCCATCCTGGTCGAGATTGCAGCCGAGATTGAACCAGGCGTCGGCGGAATCCGGAACGCGCGAACAGGCCGCCTGCCAGGCCGCATACGCCGCATCGACATCGCCGCAGGCTCGCAGCGCATCGCCGAGATCGTTATTGGCGGATACATCGTCGGGCAACACCGCCAACAGGCGCTGCAACGGGTCGATGGCGTGATGCGCCCGGCCGGCACGGACATGCAGCAGCGCAGTCAATCGCAGCACTTCCGGATGCGCAGTTGCCACATCGCGGACGCCCAGCAGGGCATCGTTCGCCGCCTGGAATTGGTCGTGCGCAATGAATTCTTCGACCTGGCGCAACGCCGCAACCGCGCTCGCCGGCATCCCGCGCCAACGCGCGGCATCGCCCGCAGGCGCGGCCGATACGCGCCTCACATCGGATGCACCGTGCCGCTTTGCCATATTCTCCAATGCCGTGGTCATCCGCGAGCAGCGTCGATTCTTGCGGACTGGAGGGTCCGGCGACGTCAACCCGCGTAAACTCACGTAAAGAGATGTTGCAACCGGCAAAAACGTTGCAGCTCAGAACATGTGCTTCTCGATCCCCAGCTGCGCGAGGATCTTGCTGGCGATCTCCTCGATCGAGGTGTGCGTGGTGTTCTGCACCGGGATGTTGTCGCGGCGGAAGATCTTGTCGGCCAGCGCCAGCTCATGCCGGCATTGTTCGAGCTTGGCGTAACGGCTGCCCGGCTTGCGCGCCTCGCGCACCTGCGCCAGGCGCTGCGCATCGATGGTCAGGCCGAACAGGCGCGGGCGGAACGCGGTGAGGCGCTTGGGCAGTTCGAGCTTGTCCAGATCCTCTTCGGTCAACGGATAGTTCGCCGCCTTCACGCCGTAGTGCAACGCCATGTACAGGCAGGTCGGCGTCTTGCCGACGCGCGATACGCCGACCAGGATCACCTCGGCGTCGGCATAGCTGACATCGATGCCGTCGTCGTGGGTGAGCGCGTAATTGGTCGCGTTGATGCGCGCTTCGTATTCGGCGAAATCGGTCAAGCCATGCGCGCGTCCGACTTTCGGCTTGCGCTTGACCTTGAGTTCCGTCTCCAACGGCCCGATGAACGGCGCGAACACGTCGATCATCAAGCCGCCGCTGGACGCCAGCACTTCCGTGAGCATCGGGTCGACGACCGTATTGACCACGATCGGACGAATGCCGGTGGTTGCGTACGAGTTGCGGATGCGCGCGGCTGCCCCGTGTGCCTTTTCTTCGTCATCGATGAACGGGATGCGAAACGTATCGAAATCGATGTCGTCGAACTGGGTCAGCACGGAATGGCCGATCGTTTCGGCGGTGATGCCGGTGCCGTCGGAGACGTAGAAGATGGTTCGGCGCATGGGGGGAGTGTAAGCGAAGGCCCTGGTCCAATGAGATTCTGGATCCGTTCGCGCTGAGCGTAGCTTGCGCAGCAAGCGAAGTCGAAGCGTCCCTGACCCTTCGACTCCGGCCCGTCCTATGGACGGGCCTACGCTCAGGGCGAACGGTTTGTAGCTGTCAATGCTTGTCTCGACAGGCCCAAACCCCGAAAATTGGCAGTCTCGCTGGGCCTCACCGCCCTCCCCGCGCCTTTCCTGGAGATTTCCCTTGAGCGACCTCGTTCTTTGGCTCGATCAACTGCGCCTGTCCGACCTCGGCAAGGTCGGCGGCAAGAACGCCTCGCTCGGCGAGATGATCGGCAACCTGTCCAAGCTCGGCGTGTCGGTGCCGGGTGGTTTCGCCACCACGGCGCATGCCTTCCAGCTATTCATCGCGCAGAGCGGCCTGGCCGATCGCATTCAAAAGAAACTCGCCACACTGAATGTGGACGATGTCGATGCACTCACCGCCGCCGGCGCCGAAATTCGTCAATGGGTGATCGACACGCCGCTGATCGCAGACTTCGATGCCGCCGTGCGTGCGGCGTACGCGCAGCTGTGCGAAAAGGCTGGCGTGCGGGACACCGCCGTCGCGGTGCGTTCGTCGGCGACCGCCGAAGACTTGCCGGACGCCTCGTTCGCCGGCCAGCAGGAAACCTTCCTCAATGTAAGTGGCGCCGACGATGTCATCCACAAGGTCAAGGAAGTGTTCGCGTCGCTGTACAACGATCGCGCGATCGCCTACCGCGTGCATCACGGCTTCAAGCACGAAGACGTGTTCCTGTCCGCCGGCGTGCAGCTGATGGTGCGTTCGGACGTCGGTTCCTCCGGCGTGCTGTTCACGCTCGATACCGAATCGGGTTTTCGCGACGCCGTGTTCATCACCGGCAGCTATGGCCTCGGCGAGATGGTCGTGCAGGGCGCGGTCAATCCCGACGAATTCTATGTCTACAAGCCGACGCTGCGCGCCGGCAAGAACGCCATCCTGCGCCGCCAGATCGGCGCCAAGCAGCAGCGCATGGTGTACTCGGACAAACCCGGCGAGCGCGTGCGCATCGAAACCACGCCGGCGGCGGACCGCGCGAAATTCTGCATCAGCGATGCCGACGTGCAGGAGCTGGCGAAACAGTCGCTGGTGATCGAGCAGCACTACGGCCGGCCGATGGACATCGAATGGGCCAAGGACGGCAATAGTGGAAAGGTATACATTGTCCAGGCGCGTCCGGAAACGGTCAAGTCGCGTGGCAAGGCCACGCAGGTCGAACGCTTCCATCTGAAGACCAAGGGCAAGGTGATCGCCGAAGGCCGCGCGATCGGCCAGAAGATCGGCTCGGGCACCGCGCGCGTGATCCGCTCGATCAAGGACATGAGCCGCGTGCAGGCCGGCGACGTGCTGGTCGCCGACATGACCGATCCCGACTGGGAACCGGTGATGAAGCGCGCCGCGGCAATCGTGACGAACCGCGGCGGCCGCACCTGCCATGCCGCGATCATCGCGCGCGAGCTCGGCGTGCCGGCCGTGGTCGGCACCGGTGACGCGCTCGACAAGATCGCCGATGGCGTGGACGTGACGATTTCCTGCGCCGAGGGCGATACCGGTTTCATCTACGCCGGCAAGCTCGAATTCGACAAGGTGGTTGCCGACCTCGGCGCGATGCCGCCGGCGCCGCTGAAGATCATGATGAACGTGGCGAATCCGGAACGCGCTTTCGATTTCGCGATGCTGCCGAACGCCGGCGTCGGCCTCGCCCGTCTGGAGATGATCATCGCCAGCCATATCGGCGTGCATCCGAAGGCGCTGCTCGAATACGCCAAGCAGGATGCCGAGACGAAAAAGAAGATCGACGAGCGCATCGCCGGTTACGGCGATCCGGTGCAGTTCTATGTCGATCGCCTTGCCGAGGGCATAGCCACCATTACTGCTGCGTTCGCGCCGAATCCGGTGATTGTGCGCCTGTCGGATTTCAAGTCCAACGAATACGCCAACCTGCTCGGCGGCACGAAGTACGAGCCGCACGAGGAAAATCCGATGATCGGCTTCCGCGGCGCCAGCCGCTATGTCGATCCGAGTTTCAAGGATTGCTTCGCGCTCGAATGCCGCGCCATGAAAAAGGTGCGCGACGAAATGGGCCTGACCAATGCCTGGGTGATGATCCCGTTCGTGCGCACGCTCGACGAGGGCCGCAAGGTGATCGACGTGCTGGCCGAGAACGGCCTCGAGCGCGGCAAGGATGGACTGAAAGTGATCATGATGTGCGAGTTGCCGTCGAATGCGCTGCTCGCCGACGAATTCCTCGACATCTTCGACGGCTTCTCGATCGGTTCGAACGACCTGACCCAGCTCACGCTCGGCCTGGACCGCGATTCGGCCATCGTCGCGCACCTGTTCGACGAGCGTGACCCGGCGGTGAAAAAGCTTTTGGCAATGGCCATCCAGACGGCCAAAAAGAAAGGCAAGTACATCGGCATCTGCGGTCAGGGCCCGTCGGATCATCCGGATCTGGCGCAGTGGCTGATGGATCAGGGCATCGAGTCGGTGTCATTGAATCCGGATACCGTGGTCGACACCTGGCTGATGCTGGCGAAGAACAAGGCTGGCTGAACCACGATGGATGACGGGAGCTTCACGATCGCGCTGGAAGCCGAACCCAGGCCCGCCGACATCAACACGATCATTGTCGGGCTCACGCAATTCAACGCAGCGCAATCCGCTGGAGAAACACCGCAGTATCTGCTCGTTTCGATTCGCAACGGCGCTGGCGCCATGGTCGGTGGCTTGTTCGGAGCGACCTATCTGGGATGGCTGCAGGTGCAAGCAGTCTGGCTGCCGGAAGACTTGCGTGGCAAGGGACGCGGCAGCGCCCTGCTCGACGTTGCCGAAAGAGAAGCTTTGCGGCGCGGCTGCACGCAATCGTTTCTCGAGACCTTGAGTTTCCAGGCGCTGCCGTTTTACCAGAAGCGCGGCTATGCGGTCTTCAGCGAGTTGCGCGACTTCCCACCAGGCGGCGCGCGCTACGCGCTCACCAAACGTCTCGATAGCGACGTCTGATTGTTCCGGCAGCGGCGCGGCAGGTGCGCCGATGCCGCGCGGGGCATCGATGCACTTGATTCAATGGCTGTTGTTCGCCCACGGATCCTGCGCCGCCGCGGCGCGGTGCCACTGCTCGTTCGTCAACAACACTAGTTGCGGCTGCAGCGGACGCTGCGGATCGAATCCCTTGATCTCCGCTGCGTGCGCGACGGCCCAATCCAGCAGCCCCTGCACGAGCCGATGCGCCGCCTTGCCGTGCGGCGTGTCGGCATTCTGCAGCTCGCTGAACACGCTGCCGATCTCCAGGCGCGGACTGGGTGAAAATTCCAGCTCCGACAGCTTGGCGCGGAATTCCAGTTCCTCGCTCGGCAATTCCTGCGCACCGGTGAACTCGCGCTTGTCGAGCACGTGGCGGCCTTCATGGATGAAAATCGAAGTCTGCAGCACGGCCTCTTCGTAAGCCGCGATGAAGCACGCCTTGAGTAGCGGTCTGTTGCCGCACTTCGTGGCTTGCTCGGCGTACAGGTCGTTCAGTCCGAGCCAGCCCAGACGCAGCGACAGACCCGGCAGAAACGCGGCCGGATCGCGCGCGGCAATCGCCGCATCGCTCGCCTCGGCCGCGACGATGCGCGCCTCGCGCTTGGCCCGCGTGTCCGCGTCGGTCAGCGCGCGCCAGCGCAGCAGTGGACCGTCCGAATAGGCCGGCCGCACCTGGTAGATCACGTCCGGCTGGTTCCAGCCGCCGTGCGCCTGCGCGCCGTCCCAGA
>Ga0207694_10004654_pt1 | contig 10682 bp, 6 predicted proteins | sample KBSC34metaG_FD_184353 | JGI IMG/M metagenome (GOLD analysis project Ga0207694, IMG submission 184353) | Corn rhizosphere microbial communities from Kellogg Biological Station, Michigan, USA - KBS C3-4 metaG (SPAdes) (version 2) | ecosystem: Host-associated > Plants > Roots > Rhizosphere > Soil...
TGCGTGACGTGGTCTGGAAGTGGATCCAGGCCGGAAACCTGTCCATCGATCTCGCCTTTCGCATGGACGCGCTGTCGGGCCTGCTGTGCCTGATCATCACGTTCATCGGGTTCCTGATCCACCTGTACGCGGCCGGGTACATGGAGCACGACCCGGACTACGCCCGCTTCTTCGCCTACCTGAACCTGTTCTGCGGCTCCATGCTGGTGCTGGTCCTGGGCGACAGCATGCCGGTGATGTTCGTGGGCTGGGAGGGCGTCGGCCTTTGCAGCTACCTGCTGATCGGCTTCTGGTACACCGAGACCGCCAACGCGAACGCCGGCAAGAAGGCGTTCATCACCAACCGCATCGGTGACTTTGGCTTCCTGATCGGCATGTTCCTGCTGTTCCAGGCCACCGGCACGCTGCGCTTCTCGGAGATCGGCTCGCTGTCCACGGTCGGCTCGGCGCTGGCGGCGAACTACCACGGGATGCCGATGGCGTTCTGGGTGGGCCTGTGCCTGTTCATCGGGGCCTGCGGCAAGTCGGCGCAGATTCCCCTTTACGTGTGGCTGCCCGACGCCATGGCCGGTCCCACGCCCGTGTCGGCGCTGATTCACGCCGCCACGATGGTGACCGCCGGCGTCTACATGGTGGCGCGCCTGCACGCGCTCTACATGCTGGCCCCGGCCGTGCTGGCCATCGTCGCCATCACCGGCGCGGCGACCGCGCTGTTCGCCGCCATCATCGGCTTCGCCCAGAACGACTTCAAGAAGGTGCTGGCCTACTCCACGGTCAGCCAGCTGGGCTTCATGTTCGTGGGCGTGGGCACGGGCAACTTCACCAGCGGTGTCTTCCACCTTTACACGCACGCCTTCTTCAAGGCGGGCCTGTTCCTGTGCGCCGGGTCGATCATGCACGCCATGAGCGGCTCGGGCGACATCACGAAGATGGGTGGGCTGCGCAAGCTGACCCCCTGGACGCACGCCGTGTTCCTGGTCTGCTGGCTGGCCATCTGCGGCGTGCCCATCTTCTCGGGCTTCTTCTCCAAGGACGCCATCGTGGCGGGGGCGTTCGCCACCGAGATCTACGGCGAGGGTCTGGCCTGGGTGGGCCCGCTGGTCGGCTCGATGCTGCTGGTGGCGGCCCTGGGGACCGCCTTCTACATGTCGCGCCTGTACTTCCTGGTGTTCACCGGGCCTTCGCGCGCCGACCACGAGACGCAGCACCACATCCACGAGTCGCCCGGCATCATGGTGGGACCGCTGGTGGTGCTGGCCATCGGCGCCGGCCTGGGCGGTCTGGTGGGTGTCCCGGGTGGCCTGTTCGGCCATCCCGAGTGGAACATCCTCGGCGAGTGGCTGTCGACCTCGGTCGGGCCCGAGCTGGAGGTGCCGCACAACACCGAGATGCTGTTCATGGGCATCTCCACGGCGCTGGCACTGGGCGGCATCTTCCTGGCGCAGGCCTTCTACGGTGGCGGATACCGCGAGCCGGCCAAGAAGTTCGCCGCCGCCTTCCCCGAGTTGGTGCAGCTGGCGCGCGACAAGTTCCGCATCGACGAGCTGTATCAGGCCGTGATCATCCGGCCGCTGCGGATCTTCTCGCAGGCGTTGTTCCAGTTCGTCGACCGCGTCATCATCGATCAGCTGCTGGTCGGCGGCGCGGCCGCCGTCACCGACGTGCTCGGTCGCCTGACGCGCGCCCTGCAGGCGGGCGACGGCCAGCGCTACATGGCGGCCTTCGCCATCGGCGCGGCGGGGCTGGTCTTCTTCGCCACCCGTCCCACCTTGCCGTCCGAGCTGAAGGTCAACGTCTCCGGCTCGACCGTTTCGGTCGACGCCAGCCGCGCCGGACGCCAGTCGGCGCGTGGCCTGACGTACGCCTTCGACTTCGACGACGACGGGCGAGCCGAGGTGACGGGCACCTCCCCCGAGGCGCGCTACACGTACGAGCACGGCGGTTCCCACACCATCCGCGTGACGGTGACCGACCCGCGCTGGCACACCGAGAGCCACATCAAGAGCACGATCGAGCTGGGAGGACAGAACTAAAATGGGCGTCCTGGCTTGGATCACGCTGCTGCCGCTGGCCGGCGCCGTGCTGACGATGCTGGTCCCGCGCGAGGAGGAGGCCATTCACCGTGGCATCGGCCTCGGCACCGCCATCATCACGTTCCTGGCGTCGCTGTTCCTGCTGCCGGACTTCGACGCCGGCAAGGCCGGCTTCCAGTTCGAGGTGAACAAGCCCTGGGTCGAGTCGCTGGGGATCAACTTTCACCTGGGCATCGACGGCATCTCGCTCTGGCTGGTGCTGCTGACCACGTTCCTGATGCCGCTCACCTTGCTGGCGCCGCAGGCCATCGGCACCCGCAACGTCCGCGTGCGCGACTTCATCGTGGCCATGCTGGTGCTCGAGGCCGGCATGATCGGCGCCTTCGTGGCGCTGGACCTGTTCGTCTTCTACGTGTTCTGGGAGCTGATGCTGATCCCGATGTACTTCATCATCGGCATCTGGGGCGGCGAGCGGCGCCTGTACGCCAGCATCAAGTTCGTCATCTACACGCTGGTGGGCTCGCTGCTGATGCTGGTGGCGATCCTGTACCTCTACGCGCAGTACCACGCCGTCACCGGCACGTTCTCGTTCGACTACGCGCAGTTGATGAAGCTGTCGCTGCCGTTCCAGCCGCAGCTGCTCTGCTTTCTTGCTTTCGCGCTGGCGTTCGCCATCAAGGTGCCGCTGTTTCCGTTGCACACCTGGTTGCCCGACGCCCACGTCGAGGCGCCCACCGGCGGTTCGGTCATCCTGGCCGGCGTGCTGCTGAAGTTCGGCACCTACGGCTTCCTGCGCTTCGCGCTGCCGATGTTCCCCCTGGCCACCGAGTACATGGCCCCCACCATCGCCATCCTGGCGGTGATCGGCATCGTGTTCGGGGCGCTGATGGCCTACGTGCAGAACGACGCCAAGAAGCTGGTGGCGTACTCGTCGGTGTCGCACATGGGCGTGATCGTGCTGGGCATCTTCTCGCTGGGCCAGGTCGCCATGCAGGGCGCCATCTTCCAGATGCTGGCCCACGGCATCTCGACGGGCGGCCTGTTCCTGGGCGTGGGCCTGCTGTACGACCGCCGCCACACCCGCAACCTGGACGACTTCGGTGGGCTGTGGAAGCGCATCCCCCTGTTCTCGGCCTGCTTCCTGGTCATCGTGCTGGCATCGGTGGGCCTGCCTGGCCTGTGCGGGTTCGTGGGCGAGTTCATGGTGCTGCTGGGGACGTTCGGCTCGCCCATCGCCTGGTCGCAGAGCGGGCTGCCGGCGACGTTCCTGCCCATGCCCCGCCTGCTGACCATCATCTCGACGTCGTCGGTCATCCTGTCGGCGATGTACCTGCTGACGATGATGCAGCGGATCTTCTTCGGCCCCCTGGACAAGCCCGAGAACCGCGATCACCACCACGTGCGCGACATCCACGGCCGCGAGCGCTGGGTGTTCGGCATCGTCATCGTGGCGGCCCTGGCCACGGGCCTGTATCCGCAGCCCATCATCGCCCGCACCGAGAAGTCGGTCAGCGGCCTGATCGGCACGTTCCAGGCGCGTCTCAAGGACGCTCACACCAACCCCGACGCGCCCGCTCACATCTTCCCGTCCAACCCCTGATTGGATGCTCGCACCCTCATGAACTTCGACAGCAGCCAACTGTTCGCCTACTTGCCGATGCTGATCTTGATCGGCATGGGCTGTGTGCTCCTGCTCGCCGAGACGTTCGCCACCGCCGACAGCCGGCGGGGCCTCGCCTGGCTGGGCATCGGGGGCTGCATCGCCGCGTTCGGCGCGCTGGTGATGCAGTGGGGCGACAGCGCCCACCCGGTCTCGCACTTCCAGGACATGCTGGTCGTGGACCGCATGTCGCTGTTCCTGGACGCCACGTTCCTGGTGGCGGCCATCCTGACCTTGCTGTTCGCGCCCCCCTTCCTGCGTGAGCAGGGCTTCGAGTTCGGCGAGTTCTACGCCATCGTCCTGTTCGGCGCGGCCGGCATGATGATGGTGGCCCACGCGGCCAGCTTCGTGACCCTGCTGATCGGCATCGAGACGATGTCGCTGGCGGCCTACGTGCTGACGGGAAGCTGGCGCCGCAACCTGCGCAGCTCCGAGGGGGCGATGAAGTACTTCCTCATCGGCGCCTTCGCGACCGGGTTCCTGGTGTACGGCATGGCGCTGGTCTACGGCACCACGGGCGGCTCGCTGACGTACACCGCCATCGCGGCCAAGGTGCCCGAGGCATCGAAGACGCCGCTGTTCTACTTCGGCGAGTACTTCATCCTCATCGCGCTGTTCTTCAAGGTGGCGGCGGTGCCGTTCCACATGTGGGCGCCCGATGCCTACGAGGGCGCGCCCACCCCGGTGACGGGGTTCATGGCGGCCGGCGTGAAGGCGGCGGCGTTCGGCGGCATCCTGCGCCTGCTGGAGACGGCCTTCGGCAACCCGCTGCTGGTGTTCGATTTCACCGGCTGGGCGAACATCGTGGTGGTGCTGGGGGCCGTGACGATGCTGCTCGGCAACCTGGCGGCGCTGCGCCAGGAGAACGTGAAGCGGCTGCTGGCCTATTCGTCCATCGGCCACGCCGGGTACATCCTGGTGGGCGTCGCGGCGATGGGCCTCGGCTCGGCCAGCGCCAAGCCGGCGGTCCTCTTCTACCTGCTCAGCTACACCTTCACGACCCTGGGGTCGTTCGGCGTCATCGCCTGGATCGGCAATCGCCAGGACGAGCGGCTGTTCATCGACGACTGGGCCGGCCTGGGCACCTCGCGGCCGGCGGTGGCGCTGGCCATGACGGTGTTCCTGCTGTCGCTCGGCGGTGTGCCGCCCACGGGCGGCTTCTTCGCGAAGTTCTACCTGTTCAAGGCCGCCCTGGAGTCGCCGCAGCTGTACTGGCTGGTCGTGCTGGGCGTGCTGACCAGCGTGGTGAGCGTCTTTTACTACCTGCGCGTGGTGGTGGCGATGTACTTCCGCGAGCCCCTGCGGCCGCTGAATCCCACCGACGCGGCGTCGACCCGCGCCGCGCTGGTCATAACCGCCTTCGCCGTCCTGCTGCTCGGCATCTTCCCCGGTCCCTTCGTCGAGTGGGCCGGGCAGCTCATAAAGTAGGGCCCGGCTACTCCTTGGCGGGCGGGGCGGTGCGCTCGTCGGGAAGGTCGTTGATCCTCGGCTCGGCGGCCTTGGGGCGATCGGCCAGGAAGCGCAGCACCACCTGCTCGGCGATCTGCTCGGAGAAGCCGCCGAAGATGAAGTCGAAGCCGTGCTGGGCGAAGGGGATGAACAGCGTCTCGGAGGGCACGCCCACCTCGCGCAGCTTGTCGGCCAGCAGCTCGCTGGTGTGAAAGGCGACCAGCTGGTCGCGGCCGCCGTGAATGATCAGCGTGCGGGGCGCTCCCGCCGTCACGCGGGCGGTGGGTGACAGCAGGCGATAGAGGTCGGCAGCCGTGTCCGGGGTGGCGCCGGTGAAGCCGGTCAGCTTGGCGTGGATGTCGTAGGCCTTCGGATTGGCGGGGTGCTCGTAGCCCCAGGTCAGGTCGGTCGGGCCGTAGAAATCGACCACCGACTCGACGGTGGTGTCGGGGGCGTCGCAGCTCGGGGGCAGCTTGGGGTCGCCCGGGGTGTACGCGGTGAGCAAGGCCAGGTGCCCACCCGCCGAGCGTCCCAGCAGGGTCAGCCGCTTGGGATCGACGTTCCAGTCCGGTCCGGAGGCGTGCTGCTTGATCCATCCCACGGCGCACTTCACGTCCCCCGTGGCGCTCTTCCAGTTGGGCTGGGGGGCCAGCCGGTACTGGATGTCGAAGACCGTGTAGCCCCGCTCGGCCAGCCGGCGGCTGAACAGCGAGGCGTCGCCTTTCTCACCGGCCGACCAGCCACCTCCGTGCGCCACCAGCACCGCCGGCGAGGGCCCCGTTGCTCCCGCAGGCAGGTAGACGTCCAGTCCCAGGGGGACGCCGTCGACGGTGGCGTAGGTGACGGTCTTGGGCGCGGCGATGGGCCCCAGCGTGTCGACGCCGGCGTGCAGGTAGCGACCGAAGTCCAGGTCGACCCGGCGCTCGCTGGCCAGGCGCAACGCCTGCGCCGCCGGGCTGAGGGCCAGGACGATGGCGGTCAGCGACGCCAGCACGGCGAGGGCGGCCATGCCCCGGGCCGCCCCGGGCCGGCTGCCCACGAAGGCCAGGATCGACGCCACCACGGCTGCCACCACGATGACGAAGCTCTTCTCGCCCGCGGCGATGGCCAGCATGGCCAGCTGATTCGAGGGGGCGGGCAGCACTATCAGCGCGGCCGCCGCGGCCGCGGCCAGCGCCAGCACCAGCCCCAGAAACGACACGACGCTCAACGCTACGCGCGACATCCGGCGACGCTACCTCGGCGGGCAGGGTGGTTCCACCTTTGGGACGGGCGGTACCGACGCTGGCGAGACCGGCTGCCGGGCCGATGACTGCCTCGCGAGGTGGTGTAAGTTACGCCCCATGGCAGATGCCCCCGAAGGAAAGCCCGACGCCCGGCCCGAACAGCAAGAGCTCGCCGCCGTCCGGCGCGAGATCGACGCCACGGACGACGCCATCCTGAGCCTGCTGAACCGGCGGGCCGGCTTCGTGGCGCGCGTCGCGGAGCTGAAGGAGAAGATGCAGGCGGCCTTCTACGTCCCCTCGCGCGAGCGCCAGATCATCGAGCGCCTGTCGGCCGCGAACCAGGGGCCGTTTCCGACGGACGCCATCCGTTCGGTCTTCCAGGAGGTCTTCAGCGCCTGCCTGTCCCTCGAGCGGACGGTGAAGGTCGCTTACCTGGGCCCCGAGGGGACGTTCTCGCACATGGCGGTGAAGCACCAGTTCGGCCTGTCGGCGCGCGCCATCCCCTTGAAGACCATCGGCGCGGTGTTCGAGGAGGTCGAGCGGGGGGGCGCGGATCTGGGCGTGGTGCCGGTCGAGAACTCGACCGAGGGTGTGATCATCTCCACGCTCGACGGCTTCGTGGAGAGCGAGCTGAAGGTCAGCGCCGAGATCATGCTGAAGATCTCCCTGTGCCTCCTGACCCGCCCCGGCGTCGAGCTGGACGCCATCGAGCGCGTCTATTCCATCCCGGTGGCGATGGCGCAATGCCGGAAGTGGCTGGCCACCAACCTGCCGCGCGCCACGATGGTCGAGTCGGCCTCGACGGCGGAGGCGGCCCGGTCGGCGCTGGGCGACGCGCATGGCGCCGCCGTCGCGTCGGAGATGGCCGCCAAGCTGTACGAGCTGCACGTCCTGAAGCGCAACATCGAGGACCTGACCCAGAACGTGACGCGCTTCCTGGTCCTGGGGCGTCAGGAGCCCGGCCCGACGGGGCGGGACAAGACGTCGATGCTGCTGACCACGCGCGACGAGCCGGGCATCCTGTACCGCGTGCTGGGGGCGTTCGCCGAGCGGGGCCTGAACCTGACGAAGATCGAGAGCCGTCCCTCGCGCCGCCGCCCCTGGGAGTACGTGTTCTTCGTCGACATCGACGGCCACGTCGCCGACGAGGCGGTGCGCGCCGCGCTGGAAGGGGTGCGCTCGCAGTGCGAATCGTTGAAAGTCCTGGGCTCGTACCCGAAAGCTAACGCCGTCTGAAGCCGATAGAGCAGATCGTGCCCGCCGCACGATCGCTCGCACGGACCGCCACCCCGGGCACCGGGTCCGTCCTGCGCCGGAGCCATCGGGCGCACACCCGATGGCTGGCGCTGCTGGTGGCCGGGGGAATGTCGCTGGGAGCGACGGCCGCCCAGGCGTGGGTCCGCACCCGGATGGACGTCACCGAGGCGGCCTTCTTTCGCAGCTCCCCCAACGCGGTGCTCGAGGTGGCCACGCCGCCGGACTCGTTCAGCGTCGCCCCGGCCGACGTGCACGCGGCGGCGGAGACGGCGGTGGCCGCCTGGAGCTACCCGGCCATCGATTGCACCAGCCTGGCCTTGACCGTGGCGCCCGGGTTCAACGACAGGCAGGCGGTCGCCTATGACGGGCACAACCAGCTCATCATCCGCACGGGCGCCTGGTGTCCCAATCCCGACCTCTCGACCGACTGCCAGCGCGATCCCAACCAGGTGGCGCTGACCACCGTGTTCTCGCGCAGCCATCCTGGCGCCCTCGACGACGGTCAGATCCTGGAGGCTGACATCGAGGTGAACGACGTGGGCTTCCAGTGGGCCGTCATTCCCGACGGACCCATCAACGTTCACGACTACGGGAATTCGTATGACCTGGGTAGCGCCCTGACGCACGAGACGGGGCACTTCATCGGCCTGGCCCACACCTGCGAGTCCGACGGTGATCCCGTTCGTTACGACAACCACGGCGACCTGTCGCCCTACTGCACGATGCTGAGCGGCGACGACGCCGACGCCATCCTCGCCTCGACGATGTACCCGAAGATGAACCCGGTGGACGTCAGCCTGCGCTCGCTCACCGACGACGACGCGGCCGCCGCGTGCTCTCTCTATCCGGCGCTGCCGACGGTGATGGGCGGATGCGACGTCTCAGCGTCGCCGGGCCCCCGGGGCGGGGCGGCCGTGGCCGGCGCGACCGCCGTGCTCGCCTTCGCGATCGCCCGCCGTCGCCGCGCCCGGTAGCGACTCCGCCGCCCCTCGCGAGAGTTTCGAGATCGTCGGGTGTCGTACGTCATCAAGCCCGCATTCCGTTGCGGGGGACGCTACACCCGGCCGAACCTGTTGCTGCGCGGGCAACACTGCGAAACGACTCATGAACCTCAAGGTGGCCGGGCCCTCGACCGATGCCTTGGACAGTGATGCGGAAGCGAATCCTCGTGGTCGACGGCGACACCACGGCGCAGTCGGTCTTGCTCAATCTGCTGGGCAGCCTCGACTACGACGCCGTTCCCGCCTTCGACGGGCCAGGCGCCATCGCACGCATCCGCGGTGAGTCCTTCGATCTCTGCATGACGGACGTCAAGCTGCCCGGCCCCGACATCCCCCAGGTCGACGGCTACGCCGTCCTGAAGGAAGCCGAGCAACACCACCCCGCCATCCCGGTGGTGATGTTGCGCGCCGACGCCACGGTGTCCGACGCCGTCTCGGCGGTGCGGGCCGGCGCCGCCAACTTCCTGCCCAAGCCGTTTCATCCCCCGACCGTCGAGGAGATCTTGCGCCGCATCCTGGAAGGCTCGCCCGGCGCCCGCGAGCACCGCCGCAGCCCCGCGGTTCCGCCCATGCCGGCGGCCCTGATCGGCGAGCACCCGAGCATCCGCGACCTGATGCACAAGATCCTCCAGGTGGCTGAGACCGACGTCAGCGTCCTGTTGCGCGGCGAGACAGGCACCGGCAAGGAGGTGGTGGCGCGGCTGATCCACGCCTCGAGCCGGCAAGCCGGCGGGCCGTTCGTCGCGGTCAACATGGCCGCCATCCCCGAGAACCTGGCCGAGTCAGAGCTCTTCGGGCACGTGCGGGGCTCCTTCACCGGCGCCGACGGCAACCGGATGGGCCGGATCGCGTGCGCCCACGAGGGGACCATCTTCTTCGACGAGATCGGCGACATGCCGAAGGTCTTGCAGGCGAAGCTGCTGCGCGTGCTGCAGGACCGCGAGGTGACCCCCGTGGGCGGCAGTCCCGTTCCCGTCGACGTGCGCGTCATCGCCGCCACCCATCGCAACCTGGAAGAGATGGTGGCCGACGGCGCCTTCCGCGAGGATCTGTTCTACCGGCTGGATGTCGTACCCCTGGAACTTCCCCCCCTGCGTGAGCGGCGCACGGACGTTCCCGTGCTGGCCGAGCACTTCCGGAACGAGTTCAACGCGCGCGACAGCCGCGTCGTGCCTCCCTTCGGGCCGGACGTGGTGGAGCGGCTGATGGCCCACGACTGGCCCGGCAACGTGCGCGAGCTCGAGAACCTGATCGAGCGGCTGGTCATCGTGGCCGGCCAGCGAGCGGTCACGGTGCGCGACCTGCCGGGCCACCTCCGCTTCGACACGCTGGATCTCGACGCGGGCGCGCTGGACCTGCCGCTCGGCGGCGTCGACCTGAGGACCTTGCTGGCGGAGCTCGAGGATCGGCTGATCGGTCAGGCCCTGGCGCGGACGGGCGGCAACCGGAACCGCGCCGCCGAGCTGCTGGGCCTCAATCGCACCACGCTGGTCGAGAAGTTGAGGCGTCGCAACGTCGCTTGAAGGATCAGCACCTCCCGCGACGGGGGCCGGTCGAGCACGCTCGCCCGGCCTCGCCGCGAGCGCACGACGGAGGTGTCATGAAACTCGCGCCGTCATCCGGTTGACGGCGAATCCCGGCCCCGATCGCCATCCGATTGACGGTGTCAGGGAAGCGGTGGCCCGAAGCCCGCCATTTTCGCGGCGTAAAGCCGGTCACGTTCATGGCACGCCTCGTGCTGAATGTGCCGGGCATGGCGACCACGAAGCGCAAGAAAGCCGAGAAGAAAGCCGAAACGAAGGCCGAGAAGAAGGCCGAGACGAAGGCTGACTCGACGAAGACGGTTCGTACGGTGACGGGGGCCAAGGTCGGCAAGGCCACCAGCGCCAAGAAGAGCGCCAAGAAGTCGAAGAAGCTCTCCAAGGCCGAACAGCTCGCTCGCCGCAACGCGTACGCCGCGAAGTTCTTTCCCTACATCGAGAAGGTGGCCCGCCGCCTGGCCCGCCGCCTCCCCGCCCACGTCGAGATCGACGATCTGATCTCGTCGGGCGTCATC
>Ga0207694_10004655_pt1 | contig 10681 bp, 8 predicted proteins | sample KBSC34metaG_FD_184353 | JGI IMG/M metagenome (GOLD analysis project Ga0207694, IMG submission 184353) | Corn rhizosphere microbial communities from Kellogg Biological Station, Michigan, USA - KBS C3-4 metaG (SPAdes) (version 2) | ecosystem: Host-associated > Plants > Roots > Rhizosphere > Soil...
CCGCCCATGCGCAGCTTCGGTGCAGACGCCCGCAGGTTCGAGTATTTAAAGTCGGAGTACGACAACCCGTAACCGAAAGGAAATTCCGGCGTGAAATCGACATCTACGTATTTTGAGACATAGCCTACGGGATTTACCGGGTTTCCTAGTGGGATTCCGAGGTCGCTACTTGACGCAGGCCGGCCTGTAGGGAGCTGCGCGTAGTAGATCGGTACCTGGCCGACGGTGCGCGGGAATGTGATCGTCAGTTTCCCCGATGGAACCGCATCTCCAAATAGTAGATCGGCGATGGCGGGCCCGCCCATGGTTCCAGGATGCCAGCCATATAAGATTGCCTTCGACTTTGCCGCCGTTTCATGAAAGGTCAGAGGACGCCCAGCCAAGACGACAGTCACGATCGGCCGGCCTAATTTCGCGATTTCATTCACCAATGCCTCTTGAGCCCCAGGAAGATCGAGAAAAGCGCGGGAATGAGCTTCTCCCGACAGTATCTGCTCTTCTCCCAAAAAGAGAAGAACCACGTCAGCCATTCGTGCCTTCTGCAGTGCGTCCTCGAAACCATCCCGGGCTAGGTCGCGGCTGTTCTTCAAGCCAGGCGAATACAACACGCGAGCGTCGCCCAGCTTCTCCCGAAGCGCTGCCAGCGGTGTTTGTACGTCACTTGCGCGGCCGTCCATGGTCCAAGTGCCCATCTGATCTACCGGACTATCCGCCAGCGGTCCGATGACAGCTATTTTTTCATTTGATTTTGAGAGCGGCAGGATGTGTGTGTCGTTTTTCAACAGAACGATACTCTCGGTTGCCAGACGCTTGGCGATCTCCAATGCTTCGGCCGCAGGCGGTTCGACAGGTACCGGCGGACTCTGGTCGAAGAGTCCGAGTTGGAACTTGAGTCGCAAAATATTGCGCACCGCGGCGTCAATCGCTCTTCGATCGACCAGTCCCTTCTCAACCAAGGTTTTCAGATGGTCAAAGTAGGTTGTGCTGACCATCTCCATGTCCACGCCAGCAAGCAAGGCTTTCCTGGCGGCATCCGCGGTATTGGCGGCGTAGCCGTGCTGGATCATCTCAGGAATTGCGGTATAGTCGCTTACCACCATTCCCTTGAAATTCCATTCCCCGCGAAGAATCTTCTGCAGTGTAAATAGGTTTCCCGTAGCAGGTACACCGTTCAGAGCGTTGAAGCCCGGCATGAACGTCGCTACGCCAGCATCACTAGCCGCTTGAAAGGGCGGCAGGTATACTTCGCGAAGCTGGCCTTCAGGAACCCAGGTACTGTTATACTCCCTGCCCGCCTCCGCCGCCCCATAACCAACATAGTGTTTGGCGCTAGCAGCGATCGCGCCGGTTGAACTCAACGAGTCTGATTGGAAGCCGTGAATCATGGCGACAGCGAGTCTGCTGGCCAAGTAGGGATCTTCACCCAAACCTTCCGCAACTCTGCCCCATCTGGGGTCCCGCGTGATATCAACCATGGGGGCGAAGGTCCAGCGGATTCCGTCGGCAAACGCCTCGTGTGCCGCGATGCGCGCCGCCTGCTCGATTAGATCGGGATCCCAGCTTGCGGACTGTCCGAGTGGAATTGGGAAAATAGTCCGGTATCCGTGAATCACGTCGCGCCCGAAAAGTAGCGGAATCCCCAGGCGGCTTTCCTTCAGCGCGATCCTTTGCGCCTCGGCGCGATCCTGAGGGCTGCCCGCATTGAGAAATGAGCCCCAGCGCCCTCTGCGAATTTCCTCCTTTATTTGCCCGGAGAGTGGCGTCGTCATCGATGTCGACTGGGACATTTGCCCGATCTTTTCGTCGAGAGTCATACGAGTCAACAGGGACGTGATGCGGACTTCAATGTCCGCGGACGGCGCTGCCTGGAGTACCATCACGGTAGTCAGCACAGCCGCCAACCGACAGTGACTGTTTCGCCTTTGTAGCCGCATTTTCAGGAGTATTTCTGAAACCCCGCTCGTTGCAAGCCGCGCCGGGCTTCTCTACTTTTCATGAAGGTATTCCATACGAAGCCGGTGCGCAGATTTTCCGCCATGAGCATTGTGATACCGGTGTCGATTCCAACTACGTCAGTGTCATACCAATTCTTTAACGGATTGAACGCGTTTACGAAGCCATAGCGGCTCCAGATGCGCTCCCCATAGCTATTCTTGATGTTTTTCAAAACCCGCAAGGTCGCTTCAGGCAGGAACGGCAGCGAACCTCCGGTTGCGCTCGGGACCACGGTTCCATCAATCGGGCCGATCTCCGGAGGGCCGCCCCACACGACATATCCGTGCTGAGAATCCGAGGCACTAATGCCCCACAGATCATCGCTGTAATTACGGAAGCGACCGGCGAGATCCAGACAGAATCGACGATGGACTTCCGTGCAGATTTGGGAGTTCTTGAAGTAATCCGCGTACCGATCGCGCTTCCCGCGCAAGTCGAACCAAGCCTGCGGGTATTGATGCACGAACAGCGGGGCGTAGGAACCAATGTAACGTAGCCCTGCATACTCGAATGTCGTACGTTTCCAAGCGCTCCACGCTGTCTGGTCCAGCGGGTGGCTGGAGGACCCCATGCCAAGCAGATACATGATGATCAATTCGCTGTAGTAATCCCAGCGGTAGGGCAAGAACCCAATCTCGGGAGTCCATCCGTGCGAAAGCAGGGAAGTGTCTTCAGCGACCCAGGTCCAGTCCACACGCTCGAAGACCAGGTTGGCCAGCCGCGTGATCTCTGGATGGCCGAAGTATTCACGGCAGGTGAGAACACCGCACAACAAAATTGCCGTGTCTATCGAAGACACTTCGGCATCCCAGACTCTTTCGCCAGTGCTGATATTGGCCCAGTGATAAAAAAATCCGCGATGCGTCGGCATCTTTTTGGAAAGGAATTCCAGGGTGGTCAAGACGCGCGCGCCGACGCTCGAGAGCGGGACATAACCGCGCTTATGTCCAATGCAAAGGGCTGTGAGACCGAAACCAGTAGCGGCAATGCTCGCCACGATCTCTTTCGAGGCGAGCTCTTTGCCGGCGGCGTTAACCCTATTGCGGTCTTTAACCAGGCCAGTACGCGGATCCGCCTGTTCCCAAAAAAAGAGAAAATTTGCCTTCTCCAAATCTTCCAGGAACTGGTCATCAGCCGGCGAGAGAGCTATTTGATTGCTGCGCGGGTCAGCCTCCGCTGCCTGCAAGTCGTTGGGGTAGTTGGGGTTAAAAAGGAGGGCGGCACTCGTTCCTCCACAGCAACACTGTATTAATTTCCGACGCGACAACATTTGGCAGTCCGAGGATCCGTGTAGCGCACGCTAGGTGCTCATTTTAGAGATGCGAGAGACTGCGGGATGCTACAATCCTCCACAAATTGCACGAGGCGCGAAATGGTTTTCCTCCTGATTCATCGAATAGAATGTGACAGTCCCCAGGACACTGATTAGGCGGAAGTCGGCCGTCTGGCCTATTACGGGCGCCGTCGCCGTAGTCCTTGCCCTGACCCTCTACTTCGCTTCTAAACCCAAAGATTTGAAGTCGATAACGGGCGCCGTTCTTCGACAGGACACCGAACTAGGTAAGCAACTTCCGATCGCTAACGCGCAAATCTCGCTGGTAGGTGATCTAGCGGACGGTGTGGCAACCTCCGACTCTTCAGGTAGATTCGAGGTCAGATTGCGGCCGGGCGTCCGCGTCGGCCAAATGGCCAGGCTTCGTATCAGCCATCCCGGCTACCGGCCGATGGATCTTCCCGAATATCTACTGGATCGCCTGTATATAATTCGCATGGTGCCGAGCGACCAGACAGCCGATGCAAGTCATCCTGCGCCCATAGTTTTGTCGGATATTCGCGTGCGCTCCACCACCAGGAGTGAGATCTCCGTCAATGCGGGCAGCGCGTTAAAGACTTTTGAGGTGGTGAACACGGGCGACGTACCTTGCGATCGCCGTGGTCCCTGCTCTCCCGATGGTAAATGGAAAGCGACCGTAGGGGGCGCTTCGCTCGACGCCGGGGAAAACAATTCATTCCACAACGTGCGCGTTTCCTGTATTGCCGGCCCGTGTCCCTTCACCAAGATCGAAAAGGATTCTTTCTCTGCTGGCGGCAGCCACATAAGTGTGACCATTCGAAACTGGTCCGATACCACCACGTTTCTGCTGGAAGCCGAGGTGACCCATATCTCGAGTGGTGATATGATCCTTCAGTCTTTTCCCGCGATCTTCGACCGCAGTATGAGCTTTACTTTGCCTGCGTCGGCGCAAGGGCCCAGCATAGAGGCGACCATTGATGGGAAGGAAATTGTTTACCCGCTCGGCCCGACTTTAGATTTGTCGTGGGCCGCCTGCACCGTCAAGGCTTCAGGGGACGGCACGAAACTGTACCGCTGTGTGCTCAAATCTGGATACCGGTTTCGGTGATGGAGCAGGTCTCCAATATCCTCGAGTGTCCGGCCCTTGGTTTCGGGCACCAGCGCGAGTGGGGCCGAGCGTTGGCAAAAACATCATTTTTATGGGTGTTTATTGGTGCGCCCAGAGGGACTCGACCCCCCGGCCTACTCGAAGTCAAAGCTATGTTCGGCCAGTGGAATTCGAAGATCCGGCCACCGCTGTGGATTTTGTGATTGAGGGTATACTGACTCCTAGCCGGGAAGCTAAATGAAAGCTCATAGGGGTTTTCCCCCACATAGATCCCGCGGCTTTCACTTGTGCGTTCTGCTGTTGGTGGTGAGTGCTTCCTGGGGGTGCAAGCCCACTCCCCCTGCGTCAGCAACGACTCGCCAGATCGGTTGGCGGCCGATTGAGTCATGGATGGGCCGTGGCGACACGCAAACCGATTCCTTCAATATCGAAAGCACGCAGTGGCGGATTAAATGGGCGACCAAGGGCGCGGCCTCGCCCGGCGCCGGGTTGTTTCACGTCGTGGTGCACAGCGCGGTGAGCGGGCGGCCGATCGCCGACGCCGTGGATCACCAGGGAAACGGTAAAGGCGTCGCGTATGTCACCGAAGATCCCCGCCTCTATCATCTGGTCATCGACTCCAGCGGCGTCGATTGGTCGCTCGCGGTGGAAGAAGCGGTTGCCGGCGACGTAAAACGACAATGACCCCCTTGTTTCAAACGCCCAGAAGTGTATAATTTTGTTCGGCCTTTCGCTGGAGGTACGTAGAATGCCGGACAACACAATGAAGACGGACGACGCTCCGCGCGGGGTGTCCCGCCGGGAAATGATCAAGGGTGTGATTGCGGCGGGCGCGGTGTCCTCGTCAGCCTATCTGTTCCGTACCGCCATCGTGCGCGCCCAGCAGCCGGCCGCTGGAGCAGTGGAGCGGCTGGTGACTCTCACTGTCAACGGCCAGCAGCGGCGCGTGGATGTCATGAAGCAGGAGACGCTGGCCACGACGCTGCGCTACAAACTGGGGCTCACCGGCACTAAGCTGGGCTGCGACCGCTCGGAGTGCGGCGCCTGCACCGTATTGATCGACGACGTTCCGCATTATTCGTGTTCCGTCTTGACGCACAGCGTGCGCGGAAAGCAGGTCGCGACCATCGAAGGACTGGCTGCCGCCGACGGCAAGCTGCATCCGGTCCAGCAAGGCGTGATCGATGAACAGGGATTCCAGTGCGCCTTCTGCATGTCCGGCTTCATTATGGCGACGGTGGGATTCCTGAAAGTGAATCCGAACCCCACGCGCGCCGAACTGGCCCATGGCATCTCCGGCAATTTGTGCCGCTGCCAGGATTACGACAAGATCCTCACCGCCATGATGCGCGGCGCGGAGAATCTGAGAAAGGTGAGCTAACATGCCTGCCAAAACGTCTCCCGGCCAACCCGCTTATAAATTGATTGGACAGAACTACGCCACCCCCGACCTGGTGGCGAAAGTCACGGGGCGCGCGAAATACGCCGAGGACTATCGCGCCGAAGGCATGCTGTTCGCGAAGCTCCTGCTCAGCCCGATGCCGCACGCCCATGTGCGCAACATCGACGCCAGCGAAGCGCTCGCGATGCCCGGCGTGAAGGCGATCCTCACGGTGGACGATCTTCCGGCGCCCGCCGACGCCATGACGGATCTGGGTCAGGTGATCCCGGCGAACAAGTTAGCCGAGCGCGGGCTCACTAACGATCCGGTGTATCAGGGCGAACCCATTCTGGCGGTCTGCGCGGTCGATGAATACACCTGCGCCGAAGCCATCGAAAGAATTCGCATCGATTACGAGCGCTTGCCGCATGCCGTCGATCCGCTGGTCACGCTGCGTCCCGGAACGGCCAATGCGAGAGTCGAAGGCAACGTGTGGGTGCGACCGGTGGCAGCAGCGCCGGGTCCTGGACAGCCGCCTCCGCCTCCGCCCGCGCCGGCGGTGCAAGAGCTCAAGTGGACCGACGCGGACTTCGCGGAAGCCAAAGACGGCCAGCTTCCCATGGGCAAAGCTACCGATGAGTGGACTTACGGCGATTGGCAGGCGGGGCTCAAGAACGCCGACCTGGTTCTGGACGAAACGTTTGTAACGCCCAACACCAGCCATCAGACGCTCGAAACCCGCACCGCGATGGCGTACTGGCAGAACGGCAAAGTTTTCGTGCACTGCTCGACGCAGAGCACTTCGCAGACGGTTCCGGCGCTGGCGCGCTGGCTGCATATGGATGCGAGCGACGTCGTGGTGATCAGCGAATACACCGGCGGCGGATTCGGCAGCAAAATCACCAGCTCCATCCAGGCCATCATTCCCGCGCTGCTGTCCAAGAAGACAGGTGCGCCGGTGATGATGCGTGTGAGCCGTGAGGAGGAGCACTACATCGGCAAGGCGCGGCCCAGCATTCACGGCCGCTTGAAAGTCGGATTCACCAAGGACGGCCGCATCACCGCCGTCGATATGTTTGTGATTTGCGACAGCGGCCCCTACGATCCACAGGGCGATGCGAACCAGGCGGGGCGGCAGCTCTCGCTGATGTATCAGCCTCCGGCCATGCGCTGGCGCGGCCTTTCGGTGTTGACCAACACGCCGCCGCGCGTTTCGCAGAGCCAGCCCGGCGGATTCCAGGGGATCGTGCTGATGGAGCCGATCCTCTCCAAAGCCTCGCGTAAATTAGGCATCGATCAAGTGGCTATCCACCGCATCAATGCGCCAGAGGGTAAGGCGCTCATCGGACCGGCGGTGGGTGGCAAGCGGCAATACGTCACCAGTGCGTTTATCAAAGAAGCGCTCGATAAAGGTCACGCCGCGTTCCGTTGGGACGAGAGAAAAGCGCAGCCGAAGCGCAGCGGCACCAAGGCGCGCGGCATCGGCGTAGCCACCAGTTGCTTTGTCGGCGGCTCGGTGGGGTTCGACGGGCTGTTCATCATCAAGCCGGACGGCAGACTCTATATTCAATCCGGAATCGGCAACTTGGGTACGGAATCGGTCAGCGATTGCCACCGCGTCACCGCGGAGGTTCTCGGTGTGCCGTGGGACAAATGCGAAATCACGTGGGGCCACACCGGGCGCAATCTGCCGTGGACTTGTCCCTCGGGCGGCAGCCAGACCACTCATGCCATGACGCGCGCGGCTTATGTCGCGGCGATGGATGCCAAGGACAAGCTGCAGCAGATTGCGGCCAAGGACCTCGGCGGCAAACCGGAAGATTACGACGTGGGCGGCGAGCGCGTCTTCCACAAAGGCGGCGGCGCGAGCATGAGCCTGGCGCAGGCGGCCAAGCGAGCTGTAGAGCTGGGCGGCATTTATGATGGTCACGAACTGCCGAAGGGCATCAACAAGTTCACCGTGGCTTCGGCGAATGCGCTCTCGGGCCAAGGGCTGCTCGCCGTGGCGCGCGATACCATGCCGCGCGATGGCCTGACGCATTCCTACGTGGCGGGCTTCGCCGAGGTGGAAGTGGATCTCGAAACCGGCAAATATCAGATCCTCGATTACCTGGCGGTGGCCGACGTCGGCACAGTGATTCATCCGCGTGCGTTGGGCGGCCAGATCCTGGGACGGTCGATGCTAGGTATTGGCCATGCCATCGGCCAGAAGTGGGTTTACGATCAGCACTACGGCCTTCCGCTCGCCAAGCGGTTTCATCACCTGAAGCCGCCAACCATTCTCGACGCGCCCGAAAAGATGGCGTGGGACGCGGTGGGCATTCCCGATCCGGAGACGCCCATCGGGGCTCGCGGAATTGGTGAGCCGCCCGTGGGCGCTGGATGCATGGCGATTCTCAATGCGCTTTCAGACGCTTTGGGAGACGACGTGTTCCGCCGCGCTCCCGTGCTGGCGGATACAATTCTGGCTTCGCTCGAAGCGGGCCGCCCGATGGAAGAGGGCCTCACGGCCCACATATAAGGAGAGCGGAATATGGCAATCGTACGCGATATCATGCCGGCCTTCGAGCTCTTTCAGCCGGCCACGGTTGACGACGCGCTGCGCCTGCTCGCGCAGCATGGCGCGGATGCCTGGGTGCTGGCCGGCGGCCTCGACAGTTTCGACTGGCTGAAAGACCGTATCAAGCGCCCCAAGGTGGTAATCGATTTGAGCCAGGTGGCCGAGCTGCGCGGCGTGCGCGAAGTCGGCGGCGGCCTGGAGATCGGCGCCATGACCACGCTGACTGAAGTGGTACGGCATCCCGTAGTCAAGGCGAAGTTCAGCATTCTATCGACAGGCGCGGAGTCCGCCGCGTCACCGCAGATTCGCAACCAGGGCACCCTCGGCGGCAACGTTTCACAGGACGCGCGCTGCTGGTATTACCGCGGCGGCTGGAAATGCTATCGCGCGGGCGGTAACATCTGCTTTGCCGATACGCCCACCGCGATCAATCGCGAGCATGCCATTCTCGGCGCCGACCGGTGCGTGGCCGTCAACCCGTCCGACAGCGCGCCCGCCTTGATCGCGCTCGAAGCGCAAATGGTGATTCGCAACACGCAGGGCGAGCGGGTGGTCAACGCCGAAGACTATTTCATCGGGCCTGCAATCGACATCATGCGCATGACGGTGCTGAAGCCCGGCGATCTGCTGACGGCGATTCGCATCCCGGCCACGTGGGCGGGGGCGCAATTCTACTTTGAAAAAGTCCGCGACCGCGCGGTGTGGGATTTTCCGCTGTTGAACGTCGCCTCCGCCATGGTGGTGACGGGTGGCAACATCGAACGCATCCGCATCGCGGTGAATGCCGCCGCGGCGCGCCCCTTGCGCCTCACGGCTGTCGAGGATGCGGTCCGCGGCAAACCGCGCAATGCTTCCACGGGCGAGATGGGCGGGAAACTCGCCGTCGCCGGCGCGGAACCGCTGCGCTATAACGGTTACAAAATCCCGCTGATGCGGAATCTGGTCAAGCGCGCCATCAGTGGCGTGGAGGAGGCCAAGTGGGCCTAGTCGAGTTCGCGACAAGTCCATGGGGGCAGTCGGTCCCCATTCATATTTCGTTTTTCCTGATGTGGGTGGCGGCCATCGGTGGGTTGGCGTTTTTGATCGTTCACGCCATCTGGGTGCAATTCATTGCCAGGAAAGAAGCGCCGGCGGAAGCTGTGTCGCCAGAAGTGGCGGCGAAGGTTCCGGAGAAAGTGGCGCGCCACAGTTTGGCCTCGCGCCTGTTCCACTGGATCATGGCGGCGGCGATGTTCGCTCTGTTGATCACCGCGTTTCTGCCCAAACTCGGATATCAATTCCCCTGGGTGACCTATCATTGGATCGCCGGTCTGGTGCTGACCGCGTCCATCGTGTTCCATATCTTCCATGCGTCCTTCTGGCTGGACTTCTGGGCCATCTGGCCCGATTCGATCGACCTTGAGGACGCCAAGCGGCGCTGGCTGCGGGCCACCGGCAAAACCGCCGCGGCTCCGCGCAAGTTCGCAAAGTATCCGATGGAAAACAAGATGTACCACGCGGTGATCGTGCTGGCCGGATTGTCTGTGACGGTCACGGGCCTGTTCATGATGAAACGCGTGCGGACTCCGTTTTTCACCCGCAATCCGTACGTCTTCGGCGACATGACCTGGGGGCTGATGTACGTGCTGCACGGCCTCGCGGGCGTGGGACTGATTGCGCTGATCATGGCGCACATCTACTTTGCGCTGCGGCCCGAGAAGTTCGCGATCACGAAATCTATGGTCTTCGGCTCGATCAGCCGCGAGCACTATCTGGAGCACCACGATCCGGAACGCTGGGCCGCCACCAAATAATGCCCAGCCAACTTGCGGAGTCCTGTAGTTCCATTGAAGAGTGCTATGAATTCATGCTGGCGTATGCCGGGCAAGGCTTGGCCGGCGGAGGACAAGACGGTCTGATCCGCGATTTTCTGGGCCGCGCGGCGCAGGCGCTAGCGGGATTGGAGGGCGCTTATGCCTCTGCCGTTGCGGAGCGGGCAGCGGATCATGCTGGGACCTACGCCGCGTTTCAAGCGGTGCTGGCTCGCGATGCGCGGGATTCACTGGCGGCAGTGGAACTGGTGCTGGCGCAATCCACTATCAGCTCTCAGTTGATCGACAATCTGAACGCGTCGATTCACGTTCGCGCTGTGCTGACGGATCTTTTTCTGATCGATGAGATCCTCAAGGGGAGCCGGAATCAGGAGAACCCAGCGGGCGCGGCGTAGGACGCCGGGGAACCGCCTTGCGCATTAGAGACGGCGATTTAACTTTAGTTTCAATGGTGCGCCCGGAGGGACTCGAACCCCCGGCCTACTGATTCGAAGTCAGTCGCTCTATCCAGCTGAGCTACGGGCGCATAACT
>Ga0207694_10004656_pt1 | contig 10681 bp, 7 predicted proteins | sample KBSC34metaG_FD_184353 | JGI IMG/M metagenome (GOLD analysis project Ga0207694, IMG submission 184353) | Corn rhizosphere microbial communities from Kellogg Biological Station, Michigan, USA - KBS C3-4 metaG (SPAdes) (version 2) | ecosystem: Host-associated > Plants > Roots > Rhizosphere > Soil...
CAGAGGGGTCTCGGCGACCGCGGCGCGCACCACGGGATCGTCGGAAAAGTCGACGCCGCGCCGGAAGGCGGAGCCCGCCAGCGCGAGATGCGCCATGCGCGCGGTGCCAATCGCGACGTGCCGCTCGCGCGGGTGCTGCAGCAGCAACACCCGTGTCCGCGTCGTCAGGCGCGGGATGTGCGCGCAATAGCAGACGACCAGCGGACGCCCACAGCGCGCGCAGACCGCGCGCCCCGATCCGGGCAGATCTTGGGCCGCTGCGCTGGCACCAGGGGCTGGACCCTCTCCGCCTTCGACGCTGACGAGTGCGACGCCGGTGGGTTCGACGTGGGCTGCTTCGACGCTGGCTAGCTTCATCTGTCGTTGCTCATGGCTGGGGCTCGTCCATCGTTCGAACGCGCGGGTCGGGCGACGGCCTGCGCCGGCCGCCCGTCGATCACCAGGTCCAGCGCGCGTGCTCGCCGGCACATGCGCGCCGACAGATCGACGCCGATCGCGTCCAAACCCAGGGCATTGGCCACAGCCAGCACCGTCCCGAAGCCGCAGAACGGATCGACGACGGTGCGGGTGGTCGTGTGCTCGAGCACGAACCGGACGGCGTCCAGGCAGGCCGCCGCCCCCATCGCCTTCGGCCCCGAGGCGAACCCGGCCTCGGGCAGGACGTCGGCGGTGATCGCGCGCACCGACGGCTGCAGCGTCCTGGCGAAGCCGAGCAGGTGCGAATAGCTCGCGCGCCCGACGGTGACGGTGCCGGGCGCCCTGCGGCAGACGATCTTGTGAAACAAGCAATGCATGCCGGCGTCCTCCGCCGCACGAGTCACCAGGGCGCCCTTGTCGATCCACCTCCCGGCGCGGCGCACGTCGCTCTGAAAAAAGATGGCGGCCCCGTCGTCGCCGACCGCGCGCACGACGGCCGACGCCGCCTCGACGAACCAGCGGCGCCAGCCCTCGAAGCCGAGGGCCGGCACCTCCGACGCATCCGGCAGCGAAGTGATCACGCTGGCGCCGCGGAGGGGGGCGTTCTGGCGCAGCCAGCCGAGCGCGTCGGCGTGGACCACCGTGCGCGCGGGGAGCGGGCCGGACCCCGGCGACGACAGCGCTGGCGCGCCCGAGGCGAGTGACGACACAGGTGAGCTCGATCGATCGAAGAGCGGCGTGGACCGCGGCCGCATGGCGCAGCCTTATAGCCCGCGCGCCTCACCCCATCAACGCGCGCGCTCACGGCCGTTTCATGCGCTAAGGTCCGGGCGATGTCGGCCGTCATCGTCATCTCGAAGTTGGCCAAGGCCTACCCCTCGGGCCTGGCCGCGCTGAAGAACGTGGACCTCGCCATCGATCGCGGGGAGATCTTCGCGCTGCTCGGCCCGAACGGCGCCGGAAAGACCACGCTCATCAACATCGTGTGCGGCATCGTCACGGCCAGCGGCGGCACTGTCACCGTCGATGGCCACGACAACGTCCGCGACTATCGGGCGGCGCGCGCCAAGATCGGCCTCGTGCCCCAGGAGCTGACCACCGACGCTTTCGAGAGCGTGTGGGCCACGGTCAGCTTCAGCCGGGGCCTGTTCGGGCTGCGGCCCGATCCCGCGCACATCCAGCGCGTGCTGCGCGATCTGTCCCTGTGGGAGAAGCGCGACGCCCGCATCATGACCCTCTCGGGGGGCATGAAGCGGCGCGTGCTGATCGCCAAGGCGCTCGCCCACGAGCCCGAGATCCTGTTCCTCGACGAGCCGACCGCCGGCGTCGACGTCGAGCTGCGGCGCGAGATGTGGGCGCTCGTCCGGCGGTTGCGCGACAAGGGCGTGACCATCATCCTCACCACGCATTACATCGACGAGGCCGAGGAGATGGCGGACCGCATCGGCGTGATCAACAAAGGCGAGATCATCCTGGTCGAGGAGAAGACCAAGCTCATGCGCAAGCTGGGCAAGCGGCGACTGACCCTGTCGCTGCAAGAGCCGCTGGCGGCCGTACCTGCCACGCTGGCAGGGTGGCCCGTGGCGCTGAAGCAGGGCGGCGCTCAGCTCGAGTACACGTTCGACACCAAGGACGGCAACAGGGACGGCAACAGGGACGGCAAGGACAACAAGGACGGTCAGCGAACCGGACAGGAGATCCCCGCCCTCCTGCGCCGGCTGGAGGAGCTGAAGATCGGGTTCTCCGACCTCAGCACGCACGAGAGCTCGCTCGAGGAGATCTTCGTCAGCCTCGTGAGCGAGAGCGCCGGCGCGAGCCGAGAGACGGCGGAGGCAGGGAAGAAATCGGGCAGCACCGCCAGCCCTGGCCTGGGAGCGCGATGATGGCGACGACCACCCCACCGGCGGCGCTGCCGGCCACCAGCGCGGCGCGACCGATGCTCTTCAACCGATACGGTATGTGGGCCATCTATCGCTTCGAGATGGCCCGCTTCCGGCGCACCCTGCTGCAGAGCCTGGTCACGCCGGTCATCACGACGGCGCTCTATTTCGTGGTGTTCGGCTCGGCCATCGGCTCGCGCATGACCAGCGTCGGCACGGTCGGTTACGGGGCGTTCATCGTGCCCGGCATGATCATGCTGTCGCTCTTGACCACCAGCATCTCGAACGCCTCGTTCGGGATCTATTTCCCCAAGTTCACCGGGACGATCTACGAGCTGCTCTCCGCGCCAGTCTCGTATGGCGAGATGATCGTCGGCTACGTCGGCGCTGCGGCCACCAAGTCGATCATCCTCGGGCTCACCATCCTGGCGACGGCGTTCCTGTTCGTGCCTCTGCGGATCGAACACCCGCTGTGGATGGCGGGGTTCCTGGTGCTGACCGCCACCACCTTCAGCCTGTTCGGCTTCATCATCGGCCTGTGGGCCAAGGGCTTCGAGCAACTCCAGCTGATCCCGGCGCTGGTCGTGACGCCGCTGACGTTCCTCGGCGGAGCCTTCTACTCGATCGACATGCTGCCGCCCGCCTGGCAGAAGGTCGCCCTCTTCAACCCGGTCGTGTACCTGGTCAGCGGGTTCCGCTGGAGCTTCTACGGCGCGGCCGACGTGGCGGTGGGTATCAGCCTGGGCATGACCTTCGCGTTCCTGGTGGCGTGCGTGGCGGTCGTGGGGTGGATGTTCAAGACGGGTTATCGCCTGAAGAAGTGAGCCCGGCTCGCGCTCGCCTCACCAGCCCAGCTCGACGCGGGCGCCGGCGAGGCCTGCCTTCGGCTTCGCGCCGGGCTCGCCATACAGGCACAAGCCGTGGGCGCGCGGCCCGGCTGGCACGGTGAAGCGCAGGTGGTGGGGGCCGGGGGCGGTGGCGGCGCTCACGACCTCGGGGCGGCGGCTCGCGACCATGACCGCGCGGCCCATGCCGTCGTCTCGCGCGGCCAGCGCGCGGCCGACCAGGACGCCGTCGATCGAGACCTCGAAGGCCGACATGCCGTCGGGCGGCGAGATCGTGCCCGGGTACTCGGACGAGAGGCGTGCGCGGATCCAGACGCGCGACGACGGACGTGACGGCGTGTCGGAAGGTGCCGCCGGCGCGACCTCGTAGTCGTATTCGAAGAATCCAGTCTCGGTGCCCCAGACGTGCGCCAGCACGCCCCCTGCGTAGGCGCCGCTCGCTTCCCAGCTGGCGCGGGAGAAGGTGAGGGGATCCCAGGTGAGGCGGGGCGAGGACCGGGACGGGGACGGGGACGAGGACGAGGACGGGGACGGGGACGGGGGCGAGGACGCAGGCCAGGTGGGGACGGCGGCGGTGGGGCCGGTGATGTCGGCCCGCAGGGGGAAGATGGGCGTGGATCCGCGCTCCGGTCCGAGGAGCGGGTTCGTGGCCGCGACGGCGCCTGGCGCGGGCAGGGCGACCGCGTCCGCCGCCGCGCGCATGGCCGCCCGCAAGGGCGCGGACACCGGCTCACCGACGCTGATGGCGTGGCTCTCGGGCCCGCCAGGGGTCGACTGGTAGATCCAGATCAATCCACCCGAGGCCCCGTCCAGGCGCAGGCGCTCGAAGATGCGGGCGGTCCACGCCGCCCGGGTCTCGCCACGCCACGAGCCTCGCCCGTCGCCCCGGACGCCGAACTCCCCCAGCACGAAGGGCTTGCCGGCCACGTGCAGCGCCAGCTGCGCGAAGTCGTCGATGAAGGCGTCCAGCATCTCCGTGTCACGCTCGCCCAGCATCTCCTCGGGGTAGAAGTGCCCGTCGCAGTAATCCACCTCTGGCAGCGCGCACAACGCCAGCCACTCGGCGCGCTCGCGTTCCAGGCGGTAGCCGGTCACGCCGGAGGTGACCAGGTGACGGGGATCGAGGCGGTGCACCAGCCGCGCCATCTCGACGACCCACGCGCGCCGCGCCCGCGCGCCGGCGGCCGTGTCGACCCGTGACTCGTTCATCAGCTCCCACGCCAGGATGGTCGGATCGTCGCGGTAGCGGATCCCGGTGACGGTGTTCGTCCGCCCCAGCAGCCTCTCGACGTGCGCCCGGAACGCCGCCCGAGCGGCCGGATCGGAGTAGAAGCCGTCCGCCGCCCCGAACGTGTCGGGGCGCCAGCGGCCGGACCAGCGCAGGTACTGGGGGACCCCGCCGTAGTCCGACCAGCTGTTCGAGAGCGTGACGATCAAGCGCACCCCGCGCCGCCCCGCCTCCGCGATCACGCGATCGAGCTGCGCCGGGCCAGCGTCGATCCAGCCCCCCGGCCCTGCCCGGAAGTAGTAGCCCTCCTTCTGCCAGGGGGCGGCGTCGGCGGCCCCCTCGCCGAAGGCCCAGATCCGCCCCACCCGCAGCCCGTCGCGCGCCGCTTCGTCGAGCAACGCAGCCGCGCCCGCGCGGCTGTCGGGCCCGTGCATCACCGCCAGGTTCGCGCCCGCGAACCGGAAGGGTGCCCCGTCGTCGCCTACCACCAGCTGGTTGCCGCGCACACGCACGAAGCCGACGTCGTTGGCGCCTTCACGACCGGCGGCTCCCCGAACCGTCGCCATCGACCCGAGCGCTCCGGCAGCAAGGACGAACAGCGCGATGCTCATCGAGGCGGGTCTCACCGCACGCGTCGAGCGCTCGCGATTCGCCGAGCTCACCGAGCGCGCAGACACAGCACGGCATTTCGATATCTCGATTTGGCAACCTTCGCAAGAATGAGACCTGTCGTCTGGATGTCGGGAGCCCCCCCCCTCTCCTCCCCAAGGGGCCCGACGGCCGCTCCCAGAGTGTCGCCTTGACGGGTCCCGCGTTCGCCCCGGATAATCCGGCGACCACCGATGATCGCCGCGGGACAGCAGATTGGCGGCTATACGGTCCTGCATCTGCTGGGTCGGGGCGGCATGGGCGAGGTGTACCTGGCCCAGCACCGGCGCATGGCCCGGCGCGCGGCCATCAAGGTCCTCGTGCCGGAGCTGTCGCAGAACGCGGTGGTGCTCGAACGCTTCTTCAACGAAGCGCGCGCGGCATCGTTGATCCGCCACCCTGGCATCGTCGAGATCCTCGACTGCGACCTGCACCTCGGCCAGGCGTACATCGTCATGGAGTTTCTCGAAGGCGAGAGCTTCGGCGGTTACCTGTTTCGAACCGGCCCGCTCGACGGAGATCTGCCGCTCTTCTACGGCGTCTCGGCGGCCGTCGCGAGCGCCGTGGGCGCGGCCCACGCGATGAACATCGTCCACCGCGATCTGAAACCGGACAACATCTTCCTGCACTTGCCCGGGCCCGCGACGCCCGGCGCGGTGGTGAAGATCCTCGACTTCGGCATCGCCAAGCTGGCTCAACAGGACGGCGTTCCCAGCCAGACCGGGACGGGCGTGCTCCTCGGAACACCGGCCTACATGTCCCCCGAGCAGTGCCGGGGCGCCGGACGGGTCGATAACCGGTCCGACATCTACTCGCTCGGCTGCATTCTCTATGAAGCGCTGTCCGGCGGCCCGCCGTTCGTGCGCGAAGGCTTCGGCGAGCTCATCGTGGCCCACGTATCCGAGGCCCCGCCGCCGCTCGCCGAGCGCGTGTCGGGAGTCGCGCCGGAGCTCGATGGCTTGATCCAGCGCATGCTGGCGAAGGCGCCCGAGCAACGGCCCCAGACCATGGAGGACGTCGTGATCGCCTTGCGCGCGTGCGCCAGCGCAGCGGGCGTGAGCCTGGATGCTCCGCTGCGCGGGAAGATCCCGGTGGAACGCCCGCCCGAAAAGATCGAAAGCGCGATGACCCAGCCCGCCATGGGCCGGTCGGGCGCCGACACGACGCCGCCCGGTCCGACGCCCGGCGGGCGGCAAGCCGTGGCCGCTCCGCCGAGCGGCTCCGCCCCTTCCGCCGCCCACCTGTCGGGGAGTGAAGGATCTGCCTCGATGTCCGCCGTCCCGAGCGAGCCTGCGTTCGCGGTCGGCTCGACGCGCGTACTCGTCGACCCGGTCGACCCGCGCACCGAAAGCTCGCGGCGCAGAACCACGACCTTCAGCTCCACGGCCGCCGAGACTCTTCGGAAGCCCGGGCGCCCGATCGGTCCGTGGGCCGTGGTGGCCGGCGGGGTCGTCCTGGCGGCGCTGGGCGCCATCGTCGTCGTCGGGTTGCGCTCCGGTGCTTCGCCTTCGCCCTCCGTTGGGCAGCCCCAAGAAGCCGTCGCTCGCGCGCCGGTGGTGTCCCCACCCGGCGCTGCCCCCCAGCTAGCTGCGACGCCAGAACCTGTGGCGGCCGCCGCTCGAGCCACGACCACCGCCTCAGGCGAAGCTTCGTCTGCCCACGCGCAGGAGACCGTCCGCATCGAGCTGCAGGGCGCGCCACCGGAAACGACGGCCGACGTCGACGGGAAGTCCGCCACGATTCCCATCGAGCTGCCGCGTGGTCCCCAGGTTCATCGCATCACCTTGCGGGCCCCCGGTGTCCCGCCCCGCACGCTGGAGATCGACGGCACGCGTGATCGCATCGTCGACATGGTCGTGGCGGCCACCCCCGACGCCCGCGGGGTTCGCGAGCCCAATCGCCGCGCGCCAGGGGGCGTCCGTGAGCGAAGCCGCCCCGTCGATCGGGCCGCGCCTGCCGCCGCCGCGGAGAAGAAGGCCCCTTCAGGGCCCTCGGACCGCGAGGCCATCACCGACATCTAGCGCGCGGCCAAAGAGAGGTTCCCCTCTCTTCACTACGTCACTGGGCCAGCAACCGCGCAAACCCGCTCGCGACGCGGTCGAGGATCGCACCGCCGGGGCCGACGCCCTCGCTGTCTCCCACGCCAAGCTCGGCGCCCGGACCGGCGATGGCGCCCCACGTAAAGCGTATCCTCATCCACCGAGAACGAGCGGACCACCAGGGAGCCAACCATCCAGGAAAGGCTTCCGTCGGGCCGCGCGACCTCCGAGCCACCCGTCTGGTTGGCGAGGATGGGCAAGCGAGCCGCCAGCTCGGCATGATCGCCGTCGCCTCCGGAATGAGCGACGCAGAAGCCGAGCTGATCCGAGACCACGATGGCGGCCAGCCCTTCGGCCTCGCGGCAGGCTTCGAGCTGGAAGCGGAGGGCGTCCGCCAGACAGTCGTAGGCGCGGCGCTTGCGCCGGTTGACGGAGGTTGGGGCTGGGGCCTCGACAGCGCGATCGGAAATGACTCGCATGGGGCTGGCTCCTGTTCCCGCCGAAGAAGGCCGGCGTCCCCTCAGTGTAGGCAGCCGTCCGGGCATCGCAAGAAAACGCCTGTCGCTGCCGACGCCGTGCGTCCTGCGCGCCGCGCGGGTCACATCGACGTGAAATTGATGCTGGTCGCGTAGTACGAGCCCGACGGCACCGACGAAACGTTGACTCCGAGGCTGACGGCGTTGCTGCCCATCATGAGCTTGGCGGGGAACGAGTGCGACGGCACGAGCGCGCCTGGACACCAGTTCCGCGGGTTGCTCCCGCCGTTGTTGCGGAAGATGCCGGGGTTTCCGTCCGGACTGTCCTTCTCGAGCGCGGCGCAGTCGATCTTCGTGCTGAACGAGCCGATCTGCGTGCCGTTCAAGGTCACCGTGTCGGTGGTGTTGCGGTACTCGTGCCCGCCGGAGTCGGCGCCGTGCCCGCTGACGATGACGGTGACGACGCCCGAGATCTCGCCGCCGCCCGAGCTGTCGAACGTGCCCGTGACGGGGACCTTCGTGGCCGCCACGTTCGACAGCGCGGAGAGGATGGTTGCCGCGCCGGGGACCAGAGTCTTGGTCGAGACGAGGTCCAGCGAGTACTTGTATCCGACCGCGCGGAAGTCCGGGGTCACGCCTGCGTCGGTGCAAGGATCGCCGTCGTAGGGATTCGAGCCGCCCTGAAAGCCGATCCACACGTCGCGCGAAGGGTCGGCCAGCACCCGAGCATAAGCCGCCAGATCGGCGTCCGGGTACACGTGCGTGGCCAGCGCGCCGCGGGTGTAGTCACTGAACGGCGTGATGAACCGGACCAGCTCGATGCGCGGGTCGGTGACCTTCGGCGTCTCGCCGGGCGCCTTGCTGAGAAAGAAGACGCCGCCGATGCGATCGTAGTTGTCGCACTGAGCGTGATACGTGATGCGCGCCGCCAGATCGCCTCCGATCTGCGCCTGTTGCGCGGCGGTCAGCTTGGTGACGAAGACCGTCCCCATGGTCCACATCAAGACGCCGTCGGGCGGCGTGAACTTGGGATCGCTCGTCGCATACATCCCGAACATCGGGATGCGATCGAACACCTTGAAGGTCGACGGGCGGCCCACCGAGGTACCACTCCCGCCCGCGCCGCCGGCGGCGCCGTTCCCACCCGAGGCGTCGCCACCCGATCCCATCCGGCCGCCGGCCGGCGAACCCGGCGAACCCGCGGAACCGGCGGAACCGGATTGCCCGGCTCCGGACGACGAGCCGCCGCGGCCCGCTTCACCCGGCCGACCGCCGCCGCCCGCCCCCAAGCCACCCGTGCCCGCGCCGCCCTGATCGCCGCCGGCCATACCGCCCGAGCCAGCTGTCCCCCCCGCGCTGCTGCGACCACCCAGCCCGGAGCCGCCGCTGCCCGCGCCGGCGCTTCCGCCCGCCCCGCCCGTGCCCGGCTCGGCGTCGGTCGAGTTGCAGCCCCAGCTCATCACGGCCGCCGCCAGAACGATGGTCAGCGAACGCGCAGAGGTCGAAACCATCGTCGAAAACATCCTGGCGACCCTACCGCCGCCTCCGGGAGCGGGCAATCGAGGTTGCCAGCATCCGAATGCCCGCGCCGCGACGAGTGAACCGACGCGCGCAGGCCGGGCACGCCAGCGCCTCGCTCAGGGTCACGCCGCACAGGCACACCCAGCCTCGACTCCGCGCGGGAGCGCCCACGACCAGGGCGTGGGCCGGGACGTCCCGGGTGACGACCGCCCCCGCGCCCACGAGGCAGTACTCGCCGAGGGTGTGGCCACACACGACGGTCGCGTTCGCGCCGATCGTGGCGCCGCGTGCCACGTGTGTCGGCAGGTATTCGGCCTTTCGCGAGATGAAGGCGCGGGGCGTCTTCACGTTGGTGAACACCGCCGAGGGCCCCACGAACACCTCGTCGGCCAGCGTGACGCCGTCGTAGAGGGACACGTTGTTCGCGATCCGGCAGCGGTCCCCGACCACCACGGCGCCGCCCACGTACACGTTCTGGCCGAGGACGACACCGGCGCCGACGCGCGCGCCGGCGGTCACGTGGCAAAAGTGCCAGACCTTGCAGCCGGCGCCGAGGACCGCGCCGGGGTCGACGACGGCCGTCGGATGGACGAAGGTCTCGACCTCCGCCCGCCCGCGCCGCGCGCGCAAGGGCACGGGCCGAGTCGGCTCCGCCGCCGCCCGCTTGGAGGGCGCTCTCACGGCGCGCCGGTGCCGCGGGCGTGGACTCCTTCGCCGTCGCCGGCCACCGCGATCGGCGCTCCTCCAGCCCGGATCGACGCATCTCCGGCTTCGAGGACGCGGACCACGTCCAGCCCCTGGCGCCCGTCGCTCCGCGGGGGGCGCCCCTCGGTCACGCACGACACGAAGTGCTCGCACTCCGCGACCAGCGGCTCGCGGTTCGCGACGTACGGCGACACCACGTCGCCGACCCGCACCGCCACCCCTTCGGCGAACGTGGCGTGCCCGGGCCGCGGCACGGCGCGCTTGTCGTAGATCTTGATCTTCTCGTCGGCCGCCGTGTCGTCGAAGGTCAGCATCTTCTTCGACCCCACCACCGTCAGCGACCGGCGCTTGTGCGGGTCCAACCACGACACGTGCAGGTGGGCGATGCGCCCGTCCGCGAACCGCAGGGTGGCGAACGCGACGTCCGCGATGTCGCGCCGCAGGTACGCCGCCCCCGTGGCGCTGACCACGCGCGGGGCGGCGCCGAAAAGGTGGATGGCGACCGCCACGTCGTGCGCCGCCAGCGACCACCACGCGTTCTCGGCGTCGCGCACGATGCCCAGGTTCACGCGCTCGGAGCAGGCGTAAAGGACGTCGCCCAGCTCTCCCGCATCGACGAGCGCCTTGGTCCGTTCGACGGCCGGGTGATAGAGCAGCAGGTGCCCCGTCATCAGGGTCAGCCCGCGCGCCTCGGCCAGCGCGCACAGGGCGAACGCGTCAGCCGCTGTCAGCGCCAGCGGCTTCTCCACGAACACGTGGCGACCAGCCTCGAGCGCCGCGCGCGCCACGCCGTAGTGATTCGGCGAATCCACCGCCACCGCCACGGCGCGCACGTCGGGGTCCGCCAGCACCTGGTCCAGGCTGCGCGTCACCTTCGCCCCGGGAAAGCGGGCGAAGGTGACGCGCAGCCTGGACCAGGTGC
>Ga0207694_10004657_pt1 | contig 10679 bp, 9 predicted proteins | sample KBSC34metaG_FD_184353 | JGI IMG/M metagenome (GOLD analysis project Ga0207694, IMG submission 184353) | Corn rhizosphere microbial communities from Kellogg Biological Station, Michigan, USA - KBS C3-4 metaG (SPAdes) (version 2) | ecosystem: Host-associated > Plants > Roots > Rhizosphere > Soil...
GCGACGCTGGCCGCCTACCGCATCGTCAAGAAGAAGCTGGTGGCGCAGCGCACGCCATCCAGCCCGATAGAACAGATCGGCCAGCGATCCGCCAAGGGGATCGAGGCATCGCTGACGCTCCAACTGACCGACCGCTTCGGCGTTGAAGCGAACGGGACCGTTCTGGACGCGGATTTCGATGACTTCATCAGCGGCGGCACCAGCTACACCGGCAACACGCCACCCAACGTGCCCGAGGTGGCGGCAAACCTGTCCGTCTATTGGATGCCCATCGACGCGCTGCGGGCCAATGCCAGTTTGCGCTATGTCGGCCGGAGCTTCTCGGACAACGCGAACAGCTACCGGGTGCCGGGCTATGCCGTGGTGGATGCGGGTTTGACCTATGCGTTAACCCCCAATCTGGCCGCGAACCTGCGCGTCTATAATCTCTTCGACAAGGATTATGCGACCACCACCTATAATGACGAGCAGTGGATATTGGGCCGTCCCCGTTCCATCGACATTTCGGTGACGGCTCATTTCTGACGCACGCGCCCGGTTGCGTCATCGCTGCAAGCGATGGCTGTATCTGACCCATCGCTGGCTGGGCATAGTGACATGCCTGTTGCTGGCGATGTGGTTCCTGTCGGGCATCGTCATGATGTATGTGCCTTTCCCGTCGCTGACCCAGCAGGAGCGGCTGGCGGGATTGGCACCCATCGACTGGAAGCAGGTCCATGGGAGTGTTCAGGCCGACGCCGTGTTGCAACAAGGGTTGGACGGTCCCGTCTGGCTGCACGACGGGGCGGCTTCGGCAATGAACGGGCGTGCCATCGCTCCTGTCACGGCTCGCCGGGCTGGCGACATCGCCGCCGGGTTCGGCAAAACGCCTGTCTTCGCCGTCGGTCTGATCGAGCGGGACCAATGGACGGTTTCCGGCGGGTTCAATCGCTATCGGCCTTTGTGGAAGGTGACGCTCGACCGGCCGGATGGGTTGATCCTCTACGTCGCATCGACCACCGGAACGGTGGTGCTGGACACGAACCGGGCAGAGCGGTTCTGGAACTGGCTCGGATCGGTTCCCCACTGGATTTACCCGACCGCGCTGCGTCAGGACCAGCCGCTCTGGCGGCAGGTGATCCTCTGGACCTCCGGGGCAAGCATCATAGGGGCGGTCAGCGGCATATGGATCGGGGTGCTGCGCATGCGGCTGCGCCGCCGCTACAAGGGCGGGCGGATTTCGCCCTATCGCGGCTGGCAGCGGTGGCATCATGTCACGGGGTTGCTCGGCGGCACCCTGTTGGCCGCATGGATCGTCAGCGGCTGGCTCTCCGTCGATCCCAATCGCTGGTTCGCCAGCACAGGCCTGAGCGATGCGGCTCGGGCCGCTTATGCCGGAGCAGCGATGCCGCCCAGACTGGACTGGCAGCAGGTCGGCAGCACGCCACAGGCTGCGGGCGCGCGTCAGATGCGGCTGATATGGACCGACAGCACGCCTTTGCTGATCTTCTCCCGACCGGGTGGACAGGATGCGATCCTCGATGCGCGGAGCTTGAAGCCGGTGAAGCTCGAGCCACGCCGCCTGATCCGCGCCGCCCATCGGCTGGTCCCCGACGCTCGAATGGAAGCGGCCGACTGGCTCACCAAGTCCGATGCCTACTGGTATGAAGCCAAGGGAAGCGTGGAATTGCCGGTGTTGCGCATTCGCTTCGCCGACATGAATGGCAGTTGGGTCTATATCAGCCCCCGCACAGGCGAGGTGCTGCGCGACGTGGACACTCGCCGCCGCGTCTATCGCTGGCTGTTCGATGGGCTGCATCGCTGGGATTTCGACGTGCTTATCCGTCAACGGCCCCTTTGGGATATATGGATGTGGCTATGGTTGATTATCGGGGCAATCATCTCGGTGAGCGGTATTGTGATCGGGATGCGGCGCTTATGGCGGCCAACCGACCGGCGAACGTCGGGCATTGGCGGCCAGCGTCATCAGGGCAATCTGGTCTCCAATTGCGCCAGAGCCAAACACACCCTCACACCCCACGGACAATGCGCGAGTAATTCAGACCGTCGGCCGGTCTCACGGACACTGGCGATTCCTGGGAAGAAGTGGTGCGCGACGCAGTCCCGAGCGAACCGCTCTCTTCCCTGCATTTCCCTGATATCGTCCTGAATTGCATTTTTACCCCGAAAATGGCGACCGTCAGACGAAGAAAATGGCAGAAAACCGCGATAGGACGGCGGTAATTCCCTGCCATCACTTGCAGGGAATTTACTCCGCCATTGCAGGGAAATGGCCGCAGCTAACAGGGAAGCGGATCCGGACCACAATGACCTCACAGAAAATGTCCGCTCCGCTCAAACGTTGGTAGGCGCGAAGCCCCGATACATGGTTCTGGCGGTCTCCACGAGAAGGAGAACGATTATGATGCAAGGCCCCTGGTACCTGTTCCATCCCGACAGCCCCGGCTATCTCGAGCGCAAGCTGGAGGACGGTGAAACTGTGTCCAGGGCAGATCTGGTGAGGGTCTTCGAAGCCAACCCTGGTCACAGCTGGGAGGGTGACCTTCACGCCCTTTACAGCCAGCTGCTGAATGGCACGTTCAAGAGCAAGCCGGGACCTAAAGAGCGGTTCAGCTGGGCGATGTGGCAGTGCATCAACGCATGGGTTGATCTTGAGGCCGACGACATCCGCGCTGAGCGCGTCGGCTACCAGCGCACGCGTTCGGATCTCTCACCAATGCAGCAGGCTTATGAGAACACGGCGCGTAGGTTCAGGATGGGGACTGGCGCGTCGCTCGCGAACAGCCTGACGTCACGTAAATTGCGGTGAGATTCCATGATCGAAGTGGGGTGCCCCGCTGTGACATCTGGCTGCCTCCTATAACGAAGGAGGTTTTATGGAATCACAGCGCGGTCCCCTCTCCCGAGGGGACCTGGTGGAGCGTGACATCACGCTCCTGAAGCCGCATGCGCGCAACGCGCGTACCCACTCGAAGAAGCAGATCGGCCAGATCGCCAGGAGCATCAGGAAGTTCGGATTCACCAACCCGATCCTGATCGACGAGGAGGATCGGATCATCGCCGGGCACGGCCGCGTCGAGGCGGCGAAGAGCCTTGGCATGACCCGTGTCCCCGTCCTGCTTCTGGAAGGCATGAGCGAGGCCGACCGCAAGGCCTATGTCATTGCCGACAACAGGCTCGCGGAGCTCGCTGGCTGGGACCGTGAACTGCTCGGCCTGGAGCTGGGCGATCTGTCGGCGCTTGTGCCGGACTTCGACTTTGACGTCATCGGCTTTGAGGTGGCGGAAATAGAGGCGCTGCTGAACGAGACGAATCCGAAGGAGGTAACCGAAGACGCCGTTGATGAACCCGAGCGAAAGGCGCCGCCTGTCACGCGCATGGGGGATATGTGGCAGCTTGGATCCCACCGGATTATCTGCGGCGACTCGACGAAGCCGGAGGTCTTCGAAAAGCTGATGGGCGATGAGCTGGCGCAGATGATCTTCACCGACGCGCCCTATAATGTACCGGTGAACGGTCACATCTGCGGGCTTGGCAAGGTCCAGCATGACGAGTTCGTCATGGGCGCGGGAGAGATGAGCCGCGCGGAGTTCACCGACTTCCTTGCGAAGGTCATGGACAATCTCGCCGCGTACAGCGTCGATGGCTCGATCCACTACCAGTGCATGGACTGGCGCCATATGGGCGAGATGCTCGAGGCTGGCGAGCGGGTCTATGACAGCCTTCGCAATCTTGTTGTCTGGAACAAGGACAATGGCGGCATGGGCAGCTTCTATCGCTCGAAGCATGAGCTGATTTTCGTGTTCCGCAAGGGCTCGGCCGCGCACATCAACAATTTCGCGCTGGGGCAGCACGGCCGCTATCGGACCAATGTCTGGGACTATGCGGGTGTGAATTCCCTCAGGGCCGACCGCGATGAGGAGCTTGCCATGCATCCGACCGTCAAGCCGGTGAAGATGGTGGCCGATGCCATGCTGGACTGCTCGCGCAGCGGGGGCATTGTCCTTGATGCCTTTTCTGGATCGGGCACCACAATCATGGCGGCCGAGCAGACGGAGCGCATTGCACGCGCGGTGGAGATGGATCCGCGCTATGTCGATGTCGCGGTGCGTCGCTGGCAGAAGGCCACAGGCCAGAACGCTACCCTCTGCGGCAGCGATCTCACTTTCGCCGCTATAGAAAAGGCCGTGAACGAGATCGACATCTGAGGATCAGAGGGCAGCGCTGGTGTCAGTCTGCGCTGCCCTCACGCAATTGCCCGCTCCATTTCCATGACAGACATTCCCTGCATCATGAACCTATCCCGACCTCACTGCAGTCGCTGCAGGGAACTGGAGGAGCTTATCCGACATGCCAGATGATGATGATTACAAGGTGGGCTATGGCAAGCCGCCGGTCGCGACGCGCTTCAAGCCCGGCCAGTCCGGTAACCCGGCCGGAAAGAAGAAGAAGCCAAAGCCCCAGACGTCGCTGAAGCCCGTTCTGAAGGAAGTTCTCGAAGAGCCGGTGACGCTCAACGGCCGGAAGTACACGCCGATGGAGGTCGTAATCCGCACACTGATGAACAAGGCGATGAAGGGCGATATGCGGGCGATCAAGACGATCGTCGAAATGGAAAAGGAGCTCGGTCTCGACAAGCCACAGGGGCGCACTGGTGTCCTCAAGATCACCAGAACGCCACCTGAACTGCGCAAGCAGTGGGCCGAGATGCAGCAGGCCAAATTCCGTGGCGAAGACCCTGAGGGCCTTGCCGCGCTGGACGCCAATCTTCCCGAATCGGAGCGCGGGCGTTACTGACTGAGGTCGCCGCGTCCATATGGGCGCGGCGGCTTTCTATATGCCGCAGTCCGCCAGCGCGCCCGCGAGCGAAGCGTCCAGCGGAACCGGCCGCAGCCCATCCTTCGTGATCTGCCCGACCCGGTACATTCCCGTTCCGGGCAGTCCTGTATCGGCAGCCGCAGCCTTTGCACGGAAGAGCAGGCCACTCCCGGCGCGCATTTCATCCAGCATCGCCTGAGCCGTTTCACCCTGGGCGAAGGTACTGGTTGCGGTGGCGCTCAGGATCATCCGGTTGCTGAGCGCCATGGCATCGGCCATCGCTTTGGCCGCCACCGAATTCTGATCCACGCCGGCGGGCGCAACAGCGGGCGTGTCGATGGTCATTGGACCATCTTCTGCCCGCAGTTCGCGGAAAGGTCGCTCATCCACACGCCAGACTATCGTCCCGGTGGGCAGGCGAAAGCGTCCGCCGCTGCTCACGCCGACCAGCAGTCCATGAACCGGATGCTTCTCGATGACCGGATAGAGGAAGCCGGTACGCGAATATCGAGTCTTACCAACATAATCGAGCGCGGTGACGACGCAGCGGGTGGCACCGGTGACCGGGTCGGTCGTGCGGGTTGCCTGCCATGTATGGGGAACCCTTTCCTTTGCCCCGGCCGGCATGGCCAGAGTCATCGCAAGAAACGCAGCGGCAGTGATATGGATCTTCATGCGACGAGAGCCTTCCGGAGTTGGCGGACAAGGGTGTCGAGCAGGGCACGCTGCGCCGCATCGGGTTCATGGTGATCAGAGAACCGCCAACGGCGGTGCTCCAGGAACAGTGCGATCCAGAGATCGCGGGCTCCTCCAGGCCAGCGGCCGGTCTTGCCCGCTACCGAGAGCGCCTCATCCGCCAGGATGTCAGGCTCTCCCCTACCCTGCTGTTGAAGCAAGGCATAACCGTCGATCAGATGGGCAAGACCGGCAGAGCTTTCCCAGTCGCAGTTCTCAGGAATGGCATCGAAGCGGCCGGTTCGGACGGCAGCCAGCCATGGTTCGGTCGGTTCGGGCAGCGCGGCCATATGGTCGATCAGAGCGGACATGTCGGGATGTGGCTTCCCGAACAGGCGGTCCACCAACTCCTCAAGACCGCCGATCTTCTCGAACCTTTTGGCGAATATTACGCGATGATCGGGACGCTGCTTCTTCTTTCCGCGGCTATGGGTGGCGATCCGATCGCCAAGCGGCGGGATTTTCTCTCCCGGAGGGTTGCCGAAGAAGCGGTATGACACTGGCCGCATTGTCAGCGGGTCATAGGTCATCCAGATGATGCAGGCCGACGGCTTGGTCGCGAGGTTCACATGGGCGGTGATTTCCCGCGCTGCGCCGCCCAGCACCTGTCCCTTGAGCTGGATGTGGCGGATCACGCCGTTCGCCTCGATCACCAGATCGTAGCCGTCGCGGTCGCAGTCGGTGCGCAGCAGTTCGAAGGGCTGATCGCGCAGCAGAAGTTCTGAGGTAACAGCGCCGCTCAGGTGATATTCTAGCACCTTTTCAATAAGCGAGGAATGTCGCGAGAGCTGCTCCCGGGCAGCGGCGTTGCGGATCGTGGCAGGCGTCAGCGTCATGCTCCTCTTCATCGGGAGCGCCGCTGATGCCGTGGCCTCATTCGTCGCTCCTATGTCCTCTCGGGGCGACGGCCAGAAGCCGGTTGTGGTTTAGCTGAGGTCTTTTCTCTCCTGCCAATGGGCGCACGATGGTGCTGCACGATGGAAGGGAGAAGACGCGATGACGAAGAAGATCACGAACCCCGAGATCCTGGCGATCCGGGAGCAGCAGAAGTAGATCCGGCATGTGGCCGCGTCTGGGTAGGCCTTGATGTCGGCCTAAAGTCGACATCGGTCTGCGTGCTGGATCGAGATGGCAAGGTCGTCCACCATTGTTCCATGAAGACCCATCCGACCGAGATCGGGCGCTATCTCGCGAAGAATTTTGCCTCCAACGTCGCGGTCGTTGGTATGGAGACCGGCGCGATGTCGGCGCATCTTGCCGGCGGTCTGCGCAAGCAGGGCTACAAGGTCGCGGTGATGGACGCGCTGCAGGTCCACCGGGTGCTATCGCTCAAGCGCAACAAGACCGACACCAACGACGCACGCGGCATCGCTGAGATCACGCGCACCGGGCGCGACTATCTGACCGAGGTCTATGTGAAGAGCGCGGCCTGTTTCGAGGTTCGCGCCCAGCTCATCATGCGTTACCGGCTGGTGCAGCAGCGCCTGGCCAACGAGAACATGATCCGCGGCCTGCTGCGTGTCTATGGTGGGCGGGTCGAGCCCGGCGCCAAGTCGTCTGCCACCTACCGCGACCGTGTCGTCGAACAGTTGCTGATCATCCAGGATCGGGAAGGCATCAACCTGCGGCCGCGCATCCTGCCAGTGCTCGACCTGTGCGAGCGGCTCCAGACGGATGCGGTGCGGATCGAGACCGAACTGGAAGCCCTTGCTGCCGCCAACCCAGTATGTCGGCGGTTCATGGCGGTGCCTGGCATCGGCGCCATTACTGCCCTGTCGTTCTTTACGGCGATCGAGGAGCCATCTCGCTTCCGACGAGCCGACGATGTCGCCGCCTATCTCGGGCTCACGCCGCGCGTATATCAGTCGGGCGAGAGCCTGACCCACGGCAAGATCAGCAAGATGGGCAACCGGCTGACGCGCACCCACATGGTCAATGCCGCTACCGTACTGCTGTCCGCCACCAAGACTTTCTCATCACTGAAGGACTGGGGCGTTCGGCTGGCGAAAAAGGTCGGGTTCAACAAAGCCAAGGTCGCAGTCGCTCGCAAGCTCGCCGTCATATTGTTCGGCATGTGGCGCGACGGCACGCACTTCCAGTTCAAGGCGGAGACGGTCGAGCCGCATCGACAGATGATGCAGGCTGCCCGCGCCTGACAGTATTTACCCCATCCGTCCCGTCGGACGGTATGATCCTCCCGGGAGGCGGAGGGACCGGTGACTTCGATTCTAACATTGGGGCAGCAATGACCCCGAGCTACGGTTGTTGAAGCGCCACCCTTCGATACGAACCGACCCCATTGCGGCATGCGACACGGAGGAAGGCTGCACCACGACAGCCGTCGCATGACCCCGGAGAGACTGTTGCACCCCGGGTTGATCAACATGCCGACGAGACCATTGTCAGAAAAGGCAAAGCATGATGAACTAGGAAATACCAACGTCCCGCCCAGCCGCAGGGACCTCAGCTAGAGAATGTTAGTAACCTGCTATGCACAGGCGCATGCGCCTTTACCGTTGCCGGCTGGACATGCGCGCATGCCACCCGGCCCCGGAAAATCCGTGACCGAGCATGCATAGAAAGAGGTTACTAAGCCCCGCTTCCCGGCTTTCACGGGAAGCGGGGCCACATTGCTCGACTTGGCGCGCCAGGCAAGTGGAATGTCAGGAAAATTTTGAAGGGGGGGCCTGCGGACCACGCAAACTGCCGGCAGCACGCGCCCAACTGCGCCCTTTTTCCTTCAGGATATTCACTCACATGTACGGATCGGGAGTGCGGCATAGGCCCCGCCCCAATATGTAAAATCTCAGGCGGCTTCCCAGACCTGGTTGAGGATCCTCGCGGCCATCGCCGCCTTGTCCTGCGGCAGGAACCGCCCATAATGTCTGGCTACCATCTCCGGGGTGTCCTGAATGGCATAACTTGCCTGTTCATAGGAGCCGGTATGCTTGAGGATGTGGGTGGCGAGAACATCCCGCACATTATGCGGCCCATGCGGAAGCAGATCTTTGATCGCGCCCCGCTGGGTGTAAGGATTGAAGACGCCGTAACGCTGGATCACGAGCCTCCAGGCCTCATAGAAGGTGCTCTGGTTGTATGACGCGTCACGGCTGATCCTCTTGACCGTTTTGATGAAGAAGGTGCCGGGGTCATCCGCGCCGTTCAGCAGGACCAGACGATGGCGCTCGATATAGGCGGCGATATGATCGTAGAGACCGCCCAGATCAGGCAGCACAAGCCGGAAAGGTTTCCCGGCGAAGAATGATGAATGCGCGTTCTTGAATGCAACGGCTGGAACAAGAACCTCCCATCCCTGATCGCGCTCGCTCCAGCGGAGTTCCCCCCGCTTCAGCGATTCAAGTTGGCGTTCGGCACGCGGCAGATTTCCACGCGGGCAGACCAGCAGTTGTCGAAGGTTTTTCTGCCTCAGGCCAAGGTGTAGGCCCAGACGTACCAGGAGGTAGGAACGGGCTGTCTCGGCCGCCGCACGCGGATAGCGCCGCGCATCCGGGCGCAACTTCAGGATCTCGTCCGCGATCTTCAGATACTCGGCGACCGGACTTGGGGATTCGAGGATAGGCAGGATCGGCTCGAAGGGGTCGCGGTGAATGCGCGCCACGCGGTCAATCTCCTTTACGCGCGCGCCTGCATGAGCATGGAGAATGTCGCATGCCCTCGGCCAATCGGCACGGGCAGCCTCAATATCCGCTACCGATACAAGGCCCTCTATCGGCATGAGGCGCGAAGCAAGCTCCGGATGCTGACGCAGCCATCCTGTTTCCGGACGGACCAGCGCCATGGCATTGCGCAACATGTCGCATTCCCAACGGGTAAAAAAGCCGCGCCGACGCTCGCGCCACTGGACATACCAGTCCCAGACACGGGGAAATACGAGCATCGCAAAGGATATATTTCCGAGCGGAACGCCATGGCCCTGCACCGCGCCGCTGGGTGACGCCGCCAGGGCGCCAAACATGAGGCCGAAATGTTCGATCTTCTGCGCAGTGGTTTCTTCGTTCCAGACGCCGATGCGCTGAAAGCCGATGTCGGTCAGCGTAGCGGTCTTGAAGCGGATAAGCTCATTCAGCTCCGACACAAGACGGGCCGGTGCATCCACCACGCCGACATGGTCGACCTGATCATCCAGATCGGCCGCATCATCATCCGCCGACGAGCTCCTGATCTTTTTGCCCGTAAGGGAGGGGAAGCGGATGGCATAGCGCAGCTTCATCGCCTGTGCTGGAAACGGCGATATTCTGTGGCGCCGGAAATCACGACGTTCTGGACCCAGTCCAGAATCTTGGCCTGTTCCTTCAGCGGCCTTGAATTGAAATCGTCAGGCAGGTGCCAGGCCAGCCGACGCTGCTCCGCCCTGGGCATGCCCTTTACCATCAATCCGGAGACCGCGCGGGCAGGATTAGGCAGCTTCGCCTTGAAATAGCCTGAAGGCAAACCGTAGCGCTGCTCGATACGCGTAAGCATTTCGAAGCTGGCGGCGCTGGCAGGCGTGCGACGGCCCTCCGTCCACGATTGCAGCGTTGCACGATCCAGCTTCTCCCCCGGCCATATGATGGATCGGTGAAGCTGATAGTAGCTTTCGGAGAAGCGCCGCAGATGCAGGACGAGCGCTTCACGAAATGTGGGTGGATCAACCCACTCTGCAAAAGCTGGAGTCGGATGTTCGATGATCGGCCGCGCCTTGCGCCCCCGCTTTGATGAAGTGCGTAGTTCGTCGTCGTTGGTTCGACGCATTGTTGAAGACATTCTCGAAAATTCCAGATTCTATTTTCACGATCCAGCTCGGGCTGGGCGCGCCTCATACACCCGGGGCGGCGACAACAGAGGCCGAGTTCTTGCGCTGCAGGGAAGGACGATCGGCGGCCAAGTGCACCAGCTCTGCAAGCGCGGCCAAGCGGCTGCTTTGTCGGATCTGGCCGTCAGGCGAATGTCGAGTCTGGAGCTTAAATGTGGGGATTGCTGACATTCGCGCGGCATCGGCTCGCGACCAACGCACGAACCCGCTCCGCGGGAGGGTCGCTTGGGGTGACGTAGCGTAGTATTGTGAGGCTTTCGGCGGGGCGGCGTCGCCCGCCGACGGTGGAGTTCCTTCAACGGAGAGGAACTTA
>Ga0207694_10004664_pt1 | contig 10672 bp, 7 predicted proteins | sample KBSC34metaG_FD_184353 | JGI IMG/M metagenome (GOLD analysis project Ga0207694, IMG submission 184353) | Corn rhizosphere microbial communities from Kellogg Biological Station, Michigan, USA - KBS C3-4 metaG (SPAdes) (version 2) | ecosystem: Host-associated > Plants > Roots > Rhizosphere > Soil...
CCGAGACGCGGCGATCTTCGGCCAGGGTGGCCGGCGCGGCGGTGACCGCCGGCGGCGCCGGGCGCGCCGGCATCCAGCCGAAGTAGCGGTCGACCAGGCGGCGCGCCTCCCCCGGATCGAAATCCCCCGCGATGACCAGCGACGCGTTCGAGGGGCGGTAGAACCGATCGAAGAAGTCCCGCACGTCCGCGACGGTGGCGGCTTCCAGGTCCGCGTGCGAGCCGATCACCGGCCAGTGATAGGGGTGCTCGGGCGCGTACATGATCTCCGGCAGCATCAGCTCGGCGCGCCCGTAGGGCCGATTCTCGTAGGACTGGCGCCGCTCGTTCTGCACGACCTTCCGCTGGCGCTCGAGCTCCTCGTCGGTGATGACGACGGGCAGCGTCGCCAGGCGGTCCGCCTCGAGCCACAGGAACGTCTCGAGCAGGTTCGACGGTCCCACCTCGTAGTAGTTCGTCCGATCGTTGCTGGTCGAGCCGTTGTTGTGCCCGCCCCACTTCTCCATGATCGCGTCGAAGGACGGGTAGGGCGCGTGTGCCGAGCCCATGAACATCAGGTGCTCGAACAGGTGGGCGAAGCCGGTCCGCCCCACCTGCTCGTCGCGCGACCCGACGTGGTACCAGATGTCCACCGAGACCAGGGGGCTCAGCGAGTCCCGGTGCAGGATGACCGTCAGGCCGTTGTCGAGCGTCAGCTTCTCGAAGGGAATGTGCAGCGTGGGCATGCTTTGGCGGAGCTCGGCGGGCTTGGGCGGAGAGAGCGGCGCGTGAGGGTCAACCGAGATAGACTGACATTCCCCTGCGTCGGCCCGAGAGTATCTAGCATTGTCGCGCCGCCACCGAAACTCGATAACCCCGGTTCGCCGTGTCGCCGCTCTCGGGGCGACCCTGGCAGCGCTGGGCGTGGTGTCGGTTGTCGGGCCGTGGACGCGGTCGGCGCGCGCCGACGGGGCCTTCCCGGACGCCCAATCGGTGTTGCTGGCGCGCGATCGGCCCCAGCAGATCGTCGTGGCGGTGAACTTCGGCCTGGTTTGGTCCGAAGACGATGGCCAGACCTGGTCCTACAGCTGCGAGAGCCCCCAGACGCTGAGCGGCTACCGTTACACGATGGGGCCGCCGTCTGCGGGCGGCATCTCCGGTGACCGGATCTTCGCCGTCTCGATGCCCGAGCCCGGCGCGCCGGTCAGCACCGACGACGCCTGCACCTGGACCTTGCCGGGCGGGGCGGTGAAGGCGCCGGGCGACCCTCCGCACTTTGCCACCGACTTGTTCCCCGACCCGTCGAACCCGTCGCGCGTGTTCTTGCTGGCGGCGCCGTACGAGCCCGACTATCCCGACCTGCCCGGTGGGGTCTACCGATCGATGGACGGCGGCCAGACCTACGCCGGGCCCATCTTCACGCCCCCGGCGGAAGGCCGGCCCACCCTGACCGGCGTCGAGGTATCGGCGTCCGCGGCGCAGACGGTGTACGTCACCTGGTACGACGTGGTGACACGCACGAACCCGACCCGCGTCGAGCTGTTCCCCCACCTGGCGCGATCGCTGGACGGGGGTGAGACCTGGACCGACCAGTCGCTGGAAGGTGCGCTCGGCCGTCTCAAGCCCTACCTGGCGGCCGTCGACCCGATGGACCCGCAGGTCCTGTTCCTGCGCACGATAAGCCCCGACGGGGCGGCGACCCAGCAAGAGACCCTGGCCGCGTCTCGGGACGGCGGGGCCACCTGGACGGTGCTGGTCACGGAGCCCGGCGGCTCGTTCACGGGATTCGTCCGCCGCATGGACGGGACCTGGTTCGCGCTGGCGACCCCGGCGGCGATGGACGCCGGGGTGCCAACCTCGGTGCTCTACCAGTCGAGGGACGAAGGCCGCACCTTCGCCCGCGCGCCGCTCGCGTTTCACGGCCGGGGCCTGGCCGAGCGCAACGGCACGCTGTTCCTGGCCACCGACAACGTCGTCGACCTGGTCGCGCTCGTCAGCTCGACCGACGCGGTCAACTGGAGGCCGCGCCTGCGCTTCGAGGACATCTGGGCGATCAAGGGATGTGTGTACGCCGAGTGCCGCGAAAGCTGCGACACCTTGCTGGGGAACGCGCCGATCTTCTCGCCCGAGGTGTGCAGTCGTTCCTCGACGTCGACCGGGGGCAAGGGGGGCGGCGGTTCGGGCACCGGAGCCGCGGGCGGAGGCAAAGGAGGAGGTGGTGGTTGCGGCTGCGCGGTCGAGGGCGGCGGCGACGCGACGCTCGCGCGCGGCGCGGCGCCCTGGGCGCTGGCCCTCCTCGTCGGGCTCGTCACCCGCAGGGGACGTCGCGGACGAAAGGCTCCGCGCCGTTCCGCGCAGCGAAGCCTCGGTTAAAGAGCCGTTTCCGGGCCGCCGATGTCCCCGGTCCGGTGGGAGATTTTCCTGAACAGGTAACCGTCGTGGCCGCGGAGTTGGTCCCGCCGGCGCTGCGCCAGCGCTTGGACGCCTGCTCCGATCTGCCCGCGCTGCCGCCGGTCGCGGCCCGCGTCCTCGAGCTATGCCGCCAGGACGATCTCGACCTGAAGCAGGTCGCCGATACCATCGCGGGCGATCACGCGCTCGCGGGGATCATCCTGCGACTGGTGAACTCGCCCGTGTTCGGTTTGAGGCAGCAGATCCGCTCGACCTCTCACGCGATCGCGTTGCTCGGGCTCAACGCCGTGCGGACCTTGGCGCTGTCGTGCTCGCTCGCGCGCGAGCTCCACGACGCGCGCCGTTCGGACTTCGGGACGACCTGGAAGCGATCCGTCGTCGCGGCCGTGGCGGCTCGCGAGCTCGCGCTCACCTTGCGCTTTCCGGCGCCCGACGAGGCGTTCCTGGCAGCCCTGCTGCAGGACATCGGCATGCACGTCCTCGAGCGCGTGCCGGACCTCGACTATGCCGCCTCGGCGGTGCAGGCGGGCGGCGATCCGGCGCGACTGAACCGGATCGAGCGCGACCTGTGCGGCGTGGACCACGGGGCGGTCGGTGGGTGGTTGCTGGCGACCTGGAACCTGCCGGCGCCGCTGTGCCTCGCGGTCGCGACCACCGAGAACGGCGGGCCCGATCTCGAGGCCGTGGGGGCGCACGATGACGTGCGCCAGCTGGCGCGCATCGTGCGCCTGTCCGGAGTCCTGGCCGACGTCTGGGTCGACGCCGACGTGGGACGCGCGATCCGCGAAGCGCGCAAGCAGGCGCGCGCCGCCCTGGGTCTGGCGACGGCGGTGATCGATCCCGTTCTGTCGCGTACGGCCGCCGCCATTCCGGGCGTCGCCTCGCTGTTCGAGCTGTCCTTCGGCCCGGCCGAAGAGATCGCCGCGACGCTCGAGCAGGCGGCCGCCACGCTGGCGACGACGCACCTGCAGCCCGTGCGTCACGCCGACTGGGCCCACGCCGCGGCCGACACGGCGGCGGCCGGCGCCGGCGCCGCGCCCGGAAAGACCAGCGTCGATCGCGACGAGCTGACCGGCCTGGCGGACCGCGGGTGGCTCGAGCAATACCTGGCCCAGCAGTTCACGGAGTCGGAGACGTCCGGCAAGCCGCTCAGCGTGATCGTGGCCGAGGTCGATGGACTGACGTCGATCGTGCAGGCGTCGGGGCGCGCGGCCGGCGACGAGATCCTGGTGGAGGTGGCTCGGATCCTCGATGGGAATCTGCGCACCCGCGACCTCGTGGCACGTTCGGGGGCCGAGGAGTTCGTGCTGGTGCTTCCAGAAACCGACGCCGCGGGCGCGCGGGTCGTGGCCGAGCGTCTCCGCCAGAAGATCGAAGCGCTGGCGGGGGACGGTGGCAAGCAGTCCCTGCCCGTCACGGCCTCGTTCGGCTGCGCCACGCTGGGGACCGTGAAGTTCGCCACCGCCGCCGAGCTGCTGGGCGGCGGCGCGCGCGCCCTCGCCGAGGCACGAAGCGGAGGCCGCAACCGCGTCGAGGCCGATCGCTCGGCCCCGGCACGGGCCGCGGGCTAGTCGGAGCGAGAGCAGGACGCGAGACGTCGCGGGTGGGGCCTCGGGCCTCGGGCCTCGGGCATCGAGGAGACTCTCCGTCCGAGGAGCTCGTGCGATCCAAAGCCGAGGCCTCTTCAGCAGCCGCTGGGACCTCACACGACCGCCGCGCGAGCATCGGGTGTCCCCTCGAATGAGGCCTCGCGCGCGAGGATCTGCCGTCGGCGACGCTCGACACCTGTGGATACACGGTGTAGATTCCGAGCTTCGTTGTTGACGAAGTTCATGCGCGTGGCTGGGCCCATAGCTCAGCGGTCAGAGCTGGCGGCTCATAACCGCTTGGTCCCTGGTTCGAATCCAGGTGGGCCCACCGTCGAAGTGCCACCTGGAGCGTCGCGCGCACTCCGAGCTTCCCGAAGGCCACTCCGAAGCCTCTCGGCACGAAACGCACGGACAGGAAACGCAGGCATCAGGAAAGGAACCGAAGTTGCGCGATCAGCTTAAGCGTCTCGAGGATTTGCAGCAGCACGACGCCAAGATCCAGGAGCTCGAGAACGCCATGAAGGCGATCCCGACGAAGCTGGCGGCGACCCAAGCCGATCTGGCCCGCGTCGAGGCCATGCTGCAAACGGAGCGGGCGCAGCTCGCCGAGACCGAGCGCTACTACGGTGAGCAGAAGGGCCAGCTCGACACCGACGAGGCCGAGGTCAGCGGCGCCAAGCACAAGCTGGGGCAGGCCAAGAACACGCGCGAGTACGCGGCCGCCCAGCGCGAGACCGAGAACCGCCGCGAAGGCGTGGCCAACCGCGAGGCCGAGATCGCGAAGCTGGTCGAGGCCATCGAGGCCAAGAAGAAGGTGCTCGCCGAGCGCGCCGCCAGCGTGGAGACGATCCGCGAGTCCGTCCAGAAGGACGAGGAGCTGGCCAAGACCCGGCTCGCCGAGCTTCAGGGCAAGATCGCCGAGCTGCGCGGCGAGCGCGACAAGCTGGCCGCCGAGGTGAAGCCGGATGTGCTCAAGCGCTACAGCGGGATCCGCATTCGGCGCGGCCTGGCCGTCGTGGGCGTGAAGAACGGCACCTGCCGCGGCTGCAACATGAACATCCCGCCGCAGCTCTACATCGTGCTCCAGCGGGGCGTCTCGATCGAGACCTGCCCTTCCTGTCATCGGATCATCTACTGGGAAGATCTGATGAAGGATGCTCCCGCCGACGCCGCCGATTCGAAGACCTAGGCCCCATTCGCCGTCCGCCGTCGCGGCTTTCCGCTATACTGCGCCCGCCTCTCGCTGGAGGTGGTGTGGTGGGTCGCGGCGCGGTCGCGAGATCTCGTCGAGGAAAGTCCGGGCTCCAAAGGGCAGGGTGCTGGCTAACGGCCAGTCGAGGTGACTCGAAGGAAAGTGCCACAGAAAACAAACCGCCGCGGGCCTCGGCTCGCGGTAAGGGTGAAACGGTGCGGTAAGAGCGCACCGCCCGCTCGGTGACGAGCGGGGCACGGCAAACCCCACCTGGTGCAAGACCAGTCCGGGATCGCGGGGGAAACCTCGCCGGCGCGGCCCGCGTCGATTCGATCTCGAGTCGGTCGCTCGAGCCGTCCGGTAACGGGCGGCCCAGAGGAATGACCCCCCCGTGCGGCAACGCGCGGAACAGAACCCGGCTTACAGCCCCCTCCAGCGGGAGGCATTTGCGGCTCCGCCGCACGCGAGGGGGCTAGCCTCCTCGCGGGCTCCCCCGCAGGCCGTCGACGCCGGCGCAGCGAAGCTGCGCCTCCCGGGTGCTTGGACCCACTCGCTTCGCTCGTTCCAATGGCCGGGTCGCCGCCCCTTCGAGGAGCCGGATCGCCACTTGGCGCTTGCCAGTTTGCTAAACTGCTCCGGTGAAAAAACCTCCGGTCGCGTTCGCGGCCAAGGTGGCGATGATTGCCAGCGCGGCCGTCGTCGCCGCGCTCATCACCAGCGGCGGGTGCGGACCTGGTGGCACCTACCTGGTCGGTCCGGGGACCGGGGCCGCGGGTGGCCGCATGGATACGACCGGCAGCGGCGGCGGGCTCGGGGGCGGCGCCGGGTTCGGAGGCGTGCCCGGGTCAGGCGGCGTGATCGCGGAGACGGGCGGCGCTCCCGGGACGGGCGGAGAGGCGGCCGGTGGCCGCAGCGCCTCGGGCGGGAACAGCGGTGGTGGCGCCAGCGGCACCGGCACCGGAGGAGGGGGTGGGCGGGGAAGCGCCGGAGCGCCCGGTAGTGGCGGCGCCGGCACGGGCGGCGCGACCGGCGGTGCAGGCGGCGCCGCCGGGGGGAGTGTCGGCAGCGGCGGGATGGCGCTTGGCGGGCGGATGGGCAGCGGCGGAGCCACGCCGACGGGTGGTGGCCCCGGGAGCGGGGGCGCGGGAGGTCGTGGCGGCGCCGTGGGGTCCGGAGGCTCGGGCTCCGGGGGAATGGGCGGCGGTCCTTCCGGAACGGGCGGCTCCAACCGGCGCGTCCTGAGCGTCGATTTCGTCGGCGCGCAGGTGACCAGCTTCGGCGGCGCGGGGGGCAAGACGGTGACGCCGATGCCGATGGCGCTGACCGAGGTGGCGGGCTTCAAGCCGGCCGCCAACTGGAACTCGGCGGCCGGCGCGGCCTCTTCGGGGTCGGGGCTGACGCCCCTGCTGCTCGACAACGGCAGCACGGCCGGGAGCGCATCTGTCACCTGGAACGCGCCCACCACCGCGACCAGCCCGGGCGTGTACAGCGTCGGCCTGGCCGACGAGCCCGGCGACTCGCGGATGATGAACGGCTACCTCGATCCGGCGGGCGGCTCACCGCCCGCCGCGACTATCACGGTCACCGGGCTTCCCTCGCCGTTCACGACGACCGGCTACGACGTCTACGTCTATTTCCTGGCGGCGCTCGGCGACGCTCAGATGCGGAGCCACAAGTTCACGCTCACGACGCCGTCACCCGGGAACTACAACATGAGCGTCACGGTCTCCCAGACCGGCCCGTCGCCCATGACGTTCAGCGGCTACTCGCTGGCCACCGCGACGACCGGCAACTATGTCGTGTTCAAGAACGTGACGGGGTCGCAGTTCACGCTGACCTCCACGGCGGTCATGACCACCACCATGGCCTTGCGGGCGCCGGTGAACGGTTTTCAGATCGTCTGGCCGCCCGGATCCTGAGCGAGAGGCGGCGCGCGGGGTGGGGGACGCGCGCCGTCGCAGGTCGTCAGCTCTCGGTCGCGGGCGCCGGTGAACGGTTTTCAGATCGTCTGGCCGCCCGGATCCTGAGCGAGAGGCGGCGCGCGGGGTGGGGGACGCGCGCCGTCGCAGGTCGTCAGCTCTCGGTCGCGGGCGCCGTCGCCGCGGGTCCGGAAGAGGGCGTCGCGGGCGCCGGGGCCGCGGCGACCGTCGCGGTCGGCGCTGCGGGTTTGGCCTTCGCCGGCCCGTTGGCGCGCGCCGCGGCCACCGCCTTCGCCTTGTCGGGGGCGTCGCCGATGGCCAGCTCGCAGTCGCCGAAGACCATCTCGATGCGGCCCTCTTCGCGGCGCAGCTTCACCTCCAGCGCCTCCGCGCGAATGATGGTCTTGTCCCGAACGCGGCCCGACAGCTCGACCACCTTGGCGTCGAACTCGCCGGCGATCTCGCCGCGCGACCGCAGCTCCGTCACTTTCGCCTTGCCGCTGAGGACGCCGCTCTCCGTCACCTCGACGGAGGGACCGCTCAGGTCGCCCTCGACGCGCCCCTGGACCACGATGGGACAGGTCGACGTCAGCGTGCCCTTGAGCTCGGTGCCCTCTTCGATGAGGGTCCTCTTGGTCGGGCCGCTGGAGTGGCCGCTCGGGTGGCTCGTGGTCGGGCTTGTCGATTGGATCATCGTCGTCATCCGCCTTTCGCGTCGCTCTTGAGGATCTTCAAGCGCAGCCGGCTCTCCCGCTCGAACGCGAACCGTGTCAGCGCTTCGTTCTGGACCACCGACGCCACGACGGCCCCGGTCTTGGTGACCACCAGCTCGCGCGGCCCGACGATGCCGGGGCTCTGCCGTTCGAAGAACTGCCCGTTGATGGTGACGGACCCCGCGCCGGAGATCGTGCAATCGGCCAGGACGCCCGCCTCGCCCACCACCAACTCGGTGCCCGCCCCCAGGTTGATGATGCACTTCTCGAACAGGCTGTCGATCTGCACGCGCGCGCCCGCCTCGAAGTCGAGCGTCGCGTTCTTGAGGACGTCTCCCTGCCCGAAGTACCGGCGCGCCGCGGGCGCGGTGGCCTCGGCCGGACCGCGCAGGCCGGAAAGCAGCCCCGGGATCTCGCCGTTCGTGATGCGCCCGCTGCCGTCGCCCGCCTCGCTGGTGTCGAGCCACGCCACCAGCACCTCGCCCAGCGGGTGCCCGGTTCCGATCAGCCCCGCCACCTTGGCGCCGGTCAGATCGGCCTTGGTCAGCGTGGCGCCGCGCAGGTTCGCGGCTCGCAGGTCCGCCTCGATCGCCTTGACGGCGCCGAGGGTGGACTCCTCGAAGTTGGCGTGCGTCAGGATCGCGTTGCGCAGGTCGGCCCCCGTCAGGTTCGCCGAGCTGACCTGGGCAAACGCGAGCTGTGCGCCGGACAGGTTCGCGCCCGTGAGGCTGGCCCCTTCGAGGTTGGCGCGCGCCAGGTTGGCCCCCGCCAGGTTCGCGCGGTCGAGCTTCGCCCCTTCCAGATCCGCGTTCTCGAGGTTCGCCTCCGCGAGGTCGCAGCCGGCCAGGTAAGCCTCGCGCAGGTTGGCGTTCTTCAGGTTCGCCTTGCGCAGGACCGCGGTCTCGAGGTTGGCGCCCTCGAGATCGGCGCGCGCGAGCAGTGCGCCCGTCATCGGCATCTTCGAGAGATCGAGGCCGCGAAGGTCGGCGCGGTCGAGCTTCTCGTTCTTGCGCAGCTTCTGCAGCACCTGGTCGCGTGTCAGCTCAGCCATGGCGGTCGATTCCTTCCTCTCGTCGAGTCGTGGGCGTCGCCGCGCTGGTCGGCGGCGGGGGAGCGCTTCGGCTCTTCCCCCTCTCGGTCTGCAGGGCCCGGCCGATGAAGCGGGTGAGCTCGTCGAGCTTGCTGGTGAAGGGCAGCTTCTCGAGCCTCTGGACGAAGGTGATCTCGCCCAGCCGCAGCAGGTCGATCGCGACATGCAGGAACGTCACCTGGCGCTCGCGCCGGGCCTGACGCTTGGCGCTCTGGTCCTGCTCCGACCAGCCGCGCCCGACCGCGTCGAACGCGGCGTGCTGGGTGCGCAGGACGTCGCGCAGCCGTTCCAGGTTCCGCAGCGTGGCGAGCTGATCGACCGAGGCCAGCCCGGCCGGCGTGGTCCGCCGAAAGGCCTCGATCCGCGCGGCGATCGCCGCCGCGACGCCCGGGCCCACGCCGCTCACCGCGGCGATCTCGTCGGCCCGCGCGGCGTGGAGCGCTCGCAGCTTGCCGAAGCCGGCGGCCACCAGCGCTTCGAGCGCCACTGGCTCGAGCCCCGGCACCTGCTCGAGCAGCGCGCGGACGATCAGCGGCTCGCGGCGGTCGCGCTCTCCCTCCACCTCGAAGGCCGGCGGCAGGCGCGCGCGCAGCGGCGCGTACGCCATCATCAATGCCTCGCGCGCGGCGGGCGAGGGGACGGCGGTCTGGCCCGGCGCCAGGAGATCGCCGATCGCCTGGTCGAACTTTTCCAGCGCCTCCGCGAGCGCGGCGTGGCCCACGGGATCCGCGATCTTGCGCAGCGAACGAACGAGCGGGCGCGCCAGCTCGAACCAGCTCGACTGCACCTCGCCGTATTGCAGCTCCATCATCAGGCCGCGAACCTCGGCCATGTAGGGCACGGCCAGATCCTCGAAGGTCGCCCGCACGGCGGCCTGATCCGCCGCGGTGGACGTGCCCGACGCCGGGATGGCGGGCGGCTCCTCTTCCGAGGCGTCCGCCTCCAACGCCATCTCGATCACCAGGTCGATGGGGCCGGAGGCCGGATCACGCACGGCGGGGGGCTTGGCGGTGGGTGCCGCTTTGGCGGCGAGGCCGTTCGAGGGGCGAGGCGCCGTGCCGTTCGAGGCGCCGTTCGTCTTGGACGTCGGCGCGGACGAGGCGTGGTGCGCAGGCCCGGAGGCCGGCGCGGTCCTTGGCGCGAGCCCCGGCGACGAAGCAGCCTCGGACGGTCGGGGCACGAGGAGGGGGTGGACCCCGTTCGCCCGGGGCGGGGGCGATTGCTGGGTGAGCGGCGCGGGCAAAGGGTGCGAGCCCTCCCTACGTGCTCCCCCGTTGCCCGGGGCCGGGTCGATGGGGGCCGGCTTCTTGACCCTGGTGAAGATGCTCATGCCACCTCCGTCGCCCCGTCGGTATCGACGTGAAAGGCCGGAAACTTGATGGACGCGGAAGTCCGCGGCCTGTCGGACAGACCGCGGAAGCGATCCACGAAGACGGCGGTTCCGACGGTCTCGTCGACCAGCGGGTGCGCATCCAAGCGTTTGCGGCGCCCGTCGGATTGGTAGAAATTTGCGGCATGCCAAAGCTTCTCGTGTCCAGCCTCGCTCCCGGGATCGTGCTGCTGGTGTCCGCGTGCGGCGGGGGGATGGGCGGCGGCAGTGGCTCCGGCGGGGGCGGTGGCCGCGCCGGCAGCGTGGGCGGTGAAAGCGGTGCTGGCCGGGGCGGGGGGCAGGGCGGCGGATCTGCTTCTGGCGCAGGCGGTGGGCCCGGCGGTGGAGGCGGTTCTGGCGGGGGACACGGCGGCGGGGGAGGCAACGTCGCGAGCGGAATGTGCACCACG
>Ga0207694_10004665_pt1 | contig 10672 bp, 5 predicted proteins | sample KBSC34metaG_FD_184353 | JGI IMG/M metagenome (GOLD analysis project Ga0207694, IMG submission 184353) | Corn rhizosphere microbial communities from Kellogg Biological Station, Michigan, USA - KBS C3-4 metaG (SPAdes) (version 2) | ecosystem: Host-associated > Plants > Roots > Rhizosphere > Soil...
TCCCACTCGCTTTCCGAGAGTCGTCGTCCGAGATCGATCGTTCGCGACACTCCGACCGGCATTCCCAGAAACGTCTGCGCGCCGGCCTTCGGGCGCAGCTCGAGAGCCTTGGCCGCGCTCGCCACGGCGTCCGGCGAGATGCCCACCTCGCGGCCGATGTCCTGCAGCTCGGCCAGCGTCATCCCATCGCTCCGCGCGGACTGCGGTGCCGCGTTCTGCGGACCCTCGGCGGCCTTCAGAAAGATCGCCGCAACTTCGTCGTCGTCGTATCGGCGTTCGGTCATGCTCGTAACGTCGCTCGGGCGAACGGTCCACACAAATATAAGAGATGCCACCCGATTAGAACGTGATCGGCCCCTTCGCGAAGATGGCCCACGGATCCCCCGGCTGCGTGCCGTCGATGAAATACTCCGTGTAGCGCTTGTCCGGCGGAGTCGTGCTGTCCGCCGGCGCCATCCGGTCGCGATCGAAGTCCATCGTCACGATCCCCTGCGGGAGGTTCCACTCACCGGAGTTGTGGTCCGCGTAGTAGCGTCCGATCATGTCGCCCCAGATGGGCGCGGCGAGTGAGCCGCCGGCGGCACCGGGAGCGATCGGCACCGGCTTGTCGAAGCCCACCCACACGCCGGCAACGATCTCCGGAGTCATCCCGACGAACCACGCGTCGGTATCGTTGTTCGTCGTTCCCGTCTTGCCGGCGACCTCGATGCGATCGGGCACGTAGCGCCGCACCGAGGTCGCGGTGCCGCGCGTCACCACGTCCCGCATCATGTCGCGCACGATGAACGCGACGCGTGGATCGAGCACCGAATCGCGGGCCGCGCCCTTCTCCGAGTACACGACCCGACCCGATATCTCGCTGATGTGATGGATGAAACGCGGCGTCACTGCTGAGCCATCGTTGTCGAACGCCGCGTACGCCGCCACGAGATCGAGGGGACGCACGGCGGATGATCCGATCGCGCTCGAGGGAAACGGCGCGATGGGTGTTCTGATGCCCAGCTGGTGCGCGAGCGCCGCTATCGTATCGATCCCCTCCGTCATGCCGATCTCCACGGCGACCGGATTGCGCGAGCGCGTGAGCGCCTCGCGCAGGGTCATGGGACCCAGAAACTGTCCGTCGTCGTTCTTCGGGCGATAGACGCCGTTGCGTTCCACCGGGATCGCCAGCGCCGTGTCGTACACGATCGAGCTCGCGGTGAAGGTGTCGGCGAGCGCCGTGGAGTAGACGATCGGCTTGAACGCCGATCCCGGCTGGCGCAGCGCGTTGATCGCGCGGTCGAAGTGCGAGTCCGCGTAGCTGCGTCCGCCCACCAGCGCGAGCACGTCGCCATCCTCGGGATCCATCGCGATCACGGTGCCCTGGAGATAGTCGCTGCTCCCTGGTGTGCGCGTGGCGAATACGGGATGCTTGAATCCCGCGCGTGCCTCGGCGCGCTCGAGCCCCGATGTGAGCGCCTCCCCCGCGAGCGCCTGGAGCGGCGCATCGATCGTCGTCGTGATCTGATAGCCGCCGTTCATCACCGGCACTCCGCTCGCTTCTGCGTCGCGCTTCACGATGTCCACGACGTACGGCGCCCCGGGAATCGCAACCGCAGGCGCGGTGACCACGGGCTCCGCCTTCGCCGCAGCGGCCGCCTCGGCGGTCACGTAGCCCTGTTGCGCCATGAGCGTGAGCACGCGATCGCGACGCTCGCGCGCGCGATCGGGGTGTCGAAGCGGATCGTAGAGCGCCGGACCCTTGGGGAGCGCCGCGAGCGTCGCCGCCTGCGCCAGCGAGAGCTTCGATGCAGGGATGCCGAAATAGTGTCGGGCAGCTTCCTCGATGCCGTACCAGCCGTGTCCGAAGTGGATCTGGTTGAGGTACGCCTCGAGTATCTGCTCCTTGTCGTAGTGACGCTCCATCTCGCGCGCGGCATTCTGCTCGTGGATCTTGCGCGAGATCGAGCGGTCGGCACGATCGATGAGATCCGGATGCATGTTGCCGACGAGCTGCTGCGTGATCGTGCTCGCACCGCGCGCATGGCCGCGCAGCGCATCCTTGAGCGCGGCGGCCAGCCCGACGACATCCACGCCATCGTGCTTGTAGAAGCGCTGGTCCTCCACCGCGATGAACGCCTGCCCGACGTACGGTGGCAGCGTACCGATCGGCACGCTCATGCGGAGCTGCGTCCCCAGCTCGCCGAGCAGCTGCCCGTCGCGTGCGAGCACGAGCGACGACTGCGGCTGTGGCACGATCTGCCACGCCTGTGTGGCGGCCTGCGCGCCGAGTGGTGCATCGAGCAACGCGCTCGCCGCTGCTGCTGCCAGCGCGAACGAAAGGAGTCTGTACCGCAAGTGCATATCGGATGGACGAAACGAAGGGGTGCCAGGATAATCGGACAGGGGCGATAGCTACCCCTCAACCTCTTGTACACTCATCTTTCAGCGATGCCTCACATCCTCCAGCTTGCCGTGCTTCAGTTCTCTCCGGGCAAGGGAGAATTTGAAGCCAATCTGTCGAGACTGGGCGATCTCTTCGCACAGCTCGACTCGCTCGAGCCGCGGCCGGATGTGCTTCATCTCCCGGAATCGGCGCTCACGGGCTATTTCCTCGAGGGCGGAGTGCGCGAGCAAGCCCGTACCGCCGGTGCGCTCGCGAACGATCTGCAGCGCATGTATCTGGCCGCTGGAGCCGGAGCACGTCCGCTCGAGATGGCGATCGGCTTCTACGAGTCGTGGAACAGCATTCTCTACAACAGTGCGCTGTGGGTGCGGCTCGGCGGCGACGCGCCGCTCATCCGCCACGTGCACCGCAAGAACTTTCTGCCCACGTACGGGCTGTTCGACGAAGAGCGCTTCGTGGAGCGCGGCCACGACATCCGCGCCTTCGATACGCCGTGGGGCCGCTTCGCCATGCTCGTCTGCGAGGACGCCTGGCATTCGCTTCCCGGAACGCTGCTCGCGCTCGACGGTGCGACGATGATCTTCCTCTCGTCGGCTGCGCCCGCGCGAGGCGTCTATCCTCGGGACGATGCGATCCCGGGTCCGGCGAGCGTCGCGCGATGGGATCGCCTGGTGCGGGACATCGCGGAGGAGCACGGGGTGTTCGTCTCCTTCGCGAATCTGGTGGCCAACGAGGGGGGAAAGTCCTTCCCCGGAGGCGCGACCGTCGCCGGTCCCTCCGGAGAGGTTCGCGTGCGCGCGCCGCTCTGGCGCGAGGCGCTCGTCTCGATCTCCATCGACCTTCACGATCTCGCCCGCGCCCGCGCGGAGATGCCGCTGCTCGCCGATCTGCAGACCGCGATGCCGCATCTGCTCGACAACCTGGAGCAGATCCGCGAGGAGCAGCCGGCGCTCCTCGAATACGATCCGGAACCGTCCGCGAAGAAGGTGCCGCGGAAATCGCGCGCGAAGCCGCGCGCGCGCGTGGGCGGCGTGGAAGTGGTCGAGGTGAGCGCGCGCGAGAACGGCGCGCCCACGCCACTCGCGATCGACGGCGCGCTCACGGAGGGATGGCTGACGACCTTCATCCGCGACGAGCTCACCCAGCGCAACTACGAGAAAGGCCTCGTGGCGCTCTCCGGCGGACTCGACTCTGCAGTCACCGCCTTCCTGGCCGTGCGGGCGATGGGCGCCAACAACGTCATCGGCGTGCGGCTCCCGTATCGCACCTCGAGCCCCGAGAGTCTCGAGCACGCGCAGATGGTGATCGATGCGCTCGGGATCGAGTCGCGGACGCTCGACATCAGCGCCGCCGTCGACGGCTATCTCGCGAACGAGCCCGATGCCGATGACACGCGCCGCGGCAACGTCATGGCGCGCGTGCGCATGCTCGCGATCTTCGACCTCGGCGCGCGCTATCGTGCCCTCCCGCTCGGCACCGGCAACAAGACGGAGCGGCTGCTCGGCTACTTCACCTGGCACGGCGACGACGCGCCGCCGGTGAATCCGCTCGGCGATCTCTACAAGACACAGGTGCGCGAGCTCGCGAGCCACCTGGGCGTCCCTGCCCCCATTCTCGAGAAGGCGCCAAGCGCGGATCTCGTGCACGGACAGACCGACGAAGGCGATCTCGGTGTCACGTACGACGAGGCGGATCAGATCCTGAACTGGGTGCTCAGCGGATTCTCGTCGGAGGAGATCATCGCGCGCGGCTTCTACCCGAAGGCGGTGGATACAGTTCGGCGCCGGCTCGACTCCACCCACTGGAAGCGCCGCCTCCCCACGGTGGCCATGCTCACGGGGACGTCGATCGGAGACAGCTATCTGCGGCCCGTGGACTACTGAGCCGAAGGTGTAGGAGCTGCCCGACCGGCGTGACGCCGCTAAGTCGACACGCGTCCACCAGTTACAATGACGACGACTCCGCTCGAGATCACCGGCACGCGAATGCTGCCGACGCGCCGGTTCTGGATGACCGACGAGATCGTGCGCATGTGCGTCGTCGCCTTCGGCACGCTCGCCGTCGCGCTCGGCCTGGCGTTCAACTACTACGCGCATCCGTTTCCGTGGCTTGGCGCCATTCTGCTCCTGCTCGTCGCGGCAGCGACGCGCGTGTTCGGAATTCCGCTCCCCGGGAAGGGCTTCGCGAGCTTCGCCGTCGGGCCCGGCATCGCCGCAATCATTGCGCTCGACTGGGCCGGCGGCTCCGTCGTGGCAGCACTCGGCATCATCCTCGGCGACGCCGTCTTTCGCAGGCTTCCGATTCGCAATGCGGTCAGCAACGCCGGGCACTTCCTGACCGCGGGCAGCATCGCCGGCTATTGCTATTACGGCTTGATCAATGGCGAGCTCGGGCTCGCCGCGTTCACCGCGAACAACGCATGGCGGCTCGGCTTCATGATCGCGCTGTATCTGGTCACCGCCAACTCGACCTTCTACCTGCAGCTCAAGCTCTCGCCCGCGATCGCGTGGGTGGACGCGAGACTCACCGCCCGCTGGGAAGGCACCGTGGCGGTGCTGGCGACACTGCTCGCTCTCGCCTCCCTCGAGCTCGCGTACAGCCAGTCGTCCCCGCGGTCGATGGTGGCCGGCGCATTGGTGCTGGCACTCGTGGCCGTGCTCATGCACTGGCTCGTGCGGCAGGCCGCGGTGGGCGAGAGTCTGCTCCTCGTGCAGCGGCTCACGACCGCCATCAGCGCGCGTCCCGAGCTGCACCTCGCGCTCAACGACATTCAGCGCCTCACGCGATCGCTCGTACCCTGGGAGCAGATGGGCATCGCCGCCTACGACCCGGAGCGCAACGACTTCGTCGTCGTGGTGGATACGTCGCCGGACTATCCGGCGGGCATGCGCATCTCGGCGACCCACGGAATCGTCGGGAGCGCGATCACCGCCGGACACGCGATCACCGATCTCGCCCTTCCCCGCGGTCAGCGGCCCACCGAGAGCTCCGAGCGCTCGCAGATCGTGCTTCCGCTCATGTACGGAGAGCGCCTCGCCGGCATCTGGACGGTGCGGCATTCGCGCGTCGAGATGTATCGCAGCCACGACGCCGGGCTGCTCGAGTACGTGGCCCCGCAGCTCGCGCTGTCGCTCTCGCTCGACAAGTTGATCCAGCCCGTGGTCGCCGCTTCCGCGGACATGACGTCGCACGTGGAATCGATCACGGCCACCACGCAGCAGCTGCACGCATCGGCGCAGGAGGGCGCGGAGACGGCGCGCCGTCTGGCGGCTACCGTGCGCGAGCTCGCGGACACGCTCTCGCGCGGCGCGGAAGGCGCGCGCAATGCGCAGGTCATCGCCGATGCGACGGTGACGGAAGGACAGGTCACGCAGCAGAGCGGCAGCCAGATGCTCGCGGACGCGCGCGTGGTGCGCGGCGCGACCGAGCAGGCGCGCGCACAGCTCACCGCCGCCGCAGCGGTGGTGCAGAAGGGGGCGGATCAGGTCTCGCGACTGCGTGACATCTCGGAGGCCGTCCAGAAGTTCGGACAGACGATCACCGAGCTCGCGGATCAGACGGGGCTGCTCGCACTCAATGCCGCCGTCGAAGCCGCGCGCGCGGGCGTGCATGGGCGCGGATTCGCCGTCGTCGCGCGGGAAATCCGCGAGCTCGCGGACCGCAGCGCCACCGAGGCCGAGGGGATGGACAAGGCGGTGCGCGACATTCGCGCGACGCTCGATCGGGCGGTCGCGCTCATGCAGCGAACGCGCGGCGAGGTACTGTCGGTGGCCGATTCGAGCGCGGCGTGGGTGGACGAGCTCGACCGCATCGTGCTCGCGAGCGAACAGGTCGCGGCGGCGGGCCATCGGATCGTCGACACGGCGCGGGAGAGCGCCGGGCGCTCGGGGATGATGTCGCGCGCGCTCACGGACGCGAAGCAGGAGGCGACGCGCGCCGCATCCGAAACGGGCGCGGTGGCCGGCGCGAGCACGCAGCAGGAAGGCGCGATCGACTCACTCAACAACGCGGCAACGGAGCTCAGCGCAACCGCGCATACCCTCGCAGCTGCTGTGGCCGCGGTACGCGCCGGACGCTAGCGATATTCGAGCTGCGCCGAGCTACTTCTTCGAGACGGCCGCCGCTGCGCGAGGCGTGGGACGCATCGGATCGCGCAACGCGGCCAGAATCTGCGCCGCCTGCGCATCGAGCACCGTGCGATCGGGCATCGCCGAGCCGGGAAAGGGCAGCGGCACGTCGAAGCCGTCGCCTGCGCGCCGCGGAATCAGGTGGATGTGAAAATGGTACACATCCTGTCCGGCCGCCGCGCCGCTCGACACGATCAGGTTCATGGCGCTCGCGCCCGTGACCTTGCGGATCACCGGATTCAGGCGCATCGCGACCTCGAACAGGTGCATCCCGAGCTCCGATGGCAGATCCTGAAACGATTCGAAATGTTCGCGAGGCACCACGAGTGCGTGACCCTGATTCACGGGCTGCACGTCCATGAACGCGACGGCGCTCGAGTCCTCGTAGCACACGGACACCTCGGCCGCGCCTTTCATGATGTCGCAGAAGATGCAGTGCGCAGGGTGCGAATCGGAGTGCTGCATAGGGCCGCCCATGGAGCGGCCGAGACCGCTCGAGGAAAGAGTCGTTGCAGGAGCTGAGTGGTGAGGACGGATGATAAGGCACCCGGCCCACCCCCGGTAGACATTCGTGTGGCATCGGCGGCGGCCCGGAAGGTATCTTTCACCGTCGATTTCACAGGACCTGGAGAGACATGGCCACGCCCACTATCGCTTCCAAGCCGACTGCTGCCACGCTGAGCTCCGCTCAACTGCTAGACGCGTACCGGAACATGTACCTGTCGCGTCGGCTGGACGACAAGGAGATCCAGCTGAAGCGGCAGAACCGGATCTTCTTTCAGATCTCGGGTGCGGGTCACGAGGCGATCCTGACGGCCGCGGGGATGGTGATTCGACCGGGCTCGGACTGGTCGCTTCCCTACTACCGCGACCGCGCCTTCTGCCTGATGCAGGGCGTGACGCCGGCGGAAATGCTCTACGAAGCCGTGGGTGCGGCGGCGGATCCCGCGTCGGGCGGCCGCCAGATGCCGAGCCACTGGGGCCACAAGAAATACAACATTGTGTCATCGTCCTCGCCCACCGGAACGCAGTTCCTGCAGGCGGTCGGCGTGGCCGAGGCATCGCTTCGTGCGCGGCTGCTCGGCATCACCGAGGGCTTCACGGAAGATGAAGTCGTCTACGTCTCCACCGGCGAAGGCGCGACGAGTGAAGGCGAATTCTGGGAGTCGATCTCGAGCGCGTGCAATCTCGGCGTGCCGGTGGTGTACGTGATCGAGGACAACGGCTACGCGATCTCGGTGCCCGTCGAGGTCAACACGCCGGGCGGCAACGTCTCGAAGCTGCTCGCGTCGTTTCCGGGACTCTACATCCAGGAGGTGGACGGCTGCGATTTCGTCGCCTCGCACGCGGCGATGACGAAAGCCGTCGAGTATGCACGCAAGCGGAAGGGACCTGCGCTCGTGCACGCGCACGTGATTCGCCCGTACTCGCATTCGCTCTCGGACGACGAGGTGATGTACCGTCCGACATCGGAGCGCGAGGCGGACGCCGCACGCGATCCGATCGTGACGTTCCCCAAGTGGCTCGTGGCGGAAGGGCACGCGACGGAAGAGGAGCTCGCGAAGGTGCGCGACGAGGCGGACGCGGCCGTGCTCGCGGCGACCGACGATGCGCTCGAGCAGCCGCAGCCCACGCCCGATACGATCTACAACGGCGTCTACTCGTCGCAGGTGGACCCGTGCGGCGAGAACTTCGACACGGAAGACGATCCGCAGTTCTCGGGCGAGCCCACCACCATGGTCGACCTGCTCAACGCGTGCATGAAGGACGAGATGCGGCGCGACGAGAAGATCCTCGTGTTCGGCGAGGACGTCGCCGACGTCTCGCGCGAGCAGTACCTCGGCTCGCTCAAGGGCAAGGGCGGCGTGTTCAAGGTCACGTGGGGATTGCAGAAGGAGTTCGGCAGCGCGCGCGTGTACAACTCACCGCTCGCCGAGGCGAACATCATCGGCCGCGCCATCGGTCTGGCGCTGCGCGGATTCAAGCCGGTGGTCGAGGTCCAGTTCTTCGACTACATCTGGCCTGCGTTCATGCAGCTGCGCGACGAGCTCGCGACGATGCGGTGGCGCTCGAACGACGCGTTCACCGCGCCGGTGGTCGTGCGCACGACGTACGGCGGCTACATCCGCGGCGCGATCTATCACTCGCAAACCGGTGCGTCGCTGTTCACGCACACGCCGGGACTGCGCGTGGTGTGCCCGTCGAGCGCGCTCGACGCGAACGGGCTGCTGCGCACCGCGATTCGCGGCGACGATCCGGTGATCTTCCTCGAGCACAAGCATCTTTACCGCCAGACGTACAACAAGGCGTGCTATCCGGGCCCGAACTTCATGATCCCGTTCGGGAAGGCGAAGATCGTGCGCGAGGGTGCGGACCTCACGGTGGTGACGTACGGCGCGACGGTACAGCGCGCGCTGGTGGCCGCGAACCAGGCGGCCGAGCAGGGCGTGGATGTGGAGGTGATCGATCTGCGCACACTGAGCCCGTGGGATCGCGAGACGGTGTTCGCGAGCGTGCGGAAGACGAACCGCGTGATCGTCGGCTACGAGGATTCGATGTCGTGGGGCTACGGTGCGGAGATCGCGGCGGCCATTGCGGACGAGTGCTTCGCGTGGCTGGATGCGCCGGTCAAGCGCGTGGCGAGCACGGACACGTTTGTGGGCTACGCACCGCAGCTGGAGGACGCGATCCTGCCGCAGGTGGACGACTTCAAGCGCGCGTACGCGGAGCTGATGCGGTTCTGAGTCGGCCGCTGAGCCAGCAGAACAACTGTGGATGATACGACACGGACGGATAACGCTCCCGTCGTTATTTCCCGGTGCGCTCGTACACCACGCGTCCGCCCACGATCGTCATCATGATGCGAGCGTCGCGAATCTGCTCGTGCGGAATGCGCGTGAGGTCGCGGTCGATGAGCACGAAGTCGGCGAGCTTGTTCGGCTCGAGCGTCCCTTTGATGTTGTCCTCGAACGACGCGTACGCGCTGCCGCTCGTGTAGGCACGCAGCGCATCTTCCACCGTGATCTTCTGCTCCGGAATCCATCCGCCCGGATGCTTGCCGTCGAGCGTCTCGCGCGTGACGGCGCCGTAGATCCCCTCGATCGGCGTAGGGGGCGCCACCGACCAGTCGCTGCCGAACGCGAGGCGCGCCCCGGCATCCAGAATGGACTTGAACGCGTACGTCGTCTTGGAGCGCTCGTGCCCGATGATCGGCTCCGCCCAGCGCCCGTCGTCCATCTCGTGATACGGCTGCATGCTCGCGATCACGTGGAGCGAGCCGAAACGCGGAATGTCGGAGGGCGCGATGTGCTGCGCGTGCTCGATGCGGAAGCGGCGGTCCCGCGGACCGTTCTCCTTCTCCACGCGCTCGTAGTTGTCGAGCTGAATGCGAATCGCGCGATCGCCGATCGCGTGCACCATCACCTGCAGCCCGGCCTTGTCCGCGCCCAGGGTGCGCGCGTACAAGCTCTCGGGCGGCGTGACGAAGAGCCCGGAGTCCTTCGGTGAATCGCTGAACGGCTGAAGCATGGCCGCGGTGTGGGAGCCCAGCGAGCCGTCGACGAAGCCTTTGAGGCCGCCGATGCGCACCCATTCGTCGCCGTGGCCGCGCGCGGCGACCGTATCGCGCAGCTGCTCCCACGTGGCGAGCGGAACCACTGCGTACATGCGGGTGATCATGCGGCCGGCCTTGTGCGCGCGCTCGAAGACGGCGAGATCGTACCACGAGGCGCCCATGTTCTGCGCGGACGTCACCCCCCGCTCGGCCAGAAAGTGCATGGCCGCTTCGAAGGAGCGATCGACCACCTCTGCCGGCGGGTCGGGCATCGAATCGTCGACGAGCCCCTGCGCGTTGTCCTTGAGCAGGCCAGTGGGCTCACCCGATGCATCGCGAACGATGAGCCCGCCCTCGACCTCTGGCGTGGCCTTCGTCACGTGCGCGGCGGCGAGTGCAGCGCTGTTGGCGAGGCTCATGTGGCCGTCCAGGCGGGCGACCCACACGGGATTGTCGGGTGTCACCGAGTCGATCCACTGGCGCGTGGGAAGCTCGCCGCCCCAGAGCGTGTGGTCCCAGTCGCCATCGGTGATCCAGGCGCCCTTGGGAATGGTCTTCGCGTACGCCTTGATGCGTGCAATGAACTCGGCCGGCGTGGATGCGTCG
>Ga0207694_10004667_pt1 | contig 10671 bp, 9 predicted proteins | sample KBSC34metaG_FD_184353 | JGI IMG/M metagenome (GOLD analysis project Ga0207694, IMG submission 184353) | Corn rhizosphere microbial communities from Kellogg Biological Station, Michigan, USA - KBS C3-4 metaG (SPAdes) (version 2) | ecosystem: Host-associated > Plants > Roots > Rhizosphere > Soil...
TGAGGCCGCCGGCGGCCACCAGCCTACCGGCGCGCGCGTGGGCGGCGCGCTTCGCATCTCTCCAATCGAAGGCGATGCCGCTGCCGCCCAGCACTCCCTTCACCTTCGAATCGAGCACGAGGGCGTCGGCGGATCGCCAGAGGTCGCGAAGTCCGGCCTCGTCCAGCGGCCCATGCACGCGCACGACTGCCCAGACGTGCGCGCCCGACTCCTCTCGAACGGCACGCACCTCGTCCGAGGTCGGATCGGCGTGGAGCTGTACGATGTCGAGGCCGGCCATCTCGACGGCGGCGGCGATCGTCCGGGCATCCGTCTTTCCGAAGACGCCGACCCTGCGGACGGTCGCGCCGCCGCCGTCGAGCACCTCGCGGGCCGCATCGGGGTCGAGCGAGCGAGGGCCGCCGGCGAAGATCACGCCGATGTAGCGCGCGCCGAGGGCTGCGGCGGCACGGGCGTCGGATGCGCGCGTGAGCCCGCACACTTTCACCTCAACGCGCACGCCGGTTCCTTGGCACCCGCGTGAGCGCGCGAACGGCCGCTTCCGGATCGTCGGACGCGGAGAGTGCGGAGCCGACGAGGACTGCGTCGGCGCCCCATTCCGCCCGGGTCGACACATCCGCCACTCCCTCGACCCCACTCTCGGCCACCGCGCACACGTGGTGCGGCACCAGCGGCAGCAATCGCCGCGGCACGTCTGCATCGACCTCGAGAGTCTCGAGATCGCGGCTGTTGATGCCGATCACGCGGGCGCCGAGCTCGAGCGCGAGCATGAGCTCGCCCTCGGTGCGAACCTCCACCAGCGGCTCGACCGACAGGTCGTTCGCTTCGCGCATCATTGCGCGGAGCGTCGACGGCGCGAGCGCGCGCGCGATCAGGAGCGCCGCGGATGCGCCGGCTGCGCGGGCTTCGTGGAGCTGTATCGGATGTGCGTGGAAGTCCTTTCGGAGCAATGGGATAGCAACCTTATCTCGAGCACTTTCGAGGTCGGCGAGAGCGCCGCCGAAGTGCGCCGGCTCGGTGAGCACCGAGATGGCGGCGGCTCCCCCGCGCTCGAACGCGCGCGCCTGCGCCTCGGCGGAGATCGTATCGCGAATGGATCCCCTGGATGGCGAGCGGCGCTTGATCTCGGCGATCACGGCGACGTGGGTGCCCGCGAGCGCGTCCGCGAAGGACGGTCGCGCCGCGGCGAGCCCGGCGGCGTGCTCGATGGCGCGCCGCCGGGAGGCATCCAACGCACCCACGCGATCGGCGGCCTCGGCCATGATGCGGCCGAGGACGCCGGTGGGGGGAGCCCATTGCCGCGAAAAGACTTGCGCTTCGGTCACTGTTCGGCTATTCTGCTTTTCGGCGTCCATTCGGGACGCTCGAGAAATGGTTCACGGCTCGGCTCACCTTCGTCCACCTGCGAGCATGGCGCTCACCAAGCGGCAACGCGAGATCCTCGATTACCTCAGCGGATATTCCGAGGACAACGGCTACGCACCCAGCTTCGAAGAGATCGCCCGGAAGTTCAACTATAACTCGCTCGCGACCGTCCACGAGCATCTCAGTAATCTCGAGCGCAAGGGCTACATCAAGCGCTCGTACAACGAGAGCCGGGCGATCGAGATCCTGCCGTCTGACGTCTTTCCCAAGGCGGTGGAGCTTCCGCTGCTGGGAACCGTCGCCGCCGGCATGCCGATCGAGGCGGTCACCGCGCACGAGACCATGTGTGTGCCGGACAGCTTCATTTCGCGGGGCGGCAATCACTATGTGCTCCGGGTTCGCGGGAACTCGATGATCGACGAACAGATTCGCGACGGCGACTTCGTGATCATCAACGAGCGGCGCAGCGCAGACAACGGGGAGACCGTCATTGCGCTCGTGGACAACAACGCCGCCACCGTGAAGAAAATCTATCGCGAGCGCGACGGTCGCATACGTCTGCAGCCGGCGAACGACGCGATGCTCCCAATCTACGTCCACGAAAACGACGTCACGATCCAGGGCGTCGTGGTGGGAGTGCTGCGCAAGTATTAGACGCTCAGCGCAAGCTGCTTCGTGGCGCGCGAAGGGCTGCTCTTGAACCCTGCGCCAACATGAGTAGCACTCCTATCGTCTAGCAACATTCGTCTTGTTTTTGGCGTTTTCCGTTCGATCCGTTCAATCCGTTCAATCCGTATTCGAAAAAAATCAGAGCCAACCCGAGCGGCAGTCGAGTTCGGGTTCGTACTCGCCGAACACATGCACTAACAATGGAGATACGGATTCAACGGATCGAACGGATTACACGGAGAAAACCGGACTAGCGGCGATCGCTGTCAATCGTTTGCTGGATGGTAACGCGCCCTTCCACGCGTTCGCGCTCAATCACGCCTCTGCGCTCGCCTCCCGCAGTGCGACGAGCGCGCGCAGCGCCTTTCCGGAATCGATCGAGATCGCCGCCGAGCGAATCCCCTCACCGAAGCTCGCGGCCGCGCCTCCGACGTAGATCGCCGCGGCCGCATTGAGCACCACCGCACTGCGCGCGCCTCCGCGATCGCTCCCATCGAGCACCGCCGTCACGCGCGCCGCATTCTCGGCCGGATCGCCGCCCGCGAGCTCCTCCGACGCTGCCGCCAACGAGTAGCTCGCGGGATCGATCGACCACTCGCTCACCGCGCCGTTCCTCACCTCGAGCACGCGGGTGCACCCGATGGGCGAGATCTCGTCCATTCCCGGCTCGCCGTGCACGACGAGCGCGTGCACACTCCCGAGCTCCGCGAGCGCGCCCGCCATGAGATCCATCCGCTCTGGGTTGGCGACGCCGACCACCTGTCGTCCGGCGCTTGCCGGATTGGCCAGTGGTCCGAGCAGATTCATGATCGTCGGCACACCGAGCTCGCGCCGGACCGCAGCGACGTGCCGCATCGCCGGGTGCATGGCCGGCGCGAACATGAACACGATGCGCGCGTGATCGAGCATCCGACGCATCACCGCGGGCGACGGCTGGATCTCGACGCCGAGTGACTCCAGCACGTCCGCGCTGCCGCAGCGCGAGCTGTGCGACCGGTTGCCGTGCTTCGCGATGCGCACGCCCGCGCCAGCCGCCACGAGCGCGGCGGCAGTCGAGATGTTGAAGGTCGAGAAGGCGCCGCCGCCGGTGCCGCAGGTGTCGACGAGCGTCGCGGAGTCATTGACGACGAATGGAAGCATCGCCGTGCGGAGTGCGCGCGCACCACCCGCGACTTCGGATGCTGTCTCGCCCTTGAGCGCGAGCGCGGTGAGCAGCGCGCCGATCTGCGCCGGTGTGGCCTCGCCCTTCATTATGACGTCGAAGGCGTCGCGCGTCTCGTCCGCGGAGAGCGAGCCCCCGCCCACCAGGCCGCGGATCGCGTGAATGAGCGCGTTCGCTGCGCTACCTCGCACCGGCCGGCTCCACAAGCTTGCTCGCGAGCTCCGCCTGTGAGGCCACGAGCGAGATCACGAGCGCGAGCAGCCGCACCCGCTCCACATCCTCCTCGACAAAGACTCCGCGCTGCACCCGATTCGTCAGATTCAGCACGCCCACGAGATCATCGTGATACACGATCGGAAAGCTGATGAAGGATCCCGTCGTGAAATACTCGTCGCCGAGCAGCGGATGGTTCACCGCCTGCGCGACATCGGTGACGAGCAGCGGCTCGCGGCTCAGTGCGACCTTCCCCGCGACGCCCTGCCCGATGTGGATGCGCGTGCCCTCCGCCACGTCGGGCGACAGTCCTTTCGCGGCCGCGATGTAGAGCTGGTTCGTCCCGGGCGCGCGCAGCATGAGCGAGCAGCGCTGCGCCTGCATGTCGTCACCGCACAGGTTCAGCAATCCTTCGGTCAGCTTGCGCGAATCGCTCGTGCCCGCGTCGAGCGTGAGCACGCGCTCGATCAGGTAGAGCGTGCGCGTCTTCTGCCTGAGCGTCTCGCTGCGGCGATGCAGCTCCACGTGCGCCTGCTCGAGCTGACCGACCGCCGCGCTCACCTGCTGCTCGACCGCCTCCGCACGGCGTGTGGCCCGGCGTGCGTCTTCCCTGGCTTTCGCGTTCTCCGTCTCGAGCGTGATCATGCGCTCCGGCGTGAATCCGCCGCCACCGCTCGGCGTGTTGCGCGCGACCGCAAGCGCCTGCTCGAGCGACGCGAGATGCTTCACGTACTCGCCGTGCACGCGCTGCGTCACGTCCTCGAGCGTGCGCACCGCCTCGTTGCGCGCCTCCCGCTCGGCGAAGCGCGCGTACGCGAGCGCGAAGAGCGCGACGTAGGGCGCGAAGCGCTCCATCACGCGCGTGCCGAAGAACCGTCGCGGCTCGTACAGCGCCACGACCGCGGAGAGCTGCCCATCCACGCGCATCCCGCGGAGCGCGAGCAGCCCCTCTTCCTCGAGCGTCGTGTCGAGGCCGAGCAGTCGCGCGTACTCGTCGGACTGCTCCCCCAGGTCGACGAACTGGCCGCCGGCCAGAATCTGCGTGCGGATGCGCGCCGGCAGATGATCCACGGTCGTGTCCGCGCGCGCGCGGAGGACCTTCGATCCATCCGGGCTCACGCGCTCGCGCAGCATCTGGTGGCGCGCGTCGTAGCCGAAGAGCGAGAGCTCCGTGCTGCGATCCACTTCGGCAAGCGCTTCGCCGAGTGCGACGATGGCCGCGTCGAGATCGGACGCTGCCGCGAGCGCATGGGCGAGCGACGCGAGTGTGCGAGGTGGCATGGAGGGGGGCTGAGCCGTCGGGCAGAGGGGTGCGCCGAGCGTGAATGTTGAGGCGTAGGTGCCGACCTGTCAATCGGTTCCACGCTTTCCATCGCTTGACAGCGTATGTCGTTCCGGTAACTTCCACGCATGCCGGAGCGCATGGTGCAGCTGGTGCTGCATTACGATGGCGCGGGGTTCTCGGGGTGGCAGCGCCAACCGGCAACGCGCACGGTTCAGGGAGTGTTGGAGGGCGCGCTCGAGCGGTTGTGCAACGCACCCGTGAGCGCGCTGGGAGCCGGACGCACCGACGCAGGCGTGCATGCGCGCGGCCAGGCGGTTGGGGTGCGAGTCCCGCTCAAGTGGGAAGCGGCCGAATTGCGGCGGGCATTGAACGCGGTACTGCCGGCGGACCTGTGGGTCGCCAGCGCAGTCGAGATGAGCGATGCCTTTCACGCACGGTACAGCGCCACGGGACGGCGGTACAGCTATCACGTCGGCACGGATCGGGAGGCGAGGTCACCCTTTCGCCGTCGCTGGGAGTGGGCGCTCGAGGAGCCGCTCGCGCGCGACGCGCTCGCGCACTGCGCCAACACGCTCATCGGCACGCACCGCTTTCTCGCCTTTGCGGTGCAAGGAACGGCGCCCGCCGATGACGACCATTGCTGCACCGTCACCGATGCTTCCTGGCGCGAGCGCCCGAACGGGCTCGTGTTCGAGATCGAAGCCAATCGCTTCCTGCATCACATGGTACGCTTCCTCGTCGGCACGATGATCGAGATCGCGCGAGGACGGCGGCCCGCATCGGATTTTCCGCTGTTGCTCGAAGCCGAAGACAATCGGCGCACGTCTGCTCCCGCACCACCGCACGCGCTCTTCCTCGAAGTCGTTCGCTATCCGCGCGACCTCTACCTGGGCGGCACATGAAGACATTGCTCGATACGGCGAGCCTCGACGAAGTTCGATGGGCGACCGACGTCGGGATCGTGGACGGGATCTCGACCGATCCGACGCTGATCGCGGAGGAGAACTCTGCGGATGAGTACCACGAGCTGCTGGCCGAGCTCTGTCGGCTCACGCGCGGCCCCGTGCTGGCGCCCGTGCTCGCCATCACCGCGGACGACATCTACCGCGACGGAAAGGAGCTCGCGAAGATCGCGGACAACATCGTGGTCGAGGTGCCCGTGATCGAGGATGGACTTCGCGCCACGTCCCGGCTCGCGGCGGATGGCATCCGCGTGACGGCGACGCTCGTGTTCAGCGTCGCGCAGGCACTGTTCGCCGCGAAGGCCGGCGCCTACTCGGTGAGCGCGTTCATCGGCCGCGTCGATGACATCGGCGGCGACGGCGTCGCGCTCGTCCGCGACATCCGACTGCTCTTCGACCGGCACCACGTCGAATGCGAGCTCAATGCCGCATCCATCCGCACGCCCCGGCATTTCGCGGAGGCGGCGATCGCGGGCGCGGATGCTGCGGCGGTGCCTCCCGACGTGCTGCGGCTGCTGCTCGTGCATCCGCTCACGGATCTCGGGGTCGATCATTTCCTCAACGATTGGAGCAAGCGCGTTTCGCGCGGCCGCACCAGCCTGTGAGCACACGAGCGCTGGCCCTCTCCCTTCTGGCGTTGACCGCTGCATGCGGGGGAAGCTCGCGCGACAGCCGGACGCTGGAAGTGAGCACGGCCAAGGCGGCCACCGCACAGACGACCTCGCTCACTGGGGCCCCGGCGGACAGCTCGCTCGCGACGCAGCGGCGCACGGCGATTACGCAGGCGGTCGCGCGCGTCGCCCCAACGGTGGTCACGGTGCAGACCGAGGTCGTCGATCGCTCGACGGATCCGTTCGACGTGTTCAACGGCACGAGCGAGCGCGTTCTCCCGGGACTCGGTTCCGGCTTCATCGTCCGCGCGGATGGCGTGATCGTGACCAATGCGCACGTCGTCGCGGGTGCGAACTCGATCTCGGTCGCGATGCGTGACGGCACGAGCTATCCCGCGCGCCTGCTGGGCAAGGACGAGACGAACGACATCGCCGTGCTCAAGATCGATGCGAAGGGGCTCCCGGTCGCGCCGCTCGGCCAGTCGGACGACCTGATCATCGGCGAGTGGGTGATCGCGATCGGCAATCCGTACGGATTTCTGCTCGGCAACCCGGAGCCCAGTGTGACGGTGGGCGTGATCAGTGGCACCGGACGCAATCTGGTCGCGCGCTCGGAGGGATCCGCGATCTACGTCGACATGATCCAGACGGACGCGTCGATCAATCCCGGAAACAGCGGTGGCCCCCTCGTGAATGCGCTCGGAAACATCGTGGGGATGAACAGCTCGATCTTCACGCCGAGCGGCGGCTCGATCGGGCTGGGGTTCGCGATCCCGGTGAATCGCGTCAAGCACGTCACGGAAGATCTGCTCGCGCACGGCGCGGTGCGGCGCCCCTGGATCGGGCTCAAGCCGGAAATTCCTCAGCGCGGGCCGAATCCGCGCGAGCTCGTGCGCTCCGGACTGGTGGTGGGCGCCGTGGTGCCGGGCTCGCCGGCCGACCGCGCGGGCATCCGTCGCGGAGACGTGCTCGTACGCTCGCGGAGCCGGACGATTCGCAATGCCTTCGACTGGGAGGCGGAGCTGCTCGATCTTCGTGTCGGCGATCAGGTGCCGCTCGTGATCAAGCGCGATGGCAAGGAGATGCCGGTGACCGTCACCATCGCGGATCTGCCCGAGGTGAGCGCAGCCAAGGTCGCGGTGCTGAAGGAGCTGGAACTGGTGACGCTCACGCCTGCCATCCGCGTCGACAGGGGCATTCGCAGCCCGCGTGGCGCGCTGATCTACAATCTCAGCGATCGCGTGTCCGACGAGCTGGGGCTCGAGAAGGGCGATGTGATCGTGCAGATCAATCGCACTCCGGTGGAGACCGCGAACGACGCCGCGCGAGCGCTCGATGCTGCCGCGGGGCGCGAGACCATTCACATGTTCTTCGAGCGAGGGGGTCGTATCTATTCCACTGATTTCATGATTCGATGAGCACGCACGCACGATACAGCTCGCCATTGAGCGAACGGTACGCGTCGAAGGCGATGCTGGAGCTGTGGTCGCCGCAGCGGCGCCATCGCACGTGGCGAGAGCTCTGGCTCGCGCTCGCGGAGGCGGAGCGCGAGCTCGGTGTGCGGGACGAGCGCGGACACGCGGTGATCACCGACGAAGGACTCGCGCAGATGCGCGCGCACCTCGACGACATCGACTTCGCGAAGGCGGCGGAGCTCGAGCGGCGCTTCAGGCACGACGTGATGGCGCACGTGGAAACGTTCGCGGCGGTGGCTCCGGCAGCGCGGCCGTTCATCCATCTTGGCGCGACCAGCGCGTTCGTGACCGACAACGCGGATCTCGTGCTCATGCGCGAAGGGCTCACCGTGCTCCGCGCGAAGATCGTTGCGGTGCTGCGCGCGCTCGCGCAGTTCGCGCGCACGTGGAGCGCAGAGCCGACGCTCGCCTACACGCATTTGCAGTCGGCCCAGCTCACGACCGTGGGCAAGCGGGCGACGCTCTGGATGCAGGATCTCGTGCTCGACCTGGCGGATCTCGATCATCGCATCGCGACCCTGCCGCTGCGCGGCGTGAAGGGCACGACCGGCACGCAGGCCAGCTTTCTCGAGCTCTTTCGCGGCGATCACGAGCGCGTGCGCGAGCTCGAGCGGAACGTGGTGAAGCGAATGGGCTTCACGCACGTCCTCCCCGTCACCGGGCAGACGTACACCCGCAAGCTCGATGCGCACGTGCTCGGTGTCGTGTCCGGCATCGCGGCGTCCGCGGCGAAGTTCGCGTCCGACGTTCGCCTGCTGCAGTCGTACGGCGAGATCGAGGAGCCGTTCGAGAGCGAGCAGATCGGGTCGTCCGCGATGGCGTACAAGCGAAATCCGATGCGCTCCGAGCGCATCAACTCGCTCGCGCGATTCGTGATGACGCTCGAGGAAAACGCCAATCTCACCCACAGCGTGCAATTCTTCGAGCGCACGCTCGATGACAGCGCGAATCGCAGGCTCGTCATCCCCGAGATGTTCCTGGCCACCGATGCGATCCTGCTGCTCATGGAGAACGTGGCGGCGGGGCTCGAGGTGCATCGTGCGAGGATCAGGCAGCGCATCGCCGCCGAGCTTCCGTTCATGGCGACCGAGAAGCTGATCGTGCGCATGGTCGCGGGAGGCGGCGACCGGCAGAATGCACACGCGATCATTCGCCGGCACAGCCTGGAGGCCGGGCGTGCGCTCAAGGACGGCGCGCTGCACAACGATCTGCTGGACCGGCTGAAGGCGGATCCGGAGTTCACGCTGTCCGCGGCGGAAATGGAGGATCTCGTGGCGGCGGAGAACTTCACCGGACGCTCGACGGAGCAGGTCACGGAATTTCTGGGTGAGATCGTCGATCCGATTCTCGACGCCGCTCCTCTTCCCGATGCGGCGGAGGCGCTCCGCGTATGACGCTCATGACGTCGAGCGCGCTTCCGCTGCGCCAGCTCGGTCGCGGCAAGGTGCGCGACATCTACGAGGTGGACGCGCAGCGTCTCCTGCTGGTGGCGACCGATCGTGTGAGCGCGTTCGACGTGGTCATGCGCGAGGCCATCCCGTACAAGGGCGCGGTGCTGACCCAGATCAGCGCCTGGTGGTTCACGCAGCTCGCCGATCTCACGCCGAATCACCTGATCTCGGCCGACGCACGGGAGATCGCGCGCCTCGTGCCAGCGCTGGCAGGGCAGGAGGCTGCGATGGCGGGTCGCGCAATGCTCTGCAGGCGCACGGAAGTGTTTCCTGTGGAGTGTGTCGTACGGGGTTATATTTCGGGGTCCGCCTGGAAGGAGTACTCGCGGACCGGAACGCTCGCCGGCGAGCTGCTACCAGAGGGGCTGCAGGAGAGCGACCAGCTGGCGGAGGTGTTGTTCAGCCCTGCCACGAAGGCGGAGACCGGCCACGACGAGAACATCACGATCGCCCGCATGCGCGCTCTCATTGGCGACGCGGCAGCGGTGCTGGAGCAGCGATCGAGGATGATATACGAACGGGGGCGCGACATCGCCAAGGAACGGGGGATCATCATCGCGGACACCAAGTTCGAGTTCGGGCGCACCAGCGATGGCGAGGTGCTGCTGATCGATGAGGTGCTGACGCCGGACAGCTCGCGCTTCTGGCTCGCGAGCGGCTATCGGCCGGGTGGCTCGCAGCCGAGCTTCGACAAGCAACCGTTGCGCGATCATCTCGAAGGCGAGCGCAAGGCCGGCCGCTGGAACGGTGATGCCCCTCCCCCGCCCCTTCCCGAGGCCGTCGTGCAGGCGACCAGCAAGCGCTATCTCGAGGCGTTCGAGCGCATCACCGGCGCGCCGCTCGATCTGTCGGAGCTCGCATGAAGGTCGCGCGCGAGGGCATCATCTTCATCGTCATCGCCTGGCTGCTCGCGCTCGGCGCGCTCTGGATGGGCTCCCTGCACCACTCGCTCGGCTGGTACATCGCGGCCGTGCCGCTGGTGATGATCGCGCTCTGGGTCGTCTACTTCTTTCGCGACCCCGAGCGAACGGGCGACCGCGGAGAGCATCTCGTCGTCTCGCCGGCCGATGGGCTGGTCGTGATGGTCACCGACGTGGAGGAGCCATCCTTCATCGCCGGGATGGCGACGCGCATCTCGATCTTCATGAACGTGTTCAACGTGCACGTAAACCGGTATCCGGTGAACGGCGTCGTGAAGTATCTGCATTACAACAAGGGGCGCTTCCTGCACGCTGCGCACGAGAAGGCGAGCCTCGAGAACGAGCAGATGTCCGTCGGCATCGAGTCGGGCTCGCGACGCATTCTCGTTCGGCAGATCGCCGGGCTGATCGCGCGTCGCATCGTGAACTACGCGAAAGAGGGGCAGACGGCCGAGCAGGGCGTGCGCATGGGGATCATCCGCTTCGGGTCGCGAGTGGACGTGTTCATCCCGACGGACAGCGTCGTTCGGATCAAGGTCGGAGAGCGCGCGATCGCCG
>Ga0207694_10004671_pt1 | contig 10665 bp, 14 predicted proteins | sample KBSC34metaG_FD_184353 | JGI IMG/M metagenome (GOLD analysis project Ga0207694, IMG submission 184353) | Corn rhizosphere microbial communities from Kellogg Biological Station, Michigan, USA - KBS C3-4 metaG (SPAdes) (version 2) | ecosystem: Host-associated > Plants > Roots > Rhizosphere > Soil...
GATTTTACAGCGCGACAGTAAGCGATCAACTAAAGCAAGACTTTACGGGAGGAACGTACACCGCTTCCGGAATTGTGCAGGCCCGATTCGGCGGTGTTCCCGAGTTCGTACGTACTCGCATTCGACAATACCGGCGCTATCGCGACTGGCGTGGCCGTCGCTTCATAAGATGGCAAGCAGCGAGATTTTAAAGACCAGCGAGTACCTAAAACTCAAAACCGATGTTGACCAAGCGCGCGAAGCCTGCGAAATGACTAGGGCTGCCCTCCGGGTTCACCGGCTAGCGCACAAAGCTCCGCAGGGATTGTTTGTTAGCCGCAAGCAGCCGCACCAATCACGCCCGGAAGACCTGAAGCGGAGCGGGTGAACTGGGGCCGGCGCAGCCGTGTATCAATTAATCACTCTCATTTCTAGCCGTGCGGAAGCGATGTACGGAGCGCGATAGCGCGGACCCGGCAATGAGGCTTACGCTCGGCGATGTCTTTGTCGGAATCGCCGCGATTGCAGGTGGAACAGGCCTGCTGCTAAGTTATCGAAGTTCATTGGCCGCCCGGCGTAAATCGGATACGGTGGCAGAGCTTAGGAGGCGAGAGATTTCGGGATCTTCGTCCCAACGTCCGTCCGACGAGAACCCCAACGTTGGAGAGAAGCCACGATGAGCTGCGCGGGTTTCGCTTCAGGTTTTAAAGCGCCCCACTAAAGACCTGAGCCCATGTCTGCCCTCCGAAATTAAATCCGTCAACTCCAACCAGGTCGACGAAGTTGCCGCCAGAATGATAACTAGCGAGGCCATTATCAGCGGTAGCAGGAACAAAACCGTTATAAACACCAAAGGCGAATTGAACATTTAGGACTCCCCGCGAAGAACCCGTGTACGCGAACCCATGCCGCTTTAAAAGCATTCGGGTCGCCACTATACGCGTTCCAATTTCAGTTCATCTCGTCGAGTAGGGCGAAGATGATTGGATGATCATAGGCCGGCATTTCCTTGGCCCGACTCTTGAGATAGGAATCGGCCGCACCGTTCTCTATCTGCATAGCCGTAAGGCCCAATTCCCAACAAACAGTAAGTGGAACATCGCCCGAAGTCTTGTGTGAAGGAATCTCCGTCACCGATGAAGATGCCTTTCCACGATCGGAGCACCGATGAATCTCTGGTGAACGCACACCATCGGAGGCCGCTCGGCGTTTGGACCACGTTTGGGTCGGTTGTGATGGTGGATTATTGCCACGGTCGTGGTGCAAGATGCCTCAGTGACCGAATTGTCCAGACGCATCAGAGAACGACGGGAAGACTTCTTCACGCTCGTCGCCGTTTTCCATAGCTTCCCAAATCATTCGAAGCGAAGCCCGTTAATTGCCATGTCTGAAGGCGCCGCGATATTCAAGCTCTTTTTTCGTTCCAAGGTTGCGGTCAACCATCGGTCTCGGTAAAACGCGGTTCGCGCTACCAGTGACTCGTTCCAGGGCCGCCCTTGAATGGGCCGACGATGTTCGAGGTGATCCAGCCGCCATAGAAATCACCTGCCTGCGGGAGGACACGCTCGTCGTCCACGAAGCAGGAATCGACGCGGCTTGGGTAGAAAGCCAGACAATTGCGCAAATCATCGTAAGGATGGTTCGGCGACTTGTAGCTCCAGGCCGCGTCACGCGAGATCCGGGTGCCGACCTTCAGGTCCCAATAGCAGGCCTCGCCTTTGAACTCACAGAAGGTGCGTCTGTTACTCGCCTGCAAAAATTCGCCCTGCACGTCTTCACGCGGGATATAGTAAGCCGGTGGATGGCTGGTTTCGAGCAAGCGCCAGGCGCGCGTGGTTTCGGCGATTGCTTGTTCGTTGAACTCAACCCGAACACGGTGCATGCAAGGTTCGGCCCTGGGCGGACGGGGATAATCCCAGACGGATTCCTGGCCGGGCTTAGGAGAAGTTCGGGTCATATCTTTATCCTATTCGCTACTGTAGGATCTTCGCTCCTTAACGGCGCAACCTGCTTACCGCCTGTATGACGGCGTATACGGAAGTTACTTTTTCAAATTCGGGAATTGGGACAGAGTCGAGGAACCGCCAAAAATCTACCTCCGTTGGCCGGGAGTCGGCTCTACGCAGATAACCAACCTCTAAAGTGAAATGCCGAAATCTGGCAGACTGAAAAAATGGCGGTGGAACTAGATCACCTTTTTATCTGCCTCTCGCGGGGCGCCCCCGAAGCGAAGTTCCTCACGCGGTTCGGATTGATTGAGGGCCCCCGAAACGTTCATCCAGGGAAAGGCACGGCTAACCGACGGTTCTTCTTCGAAAACGCCATCCTGGAGTTGTTGTGGGTTGAAGATCCAAGCGAGGCGCAAAATGAATAAACAGCGCCGACCATGCTTTGGGATCGCTGGTCGCGCAGGCTAGATGGGGTCACCTCGCCGTTCGGCATCATAATGCGTCCCGCACACCGGGAGGACATCACGCCACCTTTTGCGGCGTGGGAATACCAGCCGGACTATTTCCCTGCTGGGACGTGCCTCCATATTGGGCATGCGGGAGTCGAAGAGCCGATGTGGGTCTTCATGCCGTTCTTGCGGCGCCAGGGTATGGAGATTCCGAATCATCCGAATGGCATCCGCCAGATCACCGGGCTCGCGCTAACAAGTCCCGCACCAATGCGCTCGCGCGCTGCTGAGGCATTGCCGATACTTACAGTGGAATCCGGACCCACGCACCTGCTGACAATCGAATTTGATCATGGAGTCTGCAGCGAATCTACGGATCTCCGGCCGCATTTGCCGCTGATTTTGAGACGCTGAGGCGGAGCGTCTCACACCTACAGCAGCTGGCCGGCAGACAGCGGCGTTATCTGCTAATCAGCTAAGTTCAGAAGATCAAGCATATTATTGTGCCTGGATTACGGCGTATACGGAAGTTATCCGAGCGATAGCAGCCATAAGTGGCGTAGGGTTTAATCCCTGGGCGCCGGAGGTATCCCGATATCAGCCATTATCGGAAGCAAATTCGCGTGCTAGCTTTCGCGCCGGCGGTTGGAATGGTTATTTGTTCTAGATTGTAGGTATAATGACTTTCGAATGCCTTCACGCGATTACCTCGGCGAATTTGAACACATTGTATTGCTCGCGTTGCTTCGCCTTGGAGACAATGCCTACGGCGTCACCGTAAGACAGGAGATCGAATCTCGGACGAGGCGAGAGGTATCAATTGGCGCTATTTATGCGACGCTTGATCGCCTTGAGGTCAAAGCGTATATAAGATCGTGCCGTGGAGATCCCACTCCCGAACGCGGCGGGAGGTCCAAGCGTTTTTTTCACGTCACCGGAAAGGGTATCAAAGCTATGAGCCGCACTCAGCACGCACTCGACCGAATGATGCAGGGACTGGATCTGGCCGGGAGGCACGCATGATGCCCCCGCATATCGCGTCCTGGTTGATCATCCTTTTCGTGCCTCAAAACGAGGCGCAGGAGATCCAAGGTGATCTTCTTGAGGAATTCTTAAAACTCGCGTCTCACAGCGGAGTTAGAGCCGCCCGAAGTTGGTATTGGCGTCAAACAATTAGCACCGTCGCTGCCATGTTTTTTGATGGCTTTCGTGCAGCACAGTGGATAATAGCGGTACTAGCTGCATGGTTTCTGAGCGGCTATGCTGATCGGGGATATCAGAGAATAGTGGCGACGTTTCTCTCTAACTTCGATGTCTATCGGTATGTAAGCCCTTACGGATTCTGGTTTTTCTATGCCATTGTGGTCGGATGCCTTATCATCCCGATGCTGCTTGGAAGCCTATTGGCGTTGGCAGCCCAAAAAAGGGAGATGGTAGCCGCGGTCACATTCGGTCTCTGGTATGGTATCTGGTTCGGCATCCATGGCGCGGCCTTTCCCGGCGTGAAATCGTTAAGCGGTTGGTCGGTGCTATCGCACCTCTATTTTTGGAGCGACTACCGCTTTCCCCGGCCAGCCGCATCCGTAATACTCGCCAGCACATTCCTCTCGCCGTTTATGATTGCGATCGGTGCGCGGATTACAAGTCGTTTGGTTGCCCACATCGCACCTCGTGGGACCGTTGAGTCACATTAGTGGATCCGGTAAACGTTGTGACCTAACGCGGGAGTATTGCGCGGGAATTCAAGTTATGGCTGGTTTTGCGGAGCGCACAGTTCTCTTACGGTTGTCACAATCGCGTCCGGCCGATCTGTAGGCATGTCGTGGCCGCTGTTCGGCACCACCACGCGCCTGCCCCGTTTGGACAGCTGTGCCAGACGAAGCTGCAGGTCGTTGACCCAGGTCTGCTCATAAGCCGTCTGATCCTCTTTGCTGAGCGCAGCCTTCAAAGCGGCATCGATGGCCCTGCTGGCCGTCAGCACCACGAGCGGCTTATCGCCGATATGATCCGCTGACCGCGCTTGCTCGGCGCTCACTTCGATGTTCTCGAACTCGCTCGTCCTCGCCTTGAGGTACTTCGACTGGAGAAGCACTGGCGAGGCTTGTTGACCCTGAAGTCGCAATTGGAGGCGAGCAAGCCCGAGATTGATGTAAAGCGGCGCCCAGAAGGCCTGTCGTTTTGCGCGTCGTAGCGTTGCAGCGCCCAGGTTACGCCAAGCCCTCGGGAGCAGGCGGTACTGATCCTCCTCGGTGGCGTCGACCAGAACGAGCCCTCCTACTTGGTCCGAGTACTTGCCGTTGAAGACCCGAACGTTATAGCCGCCGAACGAAGAGCCGACCAGTAAATAAGGCGGCTTTTCGCCAGCAGATTCGAGCGCTGCATGTAGTTCCGACGCGATCCGATCACTTGTTCGAGGCATCGGCCCAGGATCGCTGTAGCCGTACCCGGCGCGGTCATAGGAGCAGACACGTGCGAATCGCGCGATGTCCGGCTGCACATGTCTCCATGTGTCAAGCGAGTCCGCGAGTCCAGCCTCCAAGACTACGGTTGGGGCCCCTTGTCCAGTGCAGTAGAGGTTGAGTCGTAACTCGCCGGCACTAACGAGCCGACCTGGCCGACGAAGGCGTTGGTCGTCCACGCGCCACGCGATGGCTTGGTAGGAGGCGCCGGCAAGGGTGGCGAGGCACAGCAGCGCCAAGGCGAACAAGACGATCCTGATCGCCCAAGGCTTTCCCCTACTCAGGGCCATCCTTCAACTATCCCACGGCGACCCAGCGCAACCTTTGTCCTTCGCATAGCCCGATATTTGCCATTATCGGTACTTAACTGAGTTGCCCCAGTGCGCCTGGAAGACCTGAAGCGGAGCGGGTGAACCGCCGAAAACTTCAGGGAGCGCCGTCACCTTTCTATAGAAAAAGTGATGTTATTGAAAACGCGACTACGCGGCATAGACGAGGCGTAGCGTGTCCTGCTACGCTCGCAAGCTAAATGGACGAAAACGTAAGGGAACATGAGCGAAAGAGACTCGGCGGATTGCCGCCAGGCATCTGGGCACTTGGCTTTGTCAGCATGTTCATGGACATCTCCTCAGAGATGATCCACGGGCTGCTGCCGGTTTTTCTGACCTCTATGCTAGGGGCAAGCACGGAAATGGTCGGCCTGATCGAGGGTGTCGGCGAGGCGACAGCGTCGATATGCAAGCTTTTCTCCGGCTGGCTGAGCGATACGCTCGGCAAGCGCAAGGTGCTGGCGGTTTTCGGCTACGGTCTCGCCGCTCTTTCCAAGCCCCTGTTCGCGGTCGCTCCCAACGCATCGCTCGTTCTTGCGGCCCGGTTCTCCGACCGCATGGGCAAGGGCGTACGCGATGCGCCGCGCGATGCGCTGATCAGCGACCTTGTGCCTGAGGGCCAACGGGGCGCCGCCTATGGGCTAAGGCAGGCTCTCGATACGGTCGGCGGTTTTGCCGGTCCTTTACTCGCCATCGTTCTCATGGCGGCGTTCCATGACAATTTCCGGCTTGTCTTCTGGCTAGCGTTGATACCCGGAACGATCTCCGTCATGGTGCTGGTCGTCGGCGTGCGGGAATCGCCGCATGCGGTGGCGAACGCTAAGACACCTCTGAGAGTTCACGATCTCAGGCTGATCGGACGGGAATACTGGATCGTCGTCGGCGTCGGGGCGGTGCTCACGCTCGCGCGTTTCAGCGAGGCCTTCCTTATCTTGCGGGCGCAAAGTGCGGGATTGCCGCTCGCCCTTGCACCTCTGGTGCTGGTTGTGATGAACATTGTCTACGCGCTCGGCGCCTATCCACTCGGCGCGCTCTCCGACCGCATCGACCGTAAGCGCATGCTCGCCACGGGCTTCGCCACTCTGATCGCTGCCGATATCGTCCTCGCCATTGCGTCGAATCTGCTCATGGTGATGATCGGCGTTGCTCTCTGGGGCCTCCATATGGCAATAACGCAAAGCCTGCTCTCGGCCCTTGTCGCCGATGAAGCACCGCAACACCTGCGGGCCACAGCGTTTGGGATGTTCAACTTCGTGAGTGGCATCGCCCTGCTGCTGGCAAGCCTCATCGCCGGCTTCTTATGGGTGCAATTCGGCCCGTCCGCCACGTTTTTCGCCGGGGCCGCGGTCACGGCTCTGGGGCTCGCGACCCTCGAGCTAACGCACCGATCCAACCCGGTCGCGTGATTGGGAGCCGCCTAGGAGCTCCCCACTGACCCCTGATAACGAGCGTGACGAGCACACAATCCGTTCGTGAGTCGAATGAGGGCGCCGGCCTGCCTTGGCGGCGCGAGACAGGCTTTGAGCGTCCAAGTGCCCGATATTACTCATTATCGGCAGAGAATTTCCATTTGCGGAAGTGGCGGAATCGAGCTTGGGGGTTTGCCAGTATCTTTCTCCAAGTGCCTGCTAACGCTGCGGTAGCGCCCGTTCTCATGCAGGGCGGCGTCGCCGCCTCTGAACGGATACATCCCTGCGTTTCTGCCAGGGGTGCTGTTTGGCGGCGAGCTTCTGCACAATATCCAAAGCTCTTTCCACGTGCTGATCGGGCGAAAGTTTATCGTCCGCTGACGAGAGGGTCGCGACGATCCTGTGATCTTTGCCAATCACGAACGTCACACGTTCGATGAAATCATGATCGATCTCGACGCCGCGCACATCCTTCATGCCAGCTTTGCCGCGATCTGTGCCACTTGCGCGTCGGAGTGCGTCCGCGGATTTCGGGCGTAGAGGATCAGTTTTTCGAGCGGCCAGTGCTCGATACGCTGCGCCATAGGGGGCGTAAGCATAGCTCTCCTTCCAGCAAGTGATCTTGGGGATCCTTCGGAAGCTGCGCCTCGGGCGCCGGGCTAGCGAACTGAACCTACGATCATATTTTATAACAGAATCCACGAAATGTACCTAAAATGTTTCGGGACCTTCGGACACCGCTTTTAGCCGGCTGGCCTTCTCGCTGGCAATTCTGTTTGCCCGTGCGGCTTCTTTCGCCTCCCAATTTCTCCTGAACTCGGCAGTCGAGCATTCCGGGCAGGGCTTGATCTCCTTTTCGGTCAAGAGGAATTTCTGTCCCTTACATGCGCCGCAAGCGGTCGCGGTTGACTCGACTGGCGTCGAAGCGACAGCAACAACAGCCGGCCGCGACAGAGGTTGGAAGCGGCGCGCGCGATCAATCAAAAAGCCGCTCGGATTGAGGATGTTGTTTCGGAAGTGCGGCCGGATATCCACGACAAACGCTTCGAGCGTGACTCCGCGAAGTTCTACGGTGTCGCGAATGAGGCGCAGCGTGTGTTCTGTCAAAACTTGACCCTTGCTCTGGGCTAGCGCAATCAATTCCGCTTCGGGACCAGAACATTCACGCGTTCTGCTCGCAAATCTTTCTTGATGATGATGATTGAGATTTGTTCTTCGGGTCTGCATTTTCTCTAACAACCGTGTTTGTCTTCGTGACGACCAGGCCGCCTGCGCTCCGCTCCGGAGCCTGAAAAGGCGATGCTTCGGAGTGAGGGAGCCGAGCGAGCGGAACCTTTAGCCACCGGTCCCTTCGCAAAAGCAATGCCCCATCGGTCGGTCGCCTTCGCGGGCATCTTCGAGCTTCGGTGATACCCCACCTGTAAGGATTCTGCCTCGCCTGGATTAACGACCTTCACAGGCCGCCGGCCCTTACGAACCGAAGCAATCCCCAACGCGCGTGGTTTCCGGGTATACCCTTCGGCTAAGCGTCCTTCCGAACGCCACCATCTCCGCGTATCCCGCTCGTGGCCCGCAACCTCGTGGGTTGCCGTCTTCTCAACCACTCAGCGACGTACTGGATCTTTAGATCCGGCCTGCCTCGCGGCAGGCAAACTCAATTCGGTCAAGTCGCTCGATCCGTCACCGCACAACGGTCTTCGAGCGTGACGCGCCGCGGGAGTCCCGCACGCACTTCAATTCTTGTGATCTTGCCGTTTCCGATCTTGTCGAGCAGCGCCATAAGACGAGTAATCTCAGCACCAAGCGCAAAGTCCGAGGTGGCGATTTCTTCGCGGGGCTGCGTCTCAACATCCAGCCGTACATCCACAAAGACGGCAGGGACAGGGCACAGCAAAATTGGTTCACAATCCGGACGCTTAGGTCATGGATCCCCGAAGTTCACCGTTTGGCAAAGCCGGACCAGCATCTGCCGGGATTCGGAAAGCTGCAACAATCTTGTCGCTGACATGGGATGCTTAAACCTCGAAAAAAAGTTAAGCTCGCGCGCAAATACCGGCGACTGCAGTTTGAAATGAATGAGGGTTGAAGAGGCGCGGATCTAGCTTGAGTGTTCCGGGCCCGGCGCTAATCCAAAGTGTGCCAATTGTGTGCCACAAACTTGCAGGTCTAGGCGTTCTCGCGGATCTGGCATGACGAAGAAACAGTAACTTGCGCCCCGTCAACGGCGGTAAGGGGACCAAGTCCGTCCCTGGCCACCACTCCAAGTCACAACTTGTCAAAGACTTATCTGGGCATTCGCCCAATGGGGGATCCAGGTAATCTCATCGGCTAACGGGAAAAGTAGTTCAACGCTTCTTAACGCCGCGGGATGAGCCAATGACTGTCGACGGGGAAGGAGGGGATTGCCCGGACGGCGGCCAGTGTAATGTCATCTGTGATTCACGGGTTCGGAAAGGTATTCGCTACCTTCTCCAAGATGCGCTATCCGTCCAAGTGAACAAATTCCGATTGCGCTATTAGCCAGAACCTATCCGCTTTGTGATCGAGTATATTGACAATGACCAAGGAGGACGCCGATATGGGTTCAACCAGACGCACCTTACTGACAGCGGGCGCTGCGGCAGCAGCAACGGCCGCCGTTCCACGCTTATTCGGTCAGCAGGATAAAGGAGGAACCGGCAAGTTCTATGAAAAAGGTTCCGTTCGCATCTACTATGAGGAGGCGGGGAGCGGTTTCCCGCTGATGCTGCTTCCCGGCGGGGGATTGAACTCGACCATATCCTTCTTCACCGGCAACTCGCCCTTCAACGCCATTGAGGAGTTCAAGGGACAGTACCGCTGCATTACGGCGGACCTCCGAAACGCCCCCAGCGGCCAGTCCACCGGCCCTGTCGAGGTCGACCGGCCGTGGGATTCCTACGCCGACGACCAGCTTGGTCTGATGGATCATCTGGGCATCGACAAGTTCATGGTCATGGGTTTCTGCATTGGTGGCCCTTTCATCTGGAGTTTCTTGAAGCGCGCACCCAATCGGGTTGTCGCGGCCGTGCTGGCGCAGCCGGTGGGATGGCGTCCGGAGATGCGCGACCCGAAATACCCAGGCGTATTTTGGAAGACTTGGGGTCCGGCGCTGACCGCCAAGCGGCCCGATATCACGATGGCGACGACCAACCAATTCGTGACCAATATGTTCGAGACCAAACCCGACTTCGTCTTCACAGTGACACGGGATTTTGTGCGCAGTTGCCAAAATCCGATCCTGGTCCTGCCGGACGATGTCCCGGCGCATCCATACGCCGTCGCCATGGAATGCGCGATGCTCGCGCCGAAAGCCGAAGTGAGCCTCTTCCCCTGGAAAGAGCCCAAGGAGCGCATTCCCCTGGCGGTGCGCCAAATTCATTCGTTCCTCAAGGCGCATCGGCCTGCTTGACGGAGGCTTTTATCCCGGGATCATGCTGCATTGGGAAAGGAAGCCAGTTTGCCGGCGCTACTCGCTTCGGAACTGAATGAAGGCGCAGGTTGGCGACTCGTAAAAGTGCATCGGACGAACCATCTTAGTAAAGGCGGGCGTAAAAACAACGGAGTAAAATGATTAAGCTAAGAAGTCTAGGTCCTTCGCAAAATCAAGGATGGTGCACGATGACACGACGCGAAGTATTAGTGACGCTAAACGCACTGGCGGGGACGCTGGGACGAGCAGCAGAGCGCCTTCCCGCCAACAAGAACGTGAAGTGGGGATTGGGGTCGAACCTCTGGAATTCCTTCAAGGGATCGAAGTTCACCGACATCCTCGACGTGATGCGGGACACCGGTTTTATCGGCCTTCGGTTGACACAGTTTCCAAGGATTCTGGAGACCTACAGCATCACCACTGAACAAATGGAAAAGGAGGTATCCAAGCGCGGCCTTCACGTCGTGACAATTTCTTTCAATGGCCCGGCGCAGGATGCGTCCAAACGCAAGGAGGTCCTGGACAGCGCGAAGGTCGCGATGACTTTCCTTAAGAAGTTCGGGGCTGAGCGGCTGGTAGTGTTCTCGCCGCCACGCAATGCGGGCGCGGCGCCGGACGCTTTCAAAACCATGTGCGAGTG
>Ga0207694_10004676_pt1 | contig 10657 bp, 8 predicted proteins | sample KBSC34metaG_FD_184353 | JGI IMG/M metagenome (GOLD analysis project Ga0207694, IMG submission 184353) | Corn rhizosphere microbial communities from Kellogg Biological Station, Michigan, USA - KBS C3-4 metaG (SPAdes) (version 2) | ecosystem: Host-associated > Plants > Roots > Rhizosphere > Soil...
TGCTCAAACACATTCCGCCCATGAACGCCGCCAGCAAGAGCCCCAGCGACACGGCGGATGAGCCAATGACCATCTGCAGCAACTGGAACCAGACGATCTCGTAAATCAACGCCGCGCAGCCGCTCCCCGCCAGCAGCAAAACCAAGAGCACCAGCGTGCCCTCGGCCGCGGCCGTAGGCGTCTCACTTCGTTCCTTCGCGATGGTTGCGTCCTGTTTGGGCATGGAGACTCTGCTCGACAGTCTTTAAGCATACTCCGGAAGAAAGTGGAGACGCTTCCATCCGGCCCGCCTCTCAGCCGTTTAGGATAGAATCGTTCACAATCGCTATGCTTCTCCCGGCTCGAATACGACGCAGCCCCCACCCAGTGCTGTTCGCGATCGTGGTTGCTGCCGCGATGCTCCACGCGCAACCACTGCCGCCGGATCTGATCCTTTCGAATGGCAAGATCATCACCGTCGACGAACGTTTTACGATTGCGCAGGCAGTCGCCATTAGAGGCGAGCGCATCCTCGCAGTAGGCACCAATCAGGAAATTGCGCGGCTCGCAGGACCGAACACTCGAAAGATCGACTTGTTAGGGAAAGCCGTCATTCCCGGGCTAATCGATAACCATATGCATCTCCTGCGCGCCGCCACCACATGGACCCGGGAACTCCGCTTCGATGGCGTCGAATCGCGAAAGCACGCGCTCGAGATGCTGCGCATCCGCGTGAAAGCCGCCGGGCCTGGCGAGTGGGTTTATAACATCGGTGGCTGGACCCATCAGCAATTCGCAGACGATCCAAAATCCTTCACGCGTGAAGAATTAGATCAGATCGCGCCTAACAACCCAATCGCGCTGCAAGAATCGTACTATCAAGTTTTTCTGAACAGCAAGGCACTGCAGGCCTTTGGGATTCGAGCGAACGCGCCCGACCCTCCCGACTTCGTCAAAGGCTCGATCCTGCGCGACGCTCACGGAAACCCTACCGGCGTGATCCAAGGCGACATCGCAGCCACGCGCCCGGTCGCCGCCAGACTCCCCAAGGTAGCGCCCGATCAACTCGAGGCCAGCAGCCGCGCCCTGATCGACGACATGAATCGCGCCGGCCTGACCTCCATCGGTGTCCCTGGCTGCAACAGCGACGTGCTGGAAATTTTCCAAAAGTGGAAAGTGCAAGGCCGCCTCAACCTCCGCATCTTCTGCATCGACGGCGCAGCCGCTGGCGCTCCAGACCAAGTAGACCGCTCGCTAGAACAAATCGCCCATATGAAGCTGTTCCAGGGCGACAGTTACATCGACAACATTTTCTTCGGCGAAAGCGTCTATCAACCGCTGCATGACCCGATGTTCGCGCTCAAGTCCGACCCCACGCCCGATCAGCTCCAGCAATGGCGCCGCATCGCGATGGAGATTGCCAAGGCCGGCCTTCCCCTGCATGTGCACGCCGAACTGCACCACACCATCGATGCGTTCCTCGATCAAATCGAAGCCATCAACCAGGAACATCCCATCAAGAACCTGCGCTGGACCCTGGCCCACGTAAACCAGATCAACGCGCCACAACTCGAACGTATGAAGAAGTTAGGAATGTACGCCGCCGTGCATCCCTGGGCCGTCATCAATGGAGGCATCATGCAGGAAGGCTTCGGCGACGGCGCCTACGACATGCCCCCGCTGCGCACCATCCAAGACAGCGGCATCCAGTGGGGCTTCGGAACCGATGGCACCGCCGCCAATCAAACCCTGCCCTTCATGACTTTGTATTTCGCCGTGACCGGCAAGATGGCCGGCGGCGCCAAAATCATTCGCCAGACCATCGGCCGCGAAGACGCCTTGATCGCGCACACCCGCAAGAACGCATACCTGGTGTTTCAGGAAAACAATCTGGGTGCGATTCAGCCAGGCAAATTGGCGGACTTGCTAGTGCTAGACCGCGACTACCTCACCATCCCGGCCGACGATATCAAGAACATCAAACCGGTCATGACCCTTGTGGGAGGCAGGATCGTCTACCAGCCTTAAGTTAATGCGACCCGATCCCGTAAGAATCCAAGACATCGCGCAGCGTGACGATGCCCTCCAACTTGTGCACATCCGCGCGGCTCACCACTGGCAGAATTTCAAGTTGGTTCGCGCCCATGCGCTCCAGCGCCACATCCAGCGCCTGATCGGTATGGATGTGCGGGAAAACCATCCCGTCCACCACCTCACCCAACGTCTGGTGGCTCGAACCCTCCGCGAGCGTCGCTAGGTTCACCACACCCACCAGTCCCCGCCCGTCACTCACCAGACCCGTCCGCAATTCACTCGAACGAAGTTGTTCCAAAGCGTCCCCCACCGTAAGCTGGCTGGATAACAATTCCGGCGCACCACGCACAATTCGCGTCACCTGGCGGTCACGATGCCGCCGCCGCGTTTCCATTTTTGGCAGGTGGATGCCATCCTGCTCCGCTAGAGCCTCGTAAATAGGCTGCCGCTGCAGTCGCGAAGAAATGAAAAGGCTCACCAGGTTCGCAATCATCAGCGGGACGATCACCGCGTAGTCCTGCGTCATCTCGAAGATCATCAACACCGACGTCATGGGAGCGCGCACCACTCCCGCGAAGACCGCACCCATCCCGACTAGCGCATAAGCCCCCGCCGAAGCCGTGTAACCAGGCAACAGACGATGTGCCGCCGTGCCGACCACGCCGCCCAACATGGCCCCGATAAATAGGGATGGGCCGAAAATACCGCCCGCATTGCCCGATGAATAACTGGTGGTCACAGCCACTAGCTTCAACACCAGCAACAGCAACATCAGCTTCAGCGCCATGTTTCCATTCAAAACATCGCCGACGTATCCATAACCCACGCCTAGGACCTGCGGTACGAACCATCCCATCACTCCCACCAACACACCGCCCGCCACCGGTTGAACCCAAACCGTGCTCTTCGGAAACCGCAGGAAGCGCTCCCGAATCCCCACCAGCAGTTTCGTGAACACCACGGAAACCAGCCCCCCAGCCACGCCCAACACCGCGTAGATGGCAAATTCCAGCGGATGGATGAGTTGATATTGCGGAACCTTGAACAGTGGATGATTGCCCAGCAGCAGTCGCAGCACCATCCACGCCGTCGCCGAGGCCAACACCACCGAGCCCAGCACCGGCGCGTGCAGGTCGCCTACAATTTCTTCCAGTGAAAATAGCACCGCCGCCAGCGGAGTATTAAACGCCGCCGCGACCGCCGCCGCCGCGCCCACCGGCAGCAGTTCCTGCACTCGTTCGGGGCGCAGCCCCAGCCGCCGGCCGAGCACTGAAGCGATGCCCGCGCCCACTTGCACGGAAGGTCCCTCGCGCCCCAGTGGAATTCCGCTCGCCAAAGTTGCCGAAGTGCAAAAAAACTTTCCCACTACGGTCCGCATCGTGATGCGGCCGCCCCGCGCAAACAGCGCCGCCTTGGTTTGCGGTACTCCGCTGCCCCGCGCATCCGGGAAATAGCGCGCTAGCAGATAGCCGATGCCCAGCGATCCTCCCACCGGAAACACCAGGCGTCTCCATGGGGCGCCTCCCGCCGGATACAGCCGCATCCCCGCACGTTCCGTCAGCAGAATGAACGCCACCACCGTGAGGCCCGTCAAAGCGCCGATCACCAGCGCCAGCACCAGAAAGACCTGATCTTCGCGCTCCTGCAGCCGGGTTCTCAGATAGGACAGCGGAGTCTCACTCACTTCTGAATCCATTTTCTCCCACTCCTCTCGCTGACGTCGCGCTCGCACACAAAAGCAGTTAAGATACTTGGTGCTGGAAGAAGCAAAAGGAGACTCTAGTGACCACGTCCAAACTCCGTAGATTCAGTCTTCGCTGGCTCGCCCCAGCCTTCGGAATCCTGTTTGCAGCCCACGGTGCCGAGAACGTCCCCATCGATCGCACCATGAGAGATTTCAAAATGCCGCAGGAATTCGACTGGAAAGCCCGTCCCGGAAGCGCCAGTCAAACCGCGGCACTCTTTGGCGATCCCGCCAAGCCCGGCTTGTACATTCAGCTTCTGAAGCGCGGCCCCGACGATTGGAGCCAGCCGCACTCCCACCCCAACGAGCGCTTCATCACCGTTTTAGCGGGCACCTTCAAGATCGGTACCGGAGCCAAGTTCGATAAAGACCACACCGTTTCCCTCGGACCCGGTAGCGTGGTCCGCGACATCGCCAACCAGATGCACTACGACGGCACAGGCCCCGAAGGCGCCACCATCCAGATCATGGGCATGGGTCCCACGGGCCGGAACTAAGTCCGTCAATCCCCCACGATTTTCAGGAACTCCTCGTTGGTTCCCACGCGCCCGTGCAAAGGCACGTGCCGCGTCACGTCTAGCTTCTGCTTCCGCATGTTCTGATACAGCGTCCGCATCGCGGCAGTGGGCGTGGGCATCGGCGCGCCCGGTGCCGGCGGCGAGTAGAGATCCGCGTTGATCAAGATCTTTTCCTTCGGCAAATAAACCATCAGCATATCCGCGCTGGTATTGCCCTGCGCGTACGACGGATCCTCTAGTTCGTAAGCCATATCCTGCACGTGAAAGATCTCCAGCATGCGCTCGCCATCTGCAATGACGTATTTGGCGGCGCCGCCCCCAGGACCGCCGGCAAAGCTAGCAACCGTCTCGATCGGAGCCGGTCTTCTGCTGATCATGTACATCGGGTTGTACAAAGCCATACGGTCCGGCTGCAATTCGCGAGGCGCCGGGTAGAACATGATATCCATGTAATATTGCCTGTTGGTTTCATGCGTAATCACCGTCGTTCCCTGCGAAAGATAAGTGCGTAGCCCGCCCGCGTGATCGAAATGATGATGCGTGTTGACGACATACTTAATCGGTTTATTACCAACCAACCGCCCCACCTCCTCGATCACCGCCAATGACCGTGCCTCGTTCTGCGGAGCCTCCACCACAGCCGCGAAGTCCTTGAACTCGACCAAAACACTGTTATGCGTCCCTCCGCCCAGCAGCCACGCGCCATCCGCAAGTCTTTGGCTCTCGACCTTGACCGGCGCCGCCACCGCCGTGCGCACCGCATCCGGGACCGGCATCGTAGCCACCGCCACGTTGGCTTTCACGTCAGTCACGTTGTACTCGTAGTAGTTGTGCGCCGGATTCAATCGCGGATCGCCCTGGTGCACATGCAGCAGAGTAGGGAACTGCACCCCGCCAAAATCCTTGTACTTCGTAAACCGCATCTCGTAATCCATATCGCCGTAAACCGGATTAGGACACCAGGTATCTGTCAGCTCCACCAGATTCTTATCGTTGATGGTTCCGTTCACCCGGTATTTCCCGATCGTGAACGACACCACTGTCACTTTGCGCCCATACTGCGACAGCCCCGCGTCCGACGGGCCCACGATCGGCAGCGTAATCGCCGTGGCATCTTTCGCCGCCAGCGCTGCCTTGAGGAATCCGTGCGGCGTAATAGCCAGCTCCAGCTGCCGCAGGTCCGCGTACGTCACGCCATCCAGATACAGCCTCGTAAGAGGCACCGCTTTCGCGCCCTCCATGTCCCACGCGTAATTGCCGCTGAGAATCGAAGTGACGTGCTCCGCCGCCATCGGTGGCCTGCCCAGCAGCGGATACTTGCCCTGCCTCCGCGTATAATCCTCACGCGACCACTTAGCGTCAAAGTCAATCGCGCGCGTGTAATCGGCAACCTCATAATGCGGCCAGTCTTCGGCTAGCCCATACGTCTGTCCGATTCGCGAAGACCACCCGTTAGCTGAATATTGCAGCGTCTTGAGTCCGACGCCCCCCATCGCCTTAAGAGAAGTTTCCAAAACAGAACGGACATCGCTCACGTTCTGCGCCGCCGCGCTCCCCGCCAAGCCCACCAGGGTTGCCAATATCGTGATCCAACGCGTCATGCGATTCTCCTCCCTACCAGTCCGTAGGCCGGTAGTCCTTTAAGAATTGCCCCCACACATGCTCACCAGTATTGAATCCACTGATGATCGGATCGACGATCCGCGCCGCCCCGTCTACAATATCAAGCGGAGGATGAAAGCGCTGCTCCGCCGTCTTCCGCGCCGCAATCTCGACCGGATCCTCGTCCGTGACCCACCCGGTATCGACGCTATTCATGTGAATGCCATCGCCATGATAATCCGTCGCCGACGTGCGGGTCATCATATTGAGCGCCGCCTTCGCCATGTTGGTGTGCGGATGCCGCGTAGTCTTCCAATTGCGATAGAACTGCCCCTCCACCGCCGAAACGTTCACAATGTGTTTGTCCCGCTCCGACGTGCGCATCATCAACGCCTTCAATCGCGCATTAATGATGAACGGAGCGACAGCATTAATCAACTGCACCTCTAGCATTTCAACGGATGAAACTTCCGCCAGCAGGAGCCTCCAAGAATTTCGCCCGCGCAAATCCACTTGCTGCAGATCCTGATCCAGCCGCCCCTCAGGGAACAAATGTTTCTGCCCCAGCAAATCCTCCGGCTGCAAAGCCACTTGCGAAAGTTCAGCCGAGCGCGTCACACCCGCCGGAACCGTCAACGCCGCCTCCGAACCCAGAAGCTGCCGCACATCCGCTGGCATATCCGCGAGTGCCGCCCGCTCCCCCTGCATCATGTGCGCGTAAAAATCCGGCGGCCGCCGCACTGTCTGGCAAGCATTGTTGATGATGAAATCCAGCCGCGGAAGAGTCGCCAGCAGCCGCCCGCACAGCGCCTCGACGCTAGGCGTATGCCGCATATCCAGCCCATATATTTCGAGCCGGTCCCGCCACTCCCTGAAATCCGCTTCGGCCGCATAACGCCGCGCCGAATCATTTGGAAACCGCGTCGTGACGATCACCCTAGCGCCGGCCCGCAGCAATTTCAGCCCGGCCTGATATCCAATCTTCACCCGCCCGCCCGTCAGCAGCGCCACCCGTCCCCGCAAATCCGCGAGCTCCGTCCGCTTGAAAAAGTTAAACTCCGCACACTCCGGACACATCTGATCGTAAAAGTGATGAATCACCGAGTAGTGCCGTTTGCAGACGTAACAGTGTGGTGAATCGTCCTCAGTGCTGCGCGGCTCGAACTCCGCCGGCGGAAAAACATTGGGCGTCGTAAACACCGGCTTCCGCCGCAGCTCCCGGATTCCCGTCTCCTGCAGAACCGAGCCTACCCGTCGCACCCGTGCCGCCGCCCGCTCCCGTTCCGCAGCTTTCACCCGCCGCCGCCGGGCAATGGGATCCGGATTATAAAACTGCGCCACCGCCTTGTGCAGACGCTCCCGGTCCTCGACAGGCAGTTGTTCCAGAGGCGCACGGTCTTCCGCGATCCCTTCCAGCAATTCCGCCGTGGAACGCACCCGCGCGAGCAGCTCGTCTGAATCGAACACTACCTCAGGATAGAATGACAGCATGAGGCACGTACTCTGCAGTCTGCTATTCGCGCTGTCTCTAGCCGCGTCCGCGCAAGAAAACGACATCCCCAAACACTACACCGCGCCCACCGCCAATCAAGACTACATCAAGCGCGATGTAATGATCCCCATGCGCGATGGCGTGAAGCTCCACACCGTCATCGTAGTCCCCAGAGGCGCGTCCAATGCCCCAATTCTCCTCACCCGAACGCCCTACAACGCCACGCAACGCACCACCCGCAACGTCAGCACCCACATGCTCGCCATCCTCCCCGAAGGAGACGAGGTCTTCGTCCGCGCCGGCTACATCCGCGTCTTTCAAGATGTGCGCGGCAAGTATAAGTCGGACGGCAATTACGTGATGACCCGCCCCGTCCGCGGCCCCCTTAACTCCACCGCCACAGACCACGTGACCGACGCCTACGACACCATCGACTGGCTAGTCAAAAACACCCCGGAATCGAACGGCCGCGTAGGCATGATCGGATCTTCCTACGAAGGCTTCACCGTAGTCATGGCGCTGCTCAGCCCGCACCCAGCCTTAAAAGTCGCCGCCCCCGAAAGCCCCATGGTAGACGGCTGGATGGGCGACGACTGGTTCCACTACGGCGCCTTCCGCCAAACCAACTTCGATTACACGTCCGGCCAGACGACGAAGACCGATGCAGGCGAGCCCGTCCCGCGCGACGCCTACGATGACTACGAAGCCTTCCGCCGCGCCGGTTCAGCCGGAGCCTACGCTCGCGCGCATGGACTCGATCAACTCCCCTGGGCCGAGAAGATGATCGAACACCCCGCCTACGACGCCTTCTGGCAAGGCCAGGCCCTCGACAAATTGATCGCGCAGCACCCCCCGCAAGTCCCCACCATGTGGATTCAAGGCCTGTGGGATCAAGAAGACATGTGGGGTGCCATCCATTGTTACCTCGCCCTGAAAACCCAGGGGCAAAACTATTTGGTCATGGGCCCCTGGCGCCACAGCCAAGTAAATTACGATGCCTTCAATCTCGGTCCCCTGAAATGGCAAGGTGACACAGCCCTAGAGTTCCGCCGCGACGTGCTGCGCCCCTTCTTCGACCAGTACCTAAAAACCGGCGCCCCCAAGGCCGACACGCCGCCAGTCTTCATCTACAATACCGGCGAGAATCACTGGGATCGCTTCAAGAATTGGCCGTTAGCCTGCGAATCCGGCTGCCCCGCCACCCTACAGCCGCTCTATCTGAAAGCAGATTTCGGCCTGGCCTTCGACAAACCCGCCGACTCCGCCGCAGCAGACTCTTACGTCTCCGATCCCGCCAAGCCCGTCCCCTATCTCCCGCGCCCCGTCCACTTCGCCGACTCCGATCGCTGGAAGCAATGGCTAGTAACCGATCAACGCACCGTAGCCGATCGCACCGACGTCCTGACGTATGAAACGCCCGCACTAACCACGCCCGTCAGAATCAGCGGCGCCCCCATCGCCCACCTCTTCGCCTCCACCACCGGTACAGATTCCGATTGGGTAGTAAAACTGATCGACGTTTTCCCCGACGAAGTCCCCAGCCAGCCCGAGCTAGGCGGCTATCAACTGGCAGTATCGATGGACATCTTCCGCGGCCGCTACCGCGAGAGCTTCGAGCACCCCTCCGCCATCCCCGCCGGCAAACCGCAGCAGTACCGCTTCGTCATGCCCACCACCAATCACGTGTTCCTGCCAGGACACAGAATGATGGTGCAGATCCAATCGAGCTGGTTCCCCCTCTACGATCGCAACCCGCAGACCTACGTGCCCAACATCTTCTTCGCAAAGCCCGCTGATTATGTGAAGGCCACGCAAACCGTATATCGCTCAACAACACAAGCGAGCGCGGTGTGGCTCCCAGTAGTAAAGTAGTTAGCCTTCGGAACCGAATTCCTGACGTAGGATTGCGACCACGTCGTCCTCATCGGCGCTCGCATCGTTCAGCAGCTCTTCCAGTCGCGAATCAAACGCGCCATGCTCCACCTGAGGAACTCGCGCCTTCAGTTTCTCCACGTCGGCAATGTGTTCTTCATCCATGGCTAGCGCTTATCGACGACGACCTTGCCGCCCTTAAGCACCACCTTCGTCTTCAGCATCGGGTAGATATTCTCCAGCGGATTCCCGTCGACCAGAATAATGTCCGCCAGCTTGCCCGCCTCCAGCGTCCCAATCTGATCCGCCATGTGTACGTATTCCGCCGAGTTCGGTCCCATGATCCGGAAAATATCCTGCATCGAGAACATGACGCTGTACGACTTCAGTTCGTGCTCCAGCACCACAATGTCCGCGTAGTTCTGATCCGTGCAATACCCCAGCGCCTTCCCGCCGCTGGCATCCCAGATGGTACGCGAGTTGATGATGGTGAAGCCCTCCTCAGTGCCCGTGGCCTTACCATTCGCATCCCGGTTCGCGCCCGAGATCGCCTCCGGCCACGCCTTCCCGTCCCGGAATCGCGGCGAGTCGTCTTTTGGAAATTGAACGGGTGCGGGCGCTGGGGATTCGCGGTCGATGATCGGCGCACCGAAACCGATCGTGCCCAGGATGATCGAATTGGTCGCCGCCAGTTTCGCAGCAGCCTCGTGGCTGGTGAAGTCTTTATTGGGAACGTGCACGAAGCGCCTCACCCCAGCGTCGATAGCCGCCACTGTCGCCGGCGTGCTCACCGAGTGTACGTTCACCTGGACACCCGCCTTAGCCGCTTCATCCACTACTGCCTTCAGCACTTCAATTTCCGCCGGAGGCGGTCCCGGCTCCGGAGTCAGCGCGATCTCGCCAGTATTCTTGATGCCCTTGGCAGCCATCGCCCGAATTGCCGCGCGAGCCTCGTCGGGAGTGCCTCTCAAATTGATGCGCTCCGAAGGAATGATGCGCGGACCATTGATCATTCCCGACTCAATGTGATCCCGCAGCGTAAGGTTCCCATCCCCCGGCCCGCCGCCCGACAACACAGTCGTGTAGCCAGCTTCGAGCAGCGACTGCATCTGCGCTTTCTCGTTCGGTCCGGTATTAACGTGCTTGTGCGCGTCGATGAAACCCGGCATCGCGCTCATGCCCTTCGCATCGATCACCTTCAGGCCCTTGGTATCCGCCTTGCCCGCTCCAGCGGAAACGATCTTGCCGCTCCGCACAATAATCGTGCCCGACGGCACCACAGTGCCGTTCCCGACAATGATGCGCGTGTTGGTAATCGCTACATCCTGCGCGAAACACGCCGCCGCCCCCAGCAGCAAAGGTAGCAATACTTTCATGAGAAGCCTCCCAGTTCCTTGCTAGGGTAGCGCACTCGGC
>Ga0207694_10004680_pt1 | contig 10653 bp, 11 predicted proteins | sample KBSC34metaG_FD_184353 | JGI IMG/M metagenome (GOLD analysis project Ga0207694, IMG submission 184353) | Corn rhizosphere microbial communities from Kellogg Biological Station, Michigan, USA - KBS C3-4 metaG (SPAdes) (version 2) | ecosystem: Host-associated > Plants > Roots > Rhizosphere > Soil...
GGGCGGCCAGGTCCGTCAACACCGCGGTTTGCGGGCCGGCGCCCCTGAAAACAGGGCAGCCTGAAGGCTACCCGTGGTCGGTCCACCTAAAAGGTGGACCCTACTTGGCGGCGCGCTCGAGGTGCGACGCCAGGCGCGACTTGTAGCGGCCAGCCGTATTCCGGTGGATGATGCCGGTCTTCGCCATCCGGTCCACGATCGACACGGTCTTGCTCAGAGCAGCCTTGGCCCCGTCGAGATCCTTCTCGTCCAGCTTGGCGCGGATGGCCTTCAGCGCCGTCCGCAGCGTGGAGCGCATCTGACGATTGTGCTCGCGCCGCTTGACGTTCTGCCGGTTTGCCTTCAGGGCTGACTTCGTACGCTTGGCCACAGTGTTCGAATCCTTTTCGTCGTACCCGAATAACGGGATCGGCGCGCGAAGCGCGCCAGAGAGATAGGAAAACTAACCGATGGACTCTGCGGCAAATTCAGCGCAAAGGCCGTCGGTTAGTTTAGCACGTCCAACAGGACCTTCCACTGGCCGCTCTTGTCGCGGACCCAGACCCGTGTGTACAAGCCGGTTTCAAAGCGTTCTTTCGGATTGTCCACTCGACCGCGGGCCGGCGGCAGGCGCCGGTTCCAGGTGCCCCACGTGTAGCCGAGGTCGCCGGACTGGGCGCTCTCGGCGTAACGCGAGTCGATCTGGTCGTAGCGCGGCTGCGTGGCCAGGAAGCGCAGGACGGCGGCCTCGCCGAGCACGGGCATCGTCAGCGGCCGGTGGAAGCGCACGCCGGGCGCCAGCCGGCCCGTGTAGGCGTGTACCGCCCCCGTCCGCAAGTCGCTGTTCAGCACGCTGTCGGCGGTCCCGAGCGGCGGCGTGCGGTCGTTCAGCTCGCCCGTGAACCGATTCGCATACGGGGCCCGGGTGAAGCCCGCTGGAAACGTGGCGGCGCGCGGTGTGGTGATGCCGACGTCCATCACCACCTTGAACGAGCCGTCGCGCTCGCGCTTCCATACCGAGGCATACACGCCGTGGCGAGGCTGGCCGTGGTTGCGCGACGGCAGGATGTTGCGTGAGGGGCCGGTCAGGAAGCCGAGCTCGCCGCTGCGCGCCACGTCGCCGTACCGTGGCTCCCAGAGCAGCTGGTGGTCTTTCGGAGGATCGGGGTTGGCGCCGATCTGATCTTTGGCCAGTCCGATCTCTTCGCCGTTGTAGCCGACGGCCGAATCGGAAAAGTAGTCGAGAAACGCCTGCTTCCAGCCCACGTCGCGCGCGCGCTGCGCGAAGGCGCGCTCGGTGTCGGCCATGGCCTCGAGCGCGGGCGGCAACGCATCGGCCTTGGCGCCGCGCTGCGCGGCCAGAGGCACCGCGGCCGCGAACGTCACGGCGCAGACCGCCAGTGCGACGAGCCTCATGCAGGGACTATACGCCCGAAGGGAATGCCTTCCGTCAGCGGCGGACGATTTCGAAGGTACCAGCGGCAGGACGCTGGGTTGAATAGCGCGGAACCGCGCGGCCGTCGATGATCTCGATCGACTTGTAGATGACCACGTTGCTGCGTGTGCTCACGACGCCGGCTTTGAGGCCGACGCGCTTCACGTAGTCGCGCGTCTCTCGGTATGGGGGCACGCTGCCGTAGCGGTCCACGGCGCCAGCTCCGGCGTTGTACGCGGCCAGCGCCAGCTGTTCGTTGCCTTCGTACCGATCCAGCAGCTGCCGGAGGTACGCCGTGCCGCCGCGGATGTTGTCTTCGGGGTCGTACGGATTGCGCACGCCCAGCTCACGCGCGGTGGCCGGCATCAGCTGCATCAGCCCCATCGCCCCCTTGGGCGACGTGGCCATCGGGTTGTAGCCGGACTCCACTTGAATGACGGCGCGCACCAGCTCAGGCCGGAGCGCGTGACGTTGCGCGTGAGTCAGCACGATGTCGTCGTAGCGCGGCGCCGCCGGGCGGTCGTCCGCCGTCGTGGTGCGATAGGCCGGGGCTCCGTGCACTTCGAAGATCTTGGTCGGCGTGTTCAGCTCGCGGTCCGAGAGCACGAGCGTGCCGTTGGCGTCGCGCCAGGCGTATATCTGGGCGCTGGCAGTGGCCGGAACAAGCGTCAGCACGGCAAGGACGAACACAAGCTGTTGCACCTCCCCGTCTATCGGCACGGGCGGCAGGATGCCGCACCGGGCGGCGGCGTGCGGCAGGTCAAACCAGGCGTTTTCGTGCCGGCGCGCGCACCATCCGCGGCTTCCGTGCAGAAGTGGTGTACAACTGGCCGACTCCACCCTGACAGTGCGGCGGAGCCGGCCAGCTGACAGCGCTTTCCTGGCGCGCTTCGCGCGCCTGAGCCCGTCATGCGGTCGCGGCACAGGCATAAGCGCGTCCGATCAGCAATGACGGGCTCGAGGGACGAATGAGCGTGTGGAGAAAGTGGGCGCGGCAGCCGCAGACCATCTGGCTGCGCCGCGCGATGTTTCAGGTCCACCTGTGGATCGGACTGGCCCTGGGACTCTACCTCGTCATGCTGAGCATCACCGGCAGCGTGCTGGTGTACCGCAACGAGCTCGACGTGCTGCTTCGCACACCACGACCGGAGTTCGACGCCAAGGCCACACGCCTGACCAGCGACCAGCTGCGCGCGCTGGCCGAGCGCGCCTATCCCGGTTACACGGTGGCTCGCGTCGGCGAGCGCATCACGCGCCGCAACCCGACGATCGAAGTGTGGGTGGAGAAGGACGGCGTCCGCAAAGAGCGGCTGTTCAATCCCTACACCGGCGCCGACCTTGGCGACTCGGTGACGAAAGGCGAGTACTTCGTGCTGTGGCTCGCGCGTCTGCACGACGAGCTGCTGTTCGACCGCCCGGGCCGCTGGTGGAACGGGATGCTCAGCGCCCTGACCGTCATCCTCAGCGTCACCGGCCTCGTGGTCTGGTGGCCAGGCACGGCCCGCTGGCGGCGCAGCCTCAAGATCAAACTGTCGTCGGGATGGCGCCGGTTCAACTGGGACCTGCACAGTGCCATCGGGTTCTGGCTCTTCCTGTTCATGTTGATGTGGGGCGTCTCCGGCTTCTATCTCGGCGTGCCCGAGCCGTTCTCGAACTTCGTGGACTCGATCTCCGATCCGGACGCATTCCTCGGTGAACGGCCTGGCGACATCGTGCTGATGTGGCTCACGCGGCTCCACTTCGGCCGATGGCGTGACTTACCGTGGCTGAAGGCGGTCTGGGCGGCGGTCGGGCTGATGCCGGCGCTGATGTTCGTGACGGGCGCCATCATGTGGTGGCAGCGGGTGATGCGGAAGCGGCCGGTCCGCGTCGAAGCGGCGGGCACCGAGGAGGCGGCCTGATGCGCGCCTGGATCGTGCCGGCCGGATGCACGGATGCGTCGGCACTTCGCCTCGTCGATAGGCCGGATCCGTCGCCAGCCGCCGGGCAGATCCTCGTACGGATGCGCGCCGCGTCTCTCAACTATCGCGACCAGGCCGTGGTGCGCGGACAGTACTTCGGCGGCGCCGTGCCGCGCGACCTCGTCCCTGTTTCCGACGGCGCGGGGGAAGTCGTGAGCGTGGGTGCCGGCGTGTCCTCGGTTGCCGTCGGTGATCGCGTGGCCGGGACCTTCTTCCAGCCGACCCCGCAGGGGCCGGCCGCGCTCGGCTCGCCGCTCGACGGCGTTCTCAGCGAGTACGCGGTGCTGATGGACGGCGGCGTCGTGCGGTTGCCCGAGTCGATCGACGACGAAGCGGCCGCCTGCCTGCCGTGCGCCGGCGTCACCGCGTGGCACGCCCTGTTCGCCGTGGGCCGGCCGATCGCTCCGGGCGACACCGTGCTGGTGCTCGGCACCGGCGGCGTCTCGATGCTGGCGCTGCAGCTGGCGCGGGCGGCAGGCGCACGTGCGGTCGTCACGTCCTCGAGCGACGACAAGCTGGAACGCGCCTTCGCACTCGGGGCCACCGACGGCATCAACTACACGCGGACGCCGGAGTGGGACAAAGAATTGATCCGGCTCACGGGCGGCCGTGGCGCCGACTGCGTCGTGGAAATTGGCGGCGCCGGAACGATCGGCCGATCCTATGCGTCGCTGGCCCGCGGCGGCAAAGTCGCGTTGATTGGCTTCCTTGCCGGTCCGCAGGGCGACACCGCGCCGCACCCGTTGATGTTGAAGGCGGGAAGCGTCCACGGCCTGTTCGTCGGCGACAAGCCGATGTTCGAAGCGTTGCTGCGCGCGGTGGCAGTCAACCGCATCGCGCCCGCGGTCGATCGCGTCTTTGCGTTTGCCGACGCGGCCGCCGCGTACGCCTATCAGGCCTCGGGCGGCTTCGTCGGCAAGATCGTCATCCGGTTCTGAGCGGTCTGGGCGTCTACTCGTCCGAATAGGCCCCACGCTCGAACTCCGGGTCCTTTTCAGGACGCGTGGCGAAGCGGCAGGTGTGGCAGAGGACGAGGCGTCGTCACAGGGACAGGCTTCATATGGTCGAGCAGGGGTAGAGACGAGTGCGCGGCGTCTTAAGTTCACCCGTCACCTACGGGACGTGGGCGCTGATCGTCGTCGTCGCACTGCTGGGGGTCTATCCGAGCGGCCCCTACGTGTTCGCGTTCACGGCACTGGGGCTCGCGTGGCTCACCGGGCTCGTGGCCATCTTGGCCGTCGCCGCCATCGGATTCTGGGGCTGGGAGTGGACGCGCACACGGCGGCTGCTCATTGCCGTCGAAGTGGCCGTCGCCGTGGCGGCCGTTGCACGGGCGCTGGTCGTTCTCCGAACATTCAGCTGGTCGTAGGGGAGGAGAGCGTCATGCCTTGGTCCGTCTCGTGCGGTCCGGATTCGCCTCAGATGATGCTCGTCACCTACAGCGGGGTCGTCACTGGCGAGGAGCTGCGCGCGGCCACGCAGGCCGCCGCTGCGCTGGGGCACGAGCACCACGTCGCAACGTATCTCGCGGACGGCACCGCCGTCAGCCGGGTGCCTCGCGACTTGCAGCTCCTTTCCCTCGACGAGACGGCGCGCCTCAGTCGCGGGTGGCTGGTGAAGATCTTCGATCGCCACGACGCCGCGATCGCCTGGCTGGGCGTCCAGTCCAGGGCGGTCTGAAGAGCAGGGCGGTCGGAAGGCCGCCCTCTACGTCACGCAGTCGCGAGCTTTTCGACGACCGACCGGCTGGCCGCCAGCAGTTCGCCGATCTTCGACGGGTCTTTCCCGCCGGCTTCCGCGAAGTCGGGACGCCCGCCACCGCCGCCGCCCACGATCGGAGCGAGCTGCTTCACGATCTGCCCGGCCGGAATCTTCTTCGCGAGATCGGGAGTGACACCCGCGACCACGAGCACCTTGCCGTCGGCGGGCGCCGCGAGCACCACGACGCCGCTCTTGATCTGATCGCGATGACGATCGACGAGCGCGCGCAGCCCGTCCTTATCGAGCCCCTCGACCTGTCGCGCGATCAATGTGACGCCGGCCACCTGCACCGAATCCGCCGCGCCGATTTGAACCGTTGGCGACGGCCCGCTCAAGGAAAGGCTACCGGCCGCAGCTTTCACTTTCAGATCCTGTGTGCTTTTCTTCAGCTGCCTGTTCTCTTCTACCAGCGAAGCAATCCGGACAAGAAGATCCGAGCGACGTGTTGCCAGCGCCGCGGATGCTCGCACCAGGTCATCGCGATCCTGTTGGAAAGCCTTCAGTGATTCTCTACCCGTAGTCGCCTCGATGCGGCGGACGCCCGCGGCGACGCCGCTCTCGGACGTGATGGCGAAGAGCCCGATGTCGCCGGTGGCGCGCACATGCGTGCCGCCGCACAGTTCGGTGCTGAAGCCGGGGACCGATACCACGCGCACGGTGTCGCCGTACTTTTCGCCGAAGAGCGCCATCGCCCCCGCCGCAATCGCTTCCTCGGTGCTCTTCAGCTCGGTCGTCACCGGCGTGTTCTTGAGAATCTGCGCGTTGACGATCGCTTCGATCTCGAGCGACTGCTCGCGCGTGACCGCGCTGAAGTGCACGAAGTCGAAGCGCAGCCGGTCGGGTGCCACGAGCGACCCGGCCTGCTTCACGTGCGGCCCCAACACCTGCCGCAACGCCGCATGGAGCAGGTGAGTGGCCGTGTGGTTGCGCCGCGTGGCGTCGCGCGCCTCGGCGCTCACGTCCGCGCTGACGAGATCGCGAACGGCAAGCGCCCCATGGGTCACTTCCACCGCGTGGGCGCGCGGCCACTGTGCGGCACGTACGACGCCGCTGACGCGTGCCTGGCCACCCGCCGCCGTAATCGTGCCGACGTCCGATACCTGGCCGCCTGCTTCGAGGTAGAACGGCGTCTCCCGCAGCACCGCGAAGCCCTTCTGACCCGACGCGAGCGACGACACTTCGGTGCGAGCCTCGTCGAACAGCGCGAGCACCTGCGTGTTGACCGACGTGCGGTCGTAGCCGCGGAACACCGCTTCGCCGACGCCCGCCAGCGCGGCACGGGTGTCGTCGCCCGCGCTCCATGCCACGTCCTTCGCGGTGCCGGGCTTGAACCCACTTCCGTCGCGCGCCTTCTTGCGCTGCGCCTCCATCGCCGACTCGAACCCCTCGGTATCGAGCCGCAGCTTGCGGTTCTCGGCCATGTCCTCGATGAAGTCGCGCGGGATCCCGAACGTGTCGTACAGCTTGAATGCTGCGTCACCCGGCACGACGCCGCCCGAGGCGGCCGCCTGGTCGAGCACCTCTTCGAGCCGCGGCAGCCCCTCGGTGAGGACCGCGTCGAAGCGCTCTTCTTCGCTCTTGATGACGCGCGCAATCGAGTCGCGGTTGGTGACCAATTCGGGATACGCGGCGCCGAACTCGGCCACCATCGTGTCCACGAGCGAGAACAGAAAGGGCTCGCGGAATCCCAGGTGCTTCCCGTGGCGCATGGCACGACGCATGATCTTGCGCAGCACGTAGCCCCGCCACTCGTTCGACGGCACGACACCGTCGCCGATGAGAAACGTCATCGCGCGCGTGTGATCGGCGACGACGCGCATCGAGATGTCGTGCGTGTCGTCGTCGCCGTACTTCAAACCGCGCATGTCGCCAATCCGAGCGAGCAGCGGCGTAAACAGATCGGTGTCGTAGTTCGACTGCTTGCCCTGGAGTACCGCCGTGACGCGTTCGAGGCCCATGCCGGTGTCGATGCACCGCGCCGGCAGCGGCGTCAACGTCCCGTCCGCGTGACGCTCGAACTCCATGAACACGTTGTTCCAGATTTCGATTTCCGGATCGTGCCCGCTGCCACCACGAACGTAGTAGATCTCCGAGCAGCGGCCGCACGGACCGGTATCGCCCATCGCCCAGAAGTTGTCGTCGGCGCCAAGCTCGAGGATGCGGTCGGCCGGCACTCCCAGCTTCCGCCAGATGTCGTACGCCTCGTCGTCGCGCGGGATGCCGTTCTCGCCTTTGAAGATCGAGACGATCATCTTGTTCGGGTCGAGCTTCCAGACACCGGTCAAGAGCTCCCACGCAAAAGGCAGCGCTTCGGGCTTGAAGTAGTCGCCGAACGAGAAATTTCCGAGCATCTCGAAGAACGTGTGATGACGGTGAGACGGCCCCACGTTGTCGAGATCGTTGTGCTTGCCGCTGACGCGCATGATCTTCTGCGCGGTGGCGGCGCGGGTGTAGTCGCGCGTCTCGCGACCCAGGAAGACGTCCTTGAACTGATTCATCCCGGCGTTGGTGAAGAGCAGCGTCGGGTCGTCGTGCGGGACGAGCGGCGAGCTGGCCACCACGCGGTGCCCGTGCTTCGCGAAGTAGTCGAGGAAGGACTGGCGGATCTCCTGGGACGTCATCTTGTGGATTGTACCGGCTTCAGGCGCCGGGCTCTCAATGCGGCCATCGCGCGGTCTGCGTCGAAGCCTTGGCCCACCAGGTAACGGTACAGGCGAGCCATGTCGCGGTCGTCTTCGAGTCGGCGTGTTCCGAGCTTGCGATCGATGGCTGCCGTGAGGAGCGCCTCGCCGTCGACCTCGGCGTACACCTCGGCGACGGCGCGGTCGGCGAGGACCGATGTGATGCCCGCGGCCTCGATCTCGCGTCGCACGCGGCGCGCACCGCGCTTCTTGAGCGACAGCTGGCTGCGGGCGATGGCGGCCGCCACGCGCGCGTCGTCCAGACTTCCGTCCTGCCGGAGGCGCGTGACGGCGTCGTCGACCTCATCGGGAGTGAACCCGCGCCGTGAAAGGCGCTGGCGGACCTGGGCTTCGGACAGCTCGCGGCGGGCGAGCAGGGTCAATGCGGTGACGTAGGCGTTCTCAGCCAAACCTCGTGATCTCGGGGCCGCGCTTGCCGGCGCCTCCGATACTACCGCCGACACCCGCCATCTGATCGCGCGCCATCTCCGAGGTGTTCGAAATGCCCTGGACCTTCAGCTTGAAGTCGTCCACGTTCGACGCCCAGCGCAGCGCCTCCTCGAGCTCGACGAAGCCTTGTTCGTAGAGGCTGAAGATCGACTGGTCGAACGTCTGCATCCCGTACTGCGACGTGCCCTGCGCGATGGCGCCGTGAATGAGGTGCGTCTTCTCGCGGTCCGCGATGCAGTCGCGTATGAACGCCGTGGTCGTCAGGACCTCGACCGCCGGCACGCGGCCTTCGCCGCGCGGTTTCGGCATGAGGCGCTGCGACACCACGGCGCGCAGCACGGTGGCCAGCTGCAGGCGGATCTGCTTCTGCTGGTGCGGCGGGAACACCGCGATGATGCGGTTGATCGTTTCGGTGGCGTCGAGCGTGTGCAGGGTGGAGAAGACCAGGTGGCCCGTTTCGGCGGCGACGAGCGCCGTCTGAATCGTCTCGAAGTCGCGCATTTCGCCGACCAGGATGACGTCGGGGTCCTGGCGCAGCGCGCTGCGGAGGGCCATCGAGAACGAGTTGGTGTCCACGCCGATCTCGCGCTGGTTGATGACCGATTTCTTGTCCCGATGCAGGTATTCGATCGGGTCCTCGATGGTCATGATGTGCGCGGTGCGGGTCGAATTGATCTCGTCGATCATCGCCGCCAGCGTCGTCGTCTTACCGGAACCAGTCGCACCGGTCACGAGCACCAGCCCGCGTTCTTCCTTCGCGATCTTCTTGAGAACCGGCGGCAGCGCCAGGTCGTCGATGGTGGTGACGTTGCGCGGGATGACACGGAAGACCATGCCGATGGTGCCGCGCTGCTGGAAGGCGTTGCAGCGGAAACGGCCCAGACCGGCCACGCTGTACGCGAGGTCGACCTCGTGATGCTCCTTGAACTTGTCGCGATAGCCCACCGGGAGGACGGCGGCCGCCATGGACACCATCTCCTCGTGCTCGAGGCGCTTGTCTTCGAGGGCGGGCACGAGGGTCCCGCGCACCCGCATCATCGGGTACGTGCCGACCTTCAAGTGCAGGTCCGAGGCACCACTATCGACGGCGATCTTGAGCAGGTCGTTGACGTGCATCCCAGGATGCCCGGCAGTTCGCGCGGTTGCGCAGTTCTCCTGCCGGGAGCCCCCGGTGTGCTTTATCGGCGGGTGGAACTGCCGGATGCAGCAGCCTGGGGAGTTTCCAGGTACTGCAACCAGCCGTGCGTATCTGGCGCGTCGCCGCGGACGATGTCGAAGAACCGCTGCTGGAGCGCCTCGGTGATGGGTCCGCGGCGGCCACGGCCCACCTTGATCTTGTCCACCGACTTGATGGGCGTCACCTCGACGGCAGTGCCCACGAAGAACACTTCGTCCGCCACGTAGAGCATCTCGCGCGGGAGCACCTGCTCCCTCACCTCGAAGCCCATGTCCTTGGCGATGGTCACCACCGAGTCGCGGGTGATGCCCGACAGGATCGACGAACCCACCGGCGGCGTGTGGATGACGTTGTCGCGCACGATGAAGATATTCTGGCCGCTGCCTTCGCTCAGGTTGCCGTCGGTGTCCAGGGCGATCCCTTCGGCGTAGCCCTCGAGGATCGCCTCCATCTTGATCAACTGTGAGTTGGCATAGTTCGCCACGCTCTTGGCCATCGACGGCATGGTGTTCGGCGCGTTGCGGGCCCAGGTGGAGATCTTCACGTCGAGCCCTTCTTCGACGGCGTCCTTGGTGAAGTAGGCGCCCCATTCCCACAGCATGATGGCCACGTCGACGGGGCAGGGGAACGGATTGACACCGAGCGAGTCGTAGCCGCGGTAGATCAGCGGGCGGATGTAGCACGCCTTGAACTTGTTGCGCTTGATCAGCTCGACGATCGCGTCGCTGATCTGCTGCTGATCGTAGGGCGACTCCATCCGGTAGATCTTCGCGGAGTCGATCAAGCGCCGGACGTGGGCGTCCAGGCGGAAACAGGCCGATCCAGTCTTCGTGTCGTAGCACCGGGCGCCTTCGAACACGCCGCTGCCGTAGTGGATGACGTGGGACGCGATGTGAACCTGCGCCTGATTCCACTCCACGAACTTGCCGTTCATCCAGATGAGGCCGGTGCCAGGAAACGCCATTGGGATGCTCCTTTAGAAGATCCTAATAGATTTCTCGGCTCTTTCGCCCGTTCTCTACTGTGCTTCTCCGCAGAAGGGACATTTGGCGGTGCGCGCCTGAAGCGGTTTGCGGCAGTGCCAGCAGAAGCGGGGTTGGGGCGTATCGCGGGCCCGGAGACGCGACTGGATGTCCGCAACGCTGTCGTCACGTCCGCTGTCGGCTCGTCCCGGGCGACGGACGGTCTCGCGCGCAGCAAGCACGTCTT
>Ga0207694_10004683_pt1 | contig 10648 bp, 10 predicted proteins | sample KBSC34metaG_FD_184353 | JGI IMG/M metagenome (GOLD analysis project Ga0207694, IMG submission 184353) | Corn rhizosphere microbial communities from Kellogg Biological Station, Michigan, USA - KBS C3-4 metaG (SPAdes) (version 2) | ecosystem: Host-associated > Plants > Roots > Rhizosphere > Soil...
ACCGTGTCGGAACTCGCATCGATCGTCAGCGCCACCAGCAGACCCGAGCTCGCCGTCGCCGTGGCGGTATAGCTCGCGCCACCGACCACTGCGTTCGTCGGCGCATTCGACGTGAACGTGATCGTCTGCAGCGCCGTACCCACCGCCGGGTTGACTGCGAACGACTGCTGCACCTGCGGCGCCGGGGCGAAGATCGCATCACCGCCCTGGTTCGCATCGATCGTGCACGTACCTACACCGATGAAGCTCACCGTGCCGTTGCTGATCGTGCACACCGTGTCGGAACTCGCATCGATCGTCAGCGCCACCAGCAGACCCGAGCTCGCCGTCGCCGTGGCGGTATAGCTCGCGCCACCGACCACTGCGTTCGTCGGCGCATTCGACGTGAACGTGATCGTCTCTGCCTCAGTACCCAGCGCGCGTTCGTATGCACCGACGTCATACACCGCGCCGTCTGTCGGATGAGTAAGGTCGACACCCCGTCGATTGCCTTCCAAATCGAAAGCATTTCCCGATCCGCGCGAAGAGTCGATCGCCGCGGACCCAATTTGCAGGTGGTAGTCGCCCCCTTTTTCGTCGACGAAACCGGGATCGACGCTGCGCAGACCGGAGCTAGACGCATTTCGGCGTACGCTATCGATCTCGGACGCAATGACATTGTCAAATGAAATCGTACTTGTCGATGCCGGGAAGAAGGATGGTACTGTCTCATTCTCCGACGTCATCCATATGATCGAATCAGCCACTTCCAACGCATACTGACCAGCTGAATTCGCGATATCGTCAGGACTAAACGCCATTGAAAATCCAGCGTTGTTGGCAACAGTGCATCCCTCTACTCTCATGTTAGAAGGTGACCTAAGACCAAAAACTGCCTCCGCACCCGCAATGTTGTTATCTGCAATCAGACAGTTCTTAAGCGTCACTGCGCCAGCTACCCTAATGAAATCCCGCAAGTTTCCACCGTCGGGATCACTGTTTCTGCGCATTTCGAATTGTTCAGCAAAAAAACTAGAAGCGGGGTCTAACAGGTCTAATACCCCGACGACCAGAAAACCGTCGGCAACGTTGTCGTTAAATCTGTTGCACGGAGCATTTTCGGCGCAATCTTGCGCACCCAGCTGGATGGCCGACTCCGGACCACAAGATTCGATTGTACCTTGGCGCGACAAATCGACATGACTAGTGGCACCCGAAGACACATAAATTGCCGCACCAGCCTGCGCGGTGTTACCACTAATGCTATACCCCCAACCGCAGACCCTGCTTCCTTGAACATAAAGCCCACCACCGAGCGTCCCGCCAAAAGAACTTCGTTGCCCGTTGTTTTCGATGCGAACCGGGTTTCCGCCCAGGGTTGAAAAAAACCGCGCGGTGCCTCCGGAGCGAACACTAATACCCGAGCCAAATTTCGATATGTTGTTTGAAATCGCTCCGTGGTAGCTTCCGAGTACGTCGGTATATCCCACTGATCCGATGTCAGCGCGAGCTTGAGATCCCACTATGTCAACTCCGCCGCCGCCTCCTCCCGACTCACCTTTGCCAGACCTTGCTTCATTGAAAGCAACAGCTGATCGGCCAAACTGCATCAGGCGCGCCGCGCCTTCGATCCGAACGCCTCCTCCGTCGTTTAGGGCGACGTTGTGATCGATAAAGGCGCCGTCGAGCAGAGATAGCGTCGCAGCCCCTGCCGTAGGCTTTACATTAATCCCCCCACCTCCCGTGGCCGAATTCCCCTCTATAGTGGAGTTGCCGATCGAAAGAGTGCCTTGACCACTAAAGTTTATACCGCCACCGAGCGTGATCGCTAAATTTTCCGAAACCGTGACACCCACCAACGAAAGGGAACTTTGTCCGCCGGGCGCAACGTTGATTCCACCGCCTGCTCCATCTGATCTATTTCCGTCTACGAAGCTGTTGCTTATGTCGACCCTACCATCTCCGAGAATATTCAGCCCTCCGCCTTGACTTCCACTCCCTCTGGTTATGAATAGACCATCGATAAAAACATTAGACATCAGCTTTTGCGCAACGCTTCGCTGACCACCGATCGTAATCGCGCTTTGTCCATGAAGTATACCGTCGACGACGGTAAAGCTGTTATGACTAGAAACCGTGCTTGAACAATCCGCCATACCACCGAGTATCGAAACAGCCTGCCCATCGATCGTAAGATTTTCCTGATACACACCGGCAACAACGTAGACTGTTGTTCTCCCGACCGTACCAACTGGAAGGCTATCGATAGCCTTTTGAATGGTGTCAAATTGACATCCCGACGAGGTCGGCCCAACGTGAACACTGCTGAGCCCCCACGAAGGCAGGGAAGTTATAAGAGAAAGTAGCGCAGCGGCCACCACCATGACTCTATTTCTTCCCATCTTCCTTTCTCCGTAGGTTCCCAACGTGTCGCAAAACAAAGAATGCAAGTCGCTACTTCGTTATTTGAGGAGAACGAGCTTTTGCACTGGTTTGCGACGCCGGCCCGGGCGAGGCCCTCGCGCGGTCCACAGAGCCGAGTTTTGCGCTCAGAAAACCGAAATTTGGTCGCCCCGTGCGACACTTAAGGATTATTGATGACAGAAGTCTCAACCCGGAGGTCGCAACGCGGAAACCGGTATCGCGATCAAGGGGTTTTCCCTATGACACGGAGTCGCGCCGGACAACGGATCGCAAGCGCTGAACTAGCCTCGATCTCCCCCAAGTCAAAGCACGAGAGATTCAGCGTGCTATGGGTGGCGCATTCTCAGCGCAATTCTCGTCTTAAGAAGAGAATTGCCAATTCTTATCGACCAACGTATGAATCGACGCCAGATAGATTCGCGGCTCTTCCAGTGATTCCAAGATAACCAATTTCAATCAACTCAATGCGCTGACGGCCGATAGCCAAATTCTAGCGAGGTACATCCGAAACCACAGAAATCAACGTTATACGGTTTGCCACAATTGGGGTACCATCGATCGCCCTTCTGCATCGCATCAAATTGGCATCGCGACGCTATGAGGCTGAGGCGAATGCAATCAGGACCCCAACCTGGGCGGAAAGGGAAGAAGCAATGCGTCAGCGTCGCTCGGCGTGCGTAGTTTGACGCTTCCAGCAACCGCTTACGTCCAAACCCTACTTTTTCGTATGGCGCCTTACGTCGATTTGACCTGCCGGCTTTTCTCGGACCAGTGGGCTCTAGAAAACAGCTCCCTGGTTGGTTGAATGTTTCAGGATCGCCTTGAACTCGTTCGGTGTTTTGTAGTCGAGACTGGAATGCGGGCGCACCGCGTTGTAGTGCCGCCGCCATGGTTCGATGATGACCTTTGCCTCTTCGCGTGATCGAAACCACTCCATCGACAAGCACTCGTCGCGGAGTTTTGCCATTGAAGGATTCGTCGGTGCCATTCTGCCAGGGTTTGCCGGGATCGATGTGCGCCGTGTGGATGCCGGCGTCGACGATCCATTCGAGAATGGCCTTGGATACGAATTCCGGACCGTTGTCGCAACGCAGGTAACGGGGTGCGCCGTGAATGCTGATGAGTTTGGCCAACTGCTCCAAGACACGGCTGCTCCGGATTGAGCCTGCAACGTCGATCGCCAGGCACTCGCGTGTGTATTCGTCCACGATCGTCAGGCACTTGAGCTTCTGACCGTTGGCGCAGGCGTCGAAGATGAAATCGTAGGCCCACACGTGGTTCTTGGCCGCAGGTGGCAGTGGTCGTTCGCGGCTTCCTGCAACACGTCGCCGTGGTCGGCGTCGAGGCACCTGCAGGCCGGCTTGGCGCCACAGGCGATGACAACGATCAGGACTCATCGCGTGGCCTTGTCGCCGTAGGAAGATGCGAAATGCGCCGATAGCCATAGCGCGGATATTGCGCAGCTAGGTCCTTCATCACTGCTACCACCGGCGCATCCTGCACTGCCAGCACCGATTCGTAATGCAGCGCCGACCGCGCAACGCCGATCAGCGCGCACGCGCGTCGCTGCGAGATCCCGCGGCGCACAGCGTGCCCCACGGCGCGGCGACGCTCGAGCACGCCTAATATTTTCCCCGCGTGATCTCCTTCATTACCTCAATCTCAAGATCACGTTCGGCCAACAGCTTCTTCAGCCGCGCATTTTCCTGTTCCACGGCCTTGAGTCGCTTCACGTCCATGCTGTCCAGCGCGCCAAACCGCTTGCGCCACGCATAGATCGTCGGTTCCGATACGCCATGCCTCTTTGCTACCGTGGCTACCGGCATCGTGTCGGCTTCCCGCAGGATCCGCACCATCTGCTCATCGGTGAATCGCGTCTTCTTCATTGCTCCCTCGCTGGTCAGCGGGAGCTATTCTCTCTAGCTTCACGTGGTCCGAAAAGCGCCTAGCAGGTCAGGCGAAAGGACTACAATGAGACCCGGCCTCACCGGACTCTCGGCCGCCTGACGCCTAATGAATACGCGGCGAAAGCCGCCAACGAGGCCGAAAACTAGCTTAAAGAACGGCTACAAATATCGACGCCCAGCATCAGGTCACACGCAGGCTTCCAGGCCAAGCTTCCCAGCCGTCGTCTTTCGCATTTTTGTTCGGAACGTGATGGCTGATTTCATCCTTCCCAACGCATTAACACTTCGTTCGCAGCAGCTAAATCCTGTACACCAAGCCCGACGAATTTTGCGATTGTGATTTCCTTTGGCGTGGACCGCCCGCGCTTACGCCCAACTAGGACATGGCCGATCTCGACTACCTTGTTACTGTCCAATGGCCATTGGTGGCGATAAAGCTCCCCATTTGCTGCACCGTCGAGAAGACTGTCCACGGTGATAAGTTGCGCACGTTCCAAGCATTCGCGATCCAGTTCGCACTTTGATGGGTCATCGGCTCCAATTGCTGTGACATGCTGCCCGTCGCAAAGCCAGGCGCCACAAATTAGCGGCTCCTTACTCGATGTTGTCGTAACGATCACTTCTGCATCTTTGACGGCGGATTCGAGAGAGGCAGCCGCCAACACCGCGACGCCGGGCAACGCTTCTCCAATCCTTTTAGCTATACGTCTGACTTTAAGGCAGTCGCGTCCCCACACATATAGGCGTTTAAATTTTCTTTCACTGAATAGTGCCTGCGCCTGCAGAAGTGCCTGCGTTCCGGTCCCCACAACGCATGCGGTATGTACATTTTGCGGCGCAAGATATCTGGCGGCCAAGGCGCCCGCCGCCGCTGTCCTGATGTCGGACAGATAGTGCTCTTCATTAAAGATGGCTCGCGTGTGGCCTGTACGAGAATCCACAACTATGAAAAGGCCGCCTTGAGGAGCGTTTTTTTCAGCATTGATGCGAAACCATGGTGAGACTTTCACAACGAAGTAATCGCTATCCCAATCGTACGCGCTTTTCACATACACATCGCCCGCGTCCCGATCCTCTTGCGGGTACAGGATGCTCATCGCGCTACCAGCTCTCTTTTGACTATAGACATCAAAAGCGCGCCTAACTGGCTCTACTAGATCTGGCCAATCGACTAAGGTTTTCAATTGCATTGCTGAAATAGTAACTACTCGGTTGCTCATGCATTTCCTTCGGGAAGCCTAATAAGGTAGCCCTGTGCGACGGCTACGACCGATCCTCCCACAGTTATTCCCGTGACGTTTGCCCCTTGAATGGTCACGCTGATATCAATTTCGCTTGGGCGTCCTGTGAAACGACCTTGATTGAGGACATACCTTTGACCAGTTTCAAGCAGGCCTTGCATTCCAAGATACGCCGCCGCTGCTGCGGCACCACTGCCAGTCGCTACATCCTCAAATCGTCCATCATTCGTCCAGTGTCTTGCTTCAACCGCAAGCTTGGTTTTGGCCGCGTCGACCTGAATCAAATAAACAAAATCAGCTCCGACTGCGCCAAGGCGTTCTGTCAGGTCGTTCACTCGAATGCATGCGTTCTCGATTCCACTAGATACAGGTACAACTAGATAGCGCAACCCCACGTCGACGACTTGAGGCACCAAATGAGGGTGACGATGTTCGCTTTTTAGCGACAAGGCCGCGAGTAGCAACTTGACCTGCTGATTCGTAAGGAAGGATCCCCATTCTGGCGCTTGAAGAATTAGGGTACAGCGAATGCTGCTCACAGCAGTCGATGTGTTCACCCGAATGCTTCTGCTCGGCAACAGAAAAATCCATTGCTTTTCATTTTCGTTCCTATCTGCTGCATTCTCATGCAGCACTGCAGCCGCGCCCAAAAGCGGATGTCCAGCGAATGGCAACTCGCCGTCAAGTGCCACTACGTGAGCTCGCCACGTAGTGGGCTCCGGTGTAGGTTCAAGGAATACCGTTTCAAAGTGCCTCAGCTCATTTGTAATGGCTAGGCGCTGCCGTGCGCTCAAAGCTCCAGCGTCTAAGAACACCGCCAAAGAATTGCCGCAATAAGCGGTTCGCGAAAATACATCTACCTGGCTGAATTTCATATCAATTTTCTGGCCTATGGAAATAGTGAGTATGATGGCGGGATTGCTTCGGCCATTCTGTAGTCCACGCTATAGTCCCTTCGAGTCAGCGCTTGTGACAAGCAACGGTTGATATACGATAGATAAGTTCAGCTAATGCATGTCACTGGAATCAAAGGTCCCTCACCGATGGGTTTTGCAGGATTGCCGCCTCTTCACGCATTGCGCGCTTTCGAGTCTGCAGCACGCCACAAAAGCTTTTTGCGAGCGGCGGAGGAACTTTCAGTGACCCCCGCGGCAATCAGCCAAGCCGTCGCCATCTTGGAGGCCCGGACCGGCCTACAACTATTCATTCGTCGTGTGCGCCAAATCAGTTTAACACCAGCAGGTTCGCACCTTGCCCTGGAAGTAGGTCGAGCACTGCATGGCATCACGCGCTGTCTTCGTGAACTCGTCCCGCCGCTTTCAGTTGTACGAATCAGCGCTCCTCCTACGTGGACGGCCATGTGGCTTACTCCCCGATTATCGCGTTTGACGGATCAATATCCTGACCTGCAACTACAGGTTGACGCATCCGCAAATCTGGTCGACCTAGACTCAGCCGAATACGATTTCGTCGTGCGTTACGCAACGCACAAGGACAGCGCCACACGCAGATGTCGACTATTCGCCCAGGAGTTCATTCCGGTCGCGGCTCCGTCTTTGGCGAAACAATTGCGTACGCCGAGCGACTTGAATGACGTCCGTCTGTTGCATGAAGATGACGGCAGTCGCTGGCGAAGGTGGTTGGATCACGCCGGTCAGATCAGCGAGAAACAATATAGCGTCGATGCATCTATCGGTTTGTTCTTCAGTCAAGGTACGCTGGCCATGTTAGCAGCGAGCCAGGGGCTTGGTGTAGCACTAGCGGAACCCGCATTCGCAACTGGGGCCTTCTCTCGTGGAGAGTTGTGTTCACTCTTCGATTTCGCACCATGGCCGACAGGAAATTCGTACCACGTTGTATGGCTGCGGAGCCGCGCGTTGGCGCGGAATACGCGTACGGTAATCGACTGGATGCAAAATTCTGCACGCAATGCGCTTGATTTTTAGTGGTAGACGATCCGGAACAAATGTCTTGATGCCAACAACAGCAATCGCTGGGTCTAGCGACATTTTTTTATACCGATAGACGGCTGTTCCTTATAGGAGATTCGCACGACGCGCTTCATTAGCCTGGAAACGAAGGAGCCATGCAACCGTCTATTCAAAATCATTCTCAAATATCGAATCTTCTGGCTCCGCGTTGCAAATCGCCGGTGTAAGGGTGAGCGTGAATGCTCGAATATTGCCTGTGTCAAAAGGCGCAAAATCCTGCGCCTGCAATTTCCAGTCGCCGCCCCCGGTCTCACCGCGGAAGGCTGCTAACGGCGTTTCCGGTTTGTAAGTTCCAATGAACGGCGCGTGACGTGCCCGCTCCGCCTATTGGCACACTGAAGCTGAATATCTGCGGAGCCGTTGTCACCCCGGCGTAGGACACGGCCAGTGTGAAATTGATGCTTGTCCCGCAAGGCGTTTGCCTGCCAACGCGAAAAGCGTAAGGCGCACTATTGCCTTCAGTAGTGCCCGCGGCGATATCTGCGTAGGCGGACGCCGCAGTGATGATTCTGATACCCGGGGTGGTGGAGGCTAGAAACGCACTGACCGCTGTCGCGTCTGCGCCACCCTTGTTCGTCAAAGGAACTGCGATGCTGAAAGTCTCGTAGTTCTCTACCGCCAAGTCGCCATCACCTCTCACCGCACTGAGCACAGGCGCACCCGCGTCGAGGAATGCTTTTGGCGTGACGCCTGCGGCCAGCAAGGCAGCCGATGGCATCACAATACCTGCTCCAGTATCACGGTCCGCGCCCGGCGTTTCTATATCGACTGCGGTGGAAGTCAGAAGATGGCGAACCTGCTCCGGCGTAGGTGGCGCACCGGATTTGAGAAGCGCAGCAATCGCCGCCGCATGCGGCGCCGCTGCGGAGGTGCCGTAGAACGGATTGAATCCTGGTGTCGCCACTGAAACACCGTCGGCTGCGGTGATGTCTGGCTTGCTGCGCAAAGCAGCCGCCAGTCGAGGTGCGATTGCCGGGCGTGAGTTCTGCACCGGTGCCGCTATCGAGGATGATGCGTCGGGGACCATCTGACGTGAAGGTTTCGCTGAAATTAGGTGCGCTGAACAACTGAGGGAACGGACCATTCGGACTCTGGCTATGGAATGACGCCGCCGCCGGCGTGGCTGCAACGCTAATTGCTGCTGCCGCAGCGCTATGGCCGCGTGTGGCACCAGAGGTGGCAAGTGCAGGATCGAACGCACGACCACCGAACAATATCATATTGAACATAGGGGCACTACTCGTCGTACCGCCATGCACGCGGACAACCACAATGCGTTCGCCGCCAAACACCCCGCCGAGGAATTCGACCGGAAAGTCATCGCCACCGACCCCATCCTGCCGATTCGTGCTGGCATCGAAGATCGTCGTCAAATCATCGCTCATGTCGTATACGTCGTAGTCGGTCGACGCAAATCCGGACGACAGGTCGTAGTGCTCGGCCCAGATAAGAGCCAGCGCCGAATTTCCCTTAATTACTGAAAGCGACTGGCCGGCATCCCCGAAATCGTGCACAACCTTTCCGATGAATGCAGGCGGCGGGGATGCCGTGCTAGCCTTGAAGTCACCCTCCCATGTGGCGGACGTTCTATCGTCTTTGTTGCCTTGGTTGCCTGCTGACGAGAAATACAGCATGTGGCGGACGTTCTATCGTCTTTGTTGCCTTGGTTGCCTGCTGACGAGAAATACAGCACGCCGTTGCTAGCAACCGTATTCACCGCTTGAGCGACAGGGCCGTCCTCGAATGGAGATTCATCGGAATAGATCACATCGTCGACAATGATCTTGCAGCCGCTGAGCCCCAGGCGGAGGATATTCTGCGCGAAGCCTGCTTCGTCTGGTCCGGCTTGGGCGAACCCGAGCGACGCGCCTGGCGCGAGATCGTGCACGATCTCAAGCATCGCCGTGTCTTCGTCGCCCCCCCCTGTCCTGGCAGTACGTCGACATTCGCTGGAAGATCCCCACTGGCCTGAATGGAAGCCAGAGAATCCACGCCGTCAGACATCGCACAAACCTTGGTTCCTGCGCCGGCTACTTCGAAGGAACCACGCGCAACGTAGGCACCGTGGCTTTTGTCGCCCTCGGATGTATTGATCTTTTGGGTTAGGCCGGAAATATGGGGACGCACCGTCCATACTTCCACCATCGCTGCGAGTTGCTCCACATCGTCTAATCGCATGCGAGCAAACACGGTGAGGTGGTCGACATTCGTTGAGCGGACCGGCGCATTGATCCGATCAAGGCGCTCAACCACCGATTTGACGGCGTCCGCTGACACAACCGAGATATCAATCGGAACGCGACCATCGCTCTCTGCGTTGACGAACCTGAATGAGGTAAGAGAAGACAATCGCGCATCATTGCGGTCGTGCAGAACGCCGAGAAATAACCGAGAGTCGATCTTCATCTGCGTTGCAGTTTTCGCGATTTTTATGCTGTCGATCGCCTGCATCTGCAAAGTTGCGCTTGATGTCAACGTAGGTTGCGCCGCCGGCGCCGATGGCGCTGCAGCTATCGATGCCGGACTCGAAAATGCCGTGCCCGCGGCAAGCAGCGATCGCAGCACAACAATTGGGCGCTGACCTTACTTAATTCCATCGACCTCGTCTCCCTGATTCTAGTTTGCTCACGCCACTGTCGGATCAATTCATATATTTTCGACCGCCACCGAAAGCGGCGATTTTGATATTGGACGAATCTCTGACTTCTATTCAGAGGACACAAAAAAATGTCTAGCTTTTTTCTGCAATAGAGCTTCTTCGCGCACTATTATCAGTGCCGACGTCCACTACCTCCAAATGAGATTGGGAGTGTGCGCAGTGGCCGACAGCAGACCCAGAAGCCTCCTCGTAGGCCGGCCAACTAGGGGTGATAGCTGGCCGCCGCTCCATGTAACATCCTCGGTCTCACAGACTGCCGGCACACTGCACACACTCTCTCATGAAGACGAAGCTTCTGGGCCAAATGCGACACCAAGCAATGATGTGCGGTCAGTTGGTTGCGGTGACGGGCTCGTAAATTCTGAAGCCGGTTGTTAGAGAGTTTTCGGCAAGAATAGGCCCTGTGGGGCCTGACTTGCCATGAAGAAGCGATTCAGCGTGGAGCAG
>Ga0207694_10004686_pt1 | contig 10646 bp, 6 predicted proteins | sample KBSC34metaG_FD_184353 | JGI IMG/M metagenome (GOLD analysis project Ga0207694, IMG submission 184353) | Corn rhizosphere microbial communities from Kellogg Biological Station, Michigan, USA - KBS C3-4 metaG (SPAdes) (version 2) | ecosystem: Host-associated > Plants > Roots > Rhizosphere > Soil...
TGACGATCGGCTCGAGCACCTGCGGATGCGCCTTGGCGACCGCGTCGAGAAACGCCTTCTTGCCCGCGGCGACGAAAGCGACTTCCTTGGAGTCGACGGTGTGGTACTTGCCGTCGTAGACGATGACGCGCACGTCCTGCATCTGGTAGCCGGCGACGGCGCCGTGTTCGAGCACCTGGCGCACGCCTTTCTCCACCGCGGGGAGGAACTGGCCCGGAATCGTGCCGCCCTTGACCTCGTCGACGAATTCGAAGCCGCTGCCGCGCGGCAACGGTTCGATGCGCAGATAGACCTCGCCGAACTGCCCCGCACCGCCGGTCTGCTTCTTGTGCCGATGATGGCCTTCGGCCCCGGCCGACACGGTCTCGCGATAGGCGATGCGCGGCGGGCGCGTCTTCACCTCGACGCCGTAGCGTTCTTTGAGGCGTTCGATCATGAGGCGCAGATGCAGATCGGACAGGCCGCGGATCACCGACTCGTTCAATTCCTTATTGTGCTCGTAGCGAAAGCAGGGGTCCTCCTCGGCGAGTTTGTTGAGCGAAGCAGCGAGCTTCTGTTCGTGACCTTTGTGCGCCGGTTCGACCGCGAGGCCGAACATCGGCTGTGGAAAGGCGAGCGGCGCGAGATGAATCTCGTCTTCGTCGTGCGAATCGTGCAGCACCGCGTCGAAGTGGATCTCCTCGACCTTGGCGACCGCGGCGATGTCGCCGGGAATCGCCTGATCGACTTCGACGTAGTCCTTGCCTTTGAGCTTGAACAGGTGGCCGACCTTGAACGGCTTCTTGCCGTCGTCGATGAACAGCTGCGAATCCTTCTTGATCGTGCCTTGGTAGACACGGAATACCGAGAGCTTGCCGACGAACGGATCATTGACGATCTTGAACACGTCGGCGATCACGTGCGCCGCAGGATCCGACTTGGCCTCGATCGGCGCCGCGTTCGCGCCCGTGCCTTTGACGAACGGCGGCGGATTGCCTTCCTGCGGATTGGGCAGCAATCGTTCCGTGATCCGTAGCAGCTCACGCACGCCCGCACCCGTGCGCGCGGAGACGAAACAGATTGGAACGAGATGGCCTTCGCGCAGACATTGTTCGAACGCGTCGTGCAGTTCTGCGCCGCTCAGTGCCGATTCGCCGGCGTCGAGATAGTGACCCATGACCGTCTCGTTGATCTCGACGACTTGGTCGATGATGCGCTGGTGTGCGGCCGCGACGCTGTCGAAGTCTGCGACGCCCTGATTCTGATGCGGATCGGGTTGGAAAAAACAATCGACCACGGTTTTGCCGCCCTGCGCGGGCAGGTTGATCGGCAGGCACTCCGGGCCGAACACTTCGCGCAGCTGTTCGACGAGCGCCCGTGGATTGCCGCCGTCGATCTTGTTGATCACGATGATGCGCGCGAGACCGCGCTGCTTGGCGTGGTGCATCATGCGCTGCGTGCCGTATTCGATGCCGGCGTATGCATTGACGACGACGGCGCAGGTTTCGACGGCGGCGAGCGCGGTTAGCGTCGGCCCGCGGAATTCCTGTGAGCCTGGGGTGTCGACGAGATTGATGTGGCAGTCGCCGCTGTCGATCGAGGCGATGCTCGCGTTGAGCGAATGCTGGCGTTGCTTTTCGAGAGGGTCGTGATCGGAGACCGTGGTGCCGCGCTCGATCGTGCCGGGAGTCTGGATCGCGCCGCCCGCATGCAGCAGAGCTTCGAACAGCGTGGTCTTGCCCGCGGCAGAGTGGCCGACGAGCGCGATGTTTCGGATGCCTTCGGTGGAATAGCCCATAGCCCCTCCGATTGTATTGCGTTCGTCCTTGATCGCTTGATGAGGAAGCGGCCGGCCCCGGCCGCGCCTTGTGAAATGCCCGTTCTACCTGGAGAGGCTCCAAGGGTTCTCCTTTTGCTCGGTCCGGTCAAGCCGCGATGCGACAGCGGGCGGTCAGCGCGATTTAGTTCCGGTTCGGACCGTCCATGCGATAGTCCAGCGCCATTGAACCTGAGTCCGGCTTTTCTGAGCGGGGCAACCGGCGCGGATGGAAAACACAGTCGATACCGTCGCGGAACATTTCCGGGAGTATGTGCGCGCCCGCGCGCTTGGGCACGTGCATGCGCGCGTGCCGCTGTCGTCGAAGGCGGTGCGGCGCGGCGCGCTCCTGTTCGCCGTGCTTCTGCATCTGATCCTGGCGCTGTGGATTCATTTCGCCGTGCAACCGCAGCCGACGGACGACGGCGATCGCATCGAAGTGCGCCTGCTCAATGCGCCGCCGACCGAGCCGTCTTTGCCGGAGCCGCCTTCTGCGCCTCTACGTGCAAACGTCCCATCGTCGACGAACCAGCGTACGGTCGAAGTCCCGATTTCGCCGCCACCACCGCCTCGAACCGACGTCGTGCCGCAGGAGGAGGCCACGTTGCACCTGTTCAACGCCGACGGCAGTGTGGCGATACCGCGGGAGAACACCGCATCCCATTCGACCTCCACGCCGGGGAACGCCTTTTCGACCGTGGTGGCACCGTCGCCGCTGCTGCAAACGCGGCGCCCCATCAAATTGCGACCCAACCATTTCGCCAGCATGTGGCGCACCCCGGCGAACGAGAACCTGCTCGGCACGGCATTGCGTAAAACCGCCGAACTGGTCGACGAGAAGCTGACCGTGCGCAAGGAATTCACGACGCCGTGGGGCAGTAAAGTGAAATGCCAGGCCAGCTACATGCTGGTGATGGCGCTGGCGGGATGCGGCTGGGGCATTCCTCCGAAGCCGTACGAGCCGGAAGAACGATGGAAGCCGGCGACGGTGCTCGACGAGGAATAGTCGCTTCGTTTCCGCCTGGATCGAACGTTCAAAAAATCGGCGGGCACCTGGCCCGCCGAAGAGTCAACTTGCTCGCGTTGTTGTCGTTATGGCAGGTCGCTCGCTCCGGTCGGTGAGGCCAACCCCTTGGCTTTGCTGAACTCGGCTAGCGAAAGCTTGCCGTCGTGATTGGCGTCGAGCTTGTCGAACTGCGCGCTCAGCGTCTTGTTCGCCGAAGCTTCGGTCTTATCGACGTAGTTGTCGTGATTCAGGTCGAGCGCTTCGAAGCGTGCCTGGATACTGGCAGGAGAATCCGCCTGACCGGTGTGCGGCTGTGTCGGTGTCGACGGTTGGGTGGGATCGGTCGGATCGGGCGGCGGTGCGGCCAATGCCGCGGTGCCGTTCAATCCGAATGCGATGGCGATGGAAGCCGCGAGAAGTTTGGGGGTGAGGGGTTTCATGGAAAGCTCCTTCTCTTTAAGCCGAGAACGAAGACCGTTGGTCTTCACGGGACGCCGAAGGCACGAACACCTCCGACGGCGCGGTCCGGGATTGGATCGCTATCATGGCGCTTGCGCCATACGAAGGGCTCGAAATTTCGAGCCCGCGATGTCGGCAGCGATGCGCTCCGACAATTCGACCATACCCGGTTAACTGCAACCTCGGCTTAATGCGTCCATGCCATTGCACGATAATGCGCCATGCCAAGTTGTTATCGGAAAGTGAAGAGGCGTGCGGTCTTCGTACACGGTGCTGGTGCAGGCGCGTGGGAGTGGGCGATCTGGCGGCGCGTTTTCATCGCGCACGGATGGAACACGGAGGCATACGATCTGTTGCCCGCAGAAGGCGGCGTTGCGCGAACGCGTCTGCATCACTACGTGGAGCAAGTCGAACGCTGGATGCAGCGCGATGTCGAGAATCGGACGCACGACCCGTCGTCACGCACCGTTCTCATCGGCGCCAGCTTGGGCGGCCTGATTGCGTTGCTCGCCGCGCAGCGTGCGGAGCCGGCAGCGCTCGTGCTCGTGAACCCCTTGCCGCCTGCAGGTATCACGCCGCGCCCGACGCGTGAAGATTGGCCCGACGTCGTCCCGTGGGGCAGCGCACGCTCGTTCGCCTCGACCCGGCGCGCGATGCCCGATGCCGATGATGCCGCGCGCTGGGTTGCACATCGCCGCTGGCGCGACGAATCCGGCGCCGTTCTGCGCGAGGCGGTGCGCGGCGTCGCCGCCGATGCACCGCGTTGCCCGATGCTCGTGCTGGCCAGTGAATGCGATGCCGATGTTTCACCCGCTTCGGGCCGTGCATTCGCCGAGATGAATGCGGCGGAGTTTCGCCTGTTGCACAAGATGAACCATCTGGCACCGCTGCTCGGTCGCGCTGCGCACACCGTTGCACAAGCGGCTGCCGATTGGTGTGCGAGCGTGGTCGCGTGAGTATAAAAAAATATAAATATACTCAACACGAAACATCGACTGAACAGCAATCGCGGTGACGGCGAAATTCATAACGAATTCACTCGCGCGGGCCTAGCGTGCTAGCAGGGTTCAATCAGGGCGCTTTTTTTGCCCTGCGGAGGTAGATATGAGACACGTGACGAAAACCATCATTGCAACTCTGGGGCTGGCGCTGCTTGGTACCGCCTGCGCATCGGATCGCTACGTGCGTTACGAGAGCAGTAATGATTCCTTCTTTGACTATGCCCGCGTGGAACGCGTCGATCGTGTGGTCGATACAGTCAATGCGCCAGTCAACCGGCGCGAGTGCTGGAACGAGCCGCGCACGGAATATCATCCGGAAGGAACCTATCGGCGCGAGGAGCTTTCTCCGACTGTGGTAACGAATGTCAACGGTACTTCGGTCGTGCGCAGTCAAGTGGTCGAAACCGGTGGCTACTACACGCAAGGCTACGAGCAGCAGTGCCGCACGCGTACTGACTATGACACGACACAGCGCGTGGTCGGTTACGACGTGGTCTACAACTATCGCGGCGAGGACTACCACGAGCGCATGAGCCACGATCCGGGTGAGCGCGTTCGTATTCACGTCGAGAACGGCTACGTCGAAGTGGCCGAGTGACGATTGCTGACAGCGGACGTCAACTATCGCGAAGACAACCTAAGCGCGAGCCCTCTCCCGCATAAGCGGGGGAGGGTATTTTACGTCGCACGGTGGCGGCGGAATTCTTAGAGGATCTTGCGCAGCTGATCGCCGATCGGCAGTTCGCGGATACGCACGCGCGTTGCGGCATAGATCGCATTGGTGAGTGCCGGCAGCACGCTCGGCAGTCCCATCTCGCCGGCACCGGACGGCTCCTTGCCCGAATCGACGACGACGACTTCGACGTCGACCGGTGCCTGGCCCATGCGCAGCAGCGGATAGTCGCTGAAATTGGACTGCTGCACTTTGCCCTCCTTCAGCGTGATGCCGAGATTGAGCGCGGTGGACAACCCATCGATCGTGCCACCGATCATCTGCGCCTCGAGACCGAGCGGATTGACCACGCGGCCGACATCGATCGCGCAGACGGCGCGATGCACGACGACGTTGCCGTCGATCGCAGATACTTCCAGCGCATGCGCGGCATAGCCGCCGAAGGTGAAATGGCAGGCGATACCGAGGCCGCGGTCCGCATCGACCTTGCGCCCCCAGCCGATCTTCTCCGCGGCGGCCTTGAGCACGGCGGCCATGCGGCCCGTGTCGAAGGTCGGGCCGCCGTGGCCTTTGTAGGGTAGCTCGCGCGGCTCGCCGAGTAGCTTCACACGCAGCGCAAGCGGGTCCTGCTTCAGCGCAACGGCGATTTCATCGATGAAGCTCTGCACGGCGAACGCCGTGGCGTTGTGCGCCGGTGCACGCCACCAGCCGCGCGGCTGGCCCGATTCGATCGGCAACAATGACAGATCGAAATTCGCAATCAGACCGGCGGGGAAATCATCAGGCGCGAGCGTCGATGCCCACAACGGGCGGTCCTTCATGCGCGCTTCGCGATGGTTGCGCGGCGTCGCCGCACAGCGCGCGGACCATGCCGCGATCTCGTTCTTGCGATCGAGGCTCGCCGTCATTTGGAACACGCAGAACGGCCGGTAGAAGTCGTGACGCAGATCGTCGTCACGCGTCCAGATCAGCTTGATCGGCTTATCGGTCTGCTTAGCGATCAGCGCGGCCTCAGCGATGTAGTCGTTCTTCAGGCGCCGGCCGAAACCGCCGCCCGCGCGTGTGAGGCGGATCTCGATCTTGCTGCGCGGCACGCCGGTGATCGCGCTGATGACCTCGGAAGCACCTTCGGGGTCTTGCAGCGAAGCGATCAGCAGAACCTTGTCCTTCTCGACATGAATCAGCGCCGCCGGCGGCTCCATCGTCGCGTGGGCGAGGAAGGGTACGGTGTAGCGCGCATCGATCGTCTTGCGCGCAGTCTTGCGCGCTTTGTCGATGTCGCCGTCACGGCGCACGGCCACGGCCTTGCCGGCGTTCGCAGGCTTGAGCAGATCGTCGGCCTGACGGTGCAGCGCGTCGCTGGATTCTTCCGCGAACGGACCGGGCTTCCATTCGATCTTCAGCTTTTCGCGGCCCTTGAGCGCCGCCCAGGTACTCGTCGCGAGCACGGCCACGCCGTCGACGAGTGCGCCGTCGAAAGGCTCGCCAGATTTCGTCCCGGCGATGCGCACGACGTCCTTCACGCCGGCGACTTTGCGCGCGTCGGCATCGTCGAGGTTCGTGATCTCGCCGTCGATCCATGGCGAGCGGGCGACGACGGCGATCAGCGCTTCCGCGCGATAGACATCGATGCCGAACTGCGTCTGCCCGGTGACGATTTCGCGCGTGTCGACCGTGAGCGTGGGCTTGCCGACAATTTTGAAGTCTTCGGGTTTCTTCAGCGCGCGTGACTCGGTCGGCGGATCGAGCGCGGAGGCCGCACCGACCAATTCGCCGTAGGCGAGTTTCGTGCCGTCGGGCGCGATCACATTGCCGGATTCGGTGCGCAGCTGCCCGGCGGGGAGATTCAATTTCGCCGACGCGGCGACGAGCAGCAGCCAGCGCGCGGTCGCGCCGGCTTGGCGCAGATCTTTCCACGCGGTCGTAATGCTCGTGCTGCCGCCGGCGCTCTGGTCGCCGTACTTGTCGGAAGGACCTTTGTCCGTGTCGATGTAACCGTAAGGCAACTGCTCGACGTGCACGTGGTGCCAGTCGACGTCGAGTTCCTCGGCGATCAACATCGGCAGCGAGGTCTTCACGCCCTGCCCGATCTCGCAGCCACGCGCACCGATGACAACATCGCCGCTTTTCTCGATGCGCACGAATGCGCCGAGCGACTGCGGTTCGATACGTGCGCCGAGATAGGGCAGTGACGACTGTGCGTTCGCCGCGCGCCAGCCGACGACCAGCGCGCCCGAGGCGGCAGCGCCGACGACGAGAAACTTGCGTCGCGAGGGATTGACGAGGGTCTTGTCGCGCTTCATGACTTTCCGCCCTCGCGCGCCGCACGTTCCTTGCTGATTTCCGCTGCGCGTTTGATCGCCTTGCGGATGCGCGGATACGTGCCGCAGCGGCACAGGTTGGAAATCTTGCCGATGTCGTCGTCGTTCGGATTCGGATTGCGCTTGAGCAAATCGGCCGCCGCCATGATCTGTCCAGCCTGGCAGTAGCCGCATTGCGGCACGTCGATCTCGATCCAGGCCTGCTGCAGCGGATGCAGTTCGCTGCCAGCGAGACCCTCGATCGTCGTCACTTCGCGCTTGGCCAGTGTCTTCATCGGCGTCACACAGGCGCGCTGCGCCTTGCCGTCGACGAGCACCGTGCAGGCGCCGCACGCGCCGATGCCGCAACCGAACTTGGTGCCGGTCAGGCGCAGCACGTCGCGAAGGAACCAGAGCAGCGGCATCGTGTCGTCGCCGTCGAACGCATAGGCGCGGCCGTTGATGCGCAGCGCCAGCGACTTGTCGTCGTCAGTCTTCGCGGTTGCCGATGCGGCGGGTGGCTTGGCGGGGTGGGTCGGGGTGGTTTGCATGGATCGCCTCGCTGGGACGGGGGCATTTTCGCACTACTGGGGCGTGGAGCACACCTCCTGCCGGCGCGGCTCGCGGTGCTTTGCCTTTGCTCGTCATTCCCGCGCAGGCGGGAATCCAGTTCTTGCTTTTGCTGTTTTGGTTTTCATTGAGAGCAAAGGCTTCCACTCGCCTACGGCGAGCGGGTTCCTTTCTTTGCTCGTGCAAAGAAAGGAACCAAAGAAACACGCCCCAGCGCCTTGCGCCCGACGCGCATCGTGCGCGTCGGGTCCGCGTCGGCGGTCGGGTTCCGCTGATTGCACATCCTGTGCAACAGCGGAATCGGCGCGATCCCTCGCGCCGCCCCCTGCGGGGCCTGATCGCCCGCTGCCGCCGCAAGGCCATGGGGCCCCGGGAAGAGCAAAGCGCGCGCGTCCTGCGCGCAGAAGCCAGAGCAGAAAAGCCTCACACGCCGTGGTTCTTGATTCTGGGCCCCGTCAGCCGCGGCGAGGGCAGGCCGGAATCGCCCGATAGGGTCGCGCGCAGGGATGCGCGCGAGTTCGCGAATGGGCAGGATGCCCATCGAGCGAACCCCGGCCTGACCTTGCGAACTGCCGCAGGCAGCGCGGCTCCCGGGGTGCATTTCTTTTGGTTACTTTTCTTTGTGCAAGCAAAGAAAAGTGACCCGCTCGCAGGGATGCGAGCGGAAAAACGAAGGGATGCGGTCAGAGCAAAATCAAAAGCCAGAGCAAAGGCTGGATTCCAGCTTGCGCTGGAATGACGAGCTAAGAGCAAGGCACTGGATTCCGGCTTCCGCCGGAATGACGAGCTAGAGCAGAGCAAGAACTGGATGACCAGCCTTCGGCTGTTGAAAGCCTCGCCTGCGCGGGAATGACGAAAAAAACACCCAGTGATCCGCGTCAATGCGGCAAAATCGCCCCAAGCGCCTCCCGCGCCGCCTCAAACGAAAAATGCGAGCGCACATTAGCAAGGCCATTCGCAGACAGCGTATTCCACAGCACCTCATCGCCATAAAGACGCAGAATCGCCTCAGCAAAATCCGCCGGCGTGTCAGCGACGAGAACATCGCTGCCGGCCTGCACATGCATGCCTTCGACCGCCGTCGCCGTCGCGACCACCGGCAGGCCGTAGCTCATCGCCATGTTGATCTTGCCTTTGACGCCAGCGCCGACGCGCAGCGGCGCGATCGAGATGCGGCAGCCGTCCATGTACGGTGCGATATCTTCGACATAGCCGTGCACGACGACGTTGTCGCTGGCGAGTGCGAGCACATCGTCGACGACCTTGCTGCCGATGATGTGCAGTTTCATCTGCGGCGCACGCAGGCTCACGAGCGGAAAGACGTTACGCACGAACCACTGCATTGCGTCGATGTTCGGCGGGTGCTGGAAACCGCCGACGAAAACGAGATCGGCGCGTTCGGCGTAGCCGCGGCGCAGGCCGTAGATTTCGTGCACATTGCTCAGCACTTCGACGCGTGCCCCGGGTACTTCGCGTGCGAGGAGGGACTTTTCCACCGGGCTGACGACGAGGGTGATGTCGCACTCGCGCATCAGACCGAGTTCGCTTTCGCGCGTCGCCGCCGCTTGGCGTGCGAGTTCGGCGTTGCCGGCGAGCTCCGCGCTGCGCTGTTCGCGCAGATAGTGCAGGTCGACTGTGTCGAAAATTACCGTCGCGCGTGGCGCGTACATGCGGACGAGGTCCAGATAATTGCTCGTGACGTAGTGGCGCGAGAGGACCACCGCCTCGAGCGATTCGCCGTTCTTGCGCAGCCAGGTCGCCGGGTCGGAGAAGAACGGGTGGTACAGCGCCTCGACGCCGAGCGCCTGCAGCGCGTCGGTATACTTTCCCGCATGCGCCCAGTTGTCGGGCAGGAAGCTCACGCGCCAGCCGGCTTCGCGCAGCAGGCGCATCAGGTTGGTCATGCGCAGCGATCCGGAATCCTGATCGGGCGTCGGCGTGTACGCGTCGACGACCAGCACATGGCGAGGATGGCGGAAGTTCGCCGCAGCCGGTGCGAACTTCGCCGAATCGATCGGCGCGGGCTGCTGAGCGAGCGCGTCCTTCCATTTCTCGCGAAACTTCTCGCGATTGACGACCTGGTATTGCTTGATACCGCTGCCGACGTCGGTGCCCGAAGTGATGCCTTCGAAATGCACGACCACCGAGCGCGGTTCGTAGAACACTTTCTTGCCCGCTGCGCGCACCGCGAACGCGAGATCGGTGTCTTCGTAGTAGGCAGGTGTGTAACGCGTGTCGAAACCACCGAGCTGCTCGAACAGCGCGCGCGGAAGCAAGATCGCTGCGCCGGAGCAGTAGTCGGCTTCGCGTCGGAATTCGTAAAGCGGATCGTTGGGATTGTCGAAACGGCCGTAATTCCAACCCGAGCCGTCGCGGAACACGATGCCACCGGCCTCCTGCAGACGCCCGTCCGGATAGACGAGCTTGGCGCCGACGAGGCCCGCGTCGGCTTCTTCGGCGAAGCAGGCGAGCAGGGCTTCGAGCCAGCCTCGGGTGACGACGGTATCGTTGTTGAGGAACAGCACGAACTCGCCCTGGGCGAGCGCCGCGCCCGCGTTGCACGAGCCGATGAAACCGAGGTTGCGCTCGTTGCGCACGACCCGGATGCCCTCGATCTGCGCAAGTTGTACCGGCGTCGCATCGCTGGAACAATCGTCGACGACGATAACCTCGAACGGCGTCGGCCCCGCGTGCTCGCCGAGCGAACGCAGGCATGCAACGGTGTACTCGATCTTGTTGTAGACCGGAATCACGATGCTTACCTTCGGCGCCGCCGATGTCGGCACGGCAAAGACTTCGGGCGGCGCGTCCGGGCTGGCCGGCGTTGGCGGCGCATCGACGA
>Ga0207694_10004696_pt1 | contig 10630 bp, 5 predicted proteins | sample KBSC34metaG_FD_184353 | JGI IMG/M metagenome (GOLD analysis project Ga0207694, IMG submission 184353) | Corn rhizosphere microbial communities from Kellogg Biological Station, Michigan, USA - KBS C3-4 metaG (SPAdes) (version 2) | ecosystem: Host-associated > Plants > Roots > Rhizosphere > Soil...
GGAGCGCGGTGCAGGCGGCGAACATCAGGCCCACGACGATGCTGAGGCAGGCGCGGTAGCCGGCGACCGCGTTGACGGCGCTTGGTGCCCGGGTGTCGTAGCCGAACGCACCGGACATGATCCACAGAAAGGTCGCCGAGCCCAGCGCCAGGCCGGCTTTCAGCGTGAAGCCGATGGTAGCGAACACCATGCCGGTGAAGCGACGACCCGTCTTCAGCTCCGAGAAGTCCGCCACGTCGGCGAAGATGGCCCACACGAGCGGGATGGTCGGACCGTACACCACCGGCCAGGCCACGGTGAGGAGCACGATGCCCGTCGTGTTCGTCGGGCCGAGCAGATAGAACGAGAAGTAGGTCAGGCTCGACAAGGCGTAGCCGGCGACCGAGATCGCCTTCTTGCCGAACCTCCGCGCGAGGCCCGCGGAGCTGAGAATCGTCACGATCATCAGGCCGGTCGACAGCATGTTCATGAGGCTGTTGAACACGTCGGCCACGTTGGAGACCGCCAGGTTCCCTCGTTCCCCGTGGACCACGTAGCCCAGGCTCTCGAGCAGACCGCCGGGCCGAGGCGCGCCGGGCGGCAGCGGCGGCGCCGCGAGGCCCAGCTTGTCGACGAAGTCGAACATGGCCTGCTTGTCGACGTAGTGATGGAAGTAGTTGTAAAGGGCGCCCCCGCGGAACGAGAGGATGGCGAAGTGAACCAGCGTCATCACCACCATCACCTTCCACGGCGAGTTCTTCAGGAGATCGGCGAAGTCCTGCCGCGGAGACGACTTGGTCTGGGCCACCGGTCGGATGCGCTCGCGGGTCGACGCGAACGTCACGAAGAAGAGCACCAGGCACAGCACGGCCCAGATCGCCATCGCCACGGTCCAGCCGCGCTCTCGCCCGTGCCCCTCCGAGAACTTCGCCACGAGCGGCAAGGTGAACCCGCCCACGATGAACTGCGCGATGTGGACGGCCACGAAACGAAACGAGTTCAGGCGCGCGCGCTCGTCCAGGTCACCGGTGATGACGCCGCCGAGCGCGGCGTACGGCATGTTGTTCATCGAATAGAGCGTCATGAGGGCCGTGTTGGTCAGCCCCGCGTACAGCACCAGCGCGCCGGTGCTGAAGCCGTGCGGCTTCGTGTAGGCCAGCACCATCACGATCGCCCACGGCACGGCCGTCCACAGGATCCAGGGGCGAAACTTGCCCCAGCGGGTCACCGTTCGATCGGCCAGCACGCCCATGATCGGATCGAAGGCCGCGTCCCACAGGCGCGGCCACAGCAAGATCGTGGCGGCCGCGCTCGCGCTCAACCCGAACACGTCCGTGTAGTAGTTGAGCTGGAACAGGATCATCGTCAGGAAGACGAAGTTCGCGGCGGCGTCGCCGCAGCTGTAGCCAGCTTTCTCGAGGAACGACAGGCGCTGAGGGGCTGTGCTCATGGGCGGGGGCGGTGACGGGAGCGAGCCGAGCGGTGCGCTGACCTCCGGCGAGGCGCATGATACAGGTTTCCGCTCGGTTCGCCGCCCGTTCGCTTGCCCTGGTCACCCTATGCGGCTTCGTCCTCGCCCCGACCACCGCCCAGGCTCGGCTCGTCGCCAACATCCACCACGACCCCGGCGGATTGCTGGGACCGCGCGCGGTCCCGTTCGACCCCTTCCTTGGCGGCCAGCGCGTGGCGGGTCCACGGCCGGAACGTCAGGCGCTCGAAGCCGATGGGCTCGTCCGACAGCGTGCACACGCCGTAGGTACCGACCGCCATGCGGTGCAGGGCGGCCTCGATCTCGCGCAGCAGCTTCGCGTCGCGATCGACCAGGCGAGCGACCAGGCCCTGGCTGGCGCTGTCGGAGGCCCAATCGGCCTCGTCGGCCGCGCGGTTCGTGGCGTCGACGAGCGCGTGCCGCCGCGCCGCCAGCCGCTGGCCCACTGCCTCGCGCTCGGCGAGCAGGCGCTCCTTCAGCAGCGCGACCTGCTCGGGGGTCAACCCCGCCTCCGCGGCCGCCGTCCCCGTGCTTGCCGTCGTCCTCCTCGTGGTCTCGATCTTCATCTCTCGACCCTCCTTTTTGGGGCAAGTACGATGCCGGTCGCCCGCGCAGGGTTTCAGGACGCCAGCGTCCGCCATCGGGCGGGGCCTCGGGCCTCGGGCCTCGGGAAGAACGGTTCGTCGACGGAGACGCCCGTGATCCGAGCCTCCGTTGGTCGCTCTTCGGGAACCCCTTCATGGACGGAGAGGCCGTCTGAGCCCGAGGCCCGAGGCCCGAGGCCCGAGGCCCGAGGTCCGAGGCCCCTTTTTCCGCCTCGTTCTCCCCGGCCCGAAAGTTGGGTAGATTGGCCGCCCCTCACCAATAACGAAGAGCAGGACCAAACATGGCGCATTTCTTAGGCCTCGATTCCAGCACCCAGAGTCTCTCGGCCATCGTCGTGGACACCGACAGTGGTCAGGTGGTCGCCAGCCGCAACGTCGTGTTCGGCGAGCGGCTGCCCGGCTACGGCGCGCCCAAGGGCTTCCGCCCGAACGGCGATCCGCAGGTCGTCGAGAGCGATCCGCTGATGTGGGTCGAAGCGCTGGAGCTGGTCCTCGCCGACCTGCGCGCCGCCGGCGTGGATCTGTCGCGCATTCGCGGTGTGAGCGGCGCCGGCCAGCAGCACGGCTCCGTTTACCTGGCGCGCTCGCTGGACACGGTGGGCGGAGACTGGGCGGAAGGCGTGCCGCTCCGCGACCAGATCGCGCCTCTGCTCTCGCGTCAGCTGTCGCCGATCTGGATGGACAGCTCGACGTCGGTCGAGTGCGCCGAGATCGCCGCCGCAGTGGGCGGTGACGCGCGCGTGGTGGCCCTCACCGGCTCGCGCGCCATCGAGCGCTTCACGGGGCCCCAGATCCGGAAGTTCGCCAAACAGCAGCCGGCCGCCTGGGAGCGCACCGCCGAGGTGCACCTGGTCAGCTCGTTCATGGCCTCGGTCCTGGCCGCCCGCAGCGTGCCCATCGACCTGGGTGATGGCGCCGGCATGAACCTGCTCGACCTGGCGGCCGGGGCATGGAGCGCGCCTTTGCTCGAGGCGACGGCGCCCGGCCTGGGCGCGCGCCTGAAGGCTCCCGTCGCGAGCGCCACGCACGTGGGCTTGCTCGCGCCTTACTTCGTGAAGAAGTTCGGCTTCGCTCCGCGCACCCCGCTGGTCGCGTTCACGGGCGACAACCCGAGCAGCCTCGTCGGCATGGGCGCCGTCGCGCCGGGACACCTGGTCGTCAGCCTGGGCACGAGCGACACGGTGTTCGCCGCCATGGCCGAGCCGCGTGTCGACCCGAACGGCTACGGCCACGTCTTCGGCAACCCGGCGGGCGGGTTCATGGCGCTCATCTGCGTCGCGAACGGCTCGCTCGCGCGAGAGGAGGTCGCCAAGCGCGCCGGCCTCGACTGGACCGCGTTCGCCCGCGGCATCCTCGAGCAGACCGCGCCCGGCAACGGCGGCAACCTGATGATGCCGTTCTTCGTCCCGGAGATCACGCCGCGGCTGGCGGCGCCCGCCCCGCGGTGGTTGGGGGCGGCCTCCTTCGTGGCGGGCCAGGATCCGGCGGCGTCGGCGCGCGCCGTGGTCGAGGCCCAGGCCTTGAACTTGCGATTGCACGCAGCGTTCGTGGGCGAGGCCGTCGATACCATCCTGGTGACCGGGGGCGCCTCGCAGAATCCGGCGATCCTGCGGATCCTGGCCGACGTCTTCCAGGCCCGGATCGTGCCGCTGGCGGTCGGGAACTCGTCGGCCGTGGGGGCCGCGTTGCGGGCGGCCCAGGCGTTCGAAGGCCAGCCCTGGCCGGCGCTGTTTAGCAAGTTCTGCGCCCCCGACGAGACGCGGGCCGTCCGGCCCGACCCGTCGACGCAAGCCGTCTACGAGGAGCTGGGCACCAGATTCGCCGGACAGGTCGCCGAGATGGTGGCGTCGGGATTTGTAAAGAGGTAAAAGAAACCTCCCATGGCAACAACCCCCCCCTTCGAATCTCCTTTCTCGGGCATCGAGCCCATCCGCTATCTCGGTCCCGATGCCGGCTCGGCGCTGGGATTCCGCTATTACGACAAGAACAAGGTCGTGCGAGGCAAGCGCCTCGAAGACCATCTGCGGATGGCGGTCTGCTACTGGCACACCTTCGTGTGGAACGGCTTCGACGTGTTCGGCGCCGGCACCTTCGGACGGGCCTGGCACCTGGAGAATGCGAAGCCGGGGGCGGACCCCGTTCAGCTCGCGGAGCACAAGGCACAGGTCGCGTTCGAGCTGTTCGAGAAGCTGGGCGTTCCGTTCTTCTGCTTCCATGACCGCGACGTCGCGCCAGAAGGGCGATCGCTGGCCGAGACCAACGAGATCCTGGACCGGATCGTCGACGTGCTGGCCGGGCACATGGAGCGGACCAAGGTCAAGCTCCTGTGGGGCACCGCCAACCTGTTCTCGCACGCGCGCTACATGTCGGGCGCCTCGACCAACCCCGATCCCGAGGTGTTCGCCTACGCCGCGGCCCAGGTCCGCAAGGCGCTGGACATCACGCACAAGCTGGGCGGCGCCAACTACGTCCTGTGGGGCGGTCGCGAGGGCTACGAGACCCTGCTCAACACCGACATGAAGCGCGAGCAGGACCAGATGGGTCGCTTCATGAACATGGTCGTCGAGCACAAGCACAAGATCGGCTTCAAGGGGCCGCTGCTCATCGAGCCGAAGCCGCGCGAGCCCACCAAGCACCAGTACGACTACGACACGGCCACCGTGTACGCGTTCTTCCAGCGCTACGGGCTGTCGTCGAACGACTTCCAGGTGAACATCGAGGCGAACCACGCCACGCTGGCGGGGCACAGCTTCGAGCACGAGGTGGCCTACGCCATCGCGAACGGCGTGTTCGGCAGCATCGACATGAACCGCGGCGACGATCAGCTCGGGTGGGACACCGACCAGTTCCCGAACGATCTGAACGAGCTGGTGCTGGTGGCCGGGCGTATCTTGGCCGCCGGGGGCTTCAAGACCGGCGGTTTCAACTTCGACGCCAAGGTTCGCCGCCAGAGCAACGATCCGGTCGATCTCTTCCATGCCCACGTGGGTGGCATGGACATCCTGGCGCGCTCGTACCTGATCGCCGACAAGATGCTGAGCGACGGCAAGCTGCAGGCCTTCGTGGACGAGCGGTACGCCGGCTGGAACGAAGGGCTCGGCCAGGAGATCTTGAGCGGCAAGCTCTCGCTCGCTCAGCTCTCCGATCGCGTCCTGGCCCAGAAGATCGATCCGAAGCCGCGTTCGGGCCGCCAGGAGATGCTCGAGAACCTGGTCAACCGGTACTTGTAGGATAGGGAGAGGGACCGCTTACCCGGTCCCTCCGTGCGCCGGGCTCGGACGTTTGTATGATGCTTATAGAGTATAATCATACTATAAACGTCCGGTGAGGTTTCCCCAGCGGCCGCCGGCCGCCGCCGAGCTGGTCACGGTCGACGTCGCCAAGGTGCTGCGGCACGTCTCCCCGGTTCTACCCGACGGCCGGTATCTCCACTGGGACGATCTGCGCTCGCGGGCGGCCCCGGCTGGCCTGACGAAGCGTGAATGGTGGTTCGCGCAAATGATCGGCCGTCAGGCTGCGCGTGTGGAGATACCCACGTTGACCGACGCCGATGGCCTGCCATTTTGGTTCTGTCGCCTCGAGGCGATCGATCGGGCGACGCACGAGCTCGACAGGCGGGACGCTGCCCGTGAGATGCTGGAAGCGCTCGGCGACGAAGCCGCTCGGCATGCCTACCGGATCGATCAGCTGGTGGAAGAGGCGATCAGCTCCTCCGTCCTGGAGGGCGCCACGCTGACGACTCGGGCCGAGGCGAAGGAAATCATCCGCGACGGCCGCAAGCCGGGAAGCCACGGAGAGCGCATGGTGGTCAACAACTACAAGGCCATGGTCCAGCTCCTGGCCATGACGGGGCGGGACCTGACGACCGCTGACCTCCTCGAGATTCACGCCGTGCTCGGCGCCGACTCGCTCGACGTGGCGGACGCGGCCGGTCGCCTCCGGCGCCCAGACGAACCGGTTCGCGTCGAAGACGCGCAAACGGGAGAGGTCTGGTTCACTCCGCCCCAGGCAGTGAGTCTGCCGGCGCTCCTCGACAAGATGCTGGCCTTCGCCAATTCTGGCGACGAATCGGAACCTTTCGTCCATCCGCTGGTGAGAGCCATCGTCCTGCACTTCTGGATGGCATACCTGCACCCGTTCGTCGACGGCAACGGCCGAATGGCGCGAGCGCTGTTCTACTGGCAGCTGCTTCGATCGGGATACGACTTTGCCCAGTACCTCTCCATATCGGGGCCCATCGATCGATCGCGGCGCTCGTATTACCTGGCCTTCGCGTATACGGAGACCGACCACGGCGATCTCACGTATTTCGTGCTGCACCAGCTGTCCGTGTTGAGGCGAGCGACCGGCGAGCTGGTCGAACACTTGAAGGATCGATCGGCCCGGCTTCGCCATCTCACGACGGCCGTCCGCGGTGCAGAGTCCTTGAACCACCGACAGCAGGCAGCCCTGATGTTCGTCATCCGAAACCCGCACCTCGGCCTCACCGTGACCGGCCACGGGAACAGCCACAGCGTCTCGTACCTGACGGCCCGCAAGGATCTTCAGGAGCTCGAATCGGGTGGTTATCTGACGCGCGTTCGAGTGGGCCGGACCGACCGCTATCTTCCTCGAGACAAGCTCACCAGCTTGAAAGGGACCCGCTGAGCAGCGGCGGTGGCGGTGAGGGGCCAAGAGAGGGCCAGATGGGGCTAAGATGGCGAGGCCGGAGGCTGTCTCGCGCGCACGCGCGGGCCGCCCGGCGGAGGCTCGACCATGAAGGCTCCCATCGACGCGACCCCCTCGTCTCCCGATCTCCCTCCGGCTCAGGCGGGCGCGCCCGCCGCCTTCTCCGTGCCCCTCGGGTTCCCGGAGCTGCGTCCGTTCGAGATGGGGCCGTTTCGGTTTCCCAACGCCGACGTCTACGACCGGCACCTCATGTTCGACAGCGCCGTCGATCGCGCGCGCGGGCATCGCCGGCAACGGTTCGAGGCGCTGGCTCGGACGGTGCGGGACGTGCTGATGCAGCGCTGGGTCCTGACGAAGCGCACGCACGACGAGGCGAACGCGAAGCAGGTCTACTACATCTCGATGGAGTTTTTGATCGGCCGCGGGCTGACCAACAACCTCATCAACATGGGGGTGGAACGCTTCATCGCCGCCGACGTGGAGTCGGACGGGCAGGACTGGCGGGCGCTGGCCGAGGACGAGCCCGATCCCGGCCTCGGCAACGGAGGCCTGGGACGGCTGGCCGCGTGCTTCATCGACTCTCTGGCCACGCTTGGTTATCCGGCGATGGGCTATGGGCTGCGCTACGACTACGGGATCTTCCGACAGGTCATCGAGGGTGGTGAGCAGCACGAGCGCCCCGACAACTGGCTGCGGCACGCCGACCCGTGGGAGGTCGCGCGCCCGCACCAGTGCGTGAACGTGGGCCTCGGATCCTCCTTCGTTCTGCGCGCCGGGCAGGTGGTGCCGGTGCCGGGCCAGTCGATGCAGCTCATCGGCCTGCCCTATGATCGGCCGGTGGTCGGCTACGGCGGGCGCACCATCAACACCCTGCGCCTGTGGGGCGCAGGCGCGCCCGACGACTTCGACTTCGGCAACTTCAGCAGCGGCGATTTCTTCGGCGCGGTCTCCGAGCGCGTGATCGCCGAGACACTGACGCGCGTGCTTTATCCCGACGATTCGCGTCCCCAGGGTCGCTCGTTGCGCTTCATGCAGGAGCACTTCCTGGTCAGCTGCTCGCTGGCCGACATCATCCAGCGGTTCCGCCGGCGCGGAAACGACTGGTCGGCGCTGCCCGACAAGGTCGCCATCCAGCTGAACGACACGCACCCCGCGCTGGCCGTGGCCGAGCTGATGCGCATCTTGCTCGACACCGCGGGCCTCGGGTGGGAGGCCGCGTGGGATCTGACGGTGCGGACGCTGGCGTACACGAACCATACGCTGCTGCCCGAGGCCCTCGAGAAGTGGCCCGTGCAGATCTTCGAGGCGCTGTTGCCGCGCCACCTGCAGATCGTCTACGAGATCAACGCGCGGTTCCTGGCCGACGTGCGCGCCCGGCGCGGCGACGGGCCCCACCTCGGCCGCATGAGCTTGATCGAGGAGGAGCCGGTGCGCTCGGTGCGGATGGCCAACCTGGCGATCGTCGGGTCGCACAGCACGAACGGTGTGTCGGAGATGCACTCGCACCTGGTGCGCGAGCAGCTTGTGCCGGACCTGGCGGGCCATTTCCCGGAGCGCTTCAACAACAAGACCAACGGGGTGACGCCGCGCCGCTGGCTGCACGTGGCGAGCCCCGAGCTGTCGGCGCTGATCACCCAGGCCGTCGGGCCGGGCTGGATCACGGATCTCGATCAGCTCGCCCGGTTGCGGCCGCTCATCGACGATCGGGCGCTGCGCGACGGCTTTCGCGCCGCCAAGCACAAGGCCAAGGTGCGGCTGGCCCAGCGGCTCGAGCGCACGTTCGGCGTGCGCCTCGACACGCACAGCATCTTCGACTGCCACGTGAAGCGCATCCACGAGTACAAGCGTCAGCTCCTCAACCTGTTGCACATCGGGATGCTGTACCAGCGGCTGCGCGACGATCCGACCGCGGAGATGCCGTCCCGGACCTTCATCTTCGCGGGCAAGGCCGCGCCGGCCTACACGCTGGCCAAGCTGATCATCAGGCTGATTCACGCGATGGCGGCGCGGCTCGAGGCCGAGCCGGCCATCCGCGATCGCCTGCGCGTGGTCTTTTTGCCCGACTACGGCGTCAGCCTGGCCGAGAGCCTGATTCCGGCCGCCGATGTCTCGGAGCAGATCTCGACGGCCGGCTTCGAGGCGAGCGGGACCAGTAACATGAAGTTCATGATGAACGGCGCGCTGACCATCGGGACGCGCGACGGCGCCACCGTCGAGATGGCGCAGGCCGCCGGCGAGGACAGCTTCTTCCTGTTCGGGCTCACCGCGGCCGAGGTCGCGGGCAGCCGAGGCTGGTACAACCCGACCTGGCACTACTGGAACGACGGCGAGATCCGGCAGGTGCTCGACTTGCTGTTCTCCGATCACTTCGGGCGCGGCGCCGCGCACGCGTTCGCGCCGCTTCGCCACCGGCTTCTGGAAGAGGGCGACTACTACATGCACCTCGCCGATCTGCGCGCGTACGCGTCGGCGCAGCAGCGCCTGGGCGCGCTGTTCGCCGAGCGCGACGCGTGGGCCAGAAAGGCCATGGTCAACGTCGCCGCCTCGGGTCGGTTCTCGAGCGATCGCACCATCTCCGAATACGCGCGCGACATCTGGAAGATCGAGCCGGTGCCTGTGCCGATGCCCTCGTCCGCCGCGTCGGCGAGCAGGTGAGCATGCTGGGGGAGCGACCTCAGCCGGTGGTCGGTGCCGCCAAGATCGGCGCAGGGGCTTCCGGCGTCGTGGTCCTGGTCCTGATCGCGGGGTGTGCCCATCCTCCGGCGCCCGGGCAGAGCGGGCGAGCGGTAGCGACCGAGGGAGCGCCCGAGGGGGACGAGCGCAAGAAAGTGCTGGTGGGGCCCGAGGCCCTCAAGCACGGAGACGAAGCACTGGCCGCTTGGCTGAGATACGGCTCCGCGCGGCTCGAGGCTTACCAGAAAACGCCCCCGCCTCCCGAGAATCGCAGCGCCGACGACTACCTGCTCGAGCTCGCCGGCCGCGAGGCCCAGAGCCAGTTCTGGCAAAAGGCGCGGGAACGCGGCGCCCCGGCTTACGAGGCGCTCGATCGCCAGGTCGAGATCTGGCAAGCCGGGTTCCTGCCCGAGCTCGTCGTTTCGATTCATGCGCACCCCGGCTGGACGATCCCCGGCGGGACGATCAAGGCGTTGCGGCTGCCGGAGTTCGCCAGGCGATTTCCGGGCACCTACGTCAACAAGCTCGTGGTCGTCGTGGTGGGGGCGTCCGGAGCGAAGTTTCCCGCCGTTCCAGGCGCCGACTTCCCCGATTCGGAGACCTTTCCCAAGGGACCCGAGAACTGTGGCTACGCCCGCGAGGAGCGCGCGGCCGCCTGGCGGCGGTGGGAGGCGCTGGCGCCTCGCCTGGGCGGCGTGCCCATCGCGGCGCCGGATGCCTTGACGCTGGCCGCGGCGCTCGAGCGCGTGAAGCAGGATCCGACCTATTTGAAGCGCGGGGTGACTTGGGTGTCGTGGCGCGTGGGGACCCTGGCTTTCCTGGATGGTTTCTGCGCCGTCGACGCCAAGGACTGGCCCCGCGCGGTGGCGATGTTGACGCGCGCGGTGGAGCTCATGCCGCTCGAGAACCAGCCGCGACTGGAGCTGGCCATGGCCTTGAACATGGTCAAGCGCTACGACGAGTCCCTGGCCCAGGACCGCGCCGTCATCGAGCATACGAACGACGGGTGTCTGGTCGCGACGGCGCTCCGGCACGAGGGCTACACCTACGTCGACATGGGCATGCTGGAGTCGGCGCGGCTCGCTTACGAAAAGTCACTGGAGATCGAGCCGGCGAGCGCCATCGCCGCGCGCGAGCTGAAGGTCATTGCCCAGGGGCTGGCCGCGCGGCGCGCCGCCCCGAAAGCCGCGGGAGAGTTCGTGCCCCCGGCGATGGG
>Ga0207694_10004699_pt1 | contig 10627 bp, 5 predicted proteins | sample KBSC34metaG_FD_184353 | JGI IMG/M metagenome (GOLD analysis project Ga0207694, IMG submission 184353) | Corn rhizosphere microbial communities from Kellogg Biological Station, Michigan, USA - KBS C3-4 metaG (SPAdes) (version 2) | ecosystem: Host-associated > Plants > Roots > Rhizosphere > Soil...
GAACCGGCGCAGCTCCTCCCGGGCGTGGGTCCAGGCCGTCCCCTCGTTGGGGACATAAGCCGACAGCACGGCCAGCGTCGAGGGCTCGCCCCGTCCGCGGCGGAGCTGCAGCGTCCCCACGATGGGCGGCGTCAGGCCGGGCGCGCGCGCATTCAAGAAGCGGTTCATCTCCAGCTCGGGGCTGATCCCGTCCTCGACCCGCCGGAACAGCTTCAGGAAGTAGCGATCGCCATAGCGCAGCTCGGCCGAGGCGTGCTGGGCGCTGACGTTCGACGGCTCGGCGTCCAGCCGCTCGACCGGGGTGAAGGTCAGCGCCTCCATCACCCCACCGCCCGGGGCGTTGGCCCGGTCGTTGCGGACGAAGCAGTCGAGCAGCGCCCGCGCCGACGTGGGATCCTCGGCGGCGTCGATGAGGGGCATCTCGGCGCCGCTGCCGGCGCGCACCGTCCCCAGCACCGCCTGCGCGCCGACGGAGCGGCCGTCACCGACGAGGGCCAGGGGAACCACGAACCTCTCCGCCTCGGCGTCGGCGTATTCGACCCGCACCAGCAGCAGGTGGATGTCGGCCAGCGACACCACCTGGTCGACGCTGGCGGCGGTCAGGCTCTGCGCCCGCCCCGTGAACCAGCGGCGCGTGTAGAGGAACGGCGTCAGGGCATCTTCCAGCGCCGCCCGATCGCTGCCCCTCAGCAGGCTCTCCAGGCTGGCCACCTCGAGCAGCGGCGGACGATAGTTCGCCGCCGACTCGGCCTCCTCGCCGGCCCGCGGCGTGTCCACCGAGAACCAGTAGAAGGCGTGGCCCCCCAGCGTCATCAGGTAGGGCAAGTCGCCGATGGCCGGAAAATCGGTGTGGCCGGTCAACTCGACCAGGTGGGCGCCCTTCCACTTGGTCAGGTCCAGCTCGACGTACTGCACGAAGCGGGACAGGTTGGCGACGATCAGGATCGTCTCGTCCTGGAAGTGCCGCACGAAGGCCAGCACGCGGTGGTTGGACGGCGTCAGGAACTCGATGGTGCCGCGCCCGAACGCCTGGAAGCGCTTGCGCAGCGCCACCAGCCGCTTCGTCCACCACAGCAGCGAGTTCGGGTTGTTCTGCTGGGCCTCGACGTTGATGGCCTCGTAGTGGTACTCGGGATCGATGGTGATGGGCAGGATCAGGCGCTGCGGGTTGGCGCGCGAGAACCCGGCGTTGCGGTCGGCGCTCCACTGCATGGGCGTCCGCACGCCGTTGCGATCCCCCAGGAAGATGTTGTCGCCCATGCCGATCTCGTCGCCGTAGTACAGCACCGGCGTCCCCGGCAGCGACAGCAGCAGCCCCGTCAAGAGCTCGATCTTGCGGCGATCGTTCCCCACCAGCGGCGCCAGACGGCGGCGGATGCCCAGGTTGATGCGCATCTCGTTGTCGCTGGCGTAGGCGCGGTACATGTAGTCCCGCTCCTCGTCGGTGACCATCTCGAGCGTCAGCTCGTCGTGATTGCGCAAAAACAGCGCCCACTGGCAAGTGGCGGGGATGGCGGGTGTCTGGGCCAGGATGTCCAGCAGGGGGAAGCGATCCTCCATGTGAATGGCCATGAACATCCGCGGCATGATCGGGAAGTGGAAGTTCATGTGGCACTCGTCGCCGTCACCGAAGTAGGCGGCGGCGTCCTCGGGCCACTGATTCGCCTCGGCCAGCAACATGCGATCGGGGAACTTCCCGTCGATGTGGGCGCGCAGCGCGCGCAGGAAGACATGCGTCCGGGGCAAGTTCTCGCAGTTCGTCCCCTCGGACTCGTAGAGGTAAGGCACGGCGTCCAGCCGTAGCCCGTCGACCCCCTTGGCCAGCCAGAAGTCGACCACCTTCAGCAACGCCTCGTGGACCGCCGGATTCTCGAAGTTCAGGTCGGGCTGGTGCGAGTAGAAGCGGTGCCAGAAGTACGCCTTCGCCTTGGCGTCCCAGGTCCAGTTCGACAGCTCGAAGTCCTTGAAGATGATGCGCGCGTCCCGATACTTCTCGGGGGTGTTGCTCCACACGTAGAAGTCGCGCTCGGGAGAGCCTGGCGCCGCCTGGCGCGCGCGCTGGAACCAGGGATGGCGATCCGACGTGTGGTTAAGCACCAGCTCGGTGATCACCCGGATCTGCCGGCGGTGCGCCTCGGCCAGCAGGTACTCGAAGTCGGCCAGCGTCCCGCAGTCGGGGTGGACGTCGCCATAGTCGGCGATGTCGTATCCATCGTCGCGCAGCGGCGACGGATAGAAGGGCAGCATCCAGATGGCCGTGACCCCCAGATCCTGCAGGTAGTCCAGCTTGGCAGCCGCGCCCAGGAAATCGCCGACCCCGTCCCCGTTGCTGTCGTAGAACGAGCGCACCCGCAGCTCGTAGACGATGGCGTCCTTGTACCAGGTGGGGTTCGGCCCCTTGCTCTCTGCCCGCCGCGCCGCCGGTATCAGCCTGCGCCTCAACATGGGGCGCAAGTCCAGGGGGCGCGAAGGCGGTCGGCAGGCTGGCGAGGGCGCATGTCCGTGCCAGGCAACTTAAAGACGACGGGCCGGGGGGCAACCCCCTGCGTCAGCCGGCGCTAGTTGGCGAGCGACGCGCTCGACGATTCACTGGCAGGCGCGGGCGCGGATGACCTGGCCGGGGGTGGGCTGGCCGGCGTCTTGGCCGGTCGGGCCGCCGTCTTGGCAGGGGGGGCCGCCTGACGGGTCGCGCGCTTCGACCGCCGCGCCCGGGGGGATGTGGTCGCACCCTTGCTCGACGCCTTCACCCTCGCCTCCTTCTTGCCAGCCGTTTTGCCGACCGTCTTGCCGCTGCCCTGGCCGCCCTTCTTCGCGCTCAGCTTCGCGGCCCTTCGGGCCTCGCGGTATTGCTTGATCTTCGTCTTCGAGACGTCCTTGTGCTCCCCGCAGACCATCCCGAAAACGGGGGCCGCCGGGTTCGTGCACCCCGGCACCGGACAGAGCTGGCGCGGCCCCTTGCGGCGCGGTTTCCGCCCCAGCAGCGCCGCCAGCCCCCTGGGTAGCCTCCCCCGCTTCTCCCCCAGCGCGTGCATCACCGCCTCGCGCGCCCGCGCCATCGAGATCTGGTCGACGAGCGCGTGCAAACGCTCGTTGAAGTCGGCCACCAACTCCTTGATGTCCATCCCACGCATCGTGCTCCCCTAGGTCAGCTGTGGATCCCCGGTTCCAAATGCCCCGGCAGAAGGTACGTCGATAGGACGATCTTTCTGACGAACATTTCCGAAGGAATTCCACTTCCAGAGCCCAGGAGGCCAGGAGGGTCGCGGGAGACACCGCACAAAAGAAAATCCGGACCGCTACTCAGGTCCGGATCTCGGGGGCTACCGTAGGGGGCAACGCCCCTGCGCGTCTCTAGTACCGGTAGTGGTCGGGCTTGAACGGACCGTCGACCGGGACGCCCAGGTAGTCGGCCTGGGTCTTGGTCAGCTTGGTCAGGTTGACGCCCACCTTCTTCAGGTGCAGGCGGGCCACCTTCTCGTCCAGCTTCTTCGGCAGCACGTAGACCTTGCCCGCGGCGAAGGACATGCCGGTCGTCTCGTCCTTGCCCTTGGTTGCGTTCTCCCACAGCGCCATCTGGGCGATGGTCTGGTTGGTGAACGAGTTCGACATCACGAAGCTGGGGTGGCCGGTGGCGCAGCCCAGGTTGACCAGCCGGCCGCGCGCCAGCAAGGTCAGGCGCTTCCCGTCGGACAGCAGGAACTGGTCGACCTGCGGCTTGATGTTCTCCTCCTTCACCTCCGGGTTCGACTCGAGCCAGCTGACCTGGATCTCGCTGTCGAAGTGGCCGATGTTGCAGAGGATCGCCTCGTCCTTCATCACGCGCATGTGGTCCCCGCGGATGACGTCGACGCAGCCGGTGGCGGTGACGAAGATGTCGCCCAGCGGCGCCGCCTGCTCCATCGTCACCACCTCGTAGCCCTCCATCGCCGCCTGCAGGGCGCAGATGGGGTCGATCTCGGTGATCAGCACCCGCGCGCCCAGGCCCCGCGCCGCGTGCGCGCAACCCTTGCCCACGTCGCCGTAGCCGGCCACCACGACCACCTTGCCGGCCACCATCACGTCGGTGGCGCGCTTGATGCCGTCGAACAGAGACTCGCGGCAGCCGTACAGGTTGTCGAACTTCGACTTGGTGACCGAGTCGTTGACGTTGATGGCGGGGAACAGCAGCTGATCGTTCTTCGCCATCTCGTACAGCCGGTGCACGCCGGTGGTCGTCTCCTCGGAGACGCCCTTGATCTCCTTGGCCATCTTCGTGAAGCGCTGGCCGTCGGTCTTCAGGCTCTTCCCCAGCAGGGTCAGGATGACCTTCATCTCGTCCACGGTCGTGGTCGAGGGATCCGGCACCTTACCGGCCTTCTCGAACTCCGCGCCCTTGTGGACCAGCAGGGTCAGATCGCCGCCGTCGTCCAGGATCAGGTTCGGCCCCTGGCCGTCCTTGAACGCCACCAGCTGCAGCTCGATGTTCTGCCAGTACTCCGGCAGCGTCTCACCCTTCCAGGCGAAGACCGGCACGCCGGCCTTGGCGATGGCGGCGGCCGCCTCGTCCTGCGTCGAGTAGATGTTGCACGACGTCCAGGTCACCTCGGCGCCCAGCGCCACCAGGGTCTCGATCAGCACCGCCGTCTCGATCGTCATGTGCAGGCAGCCCGCCACGCGTGCGCCCTTCAGGGGCTTCTTGGCGCCGAACTCTTCCCGCAAAGCCATCAGGCCGGGCATCTCCTTCTCGGCCATCCGGATCTTCTTCCGGCCCAGCTCGGCCAGCGACAGATCCTGCACTTTGTAAGCGGGAAACTCGGTACGGCTCTCCATCTTGCTCTCCTTGTTCCGGTTCGGTTCGACACGCGCAGGTGCGCCAGGTCGTTACATATAACCCATAAATGGTGTCAGACGCTGCCTCGCCGTACAAACGCAAACGGCCGGGCGCGCGGAGGCCCCGGCCGAGAGGGAGTGGCTGGCCCCGGATGTCGGCGCGCGTTAGCCGATCCTGCTGAACAGAAAGAACAGCGACCCGGAGAGGACGATCGACACCGGCAGGGTCAGCACCCAGGCCATCAGCAGGCTTCGCACGGTGCTCCACTGCAGGCCGGTCTTGTTCGCGGCCATGGTGCCGGCCACGCCGGAAGACAGGACGTGGGTGGTGCTGACCGGCAGGTGCATGAAGTCCGCCGCGCCGATGGTCAACATGGCCGTGATCTCGGCGGCGGCGCCCTGACCGTAGGTCAGGTGATCCTTGCCGATGCGCTCACCGACGGTGACGACGATGCGCTTCCACCCGATCATGGTCCCTAGCCCCAGCGCGATGGCCACCGCCACCTTGACCCAGCCGGGGATGAACTTCGTGGCCTTGTCGATGTGGTTCTGATGATAGTTCTTCAGCACGCTCAGGTCGGCCGCGCTGAAGTGGGCCTGCGGCGACTTCTCCAGCAGGCGCAGCGACTCGCCGATCAGGTACATGTCGTTGCGGAAGTTGCGGGTCTGATCCGCCGGCACGTGCTTCAGCTCACCGAAGCGTGCCATGTCGTGGCCCACGTCCCCGATCAGCTGCCGCACCGACGAGACGGTGTCCGGCTCGACCTGGCGGGAGCGGATGTAGGTGGTCACGCCATCGCGCGGATTGGCGGTCGACGGAACCGCCCCGGCGTAGGTGGCCAGCGTGGAACTGGCCTTCTCCGACACGGCGATGAAGTCCTGCGACTCGCGGGCCGTCACGGCGTGGTTCAGGGCGTAGGCGGTGGGAACCGTGCCGATCAGGATCAGCATGATCAGGCCCATGCCCTTCTGACCGTCGTTCGAGCCGTGCGCGAAGCTGACGCCGGTGCAGGTGAGCAGCAGCAGACAGCGGATGGCGAAGGGAGGCGGCTTCGGTCCCTCGGGGGCCGTGTAGAGCTTCTTGCTGGGGATCAACTTCCGCATGGCCAGCAGCATCAGGGCCGCGAAGCCGAAGCCGATCAGCGGCGACAGCAGCAACGACTGGCCGATCTTGGACGCCTGCGCCCAGTCGACGCCGCTGGTGGCGCCGCTCTTCGCCATGAGCTGGTTCATCAAGCCCACGCCGATGATCGAGCCGATCAGGGTGTGCGAGCTGGACGAGGGCAGACCGAAGTACCAGGTGCCCAGGTTCCAGATGATGGCCGCCGTCAGCAGCGCGAACACCATGGCGAAGCCGGCGTTGTTTCCCACCTGCAAGATCAGCTCGACCGGCAACAGCGAGATGATGCCGAAGGCGACGCCACCGGTCGACACCAGCACGCCCACGAAGTTCCACAGGCCCGACCACGCCACCGCCACGTGCGGATCGAGCGAGTGGGTGTAGATGACGGTGGCCACCGCGTTCGCGGTGTCATGGAAGCCGTTCACGAACTCGAACGCCAGCGCCACCAGGAGGGCGATGCCCAGCAGGACGTACGGAAAAATGGACGATGAGTGGACCGCTCCCAGGTCACTGACCAGATTGATGGCGGCGTAGCCGAGCCCCACCACCAGCAACACCCCGAACACCCCGAAACCCAGGCGGCCGGGGCCCTTGGCCATCTTCTCATGGACGTGAGACTTCGGTTTCGCGAGCTCTCCCGCCACCGCTGTGGTGCTCATCTCTTCTCCTTCTGTTTCTTGGCGCCGTTGGCCGCGTTGTCCTTGCGACCGCCCTTGCGACTGCTCTTGGTGGACGTGACCCCCGGCCCGCCCACGAGGTGCAGCGACCGCCGGCACACCCGCTCCATGCTCTCCGTCTGGGCGTGCCGCGGTTCGCTACCGTCCCCGGGCAGGCGCGGGTGGTAATCGCCGTTGACGTCCATGTCGTAGGCGCCGTTGCCGGCCACCAGCGCCGGCTCGACCACCTCGTGGCGCAGGCGCTCGCGCAGCGCGGGCGCCTCGATGGGGAACATCGCCTCGACCCGGCGGTGCAGGTTGCGCGGCATCCAGTCCGCCGACGACAGGAACCACTCCTCGTCGCCGGGCGGCCCGAACAGGAAGACGCGCTCGTGCTCCAGGAAGCGCCCCACGATCGAGAACACGCGGATGTTCTCCGACACGCCGGCGATGCCGGGCCGCAGGCAGCACACCCCGCGCACGCAAAGATCGATCTTCACCCCCGCGATCGAGGCCCGGTACAGCGCGCGAATGATGGGCGCCTCGACCAGCGCGTTGAACTTGGCGAAGATGCGCGCCGGCTGGCCGGCCCGGGCGCGCGCCGTCTGCGCCGCGATCTTGGCCAGCAGCGTGTCGGACAGCGTGGTGGGGGCCACCGCCAGCTTGCGATAGCGCGCCTGCTTCGAGAAGCCCGACAGGCTGTTGAACAGCTCGCTCACGTCCTCGCCGATCTGCGGATCGGCCGTCAGCAGGCCCACGTCGGTGTACAAGCGGGCGGTGCCGGCGTTGTAGTTGCCCGTGGACAGGTGAACGTAGCGGCGCAGCCCGTCGTCCTCCTGCCGCACCACCAGCGCCACCTTGGCGTGGGTCTTGGAAATGGCGTGGCCGAAGAAGACATGCGCGCCCACCCGCTCCAGCTCGCGGGCCCAGGCGATGTTCTTCTCCTCGTCGAAGCGGGCCTTGATCTCGATCGACACCGCCACCTGCTTGCCGTTCTCGGCCGCGCGCACCAGCGGCCGCACCGCCTCGGCGTTCGAACCGGCGCGGTACAAGGTCATCTTGATGGCCAGCACGCGCGGGTCGTCGGCGGCGCGGCGCAGGAACTCGACCACCGGCATGAACGACTCGTAAGGGTGATGCAGCAGCACGTCGTGGCCACGCACGACGCTGAACAGGTCCGCCCCCTCCGGCAGCTCGAGCAGCGCCCGTGGGGCGAACGGGGGATCGCGCAGCTCGGGAAGGTGCAGTCCGGTCAGCTGCATCAGCGCCGACAGGCCCAGCGGGCCCTCCGCCTCGTAGACGTCCTCGTCGTCGATCTCCAGCTTCTCGACCAGCAGTCCGCGCACCCGATCGGGGATGCCGGCGTCGACCTCCAGGCGCACGCAGGCGCCGAAGCGGCGCTTGCGGATCTCGCGGTCGACGATGGAAAGGAGGTCGTGCGCTTCGTCCTCCAGGATCTCCATGTCCATGTCCCGGGTCACCCGGAACGGCCAGCAGCCGAGGATCTCCATCCCCGGGAACAGGTCGTCCAGGTTAGCCGAGATGAGCTGCTCGAGCGGCAAGAACTCGTGGGACACCTGGCCGTGAACCGGGAGCGCGCGGGCGGGATCCAGCTCGCCCAGTGACACGAAGCGGGGCAGGATCTCGGGCACCTTCACCCGCGCGAACTTCCGCTCCTTGGTGTCGGGATCGCGCGCCTCCACCGCCAGCGACAGCGACAGGTTCGACAGGAAGGGAAACGGGTGACCGGGATCGACGGCCAGGGGCGTGACGACGGGGAACACCGAACGCCGGAAGTACTGGCGCGCCAGGTGCGCCGTCCCTTCGTCCAGGTCCCGCCAGTTGCGGACGTGGATGCCGGACGACGCCAGCGCGGGAAACAGCTCCTCGGACAGCAGCGTGGCGGCGGCCTGCAGGTGACCGCGGATCATGGGGACGATCAGATCGAGCTGCTCGCGCGCGCTGCGGCCGTCGGGGCTGGCGTCGACGACCCCCTGCGCCTCCAGCTGCTCGTGCAGCCCCGAGATGCGGATCATGAAGAACTCGTCCAGGTTCGAGGCGGCGATGGCCAGGAACTTCAACCGCTCGAGCAACGGCCAGCGGCTATTCGCCGCCTCGGCCAGGACCCGGCTGTTGAACGCCAGCCACGAGGTCTCGCGGTTGACGTACAGCGCCGGGTCATCCAGGTCGACCGCGCCCACCGAGCCAGTGTCGTCATCGACCACCTCGCCCAAAGGGGCCGATACATCGGCCGACACATCCGCCGGGACATCCGGCTCGACCTGTGGAGGAATCATCGATGACTTCTTTCGTGCTTCGCCTGTTCAACCGCCCTAAACGACTCCGCACCGTAGCCCGGCAGGCAGGGCCGACCGGTCGCTTTTGCGTGACAACCTATCGACGCGGCGGTGACATTTCGGTGAAGTGACGGCGGTCGCTGGATCCCTCCCGTCGCTGCGCCGGTCCACGGCTGGACCTCGCTCTGTTGTCTTTCCGGAGAGTACTAACCCGGAGGTAGCGAAAGCGTTTCGGACTGTTTTCGAAGCTGGCATTCGCCACAACTTGCATCGATGTACAAGGGGCGCCGCATGAGCGTCCCGGGCAAATCCGACGTCGTCGCCATCGCACGTCGTTGCTCGCAACGCCGCGCGGGAACCGGTCCGTTGCGATGGTCGCGATGAGCGTCCGCCGATTCGCCGTCGCGCTGGCGGCCTCGCTCGCAATCATCCTCGCCGGGAGGACGGCGGCTGCCTTCCCGCAGTGGCAGTTCTCGTCGGGCGCCGCTCGCTGCGACCAGTGCCACTTCGCGCCGGCGGGCAGCGGCCTGCTGACCGGGTACGGCCAGGACGCCGCCGGCGAGGAGCTGGCCACGTTCGGCGGCAACGGCGCCTTTCTTCACGGGGCCGTGAAGTTGCCGGCCGCCGTGGGGCTGGGCGGCGACTTCCGGGCGGCGTTCGTCGCCGAGGACGTCCAGGACCCGGGCGGTCCGAAGGTGGCGGTGTTCCCCATGCAGGCGCAGCTGAACGCGCGCGTCTCGCTGGGCGACTTCTCGGCGTACGGCAACATCGCCGATCGCGGGCAGCTCCGCTCGAACGCGGACCTCGTCCCCAGCCAGAACTACCAGCCCATCACCAAGTCGTGGCTGATCTCGCCCGAGCACTGGGTGATGTGGCGGCCGAGCGCCGTGGGGCCCTACGTGCGCGCGGGCCGGTTCTTCGCCCCCTTCGGCATGCGCTTCGCCGAGCACACCCTGTACGTGCGCCGGGACACCGGCTTCAATCTGATGCAGGAGACGTACAACGTCTCGGGTGGCTACGTCTCGGACGACCTCGAGCTGCACGTCACGGCGTTCGCGCCCGATTTCCTGCGCCACATGGGCAGCAACGAGTCCGGCGTCGCCGCCTACTTCGAGCGGCGCATCCTGGATGGGACGGGCTCCATCGCCGTGCAGGCCCGCTACGCCGCCATGCCCGGCGCCGGGCGCACCATCGTGGGCGCGATCGGCAAGTACTGGCTGGCGCCGCTGCGCACGATGCTGCTCGGCGAGGGCGACCTGATTCACCGCGAGGTCGGCGTCGCGGGCGGCAGTGACGGCCTGGCCAGCGCCGCGGGCTTCGCGGTGCTGCCCACGAAAGGGCTGATGGCGACGTTCTTCTGGGAGCGCAGCCAGACCGACCTCGGCGCGGGCGACACGGCCACGAACGCGGCCACCGGCTTCCTGAGCTGGTTTCCGTACGCCCATGTCGAGGTTCAGGTCTACGGACAGCTCGCGGTGCCGTCGGGGCTGCCCAGCGCCAAGACCCTTCTGGCGCAGGTTCACTACTTCCTATGACCCGAGGAGCTTCATGAGACGACGACAGGCGAGGCGCGGAGCGCTGGCGACCGCACCAACAATGTTGCTCACGCTGTTGATGACGCTGTCGCTGCTCGCGACGAGCAGAGGCGCGCATGCCGGACAAGCGGAGCCTCTCGCGGATGCGCCGCCAGCGACGGGAGCCGATTCCCCGGCGCCCGTCGCGCCGGCGGACGACGTGCAGAT
>Ga0207694_10004700_pt1 | contig 10626 bp, 8 predicted proteins | sample KBSC34metaG_FD_184353 | JGI IMG/M metagenome (GOLD analysis project Ga0207694, IMG submission 184353) | Corn rhizosphere microbial communities from Kellogg Biological Station, Michigan, USA - KBS C3-4 metaG (SPAdes) (version 2) | ecosystem: Host-associated > Plants > Roots > Rhizosphere > Soil...
GATCGGCAGCGTAGTCACATGACCTTCCGCACTGACCTTGCGAAGCCGGTGATTACCGGTATCGGCAACGATGAGACTGCTGTCCTCGACTACGATGATTCCCGATGGAGTATCGAAGAGCGCTGCTTTCTGCTCACCATCCGCATATCCGGGCGCGCCGCCACCGGCGATCGTCGTAACTTCGCCTTCGGGCGTGATCATGCGGATCACGTCGTTGTACGTGTCGGCGACGTAAATGTCGCCCCTTACACTAACAACCAGGCCAATCGGCCCATTGAACTGCGCCTGCGCCGGTGGCCCATCGACGTAACCCGCGCTTCCGTTGCCTGCAACCGTCGAAACCTTTCCGTCAGGAGTGATCTTGCGGATGCGATTGTTTCCGGTGTCGGCGACGTAGAGATTGCCGTCGGGTCCAAGCGCGAGCGCGGAAGGCGTGTTGAAAGACGCTGCCCCTCCGGCGCCGTCAGCAAATCCTTCGCTACCTCCGGCGAGTGTAGACACGCTTCCGTCAGGCGAGATCTTGCGAATGCGATTACTCTCACCCGCGTCGGCGACGTAGATCGTTCCGTCAGCAGCGACCGCAACTCCAAACGGATCGGAGAGAACGAGTGGAGATCCATCGCCGGCAATGGTTGTGACGTTAGCCTTCCAACCGAGCGGCGTCGGTACGGGCTTGTTTTTATAACGGTAGACCAGGAAAGCAGTTGCGCTGCCAAGAACGACGAGCACGATGACGGCGAGAATGATTTTGCGCATTTAGTCGAGAAAGGTTTCCGGCTGCGCGAGCAGCTCTTCGATGCGCGCAATGTAACGGCCGACGTGCAGACCGTCCATCAATGAATGGTGTACTTCGACCGAGAATGGCAGGAGCGTGCGATCGCCGTTTTTGATAAATTTGCCGAAGGAGATTTTTGGGACCGAATCCTCGCGCCCCCAGCGGCGTGCGTGCGAGAAGCTCGTGAACGCGATCCACGGAAGCGTGGTGCAGTGAATGCGCGCGTCGTCTTCGTGTTTTGGCCGGAACGCCCAGTCGCCGTTTTTAATCTCCTCGACTGCCTTCGTTGCGCCCTCCATAAACTTCGAAAAGCTCACGGCATGGTCGAAGTAGACGAGTGTGAATGTTTCGTTGGGGAGAATTACGGTAGTGCCGCCGTTGATAACGTCGTGGACCAGCACCTTGCCCTGTCGCAGTCGATAGCGAAATTGTTCGATCTCGTTTGCGACACGTAGCGCGAGATAATGGTAAGTCAACCAAACGCTCGTGCCCGGTCGTTTCTTCGATTCTTTGAGCAGCGTGGTGACGTCGAGTTGCGTGCAGACGTTGAAGTAAGGCTTGTCGAAAGGAAGATAAAACTCAAAGACGGCGCGTCGCGGCCAGGTCTCTAAATCTATATAATGCGGCATGCACCGGGATTGTACCTGATCGCGGTATGATTGAGTGATGGCGGTTAGAAGGCGTGTTTAAATCAAGGAGAGTGCAGCCTGTCCCCCGACAGGCTGCACCCTGGTGCGGTTGATTTAACCGCCAATCTGAGATCTTACGGTGTTAACCGGAAGATGCCCCCAGATGCCGCCATTCGATGAAATGATTCCTGCGTGCGATAGTAGTCGCCGGCCACTCTCCAACGCTACCAGCTTCACCGGGGTCACTTCATAATGCGAAGACGGACCAATGCCATACATCACCCCTTGAACTTGAAAATGCGAACTCATGGAAAGACCATGCCCATCTGACTTCGCGATCATGAAAAGCTTTAACTTCATGGAACCGTCCAGTTGACTTCGCGCTCATTGTCTTAGCAACGCCCGTGCCCATACGTTCTCGCTTACCACAAAAGGCGCAAGACGCACATAAAGACCGGAAAAGCTTTTGTGCTTTATGTCTAGGTGTTTTCGCTATGTCTCAGCGTGAGACATCGAAGAGTCGGCATGCTTCACAGTGAATCAGGGGTTGGACCATGCACGTGTGAGTTGATTACTTTGAGGATTTCAGCGGGTGGAAATGGTTTCCAAAGCGCACCGATGGCGCCGAGTCTTTTTGCTTCGGCGAATACTTGCGGGCTCCCGTGAGCAGTGATGAGAAGAATCGGAACCTGCGGCTGTAGATTGTGAATGTCTGTGATTACCTGAAACCCGGAAATGTCGGTCAGGAATAGATCGACGACACTGAAACCAAAACGCCGGTGGCGCGCCTGATCTATTCCGTCCATCCCTTTTGTTACAAGCACGACCTCGTAGCCGTTCGACTCGAGCACAAGCCTGAGCGCATCGCCTACGGACGGTTCGTCATCGACGATCAGAATACTGACTTTATCCTCTGTTACAGCAGGCACTTATGGAGACTTCGCCGCCACAGGCGGGACTGGACGTTCAACCTTGATGCCCAGTTTCTTGAGTTTGCGATAGAAAGTCGGCCGCGGGAAACGCAATATCTGCGCGGTCTTCTTAATATTGCCGTGAGTGCGTTCGAGAGTTTGCATTATCGCCTGGCGCTCGATCTCTTCCATTGGTAGCAACGGTGGAATCACAAAGGTAGAGCTCGAAGCGCGTTCTTGAAATTCTTCCGGCAAACAGTTCGGTAGCAATTCGTTGCCCGAACAGAACAGCACCGCGCGCTCAATCACGCTCTCGAGCTGCCGTATGTTGCCCGGCCAATCATAACTTACCAGACGCGCGACCGTTTCCGGTGAGATTTCGCGAATCTCTTTACCATACTGTTCGTTGAATCGAATCAGAAAACGGCCCGCGATCACCGGCACGTCATCAAGACGCTCACGCAAAGGTGGGACCTTAATTTTGATTGTGCTTATGCGGAAGTAGAGATCTTTCCGCAGGAGACCTTCTTCCAGCAGAGCCAGCGTGTTGCGGTTTGTGGCTGACACGAGCCGGAAGTTGACGTCGATCTCCTTTTCATCACCAATCCGGCGTAATCGTCGCTCCTGTAAAACTCGCAGCAACTTTGTTTGCAGGTGCGTCGGCATTTCCGCGATCTCGTCGAGGAGGAGCGTGCCCTGGTTGGCAGCTTCGATCAGTCCACGCTTGTCGCGATCGGCTCCGGTAAATGCGCCTTTTTTATATCCAAACAACTCCGATTCGATCAGCTCATTCGGAAGGGCGGCGCAGTTGATTCGAATGAAAGGTCCGTCCGCACGCTGGCTCTGCGCATGGAAAGCCGTAGCGATCAGCTCTTTGCCGGTGCCGCTCTCGCCTTCGATCAAGACTGAAGCATCGGAAGGCGCCGCAGTCCGGATCGTCTCAAAGATCTGGTGCATCTGCGGATCGCGGCCAATCATGCCGAACGTTTCACTGTCGCCCGCGATCGTGCGTTTCAGCGACTCGTTCTCATGTTTCAATTCGATCAACTGTAAAGCGCGGTCTACGAGCGTGAACAGGCGATCGGCCGTGCAAGGCTTTTCGAGGTAGTAGTAAGCGCCGGCTTTGATGGCTTCGATGGTGATGTCGAGCGAGCCGTATCCGGTCATGAGGATGACTTCAACGTCCGGCGTGTTTTTCTTGATATGTTTGATCAGGTCGATTCCAGACGCATCCGCCAGCCGCAGATCAGTGATCACAAGATCAACCCTGGTCTGGTTCAAGATCGCCGTAGAGGAAGCGAAACTGTTGGCAGTTAAAACTTCAAATCCGCCTTCGCTAAGGATCAGCTCCAGCGATCCGGTAACGCTTGGCTCATCGTCAACGACCAGTATTTTCCTGGAGGGTCGAGCGATCATTTCTAATTCCTCTCGTTTGCCGGCAATTCGATTCTGACGTCAGTTCCTTTTCCGGGTTGGCTTTCGACAACGATTTGTCCGCCATGTTGTTGAATGATCTTTTGTGCGTAGGGCATTCCCAGACCGAGGCCACGGCTTTTGGTCGTATTGAACGGTTCGAAGATCTGTCTGATCTGATCGGCACTCATTCCGGAGCCCGTATCGCTGATAAGCATTAACAGTTTGCCTGCGCTGCTGCTGGTGGAAATCCTCAGGTGTCCACCGGCGGGCATGGCCTGCACCGCATTGAGTACGAGATTGAGCGTGGTCGCGCGAATCGATGGCTCGTCCAGCATTCCCGCAACGGGTGAACTGTCGAGATCGAGTTCGGTTTCGATTGAATGAGCCGCGATTTCCGAGCTCAAAAGCTGAGTCGCGTCTCGTGCGACTTCATTGAGGTCTACTCTTCTCGGCGCAAGCGTGACCGGCCGCGCATAATTCAGGATCTGTTCGGTGGTGGCGGTGAGGTTGTTGATTGTGTCGATGATCTTGTCGATCAATTGAGCATCGCTGTTTGGTAACTTGCCGTTGATCTTGCCTTTAAGGTGTTCTGAGTAAAGTAATAAACCGGCGAGCGGGTTTCTCACTTCATGAGCCACCTGGGCCGCGACCCGGCCGAGCGTCGCGACCCTTTCATTTTGTGCAAGTTGCTGATTCACTTCGACTAATCGTCTTTGTTTACGGTTCACAATCACCAGCAGGATGCTGACAACGATGACGTCAACGGTCATCGAGATGAAGAAGTGCTCGCTTCGCTGTTCGAGTTTGTCGCGGTTTTCGGCGTTGACAGGTCCGGGATAATTGCGCTCGATCCACCTGTAATAAGGAGGCTTCAGCACCTTTTCCCAGGTCAGAATCACGGTCGCAGTCAAGACCACCGTCAAGGCGGTAAAAAGGAGCACCAGACGTATGCTGAACCCCTTTTTAAAGGTCACCATCTCGCCGCGAGGTTCGTTAAGAAACATTTTTGAAAGCACACTCATAGGCAGTTTCCCGGTTAAAAGACTGTCTCGAACAGTCTTCTGGAGAAGGGACTCTTTTTATTGATTTTGGGGTTGGACAGGTTCGCTAACTACAACACCCAAAAACGTGCTTGAAGCCTGCAAGAGTTGTTGCGAACTGCGCGACAGTGTCTCATATTGAAGCAAACTTCGCACGCTCTGAAAGAGGATTTTTGCCCCTTTCCTCAAAGCTCAGTTATTGCAGAAGAATTTTCTCTGTGCAACTACACACAAGGTTGGGAGAAGGTGAGTTTTGGTTATGTTTGACAGGATTACAGGATTTACAAGACAAACAAGATCCTGTTAATTCTGTAAATCCTGTAATCCTGTCTAAATTCACTCGTATCTCAGCGCTACCAGGGGATCTACGCGGGTTGCTCGTCTGGCGGGGATCAAACATGCAATCAACGCGACCAGCGAAAGGCTGATGGGAACGAGGATAAAGGTGGTGATGTCGGTTGCGGTGACACCAAACAACAAACTCGTCATCAGTCGCGTCAGCGCGTACGCCGCGACGAGTCCGAGCACTACACCGACAATCGTCAGTCGCATGAATTGCACCAACACGAGTCGCAGAACGTCTGTCGCGCGCGCGCCCAACGCCATCCGGATCCCGATCTCTTGAGTTCGCTGTGTCACCGAATACGAAATCACACCGTAAATTCCCGACACCGCCAACACCAGCGCGAGCACCGCAAACAGAATCAGAATCGTCAACGCAAAGCGACGAGTGCTAACGGTGCTGCCAATCAGTTCATCTATCGTTTGAATCTGATATACCGGCTGGTCTTTATCGACCTCGCGAATCGCCGCCTGAATTGCAGGCACCGCACTCTTCGGATCGACACTCGTGCGCACCGCGACATTCATACGCCGATATCGCCAGGCCAACTGTCCGAGAGCAAAATAGATCTCGGGTCTGGTTTCGCGGTCGAGCGTTAACTGGGCCGAATCTTTGACGACGCCCTTAACATAAAACCAGGAGCCCTTCGAATCGGCCATGCCAATCTTGAGTCTCTTGCCAACCGGATCCTGGTTGGACCAGAACCGGTTGACCATCGACTGGTTAACAATGACGACCGGCGTCGACTGTGCGCCATCTTCAACCGCGAAGAATTGCCCGGCGACCAACGGGATCTGCAAGGTGTTGAAGTAGTCGGAACTGACTGTGCGCGTGTCGATGCTTTGCGTTTGCATTCCGGCATTCGCGACACTCTCGACTGTGATCGGAAACTCTTCTGTGGATGAAAAAGGCGGGTGTGACATAACACCCACCACTCAACGCCCGGCAACGTCTTGACTCGATCGATCACCTGTTGAAAGAAGACGCTGTTCTGTGAACCGTCTTTAGACTTTGCCGGCGAGCGATTGATCCGCATAGACACGACGTTTGACGTGCTCATGCCCGGATCGATGTTCGTCAGCTTCGCGAAGCTCCGGATCATCAAACCCGCCATCACCAGCAGCACCAGCGACAGGGCCACTTCCGCAACTACCAGCACGCTTTGCGCGCGGCGAGCGCCAACGCCGGCAGTTGATCGTTTACTCGCTGCCTGCAATGCTTCGCGCGTCTGTGTTCGCGAGCCCTGAATCGCCGGCCATAGACCAAAGATGAACGCCGTTACGAGCGACACGATTAACGTGAAGAGGAGTACCCTCGTGTTCATCGTGATCTCGACGCCGGTGGGAAGTATGCCGGTGGGCATCAGTTTGAAAAGGAGTTTTGTTCCCCACGAAGCGATCAGCAGACCGAGCCCGCCGCCGAGTAAGCCTAAGACAGCACTTTCGATGAGCATCTGGCGGATGATGCGCGCGCGGCTTGCTCCCATCGCATTGCGAATCGCGATTTCATGCGAGCGACTCATCGATCTCGCGAGTAGTAAGTTTGCGATGTTCGCGCAGGAGATCAGCAGGACCAGACCGACGGCGCCCAGCAAAATATAAAGCGCTCTGCGGACCTGACCAAAATAGAACTGGGCCATCGACTGCAAATAGATTCCTCGACCGGCGTACTCCTGGTTTGTGCCACCGAAGTCCTGTTCGTTTCGTCGCGCGAGGTTGGCGAGTGCGGCATTTACCTGTTGGTCGGTCGTAGCGGAGCTAGTGCGAACTATGATCAGGTAAGCGCGGCCGTCTCGCGCGTTCTTAGCGAGATCAAATGGAAACGGAAACCACGCTTGTGATTCTTCAAACCTGAATTGCGGCGGCATTACGCCGACGATCGTGAAAGGCTCGTCGTCGAGAAACACCTTCTGGCCCAAGACTGCACTGTCGCCACCGAAACGTTTCTGCCAAAGGCCATAACTGATCACGAGGACGCGCTGACCGTCAGGACCTTGCTCGTTGGGCGCAATGGTGCGGCCGAGCACTGGCTCGACGCCGAGGATGTTGAAGAACTCGGTTGAGACTTTCGCCGCCGCGAGTCGTTCCGGTTCAAAACTGCCCGTGAGATTGCGACTGACTGGTTCAACGGCAGCGACACGTTCGAAGATCCCGCTGTTTGTGAAGTCGGCAAACTCCGGACCTGAAGATCGAATCTGTTCCTGCACGCCGAGCTTCGGCATACTCTGACGCACGAAGAACAGTCGTGAAGGATCTTTGTAGGGGAACGGATTCAGCACCACGATATTGACGATGCTGAAGAGCGCTGTGCTCGCGCCGATGGCGAGTGCAAGAGTGAGCACGGCGACGATCGTAAAGGAGGGCCGCTTGCGCAGCATACGGAAGCAGTAGATGAGATCGTGCATACAGGGAGACTCCTCCAGGGTGATCTCGGGCACGGGTGCTATTTCAAAGACTGTGCCAAGCGTATGAATGGCTTTGCCCGAAAGTCTGTTATTTGACTTCTTCTCTGTGCCCCCTCTGTGTTCTCTGTGCCTCTGTGGTTGTTTTCCCTAAGCAATCGTTAACCACGGAGACACAGAGAACACAGAGGGGGCACAGAGAAGAGACTTTTCGGCAAAGCCCGTATGAATGAGAGATCTGCGTAGAAATCGGACCAAAGCTTGTATTTTGATTTCACTTGCGGGACTAGCGATCCCACTTTCGAACACGTTTTCATTGTAATCGCATTCGTAGTGGAATCGTTTTCGATCCACGTCTGACACTCAACGCGCGCTCGCCCGGCTGTGTGAACAATCGTCGCAACTCTTTTAATGTAAGCCTCTCGGTTGGCTGACCATCGACTGCGACAATCGTGTCTTCCTCTTGCACTCCAACCGCCGCCGCCGGACTATCTGCCGCCACACTATTCACGACGAAGGTTCTAAACCGCGGTGGCTCTGCGACAATGTCGAGCCCGCTCAGGTCTCTCGTAGTCGAGACACCTTGATTTCGTTCGAGGATCATTTGTGAACGTGAGTAGTCGAGGATCGTCTTGAACTGGCTGAGGAACCCGGCGCCGAGCTCACCGTCATACTCAGCGCTACTCTCGCTGCCTTCGGTCCCCTGGGCAAATACAACCAGGGGATTCTTTACCTCTAAACTTCCGAGCTCGACCGTCGAGACATGCGCCTTCACTGCCTCCGCTGCTCCACCCGCACCACCCAGTTTACTTTGAGCATGCGTGGTCAACCCCTCGAGCATCTTGTGCTTGTTAACAAATGGAGTATTCAGACTCAGGATTCCGGTCGCACCGCTGTCGACTTCAAATTTACCTTCAATCGGTTCGCGTCCATGCAACCCGATCCTCACATGCACGAAAGGCGTCTTCTCCACGAACTCAAGGGGAATCGACTCACCCGCTCCGGCATATTTATAGCTGCCCGTCTCATACAAACTCATCAAACCCGCCGCGAAATCGATTTCGACGACGAAGTTGTTGATGAAGTCGTAGCCGATGATGCCGTCGATTTTGTAACCGAATAAGGGCGCGAAGGCGTCGAGATCTATCGTGGCGAGTGGTTGCTTGAATACGGTCACACCCGCAAGCGATAAAGAGACTGGCCCAACCAATCCGCTCTGAACCGAGCCGCCAGTCGCGTCGAGCTTTAGCTTGCCTTTAGTGCGTAATCGCAGCGCCTTTGCGGTCTGCGGATCGATCACGGAAATGCTCGCGCCCGTGTCGAAGATGAAGTGAAGTGGTCTCGATCTGTTTACGCGGACTTTCAAAACAATCAGATCGTTCGCCAACTCGATCGGAACTCTGACTGAGCTCTGGCCCGCAGTGAATCGATAGGCAGGACTTTGCGCCGGCGTGAGAATCGCCGGCATTAGCAGACATACTGTAATCAAGATCAACCAGCGGATGTAAACTAACATCAGCAATCCCTAATCAGCCACTTTGACAGCGCCCTTCTGCTTGGTCAGCTCCATCCGGAACGCCTGCTCTCTGTCCTCGACAAAATTCTTGTAGCCGGTGGGATCCCAGAAAGCCGCCTCGCCTAATTTAAACCGCGGATATTTGGATTCCAGGTCAAAATAGCTGCCGTGCGCGCCAAGGAAATAGTCAACCGGCAGTGACTTTAGCACCCGAAATGTCTTTTCGAAGTCTTCAGTAATACGCGGATAGGCTGTATTGCCGACGAGCTTGTATCCGGGGTTAACATTCGGACTGCCGACAATAACGACGTCGCTCAGATGCGAAACGTCAGTCATTCGCATGGTCCACGTTGTGCAGCCTTTTGTGTGACCCGGCGTCAAACGTGCGGTGAGTGTCGCGTCTCCGAGTTTCACTTTATCGCCGTCATGCAATACACGATCGACTTTCGTCGCCGGGTAAAGTTGAGTCGGGTCGTTGCCATACTGAAAATCGCTCTTGCCACCAGATTCAACTACATCGACGTCGCCTTCCATCACCATGTATTTAGCGCCTGTGAGTTGTTTGATGGCAGCGCTCCCGGCGCAGTGATCGTAATGGGCGTGACTAATGAGAAGAATCTTGATGTCGCTGAACTTGAAACCCAGCGACTCCACGCTCCTCCGGATCATCGGCACGTTAGCTTCGAGACCGCTATTGATCAGAATGTGTCCTTCGGGCGTGGTGATCAGATAACTCGCGAGTCCCCTGCTTCCCACATAATAAAGATTCCCGGCAATGCCGAATGCGGGAAAGGGCTCGGTCCAATCGTTCTGTACGTAGCCCGTCGGCACATGGCCGGCTACAACGATGAGCGTTACGATTATAGAGAATGCGATACTCACTATAATGGTGGTGCGTCTTTTCATGTTCGTAAGGTGTCTTATTTGGAAAATCTTCTCAGCGGTTCTCTGCGTATCTCTGCGTCCTCTGCGTTTGAGTTACCGTTTAACGCAGAGAACGCTGAGATACGCCGAGGACGCTGGAAAATCGATCAATTTAAGACACTTCCCATGTTAGTTTTTACTTGAATATTTTCCGCAGATCGATGAGATTCTACAGCCTGATCGTCCATCTGCATACCAAATGTTAACTGAATCTAAGCCCCTTCCTTCGCTATCGAAATCGATCGTCACGGGCGCGATCGGATTCGGCCTCGTCAGTCTGTGTGTATTCGCCACGGTCGCCTTCGCCGAGAGATGGATGTATCAAAATCTCGGCTTGACTGGCTCGTACATCGCCTGGATCGTGCTGTTCATACTGCTCAGCGGCGCGGTCTTTGGATCGCTCGTCGTGGTCGATCGCTGGCGACTGCCAAAGTTCTACCTGCTCTGGGCCGTCGCCTTCTTCGCGTATGCGGCGATCTGGATGATCGCATATTTCACTATCGGGCGAACGAAAGGTGAAGCGATCGGATCTCTTGTAGGATCCATTTTTATGGCGTTGGTCCTTGCGGCAGGATTCAGATCGTTAAGCTCAACTGTAAAACTTTCAGCGCTGCTCTTCGTATCAAACTTTCTCGGCTACTTCCTGGGTGCGGCGCTATTCGATTCTTTGA
>Ga0207694_10004704_pt1 | contig 10622 bp, 9 predicted proteins | sample KBSC34metaG_FD_184353 | JGI IMG/M metagenome (GOLD analysis project Ga0207694, IMG submission 184353) | Corn rhizosphere microbial communities from Kellogg Biological Station, Michigan, USA - KBS C3-4 metaG (SPAdes) (version 2) | ecosystem: Host-associated > Plants > Roots > Rhizosphere > Soil...
CGCCATCTCGGCCTGCCGGGGTACCATGTCATCAACGGCAATCACATCAGGCGGCAGACAGAGCGAAAGTAACGGCAGACAAGTGGCGATCGAGAACCGAAAAGTCCCATGTCGCAGAATAGCAGGGATCACCTGACCTCCACGTTTAAAGCAGTGCTTGTCCTTCTCTCCAGATCCTGAAGATAGTATCCGATTGCGAGCAGGGATTCGCCGCACTTTCGTAGTCGCCAGCTTGCCCGTTCAGCGATCGCGAGCTTCTGTAAGTTTACGACCGAAGTGAATCGATATGACGCCGGGGATTATTGGCCTAACCCTTCGAGGCATCGATCCCACCTGAGAAAGCAAGTGCGAGGCCTCTCACCAGCGAGTCAACCGCTCGGCATGTCGTTGATGCACGGGCGTCGAAATGACGGCTGCGAGGAGCCGCATCCCGCAGACCATCTCTCGCCGCACCGATTTGACGCAACTCCACTAGCATCTCTCCCACAAGATGCCTTGACGGCAATTTCTATCCCTCGCTCACCGCAGAATCGCCATCGCATCAGGCTCGTCCTCCCGATACAAGTGCTGTGTCCCCCGTCGTCTCTCTGGAACCGCTTCGACAACGTGTTTGCCAGAAGGTCACACGCCGCCGCTCGCACAACACAGGTTGCATGTCGAGCCTCGACGATTTCCTGAGCCTAGTCGACTAGATCGGCCGGCTGAGTTTGCACTTCGCCACGTGACAAACGAAGTCCTTTCTACACATCGAGCAACACGGTGAATGGTAACAATTGGCTTTTGACTTGATCTCGGAAGCCAACTTCCACAGTGATAAACTGCGGCAGATAGCTTTTCCTTGCCGCCTGAATAGGCCACACAGATGACACCGTTGCGTGAGTTCTTCAGAACTGAGCGACAGACGAACATCACGCTTCAGGCTATCGCGATGTTGGCAATGACAGGATACATCCTATGGATGCAGCCGATGAATTCACGCCCATGGATCGTCGTGATGACACTGCCGTTCACTCACTGGCCGCGAACGAAGTCGAATCGATCTGACAACGCGCGAAACCCGCAAAAAAAGTCGGAACCATGATAATCCATCATGGACAAATTCAGAAATGGCTTCACTGGTGCATTCAGGGATCACAATTAGAGCTGCATGTAGGCAGTCGCCTTATCGGTGATGTGGTTTCTCGGCCTTGACGATCCAGCGAAACAGCGCGTATATGGCAAAGCGACGCCAACTACTTTGAATGGAAGCACCATGTCCATACGTCGCATGGCTGGTGTCAGCGGCGGTATGTGCCTGGTTGGGGGATCCGCGGGAATGGATTTCCGTCAAGAATCGAACGCCGGTTGATCCGCGACAAAACCGAGATCGAATTCGTGAGGTCGACCGCGTGCACATACTTCGTCATTGAAGGTCACAACGATGTGAGGTGCATGTAAAGTCCTCGTGGAATGAAAAGCGACAAGGTGATCCAATAATCGACGCCGGTCCGATTTGTTGGCGAATTGTTGAGGATCGTTAAAGCGTATCATCACCGTCGGCCGGCATGACGATCAACGGCATTGTCGAAATCTCAGGTGCCAGTCATCGCATGCGAACAACTTTCAACGAACAAAGGCGAAGCCCGTGCAGGGGTTCGCCTTTGTTCTTTATCAATCTTCAGAACCATGATGTCAGCATATGATCGTGTCACGTCGCTGATCAGCATTTTTACTTAGGCAGCTTGGGTTCCTTCTGAATCGGAGCGGGATCTTTTGGTCCTGCCGGGTCAGGATTCTTCGGAGCGGGCAGCTTGGTGTCGTTAGCGGGTTCTGGTTGTTTGGCCTTGGGCTTTTCGGTGTTCCCTGGCGCAGGAGCAGGGTTGGGTTTCGGCTTGTTGGGCTCGTTGATGATCGGCTTTTCGGTAGCCTTCGGCGCGGGAGCTGGCTTCGGTTTCACGTTCGGGTTGGAGTTCGGATTGTTGGTATTTGGGTTCTTTGGATCGTTAGGGCGTTTCTCGTCCTGAATGACAGGCTTGCGCGTGGTGACCGAGTTCGAATTCACGTTCGTCCGATTCACATTCGTTTGATTCACGTTGATGTGCGCCGAATAGAAATTGTTGACCCGCGGTCCCCACTGGGAATAGACCGCCTGACGCCATTGGACGGGCGAAAAGAACGGGGCTTGGATCCAGACTGATTGAGGGACCATCAATGTGGTATATGCCAGGCCGGTTCCGCCACCGAATGAGGGCTGAAAGCCGGTCCAGGGAATGACATACAAAGAGTCTTTTTCTTTGCCGTCGTTCATCGCGACCACGGCGTACAGCACTTCCCGCGATTCGCCGTTGATGACCAGGTCCTTGATTCGGCCGATCTCGGCGCCGTCATCACTCTTGACTGGCACGTTCATAATGTCCGACGCGCGATAGACCGCGGTATCGGGGTTATTTGGATCGGTTCGGGTTGGAACAGGTGCGGTGCCTTCAGTGTCGTCGGCATACGTCGAGACTGAGCCAAGTCCTGTGCACAGGACGGCGACGGCGGTCGCCTTGAGAAGTAGTCGTCGCATGGAACACTCCTTGTCAGTTGTCAGGTCGAAAGTCAATTCGTGATGGACCGACCATTCGTCCATCACTGATGCAAGACATGAACGCAAACTGCATTCCAGCAAATGCTCTGTGGAGCTTTTCCACATCGAAAACGTGCTCCATTGACTAAGCCAGCAGCGACGAAACGGCGCCGCCAGATTGGGGTCTGTGTTCACGAAAACGCAAGAAAGCATGGGTTTAATGGGGCCTTGCGGGATCGTGTGGCGTTGAAAACTTCCGCCGTCAATGACGGCAGGATCCCGTCAAAATAATAATGCGACAGACTGCAAAACGGTCGCCAAATCGGTACGGATCCCTCGGTCGTGAGACGATCGTCGTGGTCGCCGATTGCACGATCTTCGCGCGTCGAGCGGTCAGCAATCCACTGAGGATGGCAAATGGTTCTGGATACTATCGCAGGATGACCTCGCTGGATTGGGGGATGACCTCGCTGGCGCTTCGGATTGGTATTGAGAGGTTGAGCACGCGAGGCTGTGGTTTTACGAGTCGTTCAACAGTTTCCGGAGACGAAACAGGTTGATGATGTGCGGAGCATACTAATCCGAAGCGCCTGCGAGGTCTTCCTGCCAACGTTAGCGGGGCCAACGAGATGTTGACTCGCCGCAACGCCCGGCCATCCACCGAATCGGAATAACGGCATGAGGCGGTCGACCGCAGTCTCGTCATGAGTCAAGCCCCGGAACTGCGAGTAGAAATGACGTCAAGACCCCAAACCGAAAGGTTGCCAAGACTCGCGGTGTGCGGGTTCCTCTGATAAAGTGGCAGGTCTCGGACGAGGCACCAACAACGAGTGAAACCGGCATTTAGAACCACACCACGAAGTGGCATCCAAGGGAAGGCGAGCGGCATGGCGAAGCGGAAAGTTGGCGTTTGGTTGATCGGAGCCTGGGGCGGAGTCGCGACGACAGTGGTCGTTGGTCTGGCCGCTCTGAAAAAAGGACTGACTGAGTCCACGGGCCTGGTGACCGCACTGCCCAACTTCTCGAGACTCGACCTGATCGACTGGGACGAGATTGTCGTCGGGGGTCACGAGATCCGCGAAACCAGCTATGGAGCCGAGGCGCGCGTGCTGGTCGAAAAGTCGCACGTCTTCAATGAAAAGACGCTGGCCGGAATCTCGACGCAGCTTGCCAAATTCGACAGCAATATCCGCCCCGGCACACTCTACAACGTGGGCGACACCATCGAATCGCTGGCCGGTTCTGCCTCGCTGAAACTGAAAAACGAAACGGCCGCTCAAGCAGTGGCTCGACTGGCAAAAGACATCGAAGGCTTCAAAAAGAAAGAGAAACTCGATCGCGTGATCGTTGTCAACGTCTCGTCGACCGAACCGCCACCGCCAGACGAAGTGCGCGGCTGGAAGTGGGCCGACGTGCAGAAATCGCTGAATGGCAAAGGCCGCTCACCATTGCCCGCCAGCACACTGTATGCCATCGCGGCGATGCAAAGCGGCAGCCATTTCGTGAACTTCACACCGTCCGTCGGTTCGGACATTCCGGGACTCGACGAATATTCAAAGCAACAACAGGTCCTGCACGTCGGCCGCGACGGTAAGACGGGCGAAACACTGATGAAGGCCGTGCTGGCTCCCATGTTCGCCGCCCGCAACTTGAAAGTGATGAGCTGGGTCGGTCACAACATCTTCGGCAACCTCGACGGCAAAGTCCTGGACGATCCCGTCAACAAGGCGAACAAGGTGCGGTCGAAGGATCACCTGCTAACCGAGATCCTGGGCTACAAGCCGCAGACATTGGTCTCGATCGAATACATCGAATCGATGGGCGACTGGAAAACCGCTTGGGACCACATTCACTTTCAGGGATTTCTCGGCACGCCGATGGTCTTGCAGTTCACCTGGCAAGGCTGCGATTCGCTGTTGGCAGCACCACTGGTCATCGACCTGATCCGGCTGACCGAACGAGAAGCCCGCCGCGGAACCAGCGGCGTGATGTCACACCTGGCCTCATTCTTCAAGAGCCCCATGGGCACCGAAGAACCCGCCTTCGCCTACCAATTCCAGCAACTCACACATTGGGTTGATCGAGTCTCGAATGAATCCGATGAGGACTGAACTTCCGGTCCATACTGACACTTCGCATCAATCCAGAGGCTTGTTGTCGGCGTAGAGACCTGTGGCGAGATAATCGCTGGTGCCGTCAGGGATGGCGCTAAGTGGGAGTCAACCATCGACCTGGGGGAATACAGCGTCTTGTTGGCTGTCCGATTACTCTGGGCATTGGCATTCGATGATCTATTGCGTCGGCGCTGGTGCTTGATCGAGAGCGGGCGTTCGGGCTTGAGGTGCTAAAGACTCAGTATCGTCATGCGGTTTTGTTTTCATCAATTGGGGAGCGATTCCATCTGACCGGAAGGGAGTTTCAATCAACGCAGGCAGCGGGAGCAAATTGCTCCGTTCTCCTGATCTTGTCTCGTCGGCGGATGGTCGAACAGGCGCTATTTTCAATTTGCCGTAAAGATCGGAATCCGTTGCTCGAACTAAGTCAATTAATTCCCATACGCTCAAGAATTCCCGATTCATCCGCGCGCCGATGTGCTTGACGATGATATCTCTGGGCGCCCCGACGCCGTTCGGCCACTTCAGCAACTCGATTAATTGATCCACTGACAAACTTCTCTCATGTCGACTCGATACCAGGCGAGAGATGTCGTGTCCATCATTCCTGCGCCTTGCAGAGTTCTTTTGCACCTCGAACCGCATTACCTTTGTGCAAGATCGTATCGAGCGGAAATCGTCGAATACAGTCGAGTACAAACAACCAGGTATATTGCTGTTCCACCATTTGTGGGTTCCCGCCAACCTGCGAACCGACCTGGGAGCTGCGGCGTGATTGTGGAATGAATACGCGCACCCATGTTATTATCTCTTGTGGCGCGAACCGACGTAGCATTGCGATGTCGTGATGAATTGAAGCGAAGCGCAAAGACTTGAATCGCGGACCGGTCACCGTAGGCATTGGTCTTCGATGATGATTTGACCGTCAGTTGTTATCGTCAGAACCAACACTGTCGACGGACAAAAGTATGCAGAGCCAAGCACTGTTTCAAAGATGTCTGTTGTTGCTTTGGATCATCATGCCGGGGCCGAATGTCGTGTTCGGCGATGAGATATTTACCGCCGACGCTCTTGTGGGGAAGAATGCGGGTGACAGGAAGCAGTTGATCGCCGGTATGAACTTTCGCTGGTGCCCGCCGGGAAGTTTTAAAATGGGTGACGCGAAACGCAAAAAGCAAGCGGACGTGACGCTGACATCGGGATTCTGGCTGGGTGAGACAGAAGTGACGCAGGTTCAATGGGAATCGCTAATGAAATCGACGCCTTGGCGTGGACAAGAATTCGTGAAGGAAGGGGCAGATTACGCCGCGACCTACATCAGTCACGGAGATGTGGACGATGGAAAACTTCAACACGACAGTGCGAGCGAGTTTTGCCGACGCCTGACAGACGCACAACGCAAGGCGGGGCGTCTGCCAGTGGGTTGGAAGTACGCATTACCAACCGAGGCTCAATGGGAGTACGCGTGCCGGGCTGGTACGACCACCGATTACAGTTTCGAGGGCGGTGAAAAGCAGTTGGGAGACTACGCCTTCAGTATGAAAAATGGTTGGCTCGCCGGTGAGCAATTCGCCCATCTCGTAGGCCAGAAAAAGGAGAATCCGTGGGGATTCAAAGACATGCACGGAAACGTATCGGAGTGGTGCGCGGACGGAAACGCAGGGTTCAAACCTCCCGGCGGCAATGATCCATTGCGCGCATACGAAGGGACTGGCAGGCTAAACAGAGGCGGCAGTTTTAACACTCTTGCATCTGAGTGTAAGTCGTCTGCGAGTCCAGCAAGTCCACCGGATTTTCGCAGCTACGAAATTGGTTTTCGCGTGGCACTGGTTGCCTCAAAAGAGCCCACGGAGAAATAAATCAGGGAATTATGACAGACTGGCGACCATTCCCATCGTGCTCCTGCCACGTCCGCTCTCATGTGCCGATCGTCAGTTTCCATTTGACGAAGGCGACGCTGCCCCAGAAGTAGGCGGAGAACGAGACTGCGGCGACGAGCAGGTCGAGCAGCAACCAGCCTCGTGGTCGTCGTGTCAGGAGTTGTGCTGAGAGGACCGCGACCGCGAATCCCGGCAGGAATCCGACTAAAAACGACCACTCGATGGCGTAGCCCAAGCTGCGGCAGAGATGGAAGTACAGAACGCATGTTGCCAGGAATGTTGCGCCGCAGCCGCGTGAGAGCCAGCGATATCGACGACGGTCGATGTGCCGTTCGGTCCAGACGATCAAGTTGATGGTGATCTGAAACACGGCCCACAACACCAGTGGCCAAAGCAGCACGTATTCGCTCTGCACCTGGTTCAGGATCGGACTGCCGACGACGCCGACGAGTAACACGATCGTCCAGAAAATCCCGCGCGGCATGATTGATACCTGCTGGGTTGCTTGTTTGTGATTGGTTCGGCTCGGTGGATTCGTCTCGGGCGACACGAGATCGGCTGCTGACGTGATGGATGCATGACGGCTTCGCCGAAACAAACTCGACGTGGCCAGACCAATTGCCGTGACGGCGGTTGCCAGTCCCAACCCGGCAAGACTCCATCCGTACCAGAATCGGAATTCGCTCCAATCGGGAACTGTGGCGGGAAATTCGCGTTCGCCGCCGATCAGCCATTTGGCATCGGTGATGCGGCCGTGAGGAATGTCTTTGACTCGTTGGACGGTCTGTTGTCGGGACAACGGTTCGTTTCCCAGATACAGGCAGACGGCGCGGGATTGGGTTCTTAGATAGAGGCAGCCGCGATGGAGTGCTGGTGAGGTCCAGCAGACTTCGTCGTGAAACACCTGCGTCCGCGCGAGTTCGACGTATTCCTGCGGATCGGGCCGGGCCAGGATCAGCTCGCCGGCGTCCGTGAACAGGATCAATTTGCCGTCGGCGACGATCAAATTGCATTGTTTGACCTGGTTCGTCGACCACAGGATGCGGCCGGTTTCGAATTCGATGCAACGAAACTCACCTCGAGACGGGCGATCGACACGGGATTGCGGGTCTTTCAGGTCGAAGCCATAGATGCAGCCGTTCACCAGAACGCTGGAACAAACATCGTTGGAGAACTTGGGCTGGTCCCACACGACGATGGGTCGGTTTTCATCGGTGCTCGGTGACTCGGCAATGCCACCTTCTGGCGACAGGGCGTTGGCGGGGCTGGTGATCTCCTCTCGCGATCTTTCATTTGGTGAGGCCGGTTTACTGGTCAAGCGATAGCATTTGGCGCCGGCACGAAATGGCGATGCGAAGAAGAGCAATGGTTCGCGATAGAGCGGCGCGGACGAATGTTCGTCGTACCCATGCGAAAAATCCAATTCCCAGTCCTGCCGACCGGCTTCGATGTCGAATGCCGCGAGTGAATTCTCCAAAGGCACGATCACCAGTTTGCGGTCATTCAGAGTGATGGGAAAAGGGGTGGCATAACTGGCTGACGATTCACCCGCGGTCCAAACCGTCGAGCCATCTTTGACATCGAGCGCGACCACGCTGGCATCGATCCCTCCGACTGGGACGATCACTTTCCCGTCGATGAGCAGCGGCGACGACGCATATCCGAAATCAGTTCCTCGTCCGTGATGCGCCTTTTTCGGATTGGCGGTCCAGATGCTGCGCCCGGTGGCCGCATCCAAACAGCCGATCAAGCCATCTGGTGCGGCGAAGTAGACTCGATCGGCGTGCCATGTTGGTGTGCTGCGTGGTCCTGGATACAGTCCAGCCGATTCGTGGGGCCAGCCATAGTTGTGCATCCAGATTGCCCGGCCGGTGTGGCGATCGAGGCACACCACTGACTGCTGATACAGTGACTGGGTCTGCGTAAACAGGTGCTCGCCCACCGCCGCGAAGCTGGAGTACCCCTGTCCCAACTCCAACGTCCAGAGGACTGGCGGACCTTCCTCGGGCCATTTGTCGGCTAAACCGGTCTCGGCGGAATGAGCATCGTGTGTCGGTCCACGAAACTGAGGCCAGCCAGGATCTTTTTCCGATACCGTAGACTTAGGAGTGAATGCACCGATTGAGATCGAAGCGCCACCCAGCCACGCGACGAACAACGGCGCGAGCAACCAGCACAGGCGGCGGGAATTGTTTGAAGTGGCAGCCGACATGAATGGCCCGGGGGAATGATCACATCACGGCAGCGATTGGTTCCGCTGCGTGACCGAACAGGACGGGTCGATTGGCGGCAGTATACAGGGGTTTCGCCCGGTCGATTCCCAACTTTTCGTAAATTGTCGAGGCGTATTCTTCGGGCGTATGTGGGTCGTCGAGGACGTAGCCGCCTTCGTTATCGGTGCGGCCGATGATACGGCCGCCGGGGACGCCGGCACCGGCGAAAACGATCGAATAGGCATCGGTCCAATGATCGCGGCCGCCGAACTTGTTCATGCGTGGCGTGCGGCCGAATTCCGTAATGAAACAGACCAGCGTTTCTGCCAACAGACCGCGTTGGTCCATGTCTTCAATTAACGCAGCAAAGGCGCGATCTGTACTGCCCATCATGACCCAATGTCCGATCCCATAACGACCTTCGCCACCCGCCTTGTCGCGAACAGTGCCGCAGGAACCAGATGTATAGATCAAGTCGTGGTGGTCCCAGTTCAGATTAAACCCGCCGGGAACTTGCTCATTGAATGGCCACCGGACGTCAACAGTGACAAATCGCACTCCGGCTTCAATCAGTTTCCGACCAACCAGGTAGCAGGCGCCTCGATGACCTTTTCCATACAGTTCGCGCGTGGCGGATGATTCCGTGGAAAGATTGAAGGCGTTTTCCACACCGTGACTGGTCAATGTGTCGAACGCCTGCGCGTAGAATCGATCCATGCCCGCGATGCTGTGGTTTGTCGAGAATCGTTCGTCCAGGGTCGTCAGCATTTGCCGACGGCGATCGAACCGAACGCCCGAGTTTTCGCCGCGCGGCAACAGATCCGCGACTTTCCAATTCGGCAGCGACACGTCCTCGCCGGCCGTTTTAAAGGCACGCATCGCGGCTGGCAGAAAGCCCGTTCGGGCTGACGTGTTTTGTTCGTCATTGCCCGGGACCATGATGTAGGGCGGCAGATCACGGTTCTCGCTCCCCAGCACTTTGGTCACGATGCAACCGATGTCTGGCATTTCGAAGGGACCGCCGGGATGCGATCCGGACAGCATGTACTGCGTTCCTTCCGGATGCCCGTTGGCTCCTGATTTGGGATGGATCATCGATCGCACGACGGCCAATTTGTGGGCGACTCGAGACGTGTTTGCGAGTAGTTCGGTGAATTGAATCCCGCTGGCACTGGTCGAAATCGGTTTGAACAGACTTCGATGATCAGACGGTGCCAATGGCTTGGGATCCCAAGTGTCCATGTGAGACATGCCACCCTGCTCGAGGATCACCAGCACGTTCTTCGCAGCGGGGCGATCGGCTTCTGGCGATGCATTCGCCTGCATTGAAAGCCAGTCGGGCAAGGAAACTCCCAGTACACCGGCGGAGCCGATTTGGAGAGCTCGTCGTCGAGACCGCAATTGAGCCCACGTGGAAAATCCGCTCACTCGATCATCCCTTTCCGCTTACGACGGCTGAATCAGTTCATCGGCTGTCGTGTCGAGGCTCGCTCAATGAGCGTCGACCTTGAATTGTGTGCATCACACCATAACGCAATTCGCATAAGTGAATGAATATACATAGGGCAGGGTGTTGCTGACAGGTATTTATGGCCTTGACCGAAAGTCTGAGGTTGTTGGCTTGGCGCGGCCAGGTTTTGGCCGATGTCGCTCAGATCTGCCTGCTTCTGGAGGGAAACGCTGATCCCAGCCACATGAGTGCAGAATTCCTCCTTTTTTCAAACGGCATTTCAAGACTGGCAGCGTGATCCGACACTTACGCCGAATTGTCTGGGGATTGACCGTTACAGACTGTCGGGACAGCGGTTACAATTGAAGAGTCTGACGGCTTGGCGTGGCAGACGCGCTGATGCCGTGTGAGGAGGCA
>Ga0207694_10004706_pt1 | contig 10617 bp, 8 predicted proteins | sample KBSC34metaG_FD_184353 | JGI IMG/M metagenome (GOLD analysis project Ga0207694, IMG submission 184353) | Corn rhizosphere microbial communities from Kellogg Biological Station, Michigan, USA - KBS C3-4 metaG (SPAdes) (version 2) | ecosystem: Host-associated > Plants > Roots > Rhizosphere > Soil...
GCGAGGATCCAGGTGCGCTGGAAGCGATCACCGTCGCCTGCCAGGCCCCCCGTGACCACCACCGCCGCCGGCAGGCGATCGTTGAGGCCGCGCAGCAGCTCGCTGCCGTTGACGCCGATCCCGTCCGAGATCACGAGGACCGCGCGCAGGTCGGGCGCCAGCAAGGCCTCCCCGATCTTCGCGCCTGCCGCGTGCGAGCCGCCGTCGCCCTCGACCCGAGCGAACGCCGAACGGAGGCGCGTGCGCTCGAAGCGGCACACGGCCACCGACAGGCTCTCGTCGAGAATCGACGAGCCCGCGATCTCGCCGGCGGTCGAGCAACCGATCACCGTCGCGCGCGGGTACGCGCGAAGCAGCTCGTGAATGGCGGCGGGATCCTGGCAGCGTGCCGGCGCTCCGAACATGGTGACCAGCGTCTGGTCGGAATCGATGGGGGGAAAGGGCTGGTGGGACCAGCCTGCCGAAGCAGAGTGGGTGAGCGTCTCGACCTGCATGAAAGGGGCTCCCGGCTTGGGGTGATGCAAGGAAGTCGACAGATCCACGCCGGTGTTTAGTCGGCCAGACGCGGCGCCGAAGCTTTCGTGTCGCGCGCGAAACGGTTGCGCGCGCCGATCGGCGGAGCGCAAGGGGTGCGTGGGATCGAAGACCCACGGTCCATCGATCACCCGATGCTCGGACAGAAGCGGGCCGCCAGGTGCGAGGCCATCGCACCCACGTGGCCGGCTTTCCGGCTCAATCAGCGAGGTCCGCCGACTGGCGTGCCCGCGGTCGTCGCCGTCACCCGCCGCGGAATACGCGGAAGAGCCGCTTCACGGGATCGTAGAAGCGATCCGCCACCCGCTCCTTCAGCGGGATGATGGCGTTGTCTGTGATCGTGATGTGCTCCGGGCAGACCTTGGTGCAGCACTTCGTGATGTTGCAGTACCCGATCCCGTGCTTGTGTTTCAGGTCGGAGACGCGGTCGGCGCTGTCGATCGGGTTCATCTCCAGCGCGGCGGTGTAGACCAGGAAGCGCGGGCCGATGAACTCGTCGTTCTTACCGTGGTCGCGGATGACGTGGCAGACGTCCTGGCACAGGAAGCACTCGATGCACTTGCGGAACTCCTGCGGCCGCTCGACGTCCGCCTGATCGACCCGCCACGTCCCGTCCGCCGCGTCCGCCGGGCGCGGCGTGAACGGCGTGATGGTCTTCTTCACGCGGAAGTTCCACGAGACGTCCGTGACCAGGTCGCGGATGCTCGGGAAGGCGCGCATCGGCTCGATGGTCACCGGCTGGGTCAGATCCAGGTCCGAGAGGCGCGTCATGCACATCAGCTTGGGCATGCCGTTGATCTCGGCCGAGCACGACCCGCACTTGCCCGCCTTGCAGTTCCAGCGCACGGCCATGTCGTTGGCCTGCTCGGCCTGGATGGCGTGGACCGCGTCGAGGACCACCATGCCCTCGCCCGCCTCGGTCACGTAATCGCGCAGCTCGCCGCCCTTGGCGTCGCCCCGCCAGATCCGGAACGTGGCCTTGGCCATTTACTTGTTCTCCTCGATGATCTGCTTCAGGTCGGCGCGCATCTCGGGGATCGGCCGCCGCTCGAGCCGCATGTTGCCGTCCGGTCCCTTCTTCACGATGTTGTTGAACGAAGCGAACTTCGGATCCTTCTGCTCGAAGTCCTCACGAAAGTGACCGCCGCGGCTCTCCTTGCGCTCGATCGCGCAGCGGGTGACCGCCTCCGAGCAGGTGAGCAGGTTCGGCAGGTCCATGGCCGTATGCCAGCCCGGGTTGTACTCGCGGTTTCCGACCACGCCGACCTTGGCCGCGCGCCCCTTCAGCGCCTCGATGCCGGCCAGGGCCGCCTGCATGTCCGCCTCGTTGCGCACGATGCCGACCTTCTCCTGCATCATGTCCTGCAGCTCGTACTGGACCTTGTAGGGGCCTTCGCCACCGCCCGCGGCGGACGCGCCACGCTCGAACGGCTCCAGGAGCCCGCGCGCGGCCGCTTCGATCTGATCGGGACGAACGGTCCCGGCCCCGCGCTCCTTGGCGAACTTCGCCGCGTGCTCGCCGGCGCGCTTGCCAAAGACGACCAGGTCCGACAGCGAGTTGCCGCCCAGGCGGTTCGCGCCGTGCAGCCCGGCCGCCACCTCGCCGGCCGCAAACAGGCCCGGCACCGTCGACATCTGCGAGTCACCGTCGACGCGCACGCCGCCCATCACGTAGTGCGTGGTGGGGCCCACCTCCATCGGCTCGACCGTGATGTCGAGGCCGGCCAGCTGCATGAACTGGTGGTACATGCTCGGCAGCTTCTTCTTGATGTGCTCGCGCGCGTTGGGGAGCTTCTCCTTGATCCACGCGATGTCCAGGAACACGCCGCCGTGCGGGCTGCCGCGGCCGGCGCGCACCTCGCGGTTGATGCAGCGGGCGACGTGGTCGCGCGTCAGCAGCTCGGGCGGCCGGTTCGCAGACTTGTCGCCCTGGGTGTAGCGCCAGCCCTCCTCGGGATCCTTGGCGGTCTGGTTGCGGTAGTTCTCCGGGATGTCGTCGAACATGAACCGCTTGCCGTCCTTGTTGCGCAGCACCCCGCCCTCGCCGCGGACCCCCTCGGTCACCAGGATGCCCTTCACGCTGAGCGGCCAGACCATCCCCGTCGGATGAAACTGGACGAACTCCATGTCCATCAACTCGGCGCCCGCGTGGTACGCCAGCGCGTGCCCGTCGCCGGTGTACTCCCAGCTGTTCGAGGTGATCTTGAAGGCGCGCCCGATGCCGCCGGTGGCCAGCACGACCGCGCCCGACCGGAACACGCGCGCGAAGCCGCGCTCGCGGTCATAGCCAAAGGCGCCCACGACGCGCTCGCCATCCTTCAGCAAGGTCGTCACCGTGTGCTCCATGTACACGGTGATGCCGCGGTGGATGCCGTGGTCCTGCAGCGTGCGGATCATCTCGAGCCCGGTGCGATCACCCACATGGGCGAGGCGCGGGTAGCGGTGGCCGCCGAAGTTGCGCTGCAGGATCTTGCCGTCCTTCGTGCGATCGAAGACGGCGCCCCACGCCTCGAGCTCGCGCACCCGAGCAGGCGCCTCCTGGGCGTGCAGCTCGGCCATCCGCCAGTTGTTGATGTACTGGCCGCCGCGCATGGTGTCGGCGAAGTGCACCTTCCACGAGTCGCGGTCGTCGACGTTGGCCATCGCCGCCGCCATGCCACCCTCGGCCATGACGGTGTGGGCCTTGCCGAGCAATGACTTGCAGATGAGCCCGACCGACGCGCCGGCCGCCGAGGCCTCGATGGCCGCACGCAGCCCGGCGCCGCCGGCGCCGATCACGATGACGTCGTGCTCGTGGGTCTGGATCTGTCCTGCAGAAACGGTCGCCACGGTCGCTGCGGTCGCCATTTAGAAGATCCTCACGTCGGAGATGGCGCCGGTAGCGCACAGGCGGATGTAGACGTCGGTGACCCCGACCCACACCAGGCTGCACCAGGCCCACTTGGGATGGTGCCGGTTGAGGCAGCTCACGCAGTCGTAGGCCTTCTTGCGAATCGGGCGCCGCGACAGCACGTCGAAGATGCCGCCCACGATGTGCCGCAGCGAGTGGCAGCCCAGCGTGTATCCGCCGATGAGCACCACGTTCAGCGCCATGACCAGCGTCCCCAGGCCGAGGCCCAGCCTCTCGCCGCCGGCGCCGTCGTCGAACCACAGGGCGCGCCAGACGTCTATCGACAGAAGGACGATGAAGATCAGCGCGAAGTAGAGCGCGTATCGGTGGATGTTCTGGATGATGAGCGGGAGCTTCTGCTCGCCGAGGTAGCTCTTGCGCGGCTCACCGACCGTGCAGTTCGGCGGGTCGGCCCAGAACGCCTTGTAGTAGGCGCCGCGGTAGTAGTAGCAGGTCATGCGGAACGCCAGCGGGAAGACGAGGATCAACATCGCCGGCGAGTAGGCGAGGAACGAGGGGAACAGCCCGTTCAACCAGTCCGGGACCTCCCCGAAGACCGCGTGAGGCGACGGGTGCCCGTGCGGGTAGAAGAGCTCGGGTGAGTAGAGAGGCGACAGGTAGTTGCCCGAGTAGTAGTCCTTGCCCTGCAGCAGCGCCCACGTCACGTAGACGACGAAAGACGAAAAGACGATGAACGTGACGAGCGGCATGGCCCACCACGCGTCGCGACGCGAGGTCTGGCCAAAGCGGAGTCTCCTGACGGGTACGTCGACGGCAGCCATTCAGCTCTTTTTTGGGGGTGTGGGTTTGGTGACGCTTCGGGGTTCGAAGTGGCGCGAGCATAGTCATCCTGCGGCAACTTTCAATGCACGTGCGCCCGGTTCCCGCGTTCGGTGCGGTCAGCCACCCGGCCGCCGGCGCCCTGGGTCCCCTCCCCCGTTTTTATTGAGCACCCACGCGGCCCTGGCGGATACTAGACCAGGAGTGGATAGGATTCTCCGCATTGTTCCGCCGCCCCCCCTCGCCGATGAGGGCGGTGACGTCGCCGATGATCAACGGCTCGTTGCCGCGCTCAAGCAGCGGCAGCCCGGGTCCTTCGACGAGCTGATCCGCCGCCACGGGGCGCACCTGAGGCGGGTCTTGACGCGCGTGCTCGGCGCCCACGACACCGAGCACGCCGACGTGATGCAGGAAGTGGCGATGAGCGCCTGGCAAGGCATCGGGAACCTGACCGACGCGCGGGCGTTGAAGGCATGGCTGACCCAGATCGCGGTCTTCACCGCGCGCGGGGTGATCCGGCGGCGGCGCCGGGGCCGCTGGCTGGCGCTGCTGGGTGAGCTCCCTGATCGGCCGCTGCCGTGGGCCGGTCCCGATCTGCAAGAGGCGGCCCGGGCGGTCTACGCCATCTTCGATCGGATGCCGGTCGACGAACGAATCCCCTTTGCGCTCCGGATGCTCGACGGGCTCGACCTGGAAGCCACGGCGCAGGCCTGCGGCATGTCCCTGGCGACGGTGCGGCGGAGGCTGGTTCGAGCCGAGCGCCGTTTCCAGAAGCTCGCCCGGCGGCACGAGGTGCTGGAGCCGTGGTTGCGGGAGGGCCAGTCATGAGGGGCCCCACCGTGATGGGTCGAGGTCCGGGACCGGCCATGCCAGGCGACCCCCGCCCGCCCGGCGAAGCCTTGTGGCGGCGCCTGGCGGAGGCCCAGAACGTGGCCCTCGCGACCGAGGAGCTCGCGCGCCTGGACGCCCCCGTCGCCGAGCGGGACCGGGCCGCGGTCGGTGCGCCGTCGGCCGAGCGGGTGGCTCGGCGAGCGCGCCCCCTGCGGATGACGGCCGCGGTGGCCGCGGTGGCCGTCGCGGCGGCGGCGCTCTTCCTGCTGATCCCGCGCCGTCCGCCCGGTCGATTGCGGGTCCAGGTCGGCTCGGCCGCCGAGACGATGGCGGCCGTGCCGAGCCTGGTCGCGGACGCCCGCGCCGACCTGCCGTTGCGGTTCTCCGACGGCTCGGCGGTGGTCTTCCGCGCCGGCTCCGCGGGACGGCTCGAGAGCCTGACGGCGAGCGGATCCGAGCTCGTGCTCGAGCACGGCACCCTGACCGCGCACGTGGTGCATGCCTCGGCCACCGCCTGGGTGGTCCACGCGGGACCTTACCGCGTGCGGATCACCGGCACCCGCTTCGCGGTGAGCTGGCGCGCGGGCCGACTCGACCTGTCGCTCTTCGAAGGCTCGGTGATCGTCGACGGGTCGATCCTGGGCGTGGGCGTGCCGCTGACGGCGGGCCGCCGGCTGACGGTGGCGTCGGGCGTCGTGCGCATCGAGCCGTTCCAAGCGGAGGGTGGTCCCCTACCCCGCGTCGCCCAGCGGGCGGCGCGCGGTGATGGCGCGCCGGAGGGCGCCGATCAGGCCGATCTGGCATCTGGGGTCGCGGATCGCCGCTCCAACGAGGCGCAGGCGGTAGGCTCGGGTCCTGCGGAGGGTCGCGGGTCAGACGGAATGGCGACGCCGTCGGCTCGATCCACCGACAGCGGGGAACGAGCCCCCGGCGGCGTGGCGCCCTCCGGCGACGAGGCACGAAGCGACGGGCGCGGTTCGCACCCCGCGCCCGCGCGGGCCGGCGGCATGCCCACCGGCTCGACGGCGATCGCGCTGGCGGATGGCCCTCGCGGCAGCGACGCGCTGGCGCGGTTCGCCGGCCAGGGAGTCGCCGGCTCGCAGGAAGATCTGATGATGGACGAACCCACGGCCTCGGCGCGTGCCGCCGAAGACGCGGCCACGCCGACCCGCCGGCGCCACACGCGCGCGCCTCGATCGGGCGCGGGCGGGGCGCGCTCGGGTGAGGAAAGCTGGCTGGCCCTGGCGGAGGACCGCCACTATCCCGAGGCTCTGGCCGCGGCCCGGCGGCTCGGCTGGTCGAACCTGTGCCGCCGCCTCGACGCGCACCGCCTGCTGACGCTGGCGGACGTCGCGCGCTACTCGGGCGCGCGGGCGCCCGCGCGGCGCGCGTTCGAGTCCTTGGCACGGCGGTTCCCGCACGATCGACTGGCGGGGGACGCGGTCTTCAGCCTGGGCCGTATGGCGTTCGAGGCCGGCCACGCCGCCGAGGCGGCGCGCTGGTTCAAGCGCTACGGCGCCGACTGGCCCAACGGACCGCTCGCCGACGAGGCCGCTGGCCGCCTGGTCGAGAGCGCCATCCGACTTCAGGACGCCGAAGCGGCCCACGCGGCTGCGCACGCTTACCTGGCCCGCGCACCCCACGGCCCCCAGGCCTCACTGGCCCGCGGCGTCCTCGCCGATTCGCCCGACGGCGCGCCGTGAAATCACCTGCCGCCGGCCGCCGGCCGCTGGTCGCCCGGATGGCGAGCAGAGCGGCGGGCCTCGTGCTGATCGTCGTGGTCATCATGGAACCCCTGCTGTCTCCTCGATCGGCGCGCGCCAGCGACGGACCGGCCACCGTCGTCGCGGTCCTCGGGTATCACGGCTCGCGCCTGGCCGACGAGGTCAAGCGCGAGCTGGAGTCCTCCCGCTTCGAGGTCCTCTCCGCCGAGATCGGCGCGCGCCGCTGGCAAGACCTGGCCCGCGCCGTGGATGGCGGCAGGCTCCTACGCGGGGTGGTCGTCGACGAGAACGATCGCGCGCTGACCGTCTACACCCGATCCCTCAAGAAGACCGACGTCGATGTGCGCCTCGTCCTGTCGGTCGATCCGGCCGATCGAATGGCCCGGCGTCACGCCTGCTTGAGCGCGGTCGAGCTCCTGCATGCCCTCGGGGCGACGGAAGGGGTCCTGGGCGCGAGCCCCGAAGATCCGAGCGTGCCGCGCCCGCATGGATCGCGTCCTCTCGGTGCGAGCGGTAACGCGGCGGCGCCTCCCACGCCCGCCCCCACCTCCAGCGCGACGATCCCCGCAGAGCCGCTGCCGCGAGGCACGGTGGGCGCCGCGGGCGGAGGCTCCCCCGGCGCGAGCCCGCCGCCATCGAGCCCGAGCTCGCAGGAGCCGCCATCCGACCTGGCCGCGGGCGGGTCGGACATGGGCTGGCAGCTGGGGGCCGCTACGACCTTCGGCGTCGAGACGCGAGGCGGAGGGCCCACCAGCCACCTGCAGTTCGTGGGGCGAATTCCCGCCACGCCGCACCTCGCGCTCGGCGCCCGCGTGCTGTGGCCGTTGCTCGCCATCTCGTCGCGGAACAACGACAGCGAGGTCCGCGCGTGGTCGTTTGGAGCCGCCCTCACCTTCGAGTACACCGTCGCGCCTCGGCGGCGGCTGAAACCTTATGTCGGCCTGGGCGTGGGCGGCCGGCTGGGCATCATCGAGGTCACGTCGACGACCGCTGCCCAGAGCAATCAGTTCTTCCCCGTCAGCGGCACCCTCGGCATCGAGGCCGGCGTCCGTTACTCCCTGGCACCCCTGGTCCAGGTGTTCTTCGAGCTGAGCGCCGCGCGGGCGTGGCTCATCGTCCCGCGCCGGGACGACGACCTCGCACGCGGCGCGGCCGAGGGCGAGTCCGCGCGCGCGAGCGTCGGCGTTCTGTTCAGGTCGTAGGACCTCGGACCGACCACGTCGGACGACCACGCGGCCTGCGCCGTGGTCCCTCACGCCTTCCCTCAGCGGCTGAAGATCGAGCGGCTCGAGGAGCTGCGCGGCGCCGGCGCCGGCGGACGGCTGAAGGTCGTGGCACGGTTGTTCGACGACAGGCGCGTTCCGCGGCTGCGGAGGATGTCGGCCGCGCGCTCGCGCACCTGGGGGTCCTTGTCGTGGGCGGCGGCGTCCTTCAGCCAAGGAACGGCCGGCGCGCCGAACCCGTGCAAGACGTCCTCGGTCTTCTCGTAGCCCTTGTCGCTGCCGAGCGCGTGGATCAAGTTCTTCACCAGCCGCTCGTCCCCGCGATACTTGGTTTCACGCTGGGCGGCGGCGCGTGCGGCCGCCGCCCCTTCGCCCCAGCGTTTGTGCTCGAGGCAGACGTTGGCGAGCGCGTAGGAGACCTGTGCGTCCTCGGGGTTCTCGCGGTGGGCCTTCTGCAACACGACGAGGGCCTGCTCCCACTCGCCCTTGTCGAGCAACCGCGCGGCGTCGGCCTGACGTTCTTGCGCGGACGGCACCGGCGCCGCCGATGCGGGCGCCCCGGCCGATGGGGTGGGACCGCCCGCCACGGCGGTCCCGGCGGCGGCCGCTCCGGCCGCGGGCGCCGCGCGCGCCACCGTCTTTCCCTTTCCGTCGGCGGCGCTCCCGACGGGAGCCGCGGCAGGCGTCGCAGCAGGATTCGTCCGTCTGGACGCCTCTTGCTCGGCGGGCGATGGCTTGCGCCGCAGCCCCAGCCCCAACCCGACGAAAAGCAGGACCAAGGCCGCGACGACCATCGTGCCGAGCGCGACCAGGCGCATGGGCTTCGGCAGCGCGACCCCCAGAACGGACCGCTCGGCCGTCTGCTCCGCCGGCTTCGTCGGCCGACTGGGCTTCGACGCCTCCGGCGAGACGATCACCGCCGGCGCCGCCGTCAGCTCTCCGTGCAGGACCCCGCGGGGCGGATCGATGATGGTCTTGTCGGCGTCCGCGATGGGCGCGTCGAACGGGCGTACCGCCGCCATCGCCGCGCCGGCCTTGACGGCGACGGTGGCCTCCGGGACCTGCTCCAGCGCGGCCACGAACTCGGCCGCCGTCTGGTAGCGATCGTCCGCCTTCTTTTGCAGCGCGCGGAGGACCACCGCTTCCAGCGCTGGCGAGATCTCGGCGGCCGGGACCACCTTTCGCACCGGCGTGGGCGCGAGATCCCGGTGCATGACCAGGATCTCGGCGATCTTGTCGGAGATGAACGGCTTCTCACCGGCCAGCATCTCGTGCAACACGACGCCGATCGAATAGATGTCGGTGCGCCCGTCGATCTCGCCAGGAGCGCCGGTCTGCTCCGGCGACATGTAGCTGGGAGTCCCGATGGCCAGGCCCGACGTCTGGGCCGGTCCGTCCCGCAGCTTGGCCAGCCCGAAGTCGAGGATCCGGACGTGATCGGGCAGGCCGTCCGTGTCGCTCAGGATCAGGTTGTCGGGCTTGAGGTCCCGATGAATGATGTTCTGCGCGTGCGCGTGCGCCACGCCCGCCAGCAGCTGTCGCGCTATGTTGACGGCGCGCGGGGGAGCGAGCCGCCCCGACTCCAGCGTCTTGCGCAGGGTCACGCCGGTGACGAAGTCCATCACCAGATAAGGAGCCCCCTCGACACCGAAGTCCATCACCGACACGCAGTTGGGATGGGCCAGGCGGCTCATGGCGCGCGCCTCGGTCTCGAAGCGCGCACGGAACGCCTTCTGCGCCGCGATCCAGGGGTGCAAAAACTTCACCGCCACGGGACGCCCCAGCTCGACGCGCTCGCCGCGATAGACGACGCCCATGGCGCCGGCTGCGACGCGCTCGAGGATTCGGTATCGCCCCTGCAGGACTTGACCGACCCTGGGATCGGGCGGGCTCAGCTCCACGACGAAGACGTTAACACAGGGCCGAGGTCCTGCGCGTCAAGGCCGTTCGCAGGTGAACCCACTCACATGCCGCTCACGAACTTCCACTTGTCGCCGTCTTTTTCTAGGACGAAGCGGTGGTAGTCCGTGACGCGATGGTACCGGTCGCCGACCTCGGGAGCCATCGATCCCAGCTCGAAAGAGCCGTTCAGGAAGACGTCCACGTCCGCGAGGCGGTCATGCACGTCGATGTCGCGGAGCTCGATCTCGTACCAGATCGACTTGAGCCGAGAGAGGCGCTTGCGCAGGACCTCTTTCAACCCGTTGTACCCGTAGTCGTCATCCGAGCGGGGTGTCCCCGAGTCCTCGCGGTAATGCTCGGAGGCCAGCATGATCAGGCCATCGACGTTCTGCTGGGTCAGGCGCTGGCGATAGAGGTCGATGGTGTCGATGATCTTCTTGTTCTCGTCCGTACGCACGATGGTCGTGCCGGGAAAGAACGACGGGTGCGCGCACCCGACCGCGCCAACCACCATCGCGCCGAGCGCGAGGGCCGCGAGCGGGGTCAGCCTGGCCAAGGAACGGAGTCGACGAAACACGGGTCGGCTGTTTAGCACGATTCGTTCCAGGGCCCGAGCGGGCGAGGCCCCCGCCAGACGCCGCATTTCAAGGCCCTCCCGCGCGGCCGACCTGACGAAACGGCGCGGGGTCCGACCAGCGGAGTGCCACTTTGTCATGGCAATCCTGATCCGACG
>Ga0207694_10004714_pt1 | contig 10607 bp, 9 predicted proteins | sample KBSC34metaG_FD_184353 | JGI IMG/M metagenome (GOLD analysis project Ga0207694, IMG submission 184353) | Corn rhizosphere microbial communities from Kellogg Biological Station, Michigan, USA - KBS C3-4 metaG (SPAdes) (version 2) | ecosystem: Host-associated > Plants > Roots > Rhizosphere > Soil...
TTATCCCTGGGCCTATGAGGCCTGGATGACCCAGCAGCGCATCCACTGGCTGCCCGAAGAGGTGCCGCTGGCCGACGACGTGAAGGACTGGCGCAACAAGCTGTCTGCCTCCGAGCAGAACCTGCTGACCCAGATTTTCCGCTTCTTCACCCAGGCGGATGTCGAGGTGAACAACTGCTACATGAAGCATTATTCCCGGGTCTTCCAGCCGACCGAGGTGAAGATGATGCTGGCCGCCTTCTCCAACATCGAGACGGTGCATATCGCAGCCTACAGCCACCTGCTCGACACGATCGGCATGCCCGAGAGCGAGTACTCCGCCTTCCTCCAGTACAAGGAGATGAAGGACAAGTACGACTACATGCAGAACTTCAACGTCGAATCGCGGGAGAATATCGCGCTGACCCTGGCGGTGTTCGGCGCCTTCACCGAGGGGCTGCAGCTGTTCGCGTCCTTTGCGATCCTGATGAACTTCCCGCGGTTCAACAAGATGAAGGGCATGGGCCAGATCGTCTCGTGGAGCGTGCGCGACGAGAGCCTGCATACCGCCTCCACCATCAAGCTGTTCCGCGCTTTCATCGATGAGAACAAGGACATCTGGACGCCGGACCTGCAACGCGAGATCTACAAGGCCTGCGAGACGATCGTCACCCACGAGGACGCCTTCATCGACCTGGCGTTCGAACAGGGCGGCATCCAGGGCCTGACCGCCGAGGATGTGAAGGAGTATATCCGCTACATCGCCGACCGGCGGCTGACCCAGCTCAACCTTCAGCCGATGTACCGCATCCCGTCCAACCCGCTGCCCTGGATGGACGCGATCCTGAACGGCGTCGAGCACGCCAACTTCTTCGAAAGCCGCGCGACGGAATATTCCAAGGCTTCGACCCGGGGGACCTGGGAAGAGGCGTTCGAGTAGGGTCTTCGTAGGATGGGTAGAGCGGAGCGAAACCCATCATCCGGCGCGTTAGACGATGGGTTTCGCTCCGCTCTACCCATCTTACAAGTCTCAAATCTCCGGCGGCGCCAAGGGTGACCGGTTGCCGACCCAGCGCCAGTCGCGCGGCGCCTTGCGGGTGTCTTTCAGCCGGTCGGTCAGCGCCCAGTAGATCCTCAGCGCATAGTCCTTGACGAACGGCAGGCCGGCGAGGTCGCCGCCGGTGAAGGGCAGGAAGGGGTTGCTGCGGCTATAGGCCCAGATCGACAGCCGCCGGGTCTTGCCCGCCGCCGTACCGCGGGCATGGAAGCCGGACGTATCCGCCACTACCAGCGTGTTCGCCGACACCGGCAGCGATACCGGGGCGCCATAGCCCAGCCGGCGGATTTCCGCCTCGGTGATGCGGAACGATCCTTCTGCCGTCAGTTTGTCGTTGCCCTTGGCGGCGTCGATCGAGGTTCGCCGCTCCCAGGCCATGCGCCGCCTGTTGGCGATGTGCGAGCCGGGAACATAGGTGAAGGGGGTCGAATCCGGGCTGACATCGTCCAGGAAGAGCCAGGATTTCACCGTCGGGTGGAATGTGTCGGAATGATAGAAGGACTGGATGTCCGGTGGCGCGTCCTCCAGGACCTTGCTGAACACGGTCTGGATATAGAGATGCGGCCGCCGCCGGAACGAGCCGACATAGGAGATCAGGCTGCGATAAGGCTTGCCCTCCAGCACCGCACGGGTCGCCTTCAGCTTGGGCAGCAGCCGGCCGTCCAGCGGGATCAGCCGCGTCAGCGTATCGCCGATCACCGCCTCGCGCGCGGGCACGTTCAGCCCCTGGATTTCGGCCTTCAGCGCGCGGAAGGTCTCATCGTCCAGGAAGTTCTGCTTGATGATGAACCCGTCGCGCGCCAGCGCCGCCCGGTCCTCCGCGCTCACCAGATGGGCGAGCCGGTTGCGGCGATACCGCCCCAACGGCGCGGCGATCCGGCGGCGGGCGACATGCAGCCCCATCCGGTTCAGCCGCGGGCTGCCGATGACCGGATTGTCCTTGAACGACTTGGCCGCGCTCGCCACCGCCAGCGCATAGAGCGGGATCAGCAGCAGGCTGCGCCAGCTCTTGCTGGGGCGTTCAGGCTGGGCGTTGGTCAAAGGCTGGGACACGGGTCTGCGTTCTGAAGCGGGCAGGCAATGCGGGCAAAACCTATTCCTGTCCGCAATCGCGGACAAGACACGCCTCACCGCGTCCCAAACCTGTTCCAGCTCACCACCTCCTCCACCGGCTTGCGCGGGGCCTTCTTGAAGTCGGTGCCGATCGTGTAGGCGATGGGGAAGAGACCGACCTGGGTGTAGTCGCCTGATGGGATGCCCAGCAGATCGGCCATCTCCTGCTCGCGCATCAGGTGCGCGGTGGTCCAGACCGAGCCCAGGCCGCGGACGCGCAGCGCCAGGAACAGGTTCCAGACCGCGGGCAGGACCGAGCCCCAACTCGAGGCTTGCCGGAACAGGTTCATCTTGTCGGGCCGGCCGGGGAATAGCGGCACCACCGCCGCAGGCAGCCTGCCCATGATCTCGCGCAGGTGGTCGACCGACTCCGACATCTTCCGCTCGGCCTCGGCGGCCGCGTTGCCGGCATCCGCCCGCTGGGCGGCGGCATCGCGATAGGCCTGGCCCTGGGCGCTGGCGGTGAAATCCGACAGCGCGCCGTTATAGATGCGGCCGATCTCGGCCATGACCTTCGGGTCGTCGACCACCACCCATTGCCAGCTGCTCAGGTTTCGGCCGTTGGGCGCCTGGAAGGCGATCTCCATGCATTCGGCGATCAGGCTGCGCGGCACGGGGCGGCTCAGATCCAGCCGTTTGCGCACCGAACGGGTGGTGGTCAGGACCTCGTCGGGACTGAGCGTCTGCGCCATTTTACTCCCCAATGTTACAGAGATTTGACAAGCTATTGCGGTTTATACCGCCGGGAACACAAAATAACTGGTATTGCTCAGCATCTGGTATATACTGATTAAGTCATTCGCTCCCGTAGAGTAAGGATGCAGCCTATTCCTGTCGGTGATGCACTTCTGTCACCCGGAGACAATCCGGCACCGCCCGGCGCCGCAGCAGCATTTTATACTTTCCGCGTTCTCCAGCCCCGCCGTGTCGCGGGGTTTTTTGTGCCCGAATCGGCCCCGCACGCTGCGGGGCTGCCTATGCCCGATGCTAATCGGGCCTTCCCCAGCGTGAAAGGGTTCTCGCAATGACAAAGCGCTCTTCTCGTGCGGCGGCGCATGCCGATATGTCCGACCGTGGCAAGGTTCAGTCCTTGTTCGGCAACGGATGGGATCCGCTCAGCGAGAAACGGGATCAAAGCTATGTCCGCAAGGTCCAACCCCGCAGCCCCAACCAGCAGAAATTCCTGACCGCGATCGCCGACCACAGCCTGACCCTCGCCATCGGCCCGGCCGGCACCGGCAAGACCTATCTCGCCGTTTCCGCCGCCGTCGAGGCGCTGGAGGCCGGCCGGATCGAGCGCATCGTGCTGTCCCGCCCCGCCATCGAAGCGGGGGAGAGCCTGGGCTTCCTGCCCGGCGACATGATGGAGAAGATGGCCCCCTATCTGCGCCCGCTCTATGACTGCCTGACCGACCGGCTGGGCGGCAAGCGCCTGCGCTCCCTGATGGAGGAGGGGGATATCGAAATCGCCCCGATCGGCTATATGCGCGGCCGCACCCTCAACAACGCCTTCGTGGTGATCGACGAGGCGCAGAACTGCACCTATGCCCAGATGAAGATGCTGCTGACCCGGCTGGGCTGGCACTCCACCATGGTGATCACCGGCGACCCGGAGCAGAGCGACCTCTTGCCCGGCATCTCCGGCTTGGCCGACGTAGCCCGCCGGCTGGAGCCGCTGCCCGGCATCGCAGTTGTGCATCTGGAAGAGCAGGACATCGTCCGCCACCCGCTGGTTGGCGCGATGCTCGGAGTTCTGTAAGAACGGGCGCATGACGAATACGAACCCGCCCCTGCGGGGGCGGGCGCGCCTCACCTATTGGGCGCATCTCTTCAAGGCGCTCGCCCGCCAGCATCACACCGAACTGATCCCGATCCTGCGGCCGGTCCTGCCGCAGGACGGCATCGTCTTCGACGTGGGCGCCCACGCCGGCCAGATGGCCAAGCTGTTCGCACGCATGGCACCCCAGGGCCATGTCCATGCCTTTGAGCCCGGCGCCTACGCCTTGTCGATCCTGCGCCCGATGGTGCGGCTCAAAGGCAAGGGCCGCATCTCCATCGACCCCATCGCCTTCGGCGCCGCGCCCGGCACGTTGACCTTAAGCACTCCGATCAAGAAATCAGGCAGTCTCGGCTTCGGCCTCAGCCATCTGGGCGAGGGCGGGGAGGGGGCAAATGTCTTCCGCCACGAGGTCGTGGTGGAAACCGTTGACCGCTATGTCGCTGCGAAAGGGCTGAAGCGCCTGGACCTGATCAAGGCCGATATCGAGGGCTGGGAAATGCAGCTACTGCTCGGCGCGACAGAGACGCTGGCGACGCTGCGCCCGGTGGTCTTCCTGGAGGCCGTCGACTTTTACCTCGCCCGTGCCGGCGACAGCCGCGCCGGCCTGTGGGCGTTCATGCGTGAGCGTGGCTACCGCCCGCACCGGCTGGAACCGGGCCTGCCGCCGTTCGAGCCGGAGGCGGACGGGGATGTGGTCTGGGTGCCGGCGGAGCGGACGCTCTAGAGGGCGGCCGCTCCGGCGAAACTACCGCGCCGCTGCCAGCATCGGGTGCGCATCATGCTGCGTCAACGCCGGTGAGACGTCATGCAACGCCGACATATGCCGCTCGAAGCCCGCCATCGCCTGCGTGAACAGCTGCAGCGACTTCGGTGCCACCCTCTCGGCGCTGCTGCTGCTTGCGCCGGCGTTCAGCGTGATGGTGCCGTTGCTGACCGAGAATGTGTCGCCCGCGTAGCGGCCGAACATCTTCAGCGTGCCGACCAGCGTTCCGCTGTCGAACAGGCTCAGCGTGTTGCGCTGCCAGGTGGCGCTGTCGAAGGTGAGGCCGGATACCAGAATCGAATCGCCGGCGGCGAACTGGCGAAGGGTCGAGTTGAACCCCGCCGTGCCGTTCGCCAGGTTCAACTCTGCGCCGTCACCGCCGAAGACGACGCTCAACTGATCGCCGCCCTGACCGATCACGAGCAGGGCATTGGCCTCGATCTTGATCCGTCCGGTGCCGGTGACATCGCCGGGCGAGCCCGTGAGTTTCAGCCCGCCGACATCGTCGATCCAGCCATTGACCACGAATTCCGGCGCGCTCAGCTGGACGCCCTTTTCGATCGTCAGCATCCGGCCGGCATCGACCGTCCAGGTGCCCGCGGCCGCGTTGCCGAGCGTGCCGACTTCGATCGTCGACTGGGCATCGTTGACCGCGTAGGCGCCGACGGGGAAGGTATTGTCCAGGACCATGTGGCGGGCTTCGAGATAGCCGCCGTTGCTCACGATGATATCCGAGGCATTGTCGGTGGACAGCACGCCGCCGATGGTGACCCTGCTGCCGGCGCCGTCGACCCGGAGGCCATAGAGCTCATAGTGGGCGGGATTCGGCGTAGGCGCGCCGGACGCGATGTCGTAAGCGCCCCGCACTGTCATGGTGGCGCCGTCATTCACCTCCAGATTGCCGGCAGTATGGGCCGACTGGGCATCCAGGCTGTTGCCGGCGCCGGTGACGGTGAGCGTGGAGTCGAGATAGACGTTGCCCGCGGGCTTATAGAACAGGAACAGGCTGAGCGCGCCGGTCCTGAACGTGCCGGCGAGGGTCAGGTTTCCGTACAGGCCGAGGGAAGCAGAGCCTCCGTCACCGGTCACGGTGACATTGGCCTGGGTCTGCTGCGACGCGTTGTCGACGCCGAATTGGACGGCGTTGCGCAGGGTCGGGTAGCTGCCCGTGGTGCTGGTGGTCTGATCTTCCCAATTGGCACCGTCGCGCCATCCTCCCGTGGAGGAGCCCACCCAGAGGTAAGGATCGGTATTGTCGGCGGAGATTGCGGGCGAGGCGGTGCGGCTGGCTGAAGAGGATGTCATTTGGCTCACTACAGAAATATGAGGTGGAAAGGCTAGGTTTCCGACTGCAGACTCTGTCAAATGCACTCTCGCCGTGGCCGGCCATGGGTTGCCGCCATGAATCCAAGAATTACTCAGCCATAACTACGCTTTGGTCTTGTTTTGGACAGCACCTTTGGTCGGGCGCATCTGTAACGAGCGCCCTGAATTTTTGTTCCGTTTCAGATTATTACTCAAAATTCATGTCACAAATCTCTCACGAGGCTGTTCGGTAGGACCGCCCTTCGGAGAGATCGCGCTGTGAGATAGGCCGGGTAATTCGCCGCCTTGGCCAAGCGTCCGCGAAGATGCGGAGTCGGTCTTAGGCGACCCCGCTCCGCGCTCTGACCGCCGCGATCAGGTTCTGGTCGATGAAGCCGTCCGGCTGCAGGCCGTTCGCCCGCTGGAACGCGCGCACGGCCTGGCGTGTCGCATTGCCGGCCACGCCGTCGGGTGCGGCCTGCAGCAGGCCCAGCGTCTGCAGGCCCTGCTGCAGCGCCAGTATGTCCTCCCGCCGCAGCGGTTCGATGGACCCGTGCGGGGCGCTGAGCGCCGGAGCGCCGCCCAGCCGGTCGGCCAGATAGCCGACGGCCAGGGCATAGAAGGTCGAGCGGTTGTATTTCAGGATGGTGCGGTAATTGCCGGAGACCAGGAAGGCCGGGCCGCCGATACCGGCCGGCAGGATCAGGGCCGACGGGCCGTCCGCGGCGGGCAGGGGGCTGCCATCCGCGCGCCGCACGCCCAGCGCGGCCCATTGCGCGGTGCTCTTCACCGCCTCGTTGGCGTCGGTATCCAGGCTGGCCTGCCCGGCATCGAAGCGGGCCGGCAGGCGCACCTCGCGGCCCCAGCCGCGCGACGGCTCCCAGCCCGAGCTCTTCATGTAGTTGCCGACCGAGGCCAGCGCGTCCGGCACGCTGGTCCAGATATTCTTACGGCCGTCGCCATCCTCGTCGACGGCGAATTTCAGGAAGGCCGACGGCATGAACTGCGTCTGGCCCATCGCCCCGGCCCATGAGCCGGTCATATGGGCATTGTCGATGTCGCGATGCTCAAGGATGGTCAGCGCGTCGAACATCTCGCCCCGGAAATAGGCGCCCCGCCGCCCGTCATAGGCGAGGGTCGCCAGCGAGCGGACGACCGAGAAATCGCCGGTGTTGCGGCCGAAATCGGTCTCGATCCCCCAGAAGGCCACGAGATAGCGGCCCGGCACGCCATAGCGCGCCTCCAGCCGGTTCAAGAGGCCGGCATTCTGCTGCATGAGCGCGCGGCCCTTGTTCACCCGCGTCTCGCTGACGGCGTTGTCCAGATAGCGCCAGAAGGTGGAGCTGAATTCCGGCTGCTTGCCGTCCAGCTCGATCACGCGCGGATTGGGTTGCAGGCCGGCGAAGGCCTCGGCGAGGGTCGCCTCGCTGATCCCCCGGCGCAGCGCCTCCTGCCGCGCCGCCGCGAGCCAGACCGGGAAATCCACGTTATTGGCCGGCGCCTCGGCCACGGGCGCCGTTGCGGTCGCCACTGGCCCTGTCGTCGTCTGTGACGGCGTCTGGCAGGCCGCGATCAGCAGCACCGGGAGGGACGCAAAAGCCAGCCGCACGGTTTGCGGCAAAGGGCTCGGTTTCATGGCGGTATCTCAGCTGCCGAATCGGGATGCCAGGATATCCCTTGCCGGGCAGACGGCCAAAGGGCTGGAATGATGCAGCCCGGCAACGCCTCAGTTCGACCTTTCCTTGGCTCTCTTCCGGTCGGCCGCCTCGAAATGAGCGATCTGGTCGGCTCGGGCCTTCCGGAATGCCGGACGGCTGGTGACGCGCGCGACATAGGCCTCGGTCGCGGGCCGGTTGCCGAAAGCGCGGACGTCCGAGACGCGCAGCACATCCGCCATCAACAGGTCGGCGACGGTGAAGCGCCCGGCGGCAAGCCATTCCTGCTCGCCCAGGACCCGCTCCAGATGGGTAAGGCGCTGCCCCATCCATCCCGTCAGGCCATTATCCTCGTCACCGCACAGTTTCAGGAACCACCACGGCACGGTGACCATCTCCATCGAGTTCAGCGCGGCGATCGTCCATTGCACCGTCTCCGCCTCGCCGGCCGGATCGCGCGGCATCAGCGTCTCGCTTTTCCGGGCGAGGTGCAGCAGCCCGGCGCCGCTTTCGAATATCTCCACGCCGTGGTCCTTCAGGAACGGGATCTGGCCGAACGGCTGGTCCGCCAGGTGATTGGTTTCCCGACCGTCGAACGCGACCGTACGCACGGCATAGGGGATGCCGGCCTCCTCGCACGCCCATCTCAGCCTCAGGTCGCGCACGAAACCGCGCGGGCCCTCGGGAACCCAGTCATAGGTCCAGATGGTCAGTTCGCTCATGGCCGTGCGTCCTTCCTGTGTCGGTTGCGGGAACGACCATCACTATCAGAAAGCAGGCGCGGCTGCCCTATGAGAGCGGCGGCGCCCTCAGCGCAGGCTGCGATAGCCCGCCAGGTAGATGGCCAGCAGGACGGCCTCGGCGACGATCGATGGAACGACGACGCTCGACCAGCCGTCCAGGGCGATGGTGACGAACCGGCCGGCGAGCGCTATGGCGACGAGGAGCGCCGGTCCCACCAGCAACCGCCGGTCGTTCCTGATCGCGCCCGCCAGCGAGAGCAGGCCGGCGGCGCCGAAGAATCCGGCGACCTCCGACCGCAGGGCGGATTGCCCTTGCCATCCTTCACCGACCAGCCCAAGGCCGGCGGCGATCCTGGCGGGATCGAGCCAGACCTGCAGCAGGACCAGTACACCGACAACGCCGAGCAGGCCGACGATCACCCGCAATGCGACTTGCATCCTTCCCTCCCTGTTCGCGATGACTGAATCAGCGATCCCTCGCCAGTTGCGCTACGATTCCACTTGTCAGTTGTCAAGCGCTGGTATTTCGAAATGCTGTTCGTACTTCCAGCGTTCGATTAGTCTCGCGGATCGGCGGAAGGGGCGGCACAAGCCGCATCCCGAACCGCGGCCGGGGAGGATCATATGGACGGGGACAGGGTGCTGCGGCTGGGCCACCGCCTGGCGGAGCTCAATCGCCAGAAGCGGTTCGACGCCGTCGATCGCAGCGTCGAGGCGGACACGTCCCGCTATATCGATCCTGGCCGCTTCGCCCTGGAAAAAGACCGGATATTCAGGCGCGTGCCGCAGCTGATCGGCCTCGGCGCGGATATTGCCGAACCCGGCGACTATTGGGCCTTCGATTTCGCCGGGATGCCCGTTGTCATCGTGCGCGGACCCGACAGGGTGGCCCGCGCCTTCGTCAATTCCTGCCGCCATCGCGGAACCGCCGTCGCCTTCGGCCGGGGCAACAATTCCGGTCGCTTCCTCTGCCCCTATCACCACTGGACCTACGACACGAAGGGCAAGCTCACCGGCCTGCCCGAGCGTGGATCGTTCGAGGATTGCAGCCTGGGCGGCCGCAACCTGATCGCGCTCCCGCTTGCCGAGAAATACGGCCTGCTGGTTTTGAGCCCGTCACCGGACATCATCCCGGACGTTGATGATTTCCTGGGGGCCGCCGCGCCCGAGATCGTTCCCTTCGGATTCGACAACGTGTCCTTCGTGAAGTCGCGCACCGAGGAAATCCCGATCAACTGGAAGCTGATGAACGAGGCCGGGATGGAGGGTTATCACGTCACCGCGCTGCACGGCCCCTCATTGGCGAAGATCAACGGCGCGGACCCCACGATGCGCTACTTCACCTATGACCGGTTCGGACGCCACGGCCGGATCGTCGCCGGCAAGCGCGCGCTGCTGGACAGCGACGCCGCCCTGTCGTCGGGCGACGAGGCGCTGCGCCACATGACGCTGACCAATTATCTCTACCCAAGCTCCTATCTGGTCTTCGGCACCACCAGCATCACCTTCCAGCGGGCCGAGCCGGGCAGCGCGCCGAACAGGACGATGCTGACCCTGACCGCCTATTCCTGGGGGCCGCCGGCAAGCGACGAAATCCGCCAGCGGCAGGAATTCATGTTCGACGCCATCTGGGATATCGGCGTCGGCGAGGATGCCTGGGCGATGGGGTCCGCCCAGCGCGCATTCGATGCGGGCTATCCCGCGACCGTCGTCTATGGCGGCGTCGAGCCGGGCGTGCAGAACGTCAACGCGCAGTGGGACGCGGCGCTGGCGTCCAACTGATCAATAGGTAACGGACGCGCGCACGCCGAAATAGCGGAAGCTGTCGCGTGCCGGCTTCCAGCCGATGGCGTCGGTGGGCGGCGTGCCCGCCGGGCTTATATTCCACTGGGTGTCCCGCCCGATGGTCAGCGCGTATCGCTGATCGAACAGGTTGTTCACGAACCCGGTGACCCGCCACCAGTCGCCATCCAGCGACAGGGAAAGATCGGCGACCCCGTACGCGTCCTGCACCGAGTCCGGATCCTGCAGCAGGTTGTAGACCACCCGCGATTGCCAACGGTAGCTGGCACCCAGCGTAAGGGCTAGGTCCGTGCCCGGGACCGGCATGTCGTACGTGCCGCCGACGACGAAATTCCATCGCGGCGCGTTGAACAGCGGTTTGCCGGACAGGTCCTGCTGGCCGCTGACGCAGCCCTGCGCCGCGCTCTGC
>Ga0207694_10004716_pt1 | contig 10606 bp, 15 predicted proteins | sample KBSC34metaG_FD_184353 | JGI IMG/M metagenome (GOLD analysis project Ga0207694, IMG submission 184353) | Corn rhizosphere microbial communities from Kellogg Biological Station, Michigan, USA - KBS C3-4 metaG (SPAdes) (version 2) | ecosystem: Host-associated > Plants > Roots > Rhizosphere > Soil...
CTCGGAGATTCTCTCTAGTTGCACACTATCTACTCGAAGCTGGCGAGAACGTCGAAGCTCTAGGGAAATGGGATCGTAGTTCTCTCGCAAGCTGACCGATGGAGTCGTCTCGTCCATAGGCTGCCTGAATCAGGATTGAAGCGGTGCGTCGGGCGCCGGTTTTGTCTTTGAGACATGCGGTCCAACCAACTCGGGCTTTCTCAACATCCATCAATGTGAGGATGCGTTGGATGCTTTCGGGACACTCTCTTTCAAGCAGCGTAAGAAAGTGAGAAGCTTCTCCATACCAGCTTGGATGGGCTTGCGAGAGGGATGCCGCTACGGCGCTCTCGCAGGGACGAACGAGCGTTTGCAAGAGCTCCTTGCGTTGTTCCGCGAACAAGGCAAGGACAGTGGGCCCGAACCGCCAGTCAACATGATCGAAATTGACCAAGGCGATGGTTCCCCCGCCATCGACGTACCGCAGGGCGGTCTCAGGCGCCATAAGCGCTAGTCGTGGAGGAAATCGCTTGATTCTAGCGAAGTTTCGATCAATCAACTTGACGACCTGATCGCGCGCACTCTTCGCTGTGAAGAGGACTCCGAGCAAGATTTCGGCGTCGTGCTTCATGTTTTGCCATTCGTCCCGGAGGGCCTCGTCGATTCGATCAAGATCAATCTCTCCTGCAACCGCTTGAAATTTGCGCGGCGAGACCCGATGCAGAAATGCGAGAACGTGTGCCGAGCGTTGGAAGTCCCGTTTCGAGACCGCTGATAGTTGGCGGGCCAACCGTTTCACTTCGAAACTCTGGCAAATTCTCCGTGCCAACGACATGCGGCGCGCATCTGGTCGATACTTTCCAACGAATACTCCGAGCGGATCCCATACTCGCAGTGTCGCCATCAAGAGGCCGTCGAACTCAGCGATCAAACGTAATGGGCGCCGAAAGAGCGGACTTAGTAATCACCGATCCGCCGTACAACGTCGTCATCGATGGTCACTCCAGCGGTCTAGGCAAAGTGCATCACCGGGAGTTTGCTATGGCATCCGGTGAAATGAGTTCCGAGGAGTTCATTGAGTTCTTGCGCAAGACCATGACTTTGTCCGCGCAATGGAGTCAGCCGGGATCACTTGCTTACTACTTCATGGACTGGCGACATATGAAGCACCTTTTGGCCTCTGGCGCTGCTGTCTATGGCGAGCCGATGAACCTTTGTGTCTGGGCCAAAAACAATGCAGGCATGGGAAGCTTTTATCGTAGTGCCCATGAACTGATCTTCCTCTTCAAGAACGGCGTCGGCTCACATCGGAACAATATCCAGCTCGGTAAGTTCGGGCGCAGCCGAACAAACGTCTGGAACTATCCCGCCGCGAATACATTCTCACGATCAGGCCCGGACGGCGACCTCCTGGCATCCCACCCCACTCCTAAGCCTGTTGCTCTCATAGCCGATGCGATCAAAGATTCGACTACACGCGGAGCGCTGGTCCTCGACCCATTTATGGGGTCGGGGACTTCAATCATCGCGGCGGATCGTGTCGGCCGGGTCTGCTACGGAATGGAGCTTGATCCGCTTTATGTTGACGTGATCATTCGACGTTGGCAGCGCCATATCAAACGGGATGCCGTCCACGTGGAATCGGGCCAGAGCTTCGCCGCCCTAGAGGCGTCACGCGGAACGAATCCAACGACTCAACAATAAGCAAATAAGGGGCCAGGGAAGATGAGCAAGCGAAGTCATGACGACGATTCGGTGGGCTACAAGAGGCCACCGAAAGCTACTCGATTCAAAAAAGGGGCGTCAGGAAACCCCTCTGGGCGACCGAAAAAGCCTTCGGATCTCGCCTCACGGCTACTGCGGGAGATCGACAAAAAAGTAGTCATCAGTGAAAACGGGCGCAAGACGTCGATCAAGAAAGCTGAGGGACTTACGAAGCAATTGGTCGCCAGGGGCTTATCCGGCAATCTGCCGGCATTGCGCTTTCTATTCAACCTAATCATGGCAGCTCAGGAGAATAAGGCCGCGCAACGCAAAAAGCGAAGTTGCGAGTATGAGGACATCCTGAATATGACGGACGCTGAGCTATGGGCGATTGCTAAAGGAATTGACATGGACGAGGAAGCCTTGCTAGGCGACGATTAAGCAAACCACTCGGGAAAGTCGGCCGTTTAAGCTGTCGGGGCCAAACCGCTTCTCTGTGACCGCCGCTTGGACGGCGGCCACCGGGAGTCTTTACTTCGCTGCCGCTTTCCTCGCTTTATCCCAACGGGCCTTTTGTGCTGCTGCAATTCGTGCTCTTCCCTCAGCGCTCATGCGCCGACGCTTGCGCTTCTTAGGAGCAGCGACCGAAGCAGCACTAGATTTCGGGCGGCCGGGACGACGCTTGGTCGGAATTCCAGTCAAAAGCTGACGTGCACTGGTCAGCCGTGCAATTTCTTCATCAATTCCTGCAAGAATAGCTTCGAGATTCACAAAGGCTCCTGTTGCTGAATACCTACTCGATGTTAGTAGTCCATTCTATCTTTTAGATAGTAATCAGTACCGCACCGAGTCTTTCTATAGTCTCCCCCGGCTCAGCTTCGGTTTGCCGACTAAGCGGGAACTGGGTCGAAAAGATTTGGGACCTGAGTGATATGCTGCCGTCACCGTGAAAGTACATAAGATCACGTGTTCCAAAGCGCCGTTGCTGGCGACTGCTGCGGCATGCATCGCTGCTGCTCCGATGGTTTTAGGACAGGCCAAGGTGGAGCAGATGATACCGGGTGCCATCCAGCCTGCGCCGAAGCTGGCGCAAAGTGGCGCGCGGGCAATCGTGACTTCGGCGGCGACATCGGGCGGTGATGTAACGGCCCTCGTGTCTGCTGAGACATCAACCGCAGCCGAGGCTCCCACATCCACGTCTACGTCGCCTGCGGCTCCCCCGCATTTCGACCAGGCCACGATCCAATCTAGCCCCTTTGCCAATCATCCCAACACGAACTTCGAGTACATGACGGGCAGCAGCCGGTTCTACGTCCGTCAGGCTACCTTGCTCGAACTCATCCGCTCCGCCTGGAATGCATGGACTCCTGACCGTAACCGCATTCTCGGTGGCCCGTCATGGTTGGACTTCGACCGGTTCGACATCGCTGCAACCGCTCCGCACGGCAGTTCCCAGGACGACATGCGCCTCATGCTCCGCACACTCCTTACGGAGCGCTTCGGGCTCGTCGTCCACACCGGTACAAAACTGATGCCGGCGTACGTCCTGTCTGTCGGGAAGGGTGGCCCGAAGCTCAAGCCGGCCTCCAAGCCTGCAGAAGGCACGGCTACAGACACTGGATGCGATGCAGTTCTGATGGAGTCGTCACCGCCATACAAGCTGGCGCACTGCAGAAGCGCAAGCATGGCGGAATTTGCCGCCGCTTTGCCTATTTACGGTTTCGCTGGGGGCACGAACGACTATCTCTCTGCGGCCGTCGTAGATCAAACAGGTCTCGCTGGCGCCTATGACTTCGAATTTAAGTGGACTCCGCGCCCTCAACTCATACGCCTCGGGAGCGATGGCATCACACTCTTCGATGCCCTCGACAAGCAGCTCGGCCTCAAACTGGAACCCAAGCCCGCGCCCCTGCCTGTCCTCTACGTAGACTCCGTCCACGAGAAGCCCACGCCGAACGCCCCTGGTCTGGACAAAGTCCTCGCTCCCCGGTCCGTTGAGGTCGAGGTCGCCACTTTTAGGCTCAGCGCACCCGGCACCCGCGGTCCTAACTACGACTATGACCCGTCCAGCGATCAATTCATCCTTCGTGGGGTGACGCTGCGCTGGCTTATCACCAACACCTGGGACATTGCTGACGACATGCTGGCTGACGCGCCTCCTTGGCTGGACAAGAACCGCTGGGACCTCGTCGCCAAACTCGCTCACGATCCGGCCAACGGAAGCACGAACCGCGTCCGGGAGATGAGTGATCAAGAACAGACGGAGATGGTTAAGAAGCTGCTTGCCGAGCGGTTCGGCCTCAAGGTACACACCGAAGACCGTCCCGCCGACGCTTACACGCTGGTCGCCGCCAACCCCCATATGGCTAAGGCGGACCCTGACAACCGTACGGGCTGCCATGAAGGCCCCGGCGCCGACGGTAAAGACCCACGCCTCGCCAACCGCGCGCTCACCCGACTCATGACCTGCCAGAACATGACCATGGCACAGTTCGCAGAGATGCTACGTATCAACGCCAGCGGCTACATCAAGTCGCCGGTTCTTGACCGCACCGGTCTCACCGGCGCTTACGACTTCACGATCGCCTTCTCCGGTGCCGGCATGCTCACCCGGCAGCCGGTCGACAGCTCATCCGAGGGAGCTTCCGACCCCAATCCCGCCGTCTCGCTCTTCGACGCCGTGCAGAAGGAGATGGGTGTCAAGCTTGTCAAGCAAAAGCGGCCTGTTCAGATGCTGGTGATCGATCACGTGAACGAGACGCCCACGGAGAATTGAAGAGATGCCCAATGGCGGGTTAGCTGCACACTGACTGCGGCGAAACATCGGCTTCCGGATTGTTGACCATCCAGGAGTTGCATGCATATTGAACTTCGGCAGGGCCATCCAGCCGCTATTGCCGGAATTCTGATTCCAAAGAGGCAGCTACCCTGCATCTAACGGATGGAGCACTTCGTATGCCCAACAACAAACAAAATCCGCCCGGAGTAACTCAGACACCAGGAACAGTACAACGCGAGGGAAGCGAATCCGAAGAGGCCGGGGAGAAAAAGTCTCGCGAAGCTCTGGATGAAAAAATGAAGAGGACTTCGGGCGCTAAACGAATGAACAAGGACGCGCACGATGAACCTAAATAACGAAGCGATAGTCCGCAAGTGTTTTGCTGCATACGAGACCGGAGATAGAGACCTCATTGAATCGGTGCTCGCGGCCGATTTCACATTCCACGCCCCGCCCGATCCAAACCTCGACCGCCGTGGTTATTTCGAGCGTTGCTGGCCATTCCATAATGCCCACCCAAAATTCAATTTCGAGATGGTGTGTTCTCACGGCGACCGCGTAATGGTGCTGTACCGTGTCACGCGCGACCGTGGCCCTCAGATACGAAACGTGGAGGTCTTCCGTGTTGACGGCGAGAAGATCGCGGATGTAACGGTGTTTTTTGGCCCCAAATAGAATCACCACGTGCGGTCGCTATTATCGCCGGTCAGATAAAGCAAGCGCATTCTCGAAGCGGAGTTGGTGTGGTCTTTGGTGCCCTCGTACAAGTAAACTGGCCGCGAAGCTGTACGAGGTGATTGATGAAGCGATTTATCAGAGTTCTCGCTTGTGCCCTATTTGCTTTGGGCATTCAGGGTGCGTCGAGTCAGCAGACCCAGACCCCACTGGCAACGCCACCGCCTCCGGTCGTACACCATAACGCACCAGCGGCGAAGCCCGCGACACCTGCATCCACCACCCCGGCTGCGACTCCAGCAAAGCCGGTTCCTCTCAGCAACGACAATCACTATACGAACAGCGATGGGAATGTTGTTCACTCGCCAGCGAAGGCACCGTCGGTGCCCCAAGGTGCGACCGCTGTCTGCCGCGACGGTTCCTACAGCTTCAGCCAACATAGACAGGGCACCTGCTCTCATCATGGTGGCGTGTCCAGATGGCTCTAGACAGCCCGCTCAAGCCGGGTAACGGACACCTTCCACTTCCATCCATAGTGCTGGGTCTGCGTTTCGTATAAGTCCAAACCCATTGCGTGAATATGCTTGGCTAGAAATTCGGCAAGCATTACTGCATGTTCTTTGCTGGAAAAGTTCTTGGGTGTGGGGTCACTCATGCCAGTCATGCTACAGGCATTCAGGCAGGAAAAAGCTTGACGAGTCTAGGGGATTTTGACCTCGCCAAACATAGGTCGTTATTGCTAAACTTCGCCCCGGTCGGGGTCGGCTTTCGAGTAGGTGAAAGCAGGTGCCACAATGCCGTTGCAAGATACGTGCAAGTTTGTTCACCGGGTGAACGCAGACGATTCTTACGATTCGATCTGTTTACGCTGCTACCGCACGGTTGGGAGACGTGAGGTCGAATCGTCCTTGAACAGCGATGAAGAATCCCATAAATGCAGCATGGATGATTTAGCTCATCATCTCGGCTCTACGGGGACTTCTTCCTCCGAGTTTTGAGTTCATTCCTGACCACGATGTGGGCGCGTCTCGGGGTGTGCGATTGAAGCGACCCCTAGCGCTCCACAATATCCAGAGAGTAGCGGGTGCCATGAGCCATACCAATGGCTCCAAGGATCGTTCTGAGCGACCGCGCCGTGCGCCCCTGCTTGCCGATCATCTTTCCGATGTCTGATGCGTGAACAGTCAACCGTAAGGCGTCCGAGGAAATCACTTCGACCCGTACATCATCTGGATGGTCAGCCATCAGCCGTGTTGTTTCCAGAAGCCATGATTGGATTCTTGCTGGGTCACCTATGCGAACCATCTCCGTCGGTTCCCGCGATGTAGCGTGGCGTGGACTGCCGCAAATCTCCCAGACAGTCGTGTTTGGCTTCGTCCTGAGTTAAGGATTCTTCAACCAGTCCCTGCGCCGCGGTACGGAAGCATTTGGTGCAGATCGACACCCATTTGCCGACTGCGATTTCTACATGTCTGAATGCTTGTGCTGTGGCCTGTTGTTGCATCGTGCGCGTCTTTCCGGGGAGCCGCCCCTAAGTGCAGGCGGTTGCATAAGAATGTAACAAAGTAATTCCGTCTGTCACCAGAACTTTGGTCACAAGCATCGCCTGCGGCGATATGTGCATCTGTCCACGAATGGCCGCATCCCCATCACCGAAAGTGCTGGCCGTCTTGCGGGCAACACTACGCAAACTGCAATCAGATCCCGACATATCGCAACAAGATCCGGTGGTGCAAGACTTCAAGCGGTCCGTATTGCGCTCGGTCGCGAACCTTGAAATCAAGAAAGACGACGCGGCCTAGTCCCTTGCGGGAGATGCCGCCGGCGACACCGCTCTTAGCGGGCAGGCCACTTGAGTTTCCGGCTCCCGCCCTCGCTTCCCCACTTGGTGCGATCCTCATCCAGCAAGCCGAAGCAAGTGGTTCACGCTAACTCTCAGAAGGTGGCCAGTACCAAGAAGTCAGCCAATCGGAGGTGATACGGCCGGTACCCGGATGACAGACCAACCGGAAATTGAGTCTGCCGCATTTCCAATAAGCCTTTTCTCCGTTGGAGTTAGCCCGAATGGATGCCATATTTGCAGTCGAGAAAGCTCTGTAAATCATCAGGAAGGGCAGCTGACAGTTCCTGCCAAGTCAGCAATTTCAGCCGATAGCGCAGATCGAAAGGTCGAACTGCTCGGAGAATCCGATACCAGGACTCAATCAGATCCGGACGCCGAGCATCACAGAAAACGTAGAAGAAGCAGCCGATCGCATATGCTGCAAGCACTCCGCGTATTAATTGATAGCTACAGGACTTTCCGTTTTGTTGCGGGAGCTCTGAGATATCGAACACTGTCTCTAGATCTCGGTATCGAGAGATCAGTCCAATTCTGGCCGATTGGAAATCGGTCTCGGTCAGCTTGGCTTCGACCAGGATCTGGCCGACTTTCATATCGATCTCAGTGCACTCGTGCCTGCCATTCACCAGCGGCGTCCTCGGCTTGAATCCGAAGTCGGGTTGTGCCGTCGATTCAATCCCCAAGAGGCCACGGAGGCGATCTGATGACAATGTTCGCGGATGACAGAAGACGTTCATTAACAATGCATCCGAGCTGTGAGCGCAATCCAACTCCCGCCAATTCCAGTCCGCACGCGCCCTGGATCTCTTGAATGAGGTATGAACCTTGTTGAGCCGTCGCGCCCACTGCGGATTGCCAACGATTCTCGGATAAGAGGATGGATGAAAGTTGCCGTGCCGCACTGACCCGTCCTGGCAGAAGATCACGCCCGGCACATCACCGTCTGTTTGTTGAATGCAGAGTTGACGATCTCGCGCGAATCCTAAGGCGCGGAGGCTCAGTTCGGTCCGCAGCCCGATTCCACTCGAAATCTCAACATTTGATGTTCCGCTCATCCGCTCACTCTTTATACTAGGCGAACAGGAGGCGAACAATACCCCGTGAGCGATGAGTGAAGCGCAAGCATTAAAAAAGATCGTTCACATCGATATGGACGCCTTCTTCGCCTCCGTCGAGCAGCGGGACGATCCCGCCTTGCGCGGCAGGCCGGTAGTGGTCGCGTGGAAGGGAAAGCGGTCCGTGGTCTGTGCCGCCTCCTACGAGGCGAGAAAGTTTGGCGTCCGCTCGGCGATGCCGGCCGTGACGGCAGAGCGATTGTGTCCAGAGGCAGTCTTTGTAGGCCCGGACTTCGTGCGGTACAAAGCCGTGTCGCTGGCCGTTGGCGGGATTCTGCAGCGACACACCGACGCGATCGAGCCTTTGTCGCTTGACGAAGCCTACCTGGACGTGACGGAAAACAAGACAGGGCTACCGACTGCCACACTCGTCGCAAAGACCATCCGGCAACAGATTTGGGACGAGCTAAATCTGACAGCCTCTGCCGGCGTCGCTCCGAACAAGTTTCTGGCGAAGATTGCATCGGACTGGAGAAAGCCGAATGGTCTCTTCGTCATCCAGCCTCACGAGGTCCAACAGTTTTTATATCCGCTACCGGTCGGGCGGCTCCCTGGCGTAGGAAAGGTCACGGAGGCGGGCATGGCGCAAATTGGCATCAAGCTGGTCGGCGATATCTATGCGATGGATCCTGCAAAGCTTGAACAGGAGTTCGGCAGCTACGCGCAGCGACTCTATGAACTGGCCCGTGGTGTCGACGCAAGCCCGGTGGTGGCAAATCGCATCCGCAAACAGATTTCCGCAGAAGATACCTTCCCCGAAGACATCCCCTTGAGCGAGTGCGAGACGCATATCCGTCGCCTCGCCGAAAAGGTCTGGAGCGCCTCGAAGAACAATGTGCGGGGAGCCAGGACGGTGGTACTCAAGCTAAAGACCAAAGAGTTTCAGTCCCTGACGCGCAGCCTGACCTCCGATCATCCGGTCCCAACCTCGGATGTACTCACGGACATAGCACTGGGTCTCTGCGGAAGAGTGGATTTGGCGCCTCAACAGCTCTATCGCCTGGTAGGAGTCGGGCTCAGTAACTTTAAATTGGACAGTGAAGAGACTGTCGATCTGAATAATGCGCCTCTATTGGCTTCGCAGCAGTTCCTCTAGCCGTTCAAGGAACGGTCTTTGTTCCTCGCGAATGAACTTGGCCGCGGCAGCAGATCGGAACCATGCGCCACGATCGACCTCAGGGATCGTAATGTTACGGTTCGATTTCGGCGGCCATTCGATCTCACATCTATTGCTCACGAGCCGCACGGGATCGCAGTCACCAGCGAAGGCCCATGCCTGCACGACTTTGCCGCTCTTCTGCCGCACCGAACCGAGTTCGAGAAATGGACCGAGTGCGGTGAACCCTGTCTGCTCGATAAACTCAAGCCGCGCTGATCGAAGTGCCTCTTCGTCCTCCTCGTATTCGCCCTTCGGCACTGTCCAAGCTCCTTCATCTTTCTTGGCCCAATAAGGACCGCCGGGGACGCACCAAGAGCACTTCGTAGTCACGCCTAACTCGACTAGCGCTAGCCAAGCCGCTTCGCAGACAGTATCTGTCCGCGTTGCCCACGGCGTGCTGCATGACCTGCCACTGCCGACCTGATGACCTGATGACCTGATGACCGTATCAGGGCCAGCAGTGATCACTTAGTTTAATCTCGAACTTCTCGAATCATCTTTATCGACATGGTACGTCTTCTGGGACTTTGCTCCCCGGCCGGTATCCAGGCTCATGTGTATTGCACCGGCCGCTGGCACAGTGCGAAGACGAAGACATCCTCACCCCCGCCGCTAACGTAAGGATCACCTAGATCCATGAGGGGGATGAGGTTGAGATGGTGTCACATCTCTGGCAAATATCTTCTGGTAATCCCGATGAAAAGAATCTAGAGGAATCATCGTTCGATAGGCTTTCCCATTCTCTACATACAAAATCAAGACACCATCGCACACCAAAAACTTACTCAGAATGTTGATCCTCATGCCCGTGGAAGACCTAGCATTGGTGCCCTTTGAAACTCGCGCGAGGCATCTCACTTTCGTGCAACTCACGAGAGGAATTGGCAAAGCACCATCATCGAGTTGCATGTTCCAATCATTGCCTTTTTTGATCGATTTGACAAACCCAATAAATATCCCCTGATGCTGGGTCGCTCGTGGGTCAACTGATAATTCTACATAATCCAGCTGTCTAGCTGCTTTGTCCAAGGCAATACTTATGCCTATATAATTCCTGGAATCGCCAGAATCGGCCGGATCCCCGGAATCTCCGCGTAATATTTCTGTGCGCATTAGACATTCATTTGATTCACAACTGGTTAGCCATTTATCAATCGACCCGTGTGAATCAGAACGACTTGTATAGTCCTGCGCAACTGATTGGCTGGAAGTAAGGAGTGACAGCACGACTACCAGCCCCATCCTCGGAAACATGCCTGTCATAAACTCGCCTGTTGCATCTAGACCTAAGTCATAGTTCTCTGATATTACATTTGTAAGTGAAATAGCAGTAATAGTTTCGGTCGACTATG
>Ga0207694_10004717_pt1 | contig 10606 bp, 10 predicted proteins | sample KBSC34metaG_FD_184353 | JGI IMG/M metagenome (GOLD analysis project Ga0207694, IMG submission 184353) | Corn rhizosphere microbial communities from Kellogg Biological Station, Michigan, USA - KBS C3-4 metaG (SPAdes) (version 2) | ecosystem: Host-associated > Plants > Roots > Rhizosphere > Soil...
GGGTATGACGATCTACCACATCGCCTCCCGCGCCGACTGGTCCGCTGCCCTCCAGCAGGGGGAGTACCGGGTCTCGACCCGTGGTCGGAGCCTGGAGGAGGAGGGCTTCATCCACGCCTCGACGGCCGGTCAGGTCGACGGCGTCGCGAACGCCTTCTATGCCGACGCCGAGGATCTGGTGGTGTTGCTCATCGATCCTGAGCGCTTGACGGCGCCGTTGAAGTACGACCCGGTGCCGGGCGCGACCGAGCCGTTTCCGCACATCTACGGGCCGTTGAACGTCGACGCGGTGACGGGGACGGCCGAGCTTCGGCGGGACGCGGAGGGCCGGTACGTGTTCGAGGACTGAATCGAGGGTGCGACGGCGGGCGGATCGGGGAATGGAGCGAAGGAGGCATCGGCGCTTCATTCCCTTCATCTGCTTACCATCCGTGGCAAATCCGTCCCTCTCCTCGGAAGGTGTGACCGCGTGTACTCGATGATCCTGGCCGGCGGCAGCGGAACCCGGCTGTGGCCCCTGTCCCGGGCCGCGAACCCGAAGTTCCTGCACCGTCTCGGCGGTACCGACCAGACGCTCTTGCAGGCCACGGCGGCGCGGGTGGACGCGTTGTCGCAGCCGGAGCAGGTGTACGTCGTGACCGGGGTCGCGCACGCCGCGGCGGTGGCGCGTCAGCTGCCGCGGGTGCCGGAGGAGAACATCCTGGTGGAGCCGGCGCCGCGCGATTCGCTGGCGGCGATCGCGCTGGCGGCCGCGGTGATCGCGCGGCGGGATCCGGCGGCGGTGGTGGCGGTGTATTCCGCCGATCATCTGATAGGGCGGCAGGAGCGGTTCGAGGAGCTGATCCGGCTGGGTGCCGAGGCGGCCGGGACCGGGGCGCTGGTGACGGTCGGGATCCGGCCGACGAGGCCGGAGACCGGATTCGGCTACCTGCACTTGGCCGAGGAGATCTCACCGGGTGTGCACCGGATCGCGGAGTTCCGGGAGAAGCCGTCGGCCGATGTCGCCGCTGTGTATCTGGCCTCGGGTGAGTACTTGTGGAACGCGGGCATGTTCGTGTTCCAGGTCCAGGCGTTCCTGGCCGAGTTGGAGCGTCAGCGCCCGCAGATGCGTGCGGGGATCGCGGCGATCGTCGAGTCCTGGGACGCTCCGGATCACGAGACCGTCTTCGGCGCGGTCTGGGACGACCTGGAGCGGATCTCGGTCGATTACGGGGTGATGGAGGGCGCGGCCGCCGCGGGCAAGGTGGTGACGGTCCCGGCCGACTTCCCTTGGAGCGACATCGGCGACTTCCATTCGCTCGGGGAGTCGCTGGACGGTGACGCCGACGGCAACGTGGTCCTGACCGACGCCGCCGTCGCGACGCTGCGCGGCGTCGAGGACTCGGTGGTGGTGTCGACCACCGGCCGGGTCGTGGCGGTGGTGGGGCTGCGCGATGTCGTGGTCGTGGACACCGAGGACGCGCTGCTGGTGTGTCCGCGCGATCGGGCACACGAGGTGAAGCAGGTCGTGGACGGGCTCAAGGCGAACGGTCACGCCGCGCACGTGTGAGAGAGCCGGTGGGCGGGCCGCCGACCTCGTGGCCGGTCGGCGGCCTGAGGGCGTGGGTCAGACGCTCTCGTTGAGCACGTACAAGTCCTCCGGCACCAGCGTCGCGTTGCGCAGCAGGGCCCGGATGAGGTTGTCGTTCAGGGTGTTGCCGAGCGGCTCGACCATGCCGGGTTCCTTCACGATGCCGCGGATCGCGCCGGGGCCGGTGGACAGGCGGGCGCGCAGTTCGGAGATGCGGCGCTCGACGGCTTTGGCGGTCCAGGGGTGCAGCGGGTTGGGCTGGGCCTCGTTGAGGTCGTCGGCGGCCTGCTTCCAGGTCACCGGGGCCGGGTAGGGCTCGCGGCGCAGGTAGCGCTGGCCCAGGGCGATCAGCATCAGCCGCTCGACCGGTGACAGGTCGGTGACGTCGGAGGTCAGGGTGCGGGCCTGGCCGACGTCGCGCTGCCGGCGGCCGGGGTTGCCGACGATGTGGACCTCGAGCAGGTGGGTGCGGCGGTTGGGGGTCTCGATGGTCAGCGGCGTGTAGCCGGCGTTGACCGAGACCTCGTGGTGCCGCAGGACCGGATCGACGCCGGGCATCAGGATCGGGCGGCGGCCCTCGTTGCGCAGCCACCATTCGTCGCCGTCGCAGGTGAAGATGCCGGCCAGGCGGCTGACGAACTCGTCGTCGCCGCCGATCACCACGTGCACGTCGGCCTCGGCGCGGCCGAAGTGCAGCGTGAACTTGCGCGGCGGGACGGCGAAGCCGCTGGGGCCGGCCTTGACGAAGATCGTCCCCGGCGGGGCCGGCGGCACCCCGCCGGCCAGGCTCGGCAGGTTGTGCGGCAGGACTTGCGGGATGAAGTCCCGTATCTGCATGGTGGTCCTTTTCCTCATGTGCGCGGCCCCGGCCGGCCCTGGACGGGCCCGCAAGCGGGGCGATCCGGTCTGACGGCGTGCGTGACGCCCGATCAGCAGCGTACTTCGGATCGGCGGGGAGGGGTCCCGCCTCCTCGGTGCTCCCATAGTGCTCATGGTGAACACGGACTACTTCCAGGACGACGACGTCGACAACGAAGCTCCTTACCGGACCTTCGGGCTGGGCCTGACCGCCGGGCCGGGAGCGGGGGTGCGAGGGCGAGTAAGCATCCGCCGAGAGCACCGATGACCCGGTGCCGCCGGGCTTGAACCAGAGCTCGAACTGACACACGGATCGCATCACGGATCAACACACGAGGATTCCCGCGAACCGCCGGTCCCAGGCACACGGCGGTTCGCGGGAACGGGGGGACCGTCCCACGGCGGGGGCCGGCGGGGCGGTCCAGGGGCGGGACTGCCTCGCCGCCGGTCACGGGGCCGGTCGGCGGGGTGGGGCCGGCCGCTCGGCGGGCGGGAGCCGGGGGTCGGCGCAGGGATCGGGCAGCGGGGAACGGGGCTCCGGGGCGGCGTCGAAGGGAAGGCGGCGCCGCCACCGGGGGAGCGTTCGTCCGGCGGTCACGGGGCCGCGCGGCCGGACGCGAGGGACTCGGGAATCGGGGGCTCGGGGAGGGGCTCGGGGAATCGGGGGCTCGGGCAGCGGGGGATCGGACGGGTCGGCCGGGGGGCCGGCCTGGACCGGGGCAGTGCGACACGCCGCCCCACCGACGGTCACGGGGCCGTGCGGCGGGGCGGTTTCGTCGTGCTCGAAGGTGCGTTTTCTTTGGTCACCCTTTGTTGCGCCCTCCGCCCTGGTGGAGCCCTGAGACGCTGCGCCGTCCGGGGGTGAGCAGGCATGGAGCCTGATGTGCGGCGGTAGGACGATCTTCGGATCGTCGCAGGAACCTGTCCTGCTCCCGACCGAGGGAAGTGAACGGGATGCAATGTCATAAACCGGGGCACCATGCTTCCGCACGGTGCGTTTCCGCACTGCTGGCAGCCGGCGCGCTGCTCGCTGCCGCCGCCGACAGCCTCGGCGGTACCTCCGCGCCGGCGACGATGCGAACAGCTCCGATGACGGCTCAGATGACGGCGTTCGACGTGTCCTCGGCGCTGCGTGCCAGGTCTGCGCTCGGCGAGGCGCGCGAGCTCGCAGGCCCGCAGGCCGCTCGCGGACCGGTGCGGCCGTCCCCGGCCATGTCCGATCCGTCGGGCCCGGCCGCGCGTCGCATCGCCAAACGCATGAAGCGCCGTCACCGGCACCACGGCCATCACGGCACCGGCCACCACTCGGCACCGGCCCGGCACACCGGCACCTACCTGCTGGCGCACCTGCCACCGGCGACGAACAAGAAGGCGGCCGCCGCGATCCACGAGGCGCTGTCCCTGATAGGCGTCCCGTACCGCTGGGGCGGCACCACCAAGGCGGGAGGCTTCGACTGCTCCGGATTCACGCAGCACGTCTGGGCCACGGCGGGCGTCAAGATCCCGCGCACCGTCCGGGCCCAGGCCCGCGCCGGCAGCCACGTCTCGCTGAACAGCGTCCAGCCCGGCGACCTCGTGGTCTTCTATCCGGCACAGCACCACGTCGGCATCTACGTCGGCAACGGCCTGGTGATCGACTCCCCGCACACCGGAGCCTCGGTACGCCCCGACCCGGTGCGCTCCATGCCGGTGTCGGTGGTGGTGCGGGTGCACAACTGATCGGGGTCGACCCGGGTGGCGGGGGCTGGTCCCGGCGACATTCGCCGCCGGGACCAGCCCCCGCCACCGCATGCGCCAGGACCATGCGCCAGGACCATGCGCCAGGACAATGGTCGGCATGAGCGCACCCGTGGACCGTGCCTACCGTGACCTGAGCCCGCTGGACGTCAGGATCCAGACCCACCGCCGCTACAGCGAGTTCGACCACGATGTGGAGGCCGACGTGCTGGCCGCGGCCGCCGTCACCGCCGCCGACCGCCTGCTCGACGTGGGACCGGGCACCGGGACCTTCCTGGCCCGGCTCTCAGCCGCCGGACACGCCGCGCCGCTGACCGGCCTGGACTTCTCCGCCCAATCCGCGGCCACCTGCGGCCGTATCCCCGGCGTCAGCGGCGTCCGGGGCGATGCCCAGCATCTGCCGTTCACCGACGCGGCCTTCGACGTCGTCACCGCGCGCCACATGCTCTACCACCTCGATGACCCCGCCCTCGCGGTCGCCGAGGCCCGCCGCGTGCTGCGCGAAGGCGGACGCTTCGCAGCGGTCGTCAACCGCGAGTCGCCCTACCCGCACCTGATGGCGCTGCTGCGCGAGGTCCTGGCCGCCCACGGCATCACGCCGCCGGCGCCGCCCGACGAGCGCGTCCATGGCGGCAACCTCCCCGGCCTCGTCGCCGAGGGCTTCGACGCCGCCACCGTCACCGTCCTGCACCGTGACAACGCCCTGCTGTTCCCGGGGCCCGAGCCGGTCGTGGCCTACCTGGCCTCCACCCTGACGCTGCAAGGCGTGCCCGACGACGCCGGTCTGCGCCGATCCGTCGTCGCCGGCCTCGAAACAGCGGCTCGCGCCAGATTCCGCACCCTGCCGGGCGGAATCTGGCGCGAGCCGAAGGGCTACACCGTCGTCACCGCGACCGCCTGCCGGACTTCGGCTCCTTGCTAGCCTTCCCGCTCAGCGGCACCGCCGCCTCGGCGGTGTACGGCAGGAACGTGAACGACTGCGTGAAGTACAGCCGCACCGTCTCCGCGGTGTGCGACTCATAGCCGATCGACAGGTCCTGCCCGAGCTGCAGCTGGTAGTCGCCGCCGCGCGCGGACAGCAGCACGCCGCCGCTGATCGCCGGGGCCCAGATCACGTCGCCGTCGATCAGGCGGGAGACGTGCTCGGCGACCGGGTAGCCGTGGTCGACCGCGTCCGACAGGGCCTCGTAGGCGTCGGCGCCCAGGACCAGGTGGTAGGGGCCTTCGACGCCGGCCAGCTTCAGCTGCGTGGCCATGCGCGCCACGGTCGCCGGGAAGTCGACGGCGTCCTCCGGCTGCGGCATCGCCGCGTTGCTGGCGAAGGGGCGCAGGCCGGTGATCTGTGCGGCCGCGTAGCCGTCGGCGATCGCGCGGTCCTCGGTGAACGCCGCGATCTTCGCCGCGTCCTTCACCGGCTGCCAGTCGCTGTCCTGGGCGCCGCGCTCCACGTCGTCGATGGCGGCGCGCGAGAGCTCGAACGGGATACGCACCTCCACCAGCGGCTTGGCGCTGCGCAGCACCGCCTGTACGCCGTCGTGCGGGGCGTCGATCTTCGCAGTGTGCCCGGTCCCGATCCCGTTCAGGTCCAGCCCGCCGGGCCCGGCGACGTCCACGACGCGCCGGAAGGCCAGGTACCGCAGCACCGTGCGGCGGGCCTCCTCCTCGATCTGTTCCCAGGCGGCGTCGCTGACCGGGGCGAGGTCGCGATGCAGGTTATTCATATCAGCTCCGTTTCAAACTTCCGATGCCCAGGGACCCGTCGGTGGATCGGGATGGTGCGGTCGGGGAGTCGGTAGAGGCGGCAAGGTCAAGTGAGTCGGGAGCGGGGGAGTCCTCGCTCGGGGCCGGAGGCGGGTCATCCAGGAAACTCTTCGCCGGCACGAAGAACAGGCCTCCGGTCACCGCCGTGGAGAAGTCCAGAATCCGGTCCACGTGCCCCTCGTCGTCGCCGAGAAACATGTTCCGCAGCATCTGCTCGGTCACGTCGGGCGTGGCGCAGTACCCGATGAAGTACGTCCCGGCCTCGCCCTCCCGGAACGAGCCGAACGCCATGTTGTGCCGCAGGATGTCCTGCTCCTCGCCGTCCGGCCCGACGATGGTGTTCAGCGCCACGTGCGAGGTCTTCGGCTTCACCGCGTCCGGCAGCTCCATGTTGTCGGTCTTGGTGCGGCCGATCACCAGCCCCTGCTCGGTGTCCGACAGCGCCCGCCACGCGGTCATGTCGTGCAGGTACTTCTGCACGATCACATAGCTGCCGCCGACGAACTCCGGATCCCGCTCGGCATCCACCAGAGCGGCCTCGACCGCCTCCACGCCCTCGGGGTTCTCGGTGCCGTCCACGAAACCCAGCAGGTCGCGGTTGTCGTGGTAGCGGAAGCCGTGCACCTCGTCCACGACCTTCACCGCGTCGCCGAAGGCCGTCAGGACGTGCTCGGCGAAGTCGTAGCACAGGTCCAGGTGCTCGGCGCGCACATGCAGCAGGATGTCCCCGGGCGTGGCCGGCGCCGAGTGCCGGGGACCGTCCAGCGCCACGAACGGATGCAGCTGCGCCGGCCGCGGCCCGCCGAACAGCCGGTCCCACGCCGCCGACCCGAACCCGGTGACACAGGCCAGCCCGCCGCGCGGATACCCGAACCCGACCGCCCGCGCGTACGCGCTCAGATCGGGGATCACCTCGCGGACCGCGTCCTCGCCACCGTCCTCGACGGTCAGCACCAGGAACATCGCCGCCGAGGTCAGGGGACTGACCACCGGCTGGGCGGCGTCGGCGGGGGAAAGCTTGGGCATCGGGCGGATCTCCTCGCGGCTCGGGCGTCGCAACATTCCCGACCGTAACAGCCGCCCGATGCCCCCGCCTGTCGGGCTCAGTACGTCGCGCTCTGCACGTCGCTCTCCCAGTAGGTGACGATCGCGGAGCTGTCGATGTACTGAGCGCTGGTCGGCATCGTCACCGTCGCCGGCCGTCCCACCCCGCCGCCGCCCCCGCTGGGCTGCAGGCTGAGCTGGAGAGTCGGGACGTTCCGGCCGGCCGCCCCCGACCCGTCAGCGGAGTTCGTCATCACGCCCGCGTACGCCGTGGCCCCCGGCGCCAGCAGGATCGCGGCGGCCGGCCTGGTCGAATCCGCCGCCTTGATCGGCGTGGCCTGCGTCGGAACGGTACGCAGCAGCGGGTACTTGTTCAGGTGGCACGGCACCTGCGAGATGTTCGTCGCCGAGATCATCACGTGGTTGATCGGCTCGTGCAGCGGCTGGATCGTCAGCTTCAGCTGATCGGTCGAACAGTCGCGCGGCCCGCCGGGGCCGGCGTCGGTCGGCTTCGGCGGCTCCGAGGACGACCCGGACCCGGCCGCCGACGGACTCGCGCCGCCGTCCACCGTCCCCGACGAGGAGGAGGACGCGGCCGCGCCGGTGGTGGCGGCGGCGGAGGAGGCGCCGGACGGGCTCGACACGGCGCTCGCCGCCGTCGAAGACTTCGAACTGCCGCACCCGGCGGCCAGGGACCCCGCCGCCAGCGCGACGGCGAGCGCCGCGCCCAGCCGTATGCCGATCGGTCGGCTCGCATCAGAGGTGTTCATTTCGAGCAGCATGCCATGGGGGCCCGGAGAGGCCAGAGGGAACCCCACAACGTTCACCCGTTGATGTTGTCGCCGCCATCGATGACCCGGCGCGACGACACGGCGCGACGATGAGGAGCATGACCCAGCCCTTCGCACCTGACGCTTCCCTCGACGCCTTGCTGTCCGACCTGGTCGGCGCCGCCATGGAGCGGCGGCCGCCGACCCGGGAGCAGGCGATGGCGCTGCTGGCCGGCTCCGATGAGGACGTGCTCGACGTCGTCGCGGCCGCCGGGCGTGTGCGGCGCGCGTTCTTCGGGCGGCGCGTGAAGCTGAACTACCTGGTCAACATGAAGTCCGGACTGTGTCCGGAGGACTGTTTCTACTGCTCGCAGCGCCTCGGCAGCCAGGCCGAGATCCTGAAGTACTCGTGGATCAAAACCGATGAGGCGACGGAGCTTGCCGCCAAGGCCGTCGGGGCCGGTGCCAAGCGGGTGTGCCTGGTCGCCTCTGGGCGCGGGCCCTCGGATCGCGACGTCGAGCGTGTCGCCGACACGGTCGCGGCGATCAAGGAGGGCACGCCGGATGTCGAGGTCTGTGTCTGCCTCGGGCTGCTCAAGGACGGCCAGGCCGCGCGGCTGGCCGCCGCCGGGGCCGACGCCTACAGCCACAATCTGAACACCGCCGAGGAGAAGTACGCGGACATCTGCACCACGCACACCTTCGCCGACCGCGTCAGCACTCTGCAGGACGCCACGGCCGCCGGGCTGTCGCCGTGCTCGGGCGCCATCTTCGGGATGGGGGAGAGCGATGAGGACGTGGTGTCGGTCGCCTTCGCGCTGCGGGAGCTGGACCCGGACTCGGTGCCGGTGAACTTCCTCATCCCCTTCGAGGGGACGCCGCTGGGCGGACGGTGGGATCTGACCCCGGCACGGTGCCTGCGGATCCTGGCGCTGTTCCGGTTCGTGTTCCCGGACGTGGAGGTGCGGCTGGCCGGCGGGCGGGAGATCCACCTGCGGACGATGCAGCCGCTCGCGCTGCATCTGGCGAACGCGATCTTCCTCGGCGACTACCTGACCAGCGAGGGGGCTCCGGGCGCCGACGACCTGGCGATGATCGCGGACGCCGGGTTCACGGTGGAGGGCCGGCAGGAGAGCACGCTGCCGGCGGCGCGCGCCGAGCAGGTGGCGGTGCGGCGGCGGGGTGCGGGGACCGAGGTGCCGGCCAATACCTGAGGCGGTGCGGCGGTGGGATGCGGGACCGAGGCGCCGGCCGACACGTGAGGCGGTGCGGGCCGGCGAGCTGGCGCGCTGGGGGGTCGAGCTCGTTCGCGCCGGCCTGGACCTGAGCAGGTGCCTCCTTCGGGCCGGGGAAGTGGCGGCTTCGCCGGGAGTGCCTACCGTGGATGTATGAGTACCAAGTGGGGCATCACCGCGTTGGTCGTCGGCTCCTATCTGCTGACGTTCGGCATCGCCGGCATCAACTTCAGCTCCGGCGGGTGGGTGGCGCTCTACGCGGTGGTGCTGGTGATCGGGTTCGTGCTCACCGGGTGGTCGATCGTGCTGCCGTGGGACGGCGGCGCACACAGGACTCGGAGTGCGCACGACGCGCCCGGACCCGTGCCAACGCCCTGACAGCGTGCCAGGGCCCGCCGCGCCGCCCCGCCGTGTTGATGTCGGAGACTGACATGTGGGCCGCGACGGGAGTAGTTTCTCGTGGGGGGACAGCCGGCGGGAGTGCCGTCGGCGGGTCTCCCCTCTTATTTGTCTTCCGCGCGAGGAGTTAGACCATGGAACTCGGGCTGCACATCCCCAACTTCACCTACCCCGGCGGCCCCGCCACGCTGGCCGACGACCTGACCCGGATCGCGGTCACCGCCGAGGAGGCCGGGTTCACGCGCGTGAGCGTGATGGACCACGTGTTCCAGATCGCCAACGTCGGGCCGGTCGAGTTCGACATGCTGGAGGCGTACACCGCGCTGGGCTTCCTGGCCGCGCGCACCGAGAAGGTGCAGCTGCTGGCGTGGGTCACGGCGGTCACCTACCGTGAGCCAGGTCTGCTGGCCAAGGCGGTGTCGACGCTGGACGTCCTGTCGAAGGGCCGCGCCTGGCTGGGCATCGGCGCGGCGTGGAACGGCGAGGAGGCGGCCGGCCTCGGGCTGCCGTTCCCGAGCACGGCCGAGCGCTTCGAGCGCCTGGAGGAGGCGCTGCAGATCTGCCAGCAGATGTGGAGCGACAGCGAGGCGCCTTACGAGGGCAAGCACTACCACCTGAGCCGCACCCTGAACTCGCCGCAGCCGCTGCGCACCCCGCCGATCCTGATCGGAGGGGGCGGGGAGAAGAAGACCCTGCGCCTGGTGGCGAAGTACGCGCAGGCCTGCAACCTGTTCGCCTCGCCGGAGCTGGAGCACAAGCTGCAGGTCCTGCGCGGCCACTGCGAGACCGAGGGGCGCGACTACGACAGCGTCGAGAAGACGATCATGATGCCGCTGGACATCGGCGACAAGGGCGAGAACATCCCGGCGATCCTGGAGCGGATGCGTGGCTTCGCGGCCCTGGGCGTCGCCGAAGTGCACGTCTCGGTGCCGGGGGTCTCGGAGACGGAGCGGCTGGAGTTGATCGGGCGGGAGTTGATTCCGGCTATGGCTGAGATGTAGGTCGCTCGGCGTTTCTGACCCGGGTTTGGCGGCTTTCGGTCGGCGGACCCGGGCTTTTTCATGGGGTGGTGGCGAGGGCAAAGGCCGTCATCCTCGGTCGATTCACTGGTTGTTGGACATCAGATAACGGGCCCAAAACTTCTTCCCATCTCCAGCCCACCGACCTGCTGAACAAGAACTTTCAAGGAGCCGCCTTCGGCGGCACTCTCCTAAAACAACCAGCCTCGGTTT
>Ga0207694_10004718_pt1 | contig 10606 bp, 5 predicted proteins | sample KBSC34metaG_FD_184353 | JGI IMG/M metagenome (GOLD analysis project Ga0207694, IMG submission 184353) | Corn rhizosphere microbial communities from Kellogg Biological Station, Michigan, USA - KBS C3-4 metaG (SPAdes) (version 2) | ecosystem: Host-associated > Plants > Roots > Rhizosphere > Soil...
GAGCAAGGTGCCCGCGCAGGCGCATCGGCTGCTCAAGCGCTGCCTCGAAAAAGATCCGAACAAGCGCTTACGCCACGTCGGCGACGTCATGGCGCTGCTCGACGACCCGCCATCGGGATCGCAAACCGCCATCGCCTCGCCGCCGCCGGAAACACGCCAGAAGAAATGGCTGTGGCTCGTAGTGGCCGCGGGTGTGATCCTCGCCGGAACGGCGCTAGCTCTGTGGGCTCCCTGGCGCAATCCAACCGGCCCCACGCAAGCTGTCCGCTTCGAAGTCGGTCCCGCCGAGAAGATGACGTTCATCATGGGCGGCGCCATGGCGGTATCTCCCGACGGCCGCTGGATGGTGTTCCCCGCCACCGGCGAGGACGGCGCTACGCGCTATTACTTGCGCTCTCTCGATGGCGTCGAAGTGCGTCCGCTGCCCGGCACGGAGGGAACCGTCTTGCCTCCAGTAGCGTGGTCCTTCGATAGCCGCTGGGTGCTTTTCGCATCTGGCCGCAAAATCAAGAAGATCGACATTCAAGGCGGACCGCCGCAAAACCTTGCGGACGTTCCCGGCGGCCTGAACGGAGCAGGCTGGAATTCCGATGGCGTGATAGTCGCGGGCTGGGCCACCAATGGAAGCACCATTCTGCGGGTGCCCGCCGCCGGCGGCCAGACCACGCCGGTCACCGCTCTCGCCCCCGGCGAAACTTCCCATGTCTGGCCGCAATTTCTGCCGGACGGAAAGCATTTCCTGTATGAACGGGTATCCTCCGACGCCACCAAGGCGGGCGTCTATATCGGTTCCATTGATGCGCAGCCCAACCAGCAGAGCATGCAGCGCCTGCTGGCCAGCGATCGCCAAGCCTATTATGCGCCGATGCCCGGCGGCGGTATGGGCCACCTGGTTTTTATGCGCCAGACCACTTTGATGGCGCAGCCTTTCGATCCCGATAAGATGACGCTCAGCGGCGAGGCGGTCGCCATTGCCGATGGTATCGATTCATTTAGCTTCAGAAATTATGGCCTGTTCTCGGTATCGAACACCGGTACCCTGGTCTACCGCGGAGGCTCTGGCGCGAAGACCGTTCTCACCTGGTTCGACCAGCAGGGCAATCCCGCCGGCACCCTGGGCGATCCCGGCGACTATTCGGCTCCGGCCGTTTCGCCGGATGGCAGCCGCGTCGCCGTGGCGATGGGTCCGGAGGCTAGCCGCGATATCTGGATTCTGGATGTGGCGCACGGCGCTAGCACGCGCTTCACCTTCGATCCTGCCCGCGATGATTATCCCGCTTGGTCGCCCGATGGCAAGAACATCGCCTTTAGCTCGACTCGCAGCGGGCAGGCGGATCTGTACATCAAGCCCGCCGACGGCTCCGGTGAGGAAAAGCTGCTGCTGAAAACCGATGAACCTAAGTTCGATGCGCGTTGGTCCAAGGACGGACGCTTCCTGCTGTTCGACAGCAGCGGACCGAAGACGTCCATGGACATGTGGGCCTTGCCGTTTCCGGGAGAGGCCAAACCCATTTCCCTCTTGCAGACGCAGGTTCGAGAAGGCCAGGCGAGCGTGTCGCCGGATGAACGTTGGCTGGCTTACTCTGCCAGCGGATCAGGTTTCGCCGACGTCTACGTCCGCCCATTCACGCCCACGGCGCCCGCTGGCACGGGAGCCAAATGGCTGGTTTCGAAAGGCGACGGAATACGCCCCCTCTGGAGACCGGATGGCAAGGCGCTGTTCTATATCAGTCTGGCGAACCAGGTGATGGCCGTGGATATCGACACCAGCAAGGAGTTCCAGGCTGGTACGCCGCGGCGCCTGTTCACCGCTCCGCCAGGAGTGCTGGCCGCGGGCTGGGATCTTTCGCCCGACGGCAAGCGCTTCCTGTTCGTCGCCCCGCCTAACAACGGGCGCACCATTCCGTTTACCGTAGTTCTCAACTGGGCCGCGGGGTTAAAGAAGTAGCCAGCCAGTGCCATGCTACGCTGGTGGCGTCCGATGCCCCCACGCCTGTTCGTTGTAGCGCTGTTGACCGCTGCGACCGCTTTCGCGGAAACCGCGCCCACAGTGTTCTCGCAGGTGGACGAGATGGTGGCGACTCTCGCGCAGATCACCGGTTGGCCCGTCAAGAAGAGAGTGCCGTCCGAAATCCTCAGCAAGGACAAGTTCCAGCGCTACCTGTCGTCGCACATCAAAGACAGCTCGCACGATAAGGAAACCCGCGCCGAAGAGCTGGCGCTCAAAATGTTCGGCCTGGTGCCACAGGATTTCAACCTGGCTCGCGAAACCGAAGATTTGCTGGGTGAACAAGCCGCCGCGTTTTACGATTACAAGAAGAAGCGCCTCTACATCATCGATTCCACCCCCGCCGGCGAAGAACAGCAGATGGCCCTAGTTCATGAGTTGGCCCACGCACTCGCCGACCAGCAGCATTCGCTCGGCAAGTATCTCAATCAGGGTTCGCCCGATTCCGACGAATCCACCGCGCGCGAAGCCGTGATGGAAGGCCAGGCCACGTGGCTCACCTGGGCCTACGAAGCCAAACGCGCCGGCGGCAAAGGTGAAGTGCCGCTCAAAATGCTCGACCAATTGACTTCCGAGCATGACAACAACAGCGAGTTTCCGGTCCTGGATAAAACGCCGCTGTATATGCGCGAGTCCCTGCTGTTCCCCTATAACGCCGGCGCACGTTTCCAGGATGCTGTCTATCGCAAACTGGGCCGCGAAGCGTTCGAGGCCGTCTTCGCCCAAGGCCCGCGCAGCACCCAGCAAATTCTTCATCCCACGGCGTACTTCGACAGGACCGCGCCCGCCATTATAGAGCCCTTGGGCCTCGCCAAGATCTTCGGCAAGCAAGCCGCCCACTTCCGCCCGATCATCGAAGGCGCCGTGGGCGAATTCGATCACGCTATCCTACTGCGTCAGTTCGTCGGCGAGAACGAAGGTGCTATAGCCGCCCAACATTGGCGCGCCGGCTGGTTCCGCCTCTATGAACATAAGAAGGAAGGCTATCCCATTCTCTCCTACGTTTCCCAATGGGATTCCCCGGAAGCCGCCCGCGTTTATTTCGAGCTGTACCAGCGCGTTCTCAAGGGGAAATGGAAGAAAATGGAAGTGGCGTCGGCCACCGCGGCAGAGATATCCGGCACTGGCGATTCCGGCCGTTTTACGGTACGATTGTCCGGCACGTCCGTCCAATCTATAGAAGGTCTGAGGTAAACTGGTCCTATGCGAAACCTTGCTATGCGAGCCTTGGCTGCTACCGCGTTTGTGGCGCTCACCGTTGCGGCTTTTGCCACCCCCCCGGTGCCGCGCAAGTCCCCGGAATTTACCAGCACCGATCCGTCGGGCAAACCGATGCTGCTTTCCAGCCTCAAGGGCAAGATCGTGGTGATGCCGTTCATGTTCACCACCTGCCCCCATTGCCAGCGCGAAGCGCAGATGCTCACCAAGCTGCAGCAGGAGTTCGCCGCCAAGGGCGTGGTCATGTTGGGCACCGTGTTCAATGAAGCCAACGGCGCGATGGCCGCCCAGTTCGTCAAGGAATTTAACATCGGCTTCCCGGTCGGTTACGCCACTCGCGACGCCGTAATCAGCTACCTCGGACTCTCGGTGCTCGATCGCTGGGTAGTCCCGCAAATCGCCATCATCGACCGCAAAGGCAACGTGGTAGCGCAGAGCGCCGCCACCGGCACGCCGGAGCTACAGGACGAAGCCTTCCTGCGCAATTTCCTGGACAAGCTAGTGAAAGAAAGCGGCGCATCCGGCAGCGCAGCCCCCGGTGCAAAGTCCGCTCCAAAGACAGTTGCTAAGAGCACTGCCACACCTGCCAAAACCAATTAAGAAATAGCCGGGGCGTCTCGCTTACTTCAGCGCAGCGATTGCCTCGGCTATTTTTTTGCCGTGAAATCGCCCGTTCTCGATGAAGATCTCGTTGGTGTGCATCCCCGCCACCAACACCCCCGCTAAATACATCCCCTTCCGGTCACTCTCCAACGTCTCCGGATCCGTAAATGGCCGCCCCGACTCCCGATCGAAATGAATCCCGTGCGCACCCAGAAACTCCGTATCCGGCCGGTACCCCGTCATCGCAAAAACAAAATCGTTCTGCAGCGTGACTTCCCCCTGCGGAGTCCGCAACCGCACCGAGTCTTCCCGAATATCCTCGACAGTCGAGTTGAAGTAAGCCGGAATCTCCCCGTTCTTGATGCGATTCTCAATGTTCGGCTTGATCCAATACTTGACGTTCGCGTGAATCCCCCCGCCGCGGTGCACCAGGGTGACCCGCGCCCCCGTCCACCACAACTCCAGCGCCGCGATCGCAGCGGAATTCTTCGCGCCGATCACCAGCACGTCGTGGTTGTAGTAAGGATGCGCCTCTTTGTAATAGTGGATCACCTTGGGCAAATCCTCGCCCGGAACATTCAACCTGTTAGGGACGTCATAGTATCCCATCGACAAAATCACCTTGCGGGATTCGTACTGCTGCGAGCACCCACGGCTGTCGACCGCATGCGTGACGAAGCGTCCGTCCTCGCCCGTGATCCTCTCGACGTGCTGATACTGCCGGATATCAAGCTGATAATGATCCGCCACCCGCCGGTAATATTTGAGCGCTTCCCCGCGCACCGGTTTTTCGTTGAGCGACGTCATCGGAATGTCGCCGATCTCCAGCAACTCCGGCGTAGTGAAAAATACCATGTTGGTGGGGTAGTGATACAGCGAGTTGACGACGCACCCTTTGTCGATCAACACCGCCTTGAGCCCGCGACGCTTCAGTTCGATGCCGCAAGCCAGCCCCGTCGGGCCAGCGCCAACGATGACAGCGTCGTACGTCGACACAGCCTACAGCATCCCCTCGACGCTTGCGTAAACCGCAGCCAGCGCGCCATCGAGCGCGGCCGCGTCAGTGCCCCCCGCCTCCGCCATGTCCGGACGTCCGCCGCCTTTTCCGCCCACGGCTTGTGCGACTGCCCCCACGAGTTTGCCCGCGTGCACTTTCGCCGTTAGGTCTTTGGTGACGCCCGAGACAATCGAAACATTCGAATTCTCGGCGGCTCCGAGCACCACCACCGCCGTCTTCCACTTATTGCGTAACGAGTCCACTAGAGTACGCAGTTGCTGCCGGTCGAACCCATCCACCCGAGCCGACAAAACTTTTACGCCCTTGATGTCGCGCGCCTGACTCTCCAGATCGCCCGCCTGGGCCTGCGCCATCTTAGTCTTGAGCTGCTGCACTTCATGTTCCAGCGATTTTTCTTTAGCCACCAGCTTCTCAATCTGCTCCAACATCTCGCCCTCAGAAGCCCGCACCACGCTGGCGACGCCCGCGAGCTGCGCCTGCGCCGACTGAAACCTGCGCAGCGCCTCCTCGCCGGTGATCGCCTCGATGCGCCGTACCCCGGCCGAGATACTGCCCTCATAAACGATTTTGCAAAGCCCAATATCCCCAGTGCGCACCACGTGCGTGCCGCCGCACAGCTCCTTACTGAAGCTGTCGATCGAAACCACGCGCACGTGCTCGCCGTACTTCTCTCCGAACAACGCCATGGCGCCCGTCGAGAGCGCCTGGTCGAGATCCATCACATCAGTATGAACCTCGCGATTAGCGAGAATCTCCTGATTCATCAGCCGCTCCACTTCGGTCACTTCATCGCGATCCATCGCCGTGTAGTGCGTGAAATCAAATCGCAGCCGCGAAGGTTCCACCACGCTGCCCGCTTGCTTCACATGCGATCCCAGAACCCGGCGCAGCGCCGCGTGCAGCAAATGCGTGCCGGTGTGATTGCGCATAGTAGACTCACGAGCCGACGCATCCACCTTGGCAATCACCTCATCGCCCACCTTCACCGGCCCGATGACCTTGACCTTGTGAATGGTTTTTCCGGGGGCGCCATTGTAGGCCGATTCCACCACAGCCACCGTATCGCCCGTAGCCGCTGAAATCAGCACACCGCAATCACCCACTTGCCCGCCAGCCTCCGCATAGAAGGGGGTGCGGTCCAGCGCCACTTCGCCGTCAAACGCGGCCACCACTTTTGCCGAAGCCTCCAGCGTTTCCCGCCCGACAAACTCCGTCTTCGGCAGCGCCTGAAACTCGACGCGCACCTGCGACTTCTCCGCACCCTTCCAACTCGCGCGCGCCCGCGTCCGCTGCTTCTCCATTTCGGCCGTGAAGCCGTCGCGGTCGATCGCCAGCCCGAACTCGCGAGCCATGTCTTCCTGCTCGTCGAGCGCCAGCCCATAAGTGTCGTACAATTTGAACGCCGCAGGCCCCGGCAAGACTCCGCCCGCCGCAGCCTTGGCCTCGTCCTGGAAGATTTTCTCCGCCACCTGGAAAGTGGTGGCGTAGCGATGCTCCTCGTCCTTCACGACCCGAGCCACGCGCGTTACGCTCTCCATCATTTCCGGATAAGCATCGCGCATATGTTCGGCGACAAACCCAGTCAACTTATAGAGGTATGGATCGGCTGCCCCCGCCATCCGCCCATTCCGCATCGCGCGCCGCATGATCTTGCGCAGCACATACCCACGACCTTCGTTCGACGGCACCACCCCATCGTGAATCAAAAACGCTGTAGCCCGCGCATGATCCGCGTTGATCCGCAGAACCGTATCTGTCGCCGCTTGCTCTCCAAACGCGCACCCAATCAGTTCGCCCGCCCGTAGCACAATAGGCTTGATCAGATCCGTATCGTAGTTCGACAGCACGCCCTGCTGGACGGCAGCGATACGCTCCAACCCCATGCCGGTATCGATCGAAGGCCGCGGAAGCGGATTCAGCGTCCCCTGCGCGTCGCGATCGTACTGCATGAACACCAAATTCCAGATCTCAACAAAGCGCTCCCCAGGATCGTCCGGAAAACTTCCCGCCCCCGCCTCCGGCCCGAAATCATAGTGAATCTCTGAGCACGGCCCGCAAGGCCCCGTCTCGCCCATCTGCCAGAAGTTGTCCTTCTCGCCCAGCCGGAAAATCCGCTCCTTAGGAACGCCAGCAACCTTCTGCCACAACTCCTCCGCATCATCATCCTCACGAAAAACCGTGACGTAAAGTTTGTCCTTAGGCAGCCCGTACTCTTTAGTGATCAGCTCCCACGCATAGGCGATCGCGTCCTTCTTGAAATAATCGCCGAACGAGAAATTCCCCAGCATCTCAAAGAACGTATGATGCCGCCGCGTATAGCCTACGTTATCCAGATCGTTGTGCTTTCCCCCCGCCCGCACACACTTCTGCGAAGTAGTCGCACGCGTGTAATCCCGCCGCTCCTGCCCCAGGAACACGTCCTTGAACTGATTCATCCCCGCGTTCGTAAACAAGAGCGTAGGATCGTTCGCCGGTACCAGCGAAGAGCTGCGCACCACACGATGCCCGCGGGCAGAAAAATAGTCAAGGAACTTCTGTCGAACTTCAGAACCTGTCATGGATACTTTTATTTTCGCTTACCAGCCCACCGGTTTGCCCCGGTTCTGCTCGTCCAGCCATTTTTTCAGGGGCGCAAAGTAATCCAGAATCGCCGTAGCGTCCAGGTTCCGCTGCCCGGTCAACTCGAACATCGCGTCCTGCCAGGGTTTGCTCAACCCCATTTCGAGCATTGTATTCAACCGCCGCCCCGCCTCTTTGTTGTCGTAGATCGAACAACGATGCAGCGGCGTGCCGCTCCCCGCCGCCGGACATCCCGCCGCTTTCGCCAGCGCCCGGTGAAACTGGAACTGCATGATGTAAGAAAGGAAATAGCGCGTATACGGCACATCCGCCGCCACGTGATACTTCGCCCCCGGATCGAAATCGCTCTCACTACGAGCCACCGGCGGCGCGACGCCCTGATACTTCAGCCGCAGATCCCACCAGCCCTTGTTGTATTGATCCGCCGGAATCTCACCCGAAAAAACTTTCCAACGCCACTGATCGATCATCAACCCGAATGGCAGGAACGCGACTTTATCCAGCGCCCGCGCCAGCAGCAGCCCGATGTCCTTCGAAGCGTCCGGCGCCTTATCTAACAGTCCGATCTTGACCAGATACTCCGGAGTAACCGACAGCGCGATGGTGTCCCCGATAGCCTCGTGAAACCCGTCATTGGCGCTATCGCGGAAAATGAACGGCTGCTTATCGTAGGCCCGTTGGTAGAAGTTGTGCCCCAGCTCATGATGAATCGTAGTGAAATCCTCTTCCGTAATATCGATGCACATCTTGATCCGCAGATCCTCCAGCGAATCGATATCCCAGGCGCTAGCATGGCAGACAACGTCCCTATCGCGCGGCTTGACGAACATGGACCGTTCCCAGAACATCGCCGGCAGCGGTGCGAATCCCAGAGACTTGAAAAAGTTCTCGCCGTAATGCACCATATCGAGCGGCTTGGTGTCACGCTTCTTCAAAATCTCCGTCAGATCGTAACCCTTATCCGCCTCCGCCGGCGCCACCAGCTTATAAATGTTGCCCCAATCCTGCGCCCAAATGTTTCCCAGCAGATCCGCCGGAATGGGACCGCTCGCCGGCACCACATCCCCGTATTTCTCACGCAGCTTCCAGCGCACATAGCTGTGCAGCGAAACGTACAGCGGACGCACCTGCTCCCACAAGCGATCTACTTCGCGCGCGAAATCGTCGGCCGGCATGTCATATTTCGACCGCCACATCGCCCCCGTATCCTTGAACCCCAGCTCCCGCGCCCCCTCGTTGGCCAGTTCCACGAAGCGCTGGAAGTCTTTGCGCATCGGCGGCGAAATGCGATGCCACCCGCGCCACGCATCCAGCAGTTCAGCCCGATTCGTGCTGTTCGCCATCACCCGCGTAATGGCTTCGATGTCCATGCACGGCTTGGCAGCACCCGATGCATCGTCCGGACAATACTTGCCCTTGCCATAAGTGCCTTCGAGCGAAGCCGCCAGCCGCGTGACCTCGCCGCTTTTGGCAGGATCAGCCGGCGCCGCCAGCACCAGCGCATTCTTGAGCAAGTTCATCTTGCGCCGCATGTCGGCCGGCAGATTGGTTTTATCGAACTGCACCGCGGCTTTGGCCAGGCGCACGGCCTCCGCGATGCCCCGCTCGTTGGCCCGCGCCGAAACCGCTTCGCTGTCGTCAGTAATGTAGGTAGCTTGAATCCATTGAGCCTGGTTCATTTCCAGACTCAAATCGAAGAGCCGCTTGTCAGCGTCGTCGAGGAATTTCTTAGCGTCGGCGACGGAAGGTTCCGCCGCCCAAACGCTCACCGTGCAAGCCAGCAAGAGTAGCGTCTTCATGACGCCATCTTAGCGAATTCGGGTTACGCCGCGAGAGCCGGAGCCATAATCAGCCCCGGTATCACAGCCTGTAGCACGTCTTCCACGCGATCCGCGAAAATGAACTCCATCTCCTGGCGGACTTCCTCGGGCAGATCGCGCAGATCCTTCTGGTTCCCCCGCGGCAGAATCACCCGCTTGATCCCTACGCGCCGTGCCGCCAGGACTTTCTCCTTGACGCCGCCGATCGGCAGCACCAAGCCAGTGAGCGTAACCTCCCCAGTCATAGCCGTGTCGCTGCGCGCCGGTTTCCCCGAGTAAAGCGAAGCCAGCGCCGTAGTCATCGTAACGCCCGCCGACGGACCATCTTTCGGAATAGCCCCCGCCGGAACGTGAATGTGCAGCCCGGCATTCAGGAACTTAGCAGGATCAATCCCTAGCGCCGCCGCGTGACTCCACACATAACTACGCGCCGTCTTAGCGGACTCCTGCATCACCTCGCCGAGTTGCCCCGTGATAGTGACTTCCTTCCCGTCCGGCAGCAGCGTCGCCTCGATGTACAAAACGTCGCCACCCGATTCCGTCCAGGCGAGTCCCGTCGCCACTCCCGCCGGAAATTCGCGCCGGGCTTGTTCAGGCGAGAACGGTTCAGGACCAAGCATGTCCTCGATCTCCTCCACCCGGATCTCAAACGGCCCCGCATCGCCCTCGCCAACTTTCAGCGCGACCTTCCGCGTCAACCGTCCGATAGCCTGCTCCAGCCGCCGCACGCCAGCCTCCCGCGTGTAAGCCGAGATGACCTTTTTCAGAGCCGGTTCCGTAATCTGCACCCTCTCCTCGGTCAACCCGGTCTGCGTCAATTGCCGGGGAATCAGATACCGCCGCGCAATCTGCGCCTTCTCTTCCTCGCTATACCCGGAGAGCCGCAAGATCTCCATGCGATCCAGCAGTGGCGCCGGAATGGTATCCAGCGTATTCGCCGTAGTGATGAACATCACCTTCGAAAGATCGAACGGCAGGTCGAGATAGTTATCGCGGAAAGTTTTGTTCTGCTCCGGATCCAAGATCTCCAGCAGCGCCGCCGCCGGATCGCCGCGGAAGTCGCGCCCCAGCTTGTCCACTTCGTCCAGCATCAGCACCGGATTCGCGAATCCAGCCCGTCGCATCGACTGCACCAGCCGCCCCGGCAGAGCGCCGATATATGTACGCCGATGCCCGCGCAGTTCCGCTTCGTCATGCAGACCGCCCAAGCTCATGCGCTCGAACTTGCGTCCTAGCGCCCGCGCGATGGATTGCCCCAGCGAAGTTTTACCCACGCCCGGCGCACCCACAAAGCACAGGATGGGAGCCTTGGCCTCCGGATTCAGCTTCAGCACCGCCAGGTGCTCCAGAATGCGCTCC
>Ga0207694_10004720_pt1 | contig 10601 bp, 8 predicted proteins | sample KBSC34metaG_FD_184353 | JGI IMG/M metagenome (GOLD analysis project Ga0207694, IMG submission 184353) | Corn rhizosphere microbial communities from Kellogg Biological Station, Michigan, USA - KBS C3-4 metaG (SPAdes) (version 2) | ecosystem: Host-associated > Plants > Roots > Rhizosphere > Soil...
CGCAAGGCAAGGCCGAGAAAGATCGCCGCGCGCTTAATATGGTTCACCAAATGGACGCGGAAGGCTTCGGCAATTGCACCGTCACCGGTTCCTGCGAAGCGGTTTGCCCGAAAGAAATCAGTCTCAGCTTCATCGCCAAGATGAATCGCGACTACGGCACTGCTACTCTCAAAGGAAAATAGTTGGAGAGGTTTTAAACCCGGTCCTTTTGTACTGCGGTGGCAAAGCGCAGCGCCGACACCGCTTTCCCCTCCCGCGGGGCGGAAAATATTTTAACCCCTTATTTGCCGCTGATTCCACACGCTTACTTGGATGTTCGGCGTTGGATGTTGGATGTTCCCCTTTTTCCAAAAATTTCCCCGCTCCTCACAACCCGCTCGGCGAAACCCCAATCCCCACAATGCTGCACGCCTGAATAACATTCAGCTTCAGTCGCTCCGCCTCGGCCAACACTTCATCTGACTCTGTCCCTGGGTTCAACCACAACTCGTCGCAACCCTTCGCCACGATATCCGGCAGCAGCTTCAACAAAACCGGCGGCGGCACGTAAACACTGATCATGAAAGGTCGCGTCGGCACATCGCGAATGCTTTTGTAAGCCGCGACGCCTTCCACTTCGGTTTCATTCGGATTCACCGGATAAACCGTAAAACCTTGCTGTAAAAACGCCCGCACGGCTTTATTGCCAAATTTTCGGGTATCATTCGAGGCGCCAATAATCGCAACAGTCTTCATACTTCTAATTAACCTCGCCCCTGTCTCCTGTCCATCTTTACCCCATTGCGGCTCGTGTAAAATAACACAAAAATCTGCATAAATGCTTGGCTGACAAACAATTTACTATTATTTTATGCCCACACTGATGACAAAGGTTGAATCCGCAACGTGTCTTCTCGCCGCAACGGACTGCATGCTTCCTGCCAGTCCTGCCCCGTTTCGTCGCTACTTGACGCGCGCCTGGTTTCAAATCCGTCATCCCCAGCGTTTTCGCCTCATCCAGAAACAGACTGCCGCGGAAAAATGCATGTTCGTGCATATCCCGAAATGCGCCGGAACTTCGGTGCGCCGCAGTCTTTTTGGGCGCGATGGCGGGCATCGGCCGCTCGAAACTTTCCGCACGATGGTCCCGCAGCATCTGTTCGACCAAAGTTTTAAATTCACCTTTGTGCGAAATCCCTGGGATCGCCTCGTCTCAGCATTTTTCTTTTTGCAGAAGAGCGATCTCAAACGCAACCGGCGATTTGCCCGGCGCCAACTTTCTGCCTACAAGGATTTCGATTCCTTCGTCCGCAATTGGCTCACGCGCGAGAGCATCTGGAGCTTCACACATTTTCTCCCGCAACATCATTTCATCTGCATCGACAAACGGCTCGGAGTCGATTTCGTCGGCTTTTATGAAAACATCGCCGAGGATTTTGCCATCGTCGCCAGAAAGATGAACCGCCCCACTGCGTTGCTGGAGGAAAACCGCCTCGGCGGCCGGGCCAAGGACTACCGCCAATATTACAGCGAGGAAACCAAAAACCTCGTGGCGCAGGTTTACGCGGAGGATATCGCACTCCTGGGCTACTCCTTTGACAATTCATCACTTCCGGCCCAAATCGCGGCTCGCGGCCAATCGGCTCCGCAGTTCGCCGTTTAGTTTTTACCACTGACACTGTGTTTACCTCCACTAAGAGCAAAACAGTCTGCGGTATAAATATTTTATGAATAAGCCAACCATTGCCCAATCGGCATTGAGGCCATTGTCGTTTCAGCAACACCTCGAGCGTATTCGTTTTCAAATTCGGCACCCCCTCAGATTCCGCGGTTTGGTTAACCGCTGCTCAAAATACCAATGCATCTTTGTCCACATCCCGAAGTCGGCTGGCCGCTCGGTTCGCGAAAGCCTCTTTGACAACGCGCCCGGCGCGCATCGAACGTTGGCCGGCTATCAGGCCGTTCTGGCTCCGAAGCTATTCACGCAGTGCTTCAAGTTCACTTTCGTGCGCAATCCCTGGGACCGCCTCGTCTCCGCGTTCTTCTATTTGAAAAACAAGGAAATGCGCAGCAATCAACGTTGGGCCAAAGAAAATCTCTCCCAATTCCGGGATTTCAACGAATTTGTGACGCAGTGGGTCACCCGGAAAAATATCTGGTCCTACGTCTTCTTCCGCCCGCAGTACCAATTCATTTGCCTCGACAGCATGCAACCCGCCGTTGATTTCATCGGCTTCTACGAAAACCTGCATTCCGATTTCGCGGCAGTCTGCGAACGGATCAATAGCTCGGCAACGCTGGAGGAAAAAAATCGCAACCCCCTCCGCGTCGAAGATTTTCGCGAGTATTACACCGATGAAACCCGCGACATTGTCGCAGAGGTTTATGCAGAAGACATCAAGATGTTCAGCTACACCTTTGATAACTCTTCAATGCCCGACCAAATCGCCGCTCGCGACAGCATGGCTTTGGAAGTGATGGCTTAACGGGTCAACTCGTCCACGGAAGCAACGTCTTCGCATCAAACCCCGCCACCGTGGCCGCTGGGCTTTCCCCCGGGTCCAGCAGGGAACCAGTCGTTAAGACCTTTTCGTAGTACATCAAGTATTTCCGCGCCATTTCCATGTGCGTGAAACCGCCACGCAAAACTCGCTTCCGGCAATCGCTCGGCTTAAAACGCTGCGGATTGCCCACCGCTACAGCCAATTCATTCGCGCTCGCACCAAGCACGCCCGTTTCCTGGGTCACGATCTCCGGTTGCGAACCGTAAGGCGTCCCGCAAACATACGCGCCGCTTACCATTGACTCAGTGAACGCCAATCCGAACGGTTCATGCCAGCGAACGGGTAAAATCAGGCAACGCGCCCGCGACAGGATTTCCACTTTCTCTTTTTCCTCCAGGCTTCCGTAATAGCGCACGCCTCGCGTCAGCCATAATGGAAACTTCCGTTGCATCTCAAACGGCCAACTGCGCGAACCCAGCACTCGCAATTCAATACCCGCCTTGCGGGCCACTTGCACCGCGCCAGCGAAATTTTTCACCGGCCATCGCGCTTTCCCCAGGAAAACCGCATAATCCTCGCGCTTCTCCGAAAACGCATACTCCGCCGGATCAATCCCGGGATGTACGAAATACTTCGAGCCATGATTGGCCGCATGATTCCTGGAAACAAAAAGTGAATTGGGATGAAACCGCCGCACCGCATGCCCGCCATTTCCATTCACCGTAACCAAAAACGGTTTCGGTGCAGTGGTGATCTGGTGATCGGACAAGTGAATGATATCCGTTGAAACTGGCACCAAGCGCATTGCCTCTTCCGTGCTGCCTTCAAAGGGAATTAACTCCGCTCCCGGCACGCAACTTTGTGGATGCGCGATCAACGTCACCTGGTGCCCCAGTTGTAAGAGCGCCTTGCCAAGCCAATAAAGCGTCCGCTCCGTTCCGCCGTACAACTGCGGCGGTATGGGCGCCCCGCCCGGCTTCACAATGGTGACGTGCATAAAACCAGTTTGGGAAAAGCAGAAAACCTCGAAATTGGAATGGTGCGCGATACAGGGTTCGAACCTGTGACCCCTACAGTGTCAATGTAGTGCTCTACCACTGAGCTAACCGCGCAACCGTTAATAAAGCCGCGAGAAGCATTGATTCACGGGCTTTTCCGCATTTTTAGCGGACGAACAAATTCAGCTTTTTCACGCTCCGTTGCAAGTCAAAAAGCGGAACACACGAGCCGCCGAATGCAACTCACCAAATCTTTGCTCGCAATTCCGGCGCACGCCACATCGGATCGCCCTCTTTGATTTCAAACGCCTCATAAAACGGCGCAAAATTTAACAGCGGTCCGAACGAGCGAAATTGCCCCGGCGAATGTGGATCCACCGTCACCAACCGCTTCGCCTCCGCCGGTCGAATATTCGTCCGCCAGATTTGTGCGAACGAAATAAAAAACCGCTGCTCCGGCGTGAAACCGTCGATGTCCTTGCGCTTCGCCGGGTCTTTTGCCAGCGCGCGTTCCAGTGCATCGTAGGCAATGTTCACCCCGCCCAAGTCCGCGAGATTCTCTCCGAGCGTCAACTTCCCGTTCACGTGCACGCCCGGCAACGGTTCAAACGCGTTATACTCGTCCACCACCTTCTGCGCGCGCGCCTCAAATTCCTTTGCGTCCGCTTCCGTCCACCAACCATTCAGATTTCCGTCCGCGTCATACTTCCGCCCTTCATCATCGTAACCGTGCGTGATCTCATGCCCGATCACCACCCCGATCGCGCCATAATTCACCGCATCATCCATCGACGCATCGAAAAACGGCGGCTGCAAAATGCCCGCGGGAAAAACGATTTCATTCTGCACTGGGTTGAAATAAGCGTTCACCGTCTCCGGCGTCATGCCCCACTCGGTTTTATCCACTGTCTGCCCCAAACGCACCAGCTCACGATGCGTCTCAAACTCCGCCGCCCGCCGCACGTTTCCGAGATAATCATTCCGCCGCAGGATGATCGAGGAGTAATCGCGGAATTTATCCGGGTAACCGATCTTCTGCGTAAATTTATCAAACTTCGCCAACGCCTTATCCTTCGTCGGTTGCGACATCCACTCCACCTTTTCCAGGTGATCGCGGAAAACCGTTTTCAAATTCTCCACCATCTCGTTCATCCGCGCCTTGGCTTCCGGCGGAAAATATTTTTCCACATACAATTGCCCCAGCGCCTCACCGATGGTGCCATCGATCACGTGCGCCGCTCGTTTCCAGCGCGGCTCCTGTTGCTCCTGCCCGCTCAATACTTTGCCAAAAAACGCAAAATTTTCCTCCTCCACTTCGCGATGCAAATACGGCGCGCTGCTGTGCAGCAATTTCCAACGCAAATAAGCTTTCCAATCGTCAATCGGATGCTCCTGCAACAACTTGCTCAATGCCGTGAAAAATTCCGGCTGGCCGACAACTTGATACGTCAACGGAATCAATCCATTCGTATTCGGCGCTCCCACCGACAGGCCCGATTGCGTAAAGTAAATTTTCCACGGAGTCGCCGAATCCTTTGCAATGAATTCCGCCGTCTCGAATCGATTATAGTTTTTGTCAGGATCGCGCAAGTCCACGCGCGAGCGGCTCACTTCCGCCAGTGCGTTTTCGATGACCAACACCGTTGCTGCATCAATCAACGCCTGGTCTTGATTCTCTCCGAGCAGTCGAAACATCTTCGCCACATGCGCGCGGTATTTTTGGCGAATCTCCGCAAAGCTATCACTCAAATAATAATCCCGGTCCGGCAAGGTCAACCCGCCCTGCTGCATGTAATACGCATAAATCGAACTGTTCTTTTCATCGGGACTAATCCCCGCATCGAACACCCCACTGATGCCTCGACGATGAAAATCCGCCAGCAAGGAGAACATCTCTTGAACATTTTCGACCTTGTCGATTCGCCGCAAGTCCTCCTTGATGGGCTCGAATTTCAATTTCTCAAGCCGATTGGTATCCATCGCCGAGGCAAAAAGATCGCCCACCTCGCGCTGTGGCGATTTTGCGGGTGATTTTGTATCCGCGCTCGCGTCATCCAAAATCTGGTGGATTAGATACCAGTTGCGCTCGGACAATTCGCTGAAGCTCGCCCAGCGCGACTTGTCCGCCGGCACCGGATTATTTTTCAACCAGTTGCCGGCCGCAAAATGATAAAAATCCTTCGCCGGGTCCACCGAGCGATCCATGTAGTTCGTTGAAAAACTCGGAATCGGCGGCGGAGTTCCAGCGGAAGGAGTTTCCGCACCTTGCGCGGCCAGTGTTCCTGCGGCAATAAAAGCACCGTAAATATAAGACTTCATACTTTTTCTCTAACCATATTGAGACAAAACCGCGCTTAATTCCTTCAATGAAAACGTTGTGCATACACTGTTGCCGGTTTCCCCACTTGGCAAGCGGTTTTCTAGCCGGCCACTGGATGTTGGTTGTTGGATGTTGGATGTTTCCCCTCGCAGTCAATTTTGCCGATTGACTCCGCCGCGCTCTCTGCCGATTGTACGCGCGTTCTATGGAAAAAATCCGACGCGCCCTGCTTTCTGTTTCCGACAAAACCGGCCTCGTGCCTTTCGCCCAGACGCTCGCCGCTGCCGGCGTGGAGCTCATTTCCACCGGCGGCACCGCCAAGGCGCTCCGCGACGCCGGCCTCACCGTCAAAGACATCAGCGAGCACACCGGTTTTCCCGAAATGCTCGATGGCCGCGTCAAAACGCTGCACCCGAAAGTGCATGGCGGCCTGCTTTACATTCGAGGCAACAACGGACACGAAGCCGCTGTCCGCGAACACGGCATCCAACCCATCGACCTGCTGGTCGTGAATCTTTATCCCTTCGAGCAAACTGTCGCGAAGCCGAACGTCAGCCTGCACGACGCCATTGAGAACATAGACATCGGCGGCCCTTCCATGCTCCGCAGCGCCGCCAAGAATCACGACAGCGTCACCGTCATCGTCGATCCGGCGGATTACGCCGAAGTCGGCAAACAAGTTTCCGAATCCGGCCAAACCACGTTATCGCTGCGTCGCAAACTCGCCGCTAAAGTATTCGCTCGCACCTCCGCTTACGACGGCGCCATTGCCGCGCATCTCGCGAAAGAATTTTCCGAGGGCACCAGTGATGCTTCCTGGCAACGCCTGTCTCTGAATGCCAACGTCGCCCAGACCTTACGCTACGGGGAAAATCCGCATCAAAAAGCCGTCCTTTACGGCGATTTCCAAAAATACTTTTCCCAACTGCACGGCAAGGAATTGTCCTACAACAATATCTTGGATCTCACCGCCGCCGCCGCGCTCATCGCGGAATTCGAAAAAGACGGCCCAACCCTCGCCATCCTGAAACACACGAATCCATGCGGCGTTGGCCAGGGAACCAATTTGCGCGAGGCGTGGGACAAAGCCTTCGCCACCGACAATCAAGCGCCCTTCGGCGGCATAATTGCTACCAACAAAACGCTAGACGCCGATTGCGCCACCGCCATTTCCGAAATTTTCAGCGAAGTCATCGTCGCCCCGGATTTTTCTCCGGAGGCTTTGACCATTCTTCAGAAGAAGAAAAATCTGCGTCTCCTCAAAACGCTCCGCCCGCTTTCGGAAGCCTCGCGCTTCGATGTGCGCAGCGTTGGCGCCGATTCCTTTTTGATGCAGGAACGCGATTTGAAAGTCACCGCGCAATCCGATCTGAAAATCGTTACCCGCCGTCAGCCTTCGCCCGATGAGCTGCGTGCAATGCTCTTCGGCTGGCGCGTGGTCAAACACCTCAAATCCAATGCCATCGTTTACGTCGGCTCCGATCGCACCCTCGGAGTTGGCGCCGGCCAGATGAGCCGGGTGGATTCCAGCCGCATTGCCGTTTGGAAAGCAGGCGAAGCCAAGCTGTCGCTCAAAGGCAGCGTGGTGTGCAGTGATGCGTTCTTCCCTTTCCCTGACGGATTGATCGCCGCCGCCGAAGCCGGTGCCACGGCCGCCATTCAACCCGGCGGCTCCGTCCGCGATGCCGAAGTCATCGCCGCGGCTGACGAGCGCAATCTGGCCATGGCCTTCACCGGGGCACGCCATTTCCGCCACTGACCCATCGAAAATCCCAAAGCTGGATAAAGTTCAAAACCATTGCCCTCCAGAAATTACGACAGAATTTCCCCCTCACCCTCAGGGAGAGGACCGAGGTGAGGGGGAAGAGAGCGTGATAACTTCAAAAAGTCAGCTGCAAATGAGTGCACAAATCACTCCTGCGTAATCAGCCAATACACCAGCGCAATTTGAGCGAGGCAAACCACCACCACCAAACTCCATACAAACGCCTCGCGAAATCCCTGCCCCCGCCGACGCGCTTCGCTCAGCCAAAACTGTAGCTTTGCCGAGCCCATCTCAATCACATCCCCGTTCCGCAACGCGGCGCGCTGCACCGGTTGGCCGTTGATGCTGGCAATCGCGCTGCCCTGCGTCTCCAGCACAAATCCTTCCGGGTCGATATTTACCCTCACGTGATCATCCCAAACTCCCGCCTCCTCAATCTGCAAGTTCGCAACCGCCGCGCGCCCAATCCGTACAGGAAAACGGCGGGTCTCCCACAGGGAGCCCGCCTTTTTTCCAGAAAGAACTTTAAGCTGAACCATTAAAAGCCTCGGCGCGGAACGTGGATCGTGTCACCCGGAAATACCGGCACATCGAACTTCGAGTCATCAATTGCCTTCGGCACATTTACGTTTTGTTTGCGGCCGCCGTGAGTGACCTGTACCTTGGTTTTCTTGGCGAAATCTGTGAATCCGCCCGCTACGGAAATGGCCTTCACTACAGTCATTTCGCCGGGATACTCATATTTTCCGGAGGATCGCACCTCGCCATCCACGTAGAAGAACTTCGCATCTCCGTAAACGGTGACATTTATGCCATTATATAATTTGGCAACATAGAGGTCGTGAATCTCCTTTTGCAACTTGCTGGCCGTTTTGCCTTCCGCTTTTACCTGTCCAATATACAAAAGCGAAATATTTCCATCTTCACCGATTCGTTCGGTATGGTCAGGAAGCGATTCACCGCTCAACAAAACGGCCTTCACTGTCACCACTTCGCCAATATGAAACGTGTTGCCAACTTCCGGCGTCGCCTCGGTTGTGTTGGAACCAGTCGCACAACCACTCAATGCCATCACCAATACGACTCCGCAAGCGAGCACCCAATGACCCGCCGTTTTCCTAAAATATTCGATCATGATTTTTCGCAAATTAATACTTCGACTTGATACCTTCGCCTTTGGCGGATTCTCCCGCCGGCGCCTTTTTGCCCGGCTGTTCCGGCTCACTATCCGCATTCTTCGAATAATAGTAATCGTGATAGTAACCGCTGTAATAATAGTAGCTCTCGTCCTGCGACATGTTGATGTTGTTCAGCACGATGCCAAGCAAATTCCCGCCCACCTTCTCAATCATCTGCTTTGCGCGGATGTTCATCGGCTGCGGATAGCGGCGATACTGGATGACCTGCAGGGTCATGTCCACTTCGCTTGCCAGGATTGAGGCGTCGCTTACGCCCATGATCGGCGGTGAATCGAAGATCACGTAATCATAGCGCGCTTTCAGCTCAGTGATCAAAGCCCGCATCTGGGTCGAGCTAAGGATGCCGATCGAGCTGCTGGGCAACTTGCCGCTTGCCATCATGTGCAGCGTGGGAACCTTCGTCGTCTGGATGACTTCATCCAGCGTGTTCTGCTTCAATAAATAATTCGTCAAGCCGAGGGCATTCGTCACATCCAGCATTTTGTGCAACGTGGGTCGGCGCAAGTCTGAGTCCACCACCAACACCCGCGCACCGTTTTGTGCGAAAATTGTGGCGAGGTTGAACGCTGTCGTTGATTTTCCTTCGCCGGCGCCGGCGCTGACCACCACGAACGTGTTCAGCTTGTCATCCTTACGAGAGAACAAAATATTGGTTCGCAACACACGATACGCTTCCGCGTGCGGGCTTTCGGCGCCTTCGTTCATGATCAGACCAATATTCTGCGGAATCACGCCAAGCACCGGAGCCCCCAGCGTCCGTTCCACATCGTCAATCGTCTTCACGCTGGTATCGAGATATTCAATAAAGAACGCCAAGCCAACGCCCACCACCAGTCCGAACACAACGCCCAGAGCGATGTTCACAGGCTTGTTCGGTCGCACTGCTTTATATTCCGGAATGGCCTTGTCCATTACCGTCACCATTCTGGCGCGCGGCAAATTCACATCTATTTTTTCCTGACTCGTCCTCACTTCCAACGCCTGTCGAAGCAATTTAGCGTGTTCAAGCTCTTCCTTCGCCGCGAAATAAGGCGCGGCGGTGGTCGCCATGGCGATGTCATTCGACTGGGCTGTCTTAAAATCATTGTTCAAGGTATCAAGGTAGGCCTTCGCGGTAGCCACCCGGGCGTCCAACCCGAGAAGGGTGCCGTCCACGCGCTCATTTATTTTGCGGTCCAAATCATCCACTGATTCCTGCGCAATCTTATACTTGGGATGGTCCGGAGTGTAATCGATCTTAAGTTTGATCAACGCTTGTTGCGCCAGGTCGTATTCGCTCAACAGCTCATTCAACTGAGTGTCCGCATACGCGATTGGTAGCGCTTTCCTCAGGTCAGCGCGGCTCATCGTTTTCAACTTCTCCAGCAACGTAGCTTGCTGATTATACTCCGCTTCTTTTTGAACTTTTAACGAAGAAAGCTCCCGCAAGCGGCTGTACTCCATGAGTTCGCTGGCGTTGCTCACATGAGCCGCCGCGTCAGGAATGTTCAAGGTCGTGCGCAGGGAATCCACATTCGATTGCAACATCGAAATCTTCTGATCTTGATCCGTCAATTGTTTCGTCAGGCTGTGGATGCCGCCATTCTTCAGTTCCTCGTACTCCGCCGAACGATAGTCGCGATAACTTTCCGCCACTTGATTCGCCAGTTTGGCAGCTTCTTCCGCGTTGTCACTGAACGCCTTGATTTCAATAAATTTGGTATTGCGAATATTCTGCAAATCAAGCCGGCTCTTGATCATTTGCTCGACGTCCGATTCGCTCATCGGCTGACCGTTATTGTATTTTTTGCCCCAAACATTCCTCAGGTCCATCTTTTCACTCACGAGCGAAAGCAC
>Ga0207694_10004724_pt1 | contig 10598 bp, 10 predicted proteins | sample KBSC34metaG_FD_184353 | JGI IMG/M metagenome (GOLD analysis project Ga0207694, IMG submission 184353) | Corn rhizosphere microbial communities from Kellogg Biological Station, Michigan, USA - KBS C3-4 metaG (SPAdes) (version 2) | ecosystem: Host-associated > Plants > Roots > Rhizosphere > Soil...
TGAATTGTCCGGAGCCGAGCGAGTGCTGCGCTGAGCCCATCCCCCAGTTGGTTGAGTACAGTTTGTCGGCGCCGCGGGGGCCGCTCTGCTGTGTGTCGACCAGAAAGGCTTGGCCCATGTACATCAGGGTCCATGAGTATTTGCGCTGCATGAGCATTGGCGTGGGCCAAGCGAGTGGATTCAAACTCGTCCCCGAGGCCAGGCTCATTAGATAGTTAGCAGGTGAAAGCTCCGGCTCTTGGCCGTGCAAAGCTGTGGCCGCACATAGGACCACCGCAAAAGAATAACGACATTTCATGACACTTCTCCCTTGGAATTGAATCAGGCGGATAGAACGGGAGAGATCAGATACGAAGGATGGTGAGCAATCGCACGGGCAGGTCTAGGGAAGTCTCCGCCGGGTCGGCGGCTGGTGTTAGATGAGTAACCGGGTCGGCAGGCTGATCGATCGCCGCCTGCGTAATCGCGACGAATTGGCCGTGCTTGCAAGGCTCTTTCGTCTGAGAGTGGTGACAGGGCGGAGTGTTGGGCTGCGGCAGGCAGTCGGCGACGCATTGCATGCTGGCACCGAACACCGCCAGTAGTAACAGGACAGCCACGAGCCTACTCACGCTACCAGTGTACGATGAAAGATTAATGATCACGCTCCGCCACGACTGGACCGCACAGGAAATCGAGGGTATTTACACGGCACCGCTTTCGGAACTGGTGTTTCGCGCGGCGGAAGTCCATCGCGCGCACCATCGTGCCGACGAAGTGCAGGGCTGCATGCTGCTCAGCATCAAGACCGGCGGCTGCCCCGAGGATTGCGCGTACTGTCCCCAATCTGCACGCTATGACACCGAGGTGGATCGTCAGGATCTGATGAACGTCGACGAAACGCTAGCAGCCGCCGGTCGCGCACGCGAACAGGGCGCGACTCGCTTCTGCATGGGTGCGGCATGGCGCGATGTCCCTAAAGACGGACGGTTCGAGCGTGTTCTGGAAATGGTGCGCGGCGTCCGTGCGCTGGGCATGGAAGCCTGTTGCACGCTCGGCATGCTGACACAGGATCAGGCTGACGCGCTGGCCGGTGCCGGCTTGAGCGCATACAACCACAATCTGGACACGTCGCCTGAGTTTTACGGCAGCATCATCACCACTCGAACGTATCAGGATCGCTTGGAGACACTGGCTCGCGTGCGGAAGTCGGGCGTTACCGTTTGCAGCGGCGGCATTATCGGAATGGGCGAAGACCGCGCAGCGAGATACGGCTTGCTGCGGCAGTTGGCGACGCTCGATCCGCATCCCGAGAGCGTGCCTATTAATATGTTGGTTCCGGTGGAGGGGACTCCTCTGGGCGGCCGGGCTGCTGAAGATCCTCTGGAACTGGTGAGGATGATCGCCACGGCGCGTATCCTGATGCCGAAATCGATGGTGCGCCTGAGTGCGGGACGGCTCGCGCTTTCCGAAGAGGCGCAGGCGCTATGTTTCCTGGCGGGGGCGAACTCGGTGTTCCTGGGCGAAAAACTGCTGACCACGCCGAACCCGGAATCGGATGCCGATCATCGCCTGTTCGAGAAGCTCGGAGTGAAGCTTCGTGTTCCGGCTTGAGCAACGGCTCCGTGCTCATCTCGCGGAACTGGAGCGCGATGGACGTCTGCGCAAGCGTCGCCCGCCTGAGGGCATCGATCTGTCATCGAACGATTATCTGGGGCTAGCGGCGCATCCTCTAGTAAAAGAGCGCATGGCCGCGGCGGTTTGCGCGGAGGGCGCGGGTAGTACTGGGTCGCGGCTGCTGCGGGGTGAGCGTGATTGCTTCACGGACCTCGAACAGCGGTTCGCCGAATTCAAGGGAACCGAACGGTCGCTGTACTTTTCGAGCGGCTACCTGGCGAACCTGGCGGTGTTGACTACGTTTCCGGAAGCCGGCGACACGATCTTTTCGGATGAGTGGAATCACGCCAGCTTAATCGACGGTGCGCGGTTGTCTCGCGCCGAACGTGTCGTGTTTCCGCACTTGCGCCCGGGTGTCGTTCCGGCGGGGGCCTTTCTCATCACCGAGTCGGTCTTCAGCATGGACGGCGATCTCGCGCCGCTGTCTCAATATGCAGAGTACAAGAAGTTGGGCGCGGCACTGATCGTCGATGAGGCCCACGCAGTGGGAATCTACGGCGAGCGCGGCGAGGGACTCATTGACGGCGACGGCGTCTTCGTATCCGTGAATCCCGCGGGGAAGGCGCTGGGCGTCGCAGGAGCGTTCGTCGCTGGACCGGCATGGGCCATCGAGTATCTGGAGCAGCGCGCGCGGCCGTTCATTTTTTCGACTGCGGCGCCGCCGGCCATCGCCGCAGCGCTGGATGCGAGCCTGGATGTGATCGCGGCTGAGCCTGAGCGCCGCGAGCGGGTCCGTTTTCTGGCTCGATACCTGCGTGTGCGGCTTACGGAATCGGGCATTGCAGTTCCTGCGGGCGATTCGCCCATTGTGCCCGTGATCATCGGCGAAAATGAACGGGCGGTGGCGGTCGCCGCGGCATTGCAGGAGGCTGGATTCGACGTGCGCGCGATTCGGCCGCCTACGGTTCCGGCGGGCACGGCTCGTCTGCGCGTTTCCGTTAACGTGAACCTGTCAGAAGAAGTTCTCGACGGCTTTGTGGACAAATTGTGCGCGGCCTATTTGTAACGGGGACCGATACGGGCGTCGGCAAGACGGTGCTGTCAGCCGCGCTGATGCTGCGTTATCCCGAGGCGCAATATTGGAAGCCGATCCAGACTGGTACACGTGATGACACTGCTGACGACACTGCCGAAGTGCGGCGGCTCTCGGGCGGCCAGGTGATCGATGAGGGAGTGCGTCTGCCGGATCCGGTGTCGCCGCATCTCGCGGCGCGACTTGCCGGGATGACCATCGAACTGCCGACCCGCGACGGTGACGGAGTCCACATTGTGGAAGGTGCTGGCGGCGTTCTGGTGCCGGTGAACGATTCGCAGACCATGGTCGATCTGATGGTGCGGCTCGGCCTGCCCGTGGTCGTTGCAGCTCGCACGACCCTTGGAACCATCAACCACACCTTGTTAACCATCGAGGCATTGCGCTCGCGTGCCCTTTGCGTGGCGGGTGTTGTCATGATCGGGGACCCTAATGCGGACAATCGTGCAGTGATCGAGCGCTACGGATACGTTGCGGTCATCGCGGAGATGCCGCGTTTCGATCCGCTGACGCGGGAAAACCTGCGCACGTGGGCGGCGACTCTTCCCAAGGACTTGATCGCGTGAGCCTCAGTGACCGTGACCGGGCAGTACTCTGGCATCCGTACACGCAGATGCTTACGGCGCCTGCGCCCCTGGCCATCATGCGCGGCGAAGGCGTCTGGCTGTACACCGAAGACGGGCGCCGCATCCTTGATGGCATCTCTTCGTGGTGGGTGAACATTCACGGCCACTCGCATCCGAAGCTCAATGCCGCGCTGGCCGCGCAGGCTGGTGAGCTGGAACACGTGGTGTTTGCGGGATGCACGCATCGTCCGGCGGTGGAACTCGCGGAGCGACTCATCGAGATACTGCCGAAGGACCTCTCGCGAGTCTTCTATTCCGATAACGGATCGACTGCAGTCGAGGTCGCGCTGAAACTTGCGCTCCAGTACTGGCGCAATCTCGGGCAGCCGAATCGCGGGACGTTTATCACGCTCCACAATGCCTATCATGGCGACACCGTCGGGGCGATGTCGGCCAGTGAGGACTCAGTCTTCACGCGGGCATTCTCGACGATGATGTTCCCGGTGGAACGCGTTCGCGGTCTGGAGGAAATGGAGACGCGGCTTCGCGAGGCTGGCGATTCGGTCGCCGCGGTCCTCATCGAGCCGATGCTGCAAGGCGCGGGCGGCATGATCGTGTGGCCCGCGGAATTCGTCGCGGGCGTCCGTCGTCTGTGCGACCGATACAAAACGCTGCTGATCGCCGACGAGGTGCTTACAGGCTTCGGCCGTACCGGCAAGATGTTCGCTTGCCAGCACTCCGGGATCACGCCCGACATCATTTGCCTCTCGAAAGCCCTGACTGCTGGATACCTCCCGCTGGGTGTGACGGCCACGACCAGCACGGTCTACGAAGCGTTCCTGAGCGACGATCGAAGCAAGACGTTCTTCCATGGTCATTCCTACACGGCCAATCCAATGGCTTGCGCCGTGGCGCTCGCGAGTCTCGACCTGTTTCGGGAGGAGCCCGTCCTCGAACGCCTCTCGCGCCTGGAACAGCAGCTTCGCCACGGGTGTGAGCCCTTGCGACATCTGGGCGATGTTCGCGTGATTGGAGGGGTCGCGGCTGTGGAGCTCACGTCCGACAAACCTGGTTACCTTGATGGGATCGGCCCGCGCCTGGCTGCCGCGTTTCTGGAGCGTGGCTTGTTGCTGCGCCCACTGGGCAACGTCGTGTATTTCATGCCGCCGTATTGCATCACGGAATCCGAGACCGCCTGGGTTCTCGAACAGATCGTAGACGTCCTTCGCTGATCCCCCTGCCGGTTATGGTAAGATCCACTGTTTGCGGGTTTTGCACAGGAGAGTTTTCCCGTGAAAGTATACGAAACAAATGACATACGAAATGTAGCATTGGTAGGACACGGTCATTCAGGAAAAACTTCCCTGGTGGCCGGCGCCCTATTCGCGAGCGGCGCCACCAATCGCCTGACACGAGTCGATGAAGGCAACACCGTTACCGACTTCGACGAAGAAGAAGTAGCCCGGAAACTCACCATCTCGACCGCTATCGCGGCCGCCGAGTGGAACAAGAAAAAGATCAACCTGATCGACACGCCGGGTTTTAATACCTTCCTGATCGATACTCAGGCGGCACTGGTGGCAGCCGAAGCCGCGCTCGTGATCGTGGACGGCGTCGCCGGTGTCGAGGTCCAGACCGAAAAAGTCTGGGGCTATTGCGACGAGTTCAAACTCCCCCGCGCCATCGTGATCAACAAACTGGATCGCGAACGTTCGAGCTTTGAGCGCACTCTCGACAACGTTCAGTCCGTCTTCGGGCGAACCGTCATCCCGATTCATTTGCCAATAGGTTCCGAGCGCGAATTCAAGGGCATCGTGGATGTCATCCGCATGAAAGCCTACACCTACACGCCGGACGGCGACGGTAAGGGGAAGGAAAGCGAGATCCCCGCGAACCTTGCGGAGGCCGCCCAGAAAGCCCACGAAGCGTTGATCGAAATGGTGGCCGAGGGGAATGACAAACTGCTGGAGGAGTTCTTCGACAAGGGTACGCTGCCTACCGACGAGATCATCGAAGGGCTTCGCGATGCCGTGCGCCAGATGCGTATGTATCCGGTGTTATGCGCCTCGGGATCCCACAATATCGGGACCGATCTGCTCTTGAACTTCATTTTGGAGGATTTCCCCGCGCCATCGCACCAGGGTCCCTGGAAAGGCACGTTAAACGGCAAAGAGGTCGAGCGGCCTTTCAAGGATTCTGAACCCGTCTCGGCGTTCGTGTTCAAAACCGTCGCCGATCCGTTTGCCGGCCGCGTTTCTTATTTCAAGGTGATCTCCGGCATCGTGAAGAATGACGCGAATCTGGTCCACGTGCGAACCGGCGGAGCGGAGCGCCTGGCGCATATCGGCGTTCTAGCCGGCAAAACGATACAAGCCGTTCCGGAACTGCATGCGGGCGATATCGGCGCGGTCGCCAAGCTCAAGGAAACTCTTACGGGCGATACGCTGACGGACAAGGCTTCGCCGATCGCTTATCCGGCTGTCACACTACCGGAACCGTCTATTGCCTACGCGATCTCTGCTAAGACGCGCAACGACGAAGATCGCATGGGCCACGCCGTGCACAAGATTCTCGAGGAAGATCCGGCGTTGCGCTTCTATCGCGATCCTCAAACCAAGGAGTTCCTGCTGGCCGGCACGGGTCAGCAGCACGTGGAGGTCATCGTAAGCCGGCTGAAGAAGCGCTATGGCGTCGATGTGGAATTGCATGCGCCGAAGATTCCTTATCGGGAAACCATTCGCGGCAAGGCCGATGTGCAGGGTCGTCACAAGAAGCAGACCGGCGGGCACGGACAGTTTGGCGATTGCTGGATCCGTGTGGAACCGCTGCCGCGTGGCGCGAAGTTTTCGTTCGAGAACGAAGTCTTCGGTGGAGCGATCCCCAGAAACTTCATCCCGGCGATCGAGAAGGGCATCGTGGAGGCCGCGGAAAAAGGCTATCTCGCCGGATTCCCGATGGTCGATTTCCGGGTGGTGGTCTACGACGGTTCCTATCACGACGTCGATTCTTCGGAAATGTCATTCAAGCTGGCCGCTAGGAAAGCGTTCAGGGCGGCCATGGAGCAAGCCAAGCCCACTTTGCTTGAACCAGTGATGAATGTTGAGGTGCATGCGCCGGTGGAATACGCCGGCGACCTGATGGGCGATATGAACAGTCGCCGCGGACGGATCGCTGGTATGGATACGAAGGGCGGCACGCAAGTCATCAAGGCGCAGGTTCCGATGGCTGAAATGCTCAGCTACCAGAACGATCTAACGTCCATGACGCAGGGCCGGGCGACGTTTTCCATGGAGTTCGATCATTACGACTACGTGCCGCAGATGCAGGCCGACAAAGTGATCGCGGCAGCCAAGGCCGCCAAGGTCGGCGAGGTGGAAGAAGAAGAGTAGAGCGGCTGTGGCACCATAAGGTGTGTTCGAAAAATCCGCGTCTGCCGACCATCCTATCCTCGACTTGCTCGCTCGCCGCTGGAGTACGCGAGCGTTTTCCGATCGTTCGGTGGACCGTGAAACTCTAGCCAGCTTGTTCGAAGCCGCGCGCTGGGCGCCTTCGAGCGGGAACGGGCAGCCTTGGAGCTATCTGGTCGCAACGAAGGATAATCCCGCCGAGCACCAGCGTATGGGCAGCGTGCTAGTGCCGGGCAACGTATGGGCGCACAAGGCTCCGGTTCTGGCAATCTCCGTGGCGACGCTCCATCGCGCGGATAAGCCCAACCGCACCGCGCTCCATGACCTCGGCCTCGCCAATGAGAATTTAGTAATTCAGGCAGTTTCGATGGGACTCGCCGTTCATATGATGGCTGGATTCCATGTCGATAAAGCGCGCGAGCTCTTCGAGATTCCCGAGAATTATGATCCGCATGCGATGATGGCGATCGGCTATCCGGGAGATCCAGAGTCTCTTTCCGAGGAGCTTCGGGCTAAAGATCTAGCACTGCGCCAGCGTAAACCGATCCGCGAATTTGTGTTCCGCGGAAAGTTCGGTCAGCCGGCAGGGTTAGAATAACCATCGGAGGATGCAGTGGAGAAGAGAAAGATCGGGTCACTAGAGGTTTCCCTGGCCGGAGTGGGGTGCAATAACTTCGGCTGGCGCATTGACGCGGAAGGCACGGCGGCTGTGGTGAATGCCGCGATCGAATCCGGGATCAACTTTTTCGACACCGCCGATATCTACGGCGGCGGGCAGAGCGAGGAATTCCTGGGACGCGCGCTGAAGGGCCGCCGCGACAAGGTTTTGATCGCCACTAAGTTCGGGATGAAGATGGCGGAAGACAAGCAGGGCGGCAAACCTGCGTACATTCGCCAGGCAGCCGAAGACAGCCTGCGCCGCTTAGGGACAGACCATATCGATCTGTATCAAATACACCAGCCGGACCCTGCGACTCCCATTGCCGACACGCTGGGCGCGCTGGATGAGCTGGTCAAGGCGGGCAAGGTGCGCGAGATCGGCTGCTCGAATTTCTCGGCGGTCCAACTCCGCGAGGCCGCCCAGGCCGCTCTTCAGACGGGCGGCGCGCATTTCGCCAGCGTTCAAAACAATTACAGCTTGCTGCATCGCGAACCGGAAGCCGAAGTTCTGCCCGAGTGCCAGCGCCTGGGAATTGCGTTTCTGCCCTATTTTCCGCTCGCTAATGGCCTGTTGACGGGAAAGTATCGCCGGGGCCAACCGTTCCCCAAATCCAGCCGGGGCGAAGACGGTTTCGGTCCGAAGGTTTTCACCGACCAGAATCTTGGTTTGGTCGAACAGCTTCGCGGCTTTGCCGAATCGCATGGGCACACGCTGCTGGAGTTATCGATGGCGTGGCTGGCCGCGAAACCGGCAATTGCTTCGGTCATCGCGGGCGCTAAGACGGCGGAGCAGATGAAAGCCAACGCGTCCTCGGTGGCGTGGCGATTGACGGAGGCTGATCTCGCAGCCGTAGACGGGATCTTGACGGCGAAGGCGCACGGATAAAATGGACGAACAGGAATTTAAGATGCGCGCTGAACAAGCGCTGGACGACCTCTATCGGCGGCTTTCGGCCGCGGCGGAGGACTACGAGTTCGAAGTCGATTTCAACGCCGGCGCGCTGGCCATCGAGTTTGAGACGCCTCCGGGCAAGTTCGTGGTGAGTCCGAACTCGCCGGTGAGCCAAATCTGGGTCTCGGCTCATTCGAAGAGTTTCAAGCTGGATTGGGATCCGGCTCGGAGTGCGTTCGTACTCGCGGGCACTGGACAGTCGCTTGCCCAGCTCATTGGAGATGCTGTTGGCCACCAACTGGGTGAGAAAGTCATCCTTTAAACATCATGGCCGGTGTTTATATTTCGTATCCGTTTTGCGCGCAGAAGTGCAGCTACTGCAACTTCGCGTCGGGCGTCTTTCCAGTGGCGCTCGAACCGGGCTACCTGGAGGCCGTGCGCAACGAGATTCGAAATACCGCCTGGGCGTGGACGCCTGAAACCGTATATTTAGGCGGAGGCACCCCGAGTCTGATCGATCCCGAGGCGCTCTCTGCGCTGCTCGATGAAATTCCTGGCGATACATGGTCCGAAGCGACCGTGGAAGCCGCTCCTGGAGGCATCACGCCAGAGAAGGCCGCCGCTTGGCGACACGCTGGAATCAATCGCATCAGCTTGGGCGTTCAATCGTTCAACACCCGCGAGCTGGCACGGACGGGTCGCAAGCACACGGCGGCGGTCGTCGAACAGGAAGTCGCGATTCTGCGCGCCGCAGGCATCGGCAACTTCAATATCGACCTGATTGCGGGGCTTCCGGGCCAGACGCTCGAGAGCTGGAACATCTCGCTCGAATGGGTGGAGCGAATTCAAGCGCCGCATGTTTCCGTTTACATGCTGGAAGTTGACGAAGACAGCCGCCTGGGAGCGGAGGTCATGGCTTTCGGCAAGCGCTATGGCGCGCCCGACATTCCCTCTGATGATCAGATCGCCGACTTCTACGAGATCGCGGTCGAGCGGCTGGCGCGAGCGGGTATCGCGCGCTATGAGATTTCGAACTTCGCCCGTCCGGGCTTCGAATCGCGCCACAATCTGAAATACTGGCGGCGCGAGCCGTACCTGGGCTTTGGCGCGGATGCTCACTCGTTCGATGGTCAGTGGCGTTGGCAGAATCTTGAATCAATTGAGGATTACTTGCGCGGTTCCAAACCCGAGCGAACGTCTGCTGACCCCGCTGCGGAACGCCTCTTCCTCGGGCTACGGCTCACCGAAGGGATCACATCGGATAATCCAGGCGACTGGTCGCCTTTCCAGTCGGCGATCGAGGGCCGTATAAAAGATGGACTCCTTGAAACTGATGGAAGCGTCTTGCGCCTGACACCGAGAGGCGTCCTGCTTTCGAACGAAGTGTTCGCCGAATTCGTATGATTGACCTGCGTAGCGATACTGTGACCAAACCGACCGCCGCGATGCGGCGCGCCATGTCCGAGGCCGAGGTCGGCGACGACGTTTACGGCGAAGATCCCACGGTCCGAAAGCTTGAAGAGCGCGTCGCGGAGATCCTCGGCAAGCAAGCCTCGCTGTTCCTGCCCTCGGGCACCATGGGCAACACCATCGGCATCAAGCTGCACACCCGCCACGGGGAAGAAGTGGTCTGCGATCATCGCGCGCACATCCTGGATTGGGAGATGTCGATGATGGCCTGGTTTTCCGGCTGTCTGGCGCGACCTGTCCCGACCGATAACGGCGTTCTGCGCTGGTCCGATATCGAACCGGTCGTCAGGCCACGGACGACTGGATTCCCTGCGCCGACCGCGATGGTCAATATCGAACATCCGCACAACATGGGCGGCGGGACTCTGTTTCCTATTGAAGGGATCGAAGATATCTGTGATCGCGCGCATGATCGTGGTCTCAAGGTCCACATGGACGGCGCGCGGTTGTTCAACGCCGTGGCAGCATCCGGTGAAACCGCGGCGCGGATCGTCGCCAAGACGGATTCGGTGATGTTCTGCCTGTCGAAGGGGCTCGGATGTCCCGTTGGTTCCATGCTCGCCGGGGACACCGCTACGATGGCCGAGGCACGGCTCTACCGCAAGCGCCTGGGCGGGGGGATGCGACAGGCCGGTATCCTGGCTGCGGCTGGATTGGTAGCGCTGGAAGCTCCTCCCAGGCATTTGTCTGACGACCACGCCAATGCCAAGCTCATGGCGGAAAGGATCGGCCTCGATCCGGGGAACGTCCAAACGAACATCGTCATTTTCGATATCGCTCGAACCGGGCTCGCGCCGGCCGATTTTCTGGGGCGGCTCAAATCGAGCGGAGTGCTGGCAGGCTCGGTAGGTGGAACTCGCATCCGCTTAGTCACGCACTACGACGTTTCCCGCGAGGACTGCATCCTTGCGGGA
>Ga0207694_10004725_pt1 | contig 10596 bp, 12 predicted proteins | sample KBSC34metaG_FD_184353 | JGI IMG/M metagenome (GOLD analysis project Ga0207694, IMG submission 184353) | Corn rhizosphere microbial communities from Kellogg Biological Station, Michigan, USA - KBS C3-4 metaG (SPAdes) (version 2) | ecosystem: Host-associated > Plants > Roots > Rhizosphere > Soil...
CGCCAGCAGAGCGCGACGATCGGTACCAGGAAAAGGAGGAGGAAGAGGTAGCTCATCCGCGCCGGACGACCCTGTCGCGGTAGACGACGTGGCTCTTGCGCGCGCCGACTCCGAACACGACGATGCCGAGGAAATAGCCGAAATCGTACCAGCCGCCGTTGTTGGGCACGGCGTAGACCGCGACCTTGGGCATGAACAGCGAGACGATCCAGGCGACGGGGAAGATGAAGCCGTGCCACAGGCCGAGAAGGAAGCCGGGCGATCCGGCGACCACGGCGTCGGACTGCTGCGTCGCGGCGCAGGCGGTGAGCGCAAGGGCTGTCGCGAGGATTGCTAGACGCTTCATGGGGCAGGCTCCGACGTTGCGTTGAGGTCGAGGGGGGCGGCGCGCTGATAGGCGATGGCGAAGCCGGCGAGGACGAGGCCGAAGGCGGTCATCATCATTCCGCCGATGAGCATCGCGACGTGCCTGGGCTGCTGGGCCTCGTGGTTGCGAATTCCGGTCACGAGGAGCGCAAGCCCGGCAACCAGCGCGATCGCGCCGATCATGACGAAGGCGATCACTGCCGAGCCTTGTCGCGGATCATGTCCGCTTCGGCCGCGCTCGGGTGGTAATCGAGGCCGCCGAGCGCGTGGATTCCCATGATCGCGGCGACAACGAACAGGATCACCGCGCCCTGGCTCCCGTACTTGTCCGTCTCGTCAGTTTTCGGGCGGCGGTAGAGGACAATGCCGACTCCGATGAGGACGACCGCGACGGCGAGCTCGATCATTCGCGGCGCGGTCACGACCCGGCGCGTCCCATCGCCGCGACCTCGTCGAGGCGGTTGGCATAGGCTTCGATCACCGCCGCGGTGCGCCCGACATAAATGCGCACGTCGTCGAAGCGGCGCTGCTCGATCGCCTCGCGGACTCCGGGCAGGGTCTTGGCGCCGTAGCCGGTCAGCGTCCCAGGCGCGTAGATCAAATTCTTGTACCAGGGGCGCCCGGGAAGCCCCTGAGGGTCGATCAGCAGCTGGTCGACATTGGCGAGCGCGGCGTTGATCCGCGCCTGGGTCGCGGGCGGGAGCTTGTCTTCGCCGACGAGCATCCCGTCGGCGTCACCCGCGGCGCGCTTGAGATGGTCGACCGCGTTTTGAAGCGGAAGCATGTCGATCAGCGGAGTCACGCCCTTGTCGGCGGGCGCGAGCGTCGGGTCGTAAGGCGCGGCGGCGAGCTTGAACACGCCTTCGCGGCGAAGGTCGACGAGCTTGCGGTCGGCTTCGCGCTGCTTGTCGGCGAGCGCCATCACCTCATCGAGGTAGCGGGAAACCGAGCTGGCGAAATCGGAATAATGCGCCGGCACCCGCGGGGAGTCGGCTGCGCGGATGACGAGCCGGCCCGCGACCTTCGACAGAGCCGCGGCGTAGGCGAGGCCGGGATCGTCGAAGTGCATCACGTGATAGTAAGTGTCGTAGGCCGAGTGATAGCTTCCGCCCGAGAAATCCTCGCCGCCGAAGCCGAGGTTCACCGATGCGATTCCGAGGTGCTGGACGAAGGGCGAATAGTCCGAGCCGGCGCCGACCGGTCCTATCGGCAGGTCGCCCTGTTCGGCATCGGCCAGCAGGTCCGGCCTGACCGACTGCGGAGCGGAATAACCCGCGACCTCGACGCCGGCCCCGGCGCGCTGGAGCACGGTGACATTGGTCTGCGGGTCGAGCACGTCGCCGGCGGCGGCGCTGACGAAACGCTGCAGGTCCTGGCTACCCTCGGCGGCGAGGAAGCCGCGGCCGTTATTGTCGGTGTTGATGTAGAGCAGGGCCTTGCGCTTTAGCTCGTCGGCGTGGGTCTCGACCCATTCGGTCGAGCCCAGCAGGCTCGGCTCTTCGGCGTCCCAGCTGGCGTAGACGATGGTCCGCGCCGGTCTCCAGCCCTGGCGATAGAGTGCTCCGAGCGCCTTCGCCTCGTTCATCATCGCGACCTGGCCGGTCAGCGGGTCGGCCGCGCCGAATACCCAGCCGTCGCGATGATTGCCGCGGACGATCCACTGGTCGGGATAGACCGAGCCCTTGAGGGTCGCGATGACGTCATAGGCGGGCTTCAACGACCAGTCGGACTTGACCGCGAGATGGACCTTCACCGCGTCTGTGCCGCCCCAGTGATAAGCGAGCGGAAGGGCGCCGCGCGCGCTGCCGGTCGCGACCGGCCCGCCGAGCGAGGCGAGGATTTTTGACGCGTCGGCATAGGAAATGGGAAGCGTCGGGATCTTGAGGATCGTCGGCGCCGTCTCGCGGGTCAGGCGCTTGGCCCCCGGGACCGCGCCGATGCCCGGCGTCAGCGGATCGCCCGGGTACATCGTCATGTCGACGACCGAGCCGCGCTGGACTCCATGCGGCGGGCGTGCGCCGCCCTGGGGATAGGGATCAGCATCGGCGTAGCCGTCGTCGGCCGGGTCCGAGTAGATGAGGCAGCCGATTGCGCCATGTTCCTGCGCGAGCTTGGGCTTGAGGCCGCGCCAGCCTGCGCCGTAGCGCGCGATGACGATCTTGCCGGCGACGCTGATGCCGCGAGCCGCAAGTGCGTCATAGTCCGCGGGCATTCCATAATTGACGTAGACGACGGGTGCCGTGACGTCGCCGTCCCCCTGGAAGGCGACATAAGGCGGTAGCGCCTTGGCGAGGTTTTCGGGCGTGGTGCTTGGATCCTCGGGGATCGGCGGCTCCTGCCCGCCGAGCACGAGATGATCGGGCGCGATCAGCTCGACAGTGGTCGAGATGGGCGTCGGATAAAGCACATCGAACTGCTCGATATGCGCGTCCCAGCCCCATTGCTTGAACATCGCCAGCTCGAACTCGGCGTTCGCCTTGTCGTGCGGCGAGCCGACGTGGTTGGGCTCCGACGACATCTGCTGCAGCCATTGTTGCTGCTCGGCGGGATTGATGAGCGCATCGAAGCTCTTTTCGAGCGCCGTCCCCGACGGGGCGGCCGCCGCTGGAGCGGCCGCAAGCAGGAACGCGGCCGAAGCCAGCAACGCAGCCTTGCCCAATGTCACTTCCTGAACATCTCAAGCCCGAAGGCGAGGGTCGCCGTCGTCGCCACCAGGTCGAGGGCGACGAGAACGAGCGCGACCATTCCCGCGCGGCGCGCGAACTTGCGAAGATTCATCGGCTTCGAGATCATTGGCATGCGAGGCACTCGTCATAGTCGGTGGTGGACGCGAGCGGGATTTCCTTCAGCTCGGGCGTGTTGTCGGCTTCTACGCCGCCGGCGAAGCCCGCACGTTGAACGGACTTGGAGCGGAGGTAATAGAGCGACTTGATGCCGAGCTCCCAGGCGCGGAAGTGGAGCATCATCAGGTCCCACTTGTCGACATCGGCCGGGATGAACAGGTTCAGCGACTGCGCCTGGTCGATGAAGGGCGTGCGGTCGGCGGCGAGCTCGATCAGCCAGCGCTGGTCGATCTCGAAGCTGGTCTTGAACACATCCTTTTCTTCCTGGCTCAGGAAGTCGAGGTGCTGGATCGATCCGCCGTTCTCGAGGATCGAGCTCCACACCTTGTCGCTGTCCTTGTGCTTATCCTTGAGCAGCTTCTCGAGGTACGGGTTCTTGATCGAGAAGGACCCCGACAGCGTCTTGTGCGTGTAGATGTTGGCCGGGATCGGCTCGATGCAGGCGCTGGTGCCGCCGCAGATGATCGAGATCGACGCGGTCGGAGCGATCGCCATCTTGCAGCTGAAGCGCTCCATCACGCCCATGTCGGCAGCATCGGGGCAGGGACCGCGCTCTTTCGCAAGCATCATCGACGCCTGGTCGACCTGAGCCCGGATGTGCTTGAAAATCTTGAGGTTCCAGCTCTTCGCCATCGCGCCTTCGAAGCCAAGGCCGCGCGCCTGGAGGAAGGAGTGAAAGCCCATGACGCCGAGGCCGACGCTGCGCTCACGCTCGGCGCTGTACTTCGCACGCGCCATCTCGTCGGGAGCGCGGGCGATATAGTCGGAAAGCACATTGTCGAGGAAGCGCATCACGTCCTCGATGAACTGCTTGTCCTTGTTCCACTCGTCCCAGGTTTCGAGGTTGAGCGACGACAGGCAGCACACCGCAGTGCGGTCGGCGCCGAGATGGTCCTTGCCGGTCGGAAGCGTGATTTCCGAACAGAGGTTGGAGGTCGAGACCTTTAGGCCGAGGTCGCGATGATGCTTGGGCATCGACCGGTTCACCTGGTCGATGAAGATGATGTAGGGCTCGCCGGTCGCGAGGCGGGTCTCGACCAGCTTCTGGAACAGCGAGCGCGCATCGACAGAGCCGCGAACGCTTCCGTCCTTGGGTGACTTTAGCTCGAACTCGGCACCCTCGCGAACGGCAGCCATGAACTCGTCGGTGACGAGCACGCCGTGGTGCAGGTTCAGCGCCTTGCGGTTGAAGTCGCCCGATGGCTTACGGATTTCGAGGAACTCCTCGATCTCCGGGTGCGAGATGTCGAGATAGCAGGCGGCCGAACCGCGCCGCAGCGAGCCCTGGCTGATCGCCAACGTCAGGCTGTCCATCACCCGGACAAAGGGGATGATTCCGCTGGTCTTGCCGTTGAGGCCGACCGGCTCGCCGATTCCGCGGACGCAGCCCCAGTAGGTGCCGATGCCGCCGCCCTTGGAGGCGAGCCAGACATTCTCGTTCCAGGTTCCGACAATGCCTTCGAGGCTGTCGGAGACGCTGTTGAGATAGCAGCTGATTGGAAGGCCGCGCCCGGTGCCGCCGTTCGAAAGCACGGGCGTCGCCGGCATGAACCAAAGCCGCGAGATATAGTCGTAGACCCGCTGCGCATGCTCTTCGTCGTCGGCATAGGCCGCGGCGACGCGCGCAAAGAGGTCCTGATAGCTTTCGCCGGGAAGGAGGTAGCGGTCGCGAAGCGTGTCCTTGCCGAACTCGGTCAGCAGTTCATCGCGTTCGGCGTCCGTCTTCACATCGAAACGCGGCGCGTGCACCGATTTCGAGCTGGAGGTGGTGGCGGCAACGTCGTCGCTCGATACTTCTGAGCCGGTTGAAAAATCCATCGCGCTTCCCCGTCCTTCCGCGGCCCTGACGTCATCTGCGCCGAGGACCGTCTGTTCACTATGTGTTCGACTCGGAGCCATGCCTGGCATCCTAGCCGTTTTCGGCGCTCGACGGGGCTTTTTCATACCCGTCCCCTGTGGAAATCGGGGACGAGTGGGCCCGTTGCCGGAATATAGGTATTCCGGCGTCAGAACACCAGTAATTGAGTGCTCCCCCTCTCGCGCTACTACCTATTGTGCCTCAACCACGGTTGGATGCAAGCGGAGAAATGATGGTTAACGCAATTTTTCCTGTGGATTGCGTCGCCGCCACAGTCGGTTTGCCGGTTCGCAGATCGCCATTTGCCCACGTCCATGACGGCAGGCATGATCGGACGGCGGAACAGGGCATTCGAAGGAGCAATCGGATGGGCGCGAGCGCGAAGGTCAAAACGAGGCGCACGCAGGACCTCGATCCCATCGACCGCCAGATCCTCGCGATCCTCGAGGTCGACGGGCGCCGCCCGACCGCCGATATTGCGCGAGCGGTAGGGCTGACGGGCCCGGCAGTTTCGGACCGCATCGCACGCATGCGAGACAAGGGCGTCATCGCCGGTTTCACGGTGAAGCTGGACCCGATGCAACTCGGCCTCAACATTTCGGCGATCGTGGAGTTCGGCGCTTATTCGAATGCGGACGCGGTCGGGATCGCGGCCGTCGTCGGTCATCCGGCGGTGCGCTCCTGCTACAAGGTGACCGGGCCGGGGCTGCTCATCCTCATCGTCCACGCATCGGACGGCGCCGAGCTTCACGATATCCTGCTCGATTTTTCCAGCCACGGATCGACGAAGACCTCGATCATCCTTTCTTCCGACCTCGCCGAGCTTCCCTTTTTCGCGGAGCGGCCGAAGGATGTCATTGGAGTGCTTCTGAAGAAGAAGCAGGGACGGGCGCATCGGCCTCGTGCGGCCCGCGGCTGACGCTCCAGCCGGCGAAGGCAAAACCGCGCTGCTCACTTAAGAATCGAAGGCAACCCCGAGCTTTTTCAGAAGCGACGCAAACTTCCAGACAGCAAGCCCTTGCCTGAAACAGCGTCCAGGAATCTTTCCGGATGCCATGTTTCCGAGCCCATCATCGGCATTCCGACCGGCGCGCCTCGATCGGCGCGATTCGTCGAAGGAAGATCGGCTGGCCGTCAGCAGGCTGCCCCGGAAAGACCGGGAGGAAGCGCGCAGGTCACTGCGTCTCGAGGCAGCACGCAGCGCGCGGGGAAAGAAGCCCGGCCTTTACTGACCTGGCCGCGCAGCAGGCCAAGAGAATCCGATATTGCTCGCGATGCGGCCGCACCCCGATTGCCGCCGCTCGCTCGCTCCACTAAGCGAGGAGCGCGCAAGCAGGGGTAGCTATGTTCAACTGGTTTCAGCGTCTCCTTCCGAAGACGGGCGACTTCTTCGGAATGTTCGAGGCGCATGCGGCGACTTTGGTCGCCGCTGCCGATGCATTGGCCAAGCTGGTCGACGGCGGAAGCCCGCATGAGGAATATATCGCCGAGATCCACCGGCGCGAGCACCAGGCGGACGACATCATCCGCCAGGTCCTGACGACGGTCCGGCGAACCTTCCTGACCCCATTCGACCGCGGCGCAATCACTTCGCTCATCGGCGCGATGGACGATGCGATCGACGAGATGCAGGACACGGCGCGGGCGATCGGCCTCTATGAGCTCAAGAGCTCCGAACCTGAAATGCGGCGGATGGTCGAGATCATCGTCGAGGCCGCGGCGCTGACCGCCCAGACAATGCCGATGCTTCGCAATATCACGCGCAACGGGCCGAAGATCCACGCTTTGACCGAGAAGCTGGTGCACCTCGAGAGCGATGCGGACGTGGTCCACGCGGCCGGCCTCAAGAAGGCGTTTCAACAGCATTCCAAGACGAGTCCGATGCAGTTCATCGTCGCGCGCGAGATCTACAAGCATCTCGAGCGGATCACCGACGCGTTCGAGGATGTCGCGAACGAGATCGACGGCATCGTGATCGACCACGCCTGAGCAGCCGGGCGCCCCCGTGCATTCACTCGCCCTCCCGCTCCTCATCGGCCTGATCGTCGTCGCGCTTTGCTTCGACTTTCTCAATGGGCTGCACGACGCCGCGAACTCGATCGCGACGGTGGTCGGGACCCGCTTGATCGGGCCGGTCGCGGCAGTGGGCTTTGCGGCTTTCTTCAACTTCGCCGCTTACTTCCTCGCGCTCCAATGGCCCGCGCTCCACAATGTCGCGGAGACCATCGGCAAGGGGCTGATCGACAAGGATCTGGTAACGCCCGCGGTCGTGTTCGGGGCGCTCATCGGCGCGATGTTTTGGAACGTCGTGACCTGGGTGAAGGGGATTCCCTCCTCGTCGAGCCATGCGCTGGTCGGCGGAATCGTCGGCGCGGGAGTGGCTCACGCGGGTTTCCCCAGCATCCAGTGGATCGGGCTCAACAAGACGCTGATCGCCATCGTCCTGTCGCCGGTGTTGGGACTGATCCTGACCATGGTGATCATGCTGGCGACGAGCTGGCTCGGCCAACGCGCCAGCGCTCGGGGCGCGGAGCGGACCTTCCGCGGCCTCCATCTGTTCTCGGCCGGCGCTTACTCGCTCGGGCACGGACTGAACGATGCCCAGAAGACGATGGGGATAATCACCGTCCTGCTTTATTCGACTGGCTATCTGCACGGTCATTTCGCGGTGCCCAACTGGGTCGCGCTGTGTTGCTACATCGCGATGGGAATGGGCACGCTTTCGGGCGGCTGGCGGATCATCGAGACAATGGGAACCCGGATCACCAAGCTGAACCAGCACCAGGGCTTCTCGGCGTCGCTCGGCGGATCGGTGATGCTGTTCGCCGCCTCCTATCTCGGCATCCCGGTGTCGACGACGCACACGATCGCCGGCTGCGTGATCGGGGCGGGGACGGCCCGGCGAGCGTCGGCGGTGCGCTGGGGCCTTGCCGGCAACGTCGCGATCGCGTGGGTGATCACCATCCCGGCTTCGGCGACGGTCGCCGCCCTTTTCTACTGGCTGATCAGCGGCATGTTCCTTCGCGTCGGGATCGCGGTCGCGATCATCGCCTTCGTCGCTTATTCGGCGCGCGCCTGGCGGGTGCAGAGCTAAACCGCTGACAATTGAACCGCCCGCGCCTAACGGGCGTCCAATGGTCGGCATGAGGGCAGCACCGATTTCGACGCGCTTCGCATGGGCGGCGGTGTTCGCGCTGCTGCTGGCGGTGCGATCGCTCGCGCCGGCGGGTTTCATGCCGGCGTTCGATCATGGATCGGTTACGATCGTCGCCTGCCCGGACGTCGACGCGCCATTGGTGACGCCGGCGGGACACCATCACCATTCAGGCGATCACAAGTTCGCTCACCCGCCTTGCCCCTATGCGGCGGCGTCCGCGCTCGGCGCGTTCGGCAACGACATCGCGCCGCTTCTGGCCGTGCTGGTCTTCGGGGCGGTGCTGGTCGTCAGCCGCGCTTACCTGTTCGCCGAGCGGCGGGATTGCCGCGAACGCCCGCCGACGAGGGCTCCGCCGATCCCCGCCTGAACCGATTTCGTCAGTTCAGTTGTCGTCCGCCGTTGCGGACCAGATGGGATAACAAGAATGAATAGATTGAAACAGGCGGCGATGCTCTGCGCAAGCGCGCCAGCCTTTTACTTCGGCCTGTCATCGGGCGCTCATGCTTGCGCCAGCTGCGGCTGCACGCTGACCGCAGACTGGCTGAGCCAGGGACTCGCCGCGCAGCCAGGCACCACCTTGTCGATGCGGTACGATTATACGCCGCAAACCACGTTGCGCTCGGGCACGCACAAGGTGGACCGAAGCGCGATCGAGTTCCCGACGGACCGCGAGATCGAGCGCTACACCTACAATCACAGCCTGACCTTCACGCTCGATCACCAGTTCGCGAACGATTTCGGGCTGGATGTTCAGCTTCCGCTGCTGACCCGCCCGCACAAGACGATCGGCGAAGACACGACCGAGCCAAGCCGTTCGGACACGAAGGGAATCGGCGACCTGCGAATTGTCGGCCGGTGGCAGGGATTGTCGACGCCGGGCACTGTGACCGGAATCGAGGCTGGACTCGTGCTTCCGACGGGCAAGGCGCACCAGGCGTTCAAGTCGGGCCCGGAAGAAGGCGAGGAAGTCGACCGCGGCCTTCAGCCCGGGACCGGGACGGTGCAAGCGGTGGTCGGCGCCTATCATCTGGGCGCGGTCACGCCCGAGCTCGGTTACTTCGTCCAGGCAACGAGCCAGATTCCGCTTGGGTCGGCCGACGATTACAAGCCAGGCGCGTTCGTTCAGACATCGGTCGCGCTCAATTACACGCACTGGCGCAACATCACGCCGCAGCTGCAACTGAGCTTCCGCAAGACCTGGCGCGATAGCGGCGCGGATTCGGATCGTCCGAACAGCGGCGGCGAGCAGGTCAATCTGGCTCCGGGAATCTCCGCGAAGCTCGGCACCAAGCTCGTCGGGTTCACCTTCGTCGAGCTGCCGCTCTACACGCAAGTGAACGGTTTCCAGCTGGTCCCGAAGGCCAAATTCTCGGCCGGCCTTCTCTATCGCCTCTAGTGAAGCAGCGGCGTGACGACGCGCTCGAGCGTCGCCATGTCGACGATAGACCGGCCGTCTCCCTTCGTCGCGAAGACGAGGCGGCCGGAACTATCATAGACCCGGGTGACGGGAAGCGCCCTCGGGATGTCGCGGCGAGCGACCTTCACGTCGTCCACCCGGGCGACGGGGAAAGCGAATTTGGCCGTGACCTGTTGAAGCTTCCGCGCGGACACGCCCTCGTCGATCGAGACCGCGAGCATCGACAGGCCCTGCTTGTGATGCTTGCGATAATAAGCGTCGAGCACCGGCATCTCGACCCGGCACGGCGCGCACCACGTCGCCCAATAATTCACGATGGTGACGTTGCCGCCGCGAGCGTCGAAAGGGACCCCGATTGTCGCGGAAACGCTGAACGGAACCGCAGCCGCTGTCGGGGCGGCGAGGGCCAATGCGGAAATGACGGCGAGAAAGGACAAGCGGTTCAAGACTTCATCCTGCTGAATGGAACGATGATTAGACTCGCCAGGCGCGGCCGGCGTTCCCGTAAAGAAGTCGGGTGGATTGGTTCAAGGACTGCTGCTCGCTCTCGACGGAGCGTTCGGAGCGGCGCAAGAATGGCGCGGATGTGGGGGCGACACCTTCTTTGCGGGGCGGTTCTAGCGTGCTGTGGAAGCGCCTCCGTGGCCGCGGACCAGCAGCCGATTTGCGCGGACCGGCCGGGCAAGACGACCGCGACTTGCACCGTTCCGGATGGACATTGGCAGCTAGAGACGGGCATTGCCGACTGGAGCCTGCAGAAGAGCGGCGGCGAGCGAGACACGTCGCTCGTGCTCGGCGAGACCGTCATCAAATACGGCCTAACCGGTTCCTCGAACATCGAGGTCGATGTCACGCCCTGGCAGCGCGCGGGTAGCCGCGTTGGCGCCTTTCACGACAGCGCAAGCGGCATCGGCGACCTGGGGCTTATCTACAAACAGCGCCTGACTTCCTCCGA
>Ga0207694_10004726_pt1 | contig 10595 bp, 6 predicted proteins | sample KBSC34metaG_FD_184353 | JGI IMG/M metagenome (GOLD analysis project Ga0207694, IMG submission 184353) | Corn rhizosphere microbial communities from Kellogg Biological Station, Michigan, USA - KBS C3-4 metaG (SPAdes) (version 2) | ecosystem: Host-associated > Plants > Roots > Rhizosphere > Soil...
AGGACCGGGGTCATGCTGTCCGCTTCCTCATTGGCGGCGCTCAAGGAGGCTGCGACGGTTTGTCCCCCGCACAACGCGCCGAGCAGGATCACGGGATGCAATTTCAAAACGAAGCGTCCGAAGTATAATGCGGCGATCAAAGGGAGTGTGGTGATGACCATGCCGGCGATGAGCAGGGTGACGCCGTGTTCGTGAATGGCCGCCACAGCTTTCGGCCCCGCGGAAAGGCCGATGACCGCCACAAATGCGCTCAATCCAAATTCAGAGAGGATCCATTGCGCCGGTTGCGGAAGAGCGCCAAAAACCGGATAACGCGTGTGCGCCCAACCAAAACACAATCCCGAGACGAGTACTCCGCCACCGACACCAAGAGTGATGGGAATGCCGGCCACTACAACCGACATGAGCCCGAGCAATGTACCGGCAACGATGCCAAGGGCGTGGTAAGCCAGATCACTTTGGCCGCCGGGCGATTCAGTATGGCCGAGCAAGGCGGCGGCGCGGCTCACTTGATCGGGACGGCCGGCGAGTTCGAAAATATCGCCGCGCCGGACTTCGGCATTGGGCAGAATCGGCATCGCCAGTCCTTGCCGTTTGAAGCTGGCGAGGTAAACGGATTCGATATTTTGCTGTCCCGCGGTGTTGCGAATTTGAAGAAGAGTTTTTCCAGCGATATTACGGCTGGTGATTACCACCCTCGCGATCGACAGGGGAAATGAAAGCGCTTCCTTGCTTTCGACTTCGTGGCCTATCAAATCACCCGCGGCAACCACCTGTCCGAGCAGTCCCGCCAGGCCGACGATATCATTTCGCTGCAGGGTCGTTTGGGGGAGGGGTTCGATGATTTCATCACCCCGCAAGATTCGCTCCACCGAAGCGCGATCAAAATGCTTTGCCAGCTCGGCAATCGTGCATCCGGCGCACTTGTCCACGAGAAAAGCGCGGGCGACCACGGGGACGAAGGGCGTCACGTAACCGGGACGTTTTACTTCGCCGCCCTCCGACAATTGTTCTTCCAACTCGCGCGCGGCTTTCTTGATATCCACGCCGAGCAATCGGGGCGCGATGCTGCGGATGAAAATAATCACGCCGACGGTACCAAACACGTAAGTGATGGCGAAGCCGATGGCCATCTGGCTGGTTAATTTCTGGACTTCGTTTTCTGGCAGTCCCATCCGCCCGAGTGCATCGCCGGCGGTGCCCATCATGGCAGTTTCGGTCAAGGCTCCCGCACCGATTCCCGCCGAGAACCCTTTGCCAAGTCCAAACAATGCCGCGACAGCGAGCACTGAAATCAACGCAACGACACTTTGAACGGTCGCCGAAGCCACCAGTTTGAAAGAAGAGCGGTTCAAGCCTCCAAAAAATTCCGGCCCGCTTTTGAAGCCAACGGAATAGATGAACAACGCGAAACAAACGGCCTTCAAACTTTCGGGGAGGACCACGCCTAATTGTCCGATGATGAGGGCGACAATCAGGGAGCCGGCGACTCCCCCCAGGCTGAACCCCTTGATCTTGATCTTGCCGACAAGGTACCCCAGGAACACCGACACGAAGAGGGCCGTTTCGGGATTGGATTTCAGGATATGGTTGATGAACTCCATGACCGCTCCTGGTTACTCTGATTTTTTTTCCAGATGCTGCCGCGCGGATGGTTTGCAGCCGCAGCTTGTGGTTGAAAGAAATTCTCGTTGCGTTTCAATCAAACAACGCCCACGCGATGCCCATCTGGACGCGGAAAACGTCTCCGTCCGCGCCGCTCTTCGTTTCTTTTTTTCCGTAAAGTCCCTCAATGCCGACACTCAGACGTTTACGAATTTGATAAACGACATTGGCGCTGGCATAGAACGTTTTGTGATAGGCGAGTGGTCCTTGGGAGAAACTATTGTCCAGATCATTCCAACCGACCGACGCGGTGGAGCGAAAGGAATCCGTCCAATGATGCGTGTACGCGGCCATGGCGGAGAAGAACGGCAGCGCTTTCAGATTCCCATTTTTGTCGTAGCCCGCATCGCCGCCGTTGAATCCGGAATAGGTAAAATTGTCGTTGGCGAAATGGAAATAGCCGTGGCCATACGTGGCCTGTAATTGCATCGAATCTTTTCCAAACGTGTTCAGGCTGGTCGCGGCCATCACACCCCATCCGAATTCCTCCTGGTTACCCAGCGTGGGGCTATTGGCGCCCACATCACGCAGAATGGCGGCGAGTTGGACGTGGCCGATTTTTTTATCCTCCCAACGCACATTGAAGCCGCCGTCCGGGGCGTGATTGACTGCGGTTACATCCGTCTGGTTGACGGTATCCACATCCGAAGCTGGTTGCTGAATGCCGAAATTAAATTGCAGATGATCGTTCGCCTGGAGGAGATAACGCAACGTGGGTTGCCGCGCATAAATCATCGAGTTTGGCCCTTCGAAGTCGACGGTGTCGGGCCACGCATCGGGATCTTCGAAAATGCTATACGTCCAGCCGGCGGTGACGTTGTAATATTCGCCCCAGAGTTGCTTGACGCGGTATGACATGCCACCGCCGGATCCAAAAAAGTCATTTTCGTAATAGAATCGCGGCGCGCCGTCCAGGTCAGGTGCGCGCACGTCCAGCCGCAAGGAAGAACCGCGGGCGTTGACATTGAATTGATGGCCGCCGCCCTGGTCGGATTGGCCATCCACAGGAATTTGCGCGGGTACGAACCGGTCAGGATTACCGGAATTGCGATTGTCGCTGGTGAAATCCACGCGCGGCTTGGCGTTGAATTTTATCATCGCCGGGGTGTTGGGTATGGGGATGAAACCGCGATACTTTGGATCGAGCGTGAGGTCATTTGCGCGTGGCGCGGCTTCCTGCTGGTCATTGAATGTGTTGCGAGAAGTGACTTGCGCCTCGTGGCCGTTGATTTGCGTGACGGTTTGTGAGAACACCACCGTGTCGGGAGAAACGGTGACGGATTGATTCGTGGAGACTATCGGTGCGTTCGTAGGCATGAAGGCCGTTTGTTGCTGGCGTTTCATTTCCTGGATTTCATGCTGCAGGTTCTCGATCGTTTTCTGCATTTCGTTCAGGTTGGATTGCATTTGCTCGGGCGAGAGGGTTTCTGCGCCCGCGGCGAGTGCAAAGGAGAGAGGAATAGTTGTCAGGATTTTTGCATTCATACTCGGTTGAATTGGTCGGGGTGTTTATTGGAGTGATCCAAATAAATTGAGGTCAAGTTGTTGGGTGATGTGATTGATGGCTTCGGTGGCGCGAACGCTGTTGCCCGCTTCGTTGAGCCGGGGTGAAAAGCCGACGATCGCCATTTTGCCCGGCACCACTGCCACGATGCCGCCGCCGACTCCGGTTTTTGCGGGTAGACCGGCGGTATACGCCCACTTGCCGGACTCATCGTAGAATCCCGCCATCATCATCACGGCGAGCACGCGGGGGACGTGCTTCGCGCTCAGGCAGCGTTGCTGGGTAATCGGGTTCACACCGCCATTGGCCAGCGTCGCGCCCATGACCGCGAGTTGGCGCGCGGTCACGCCGATGGAGCATTGCCTGGTATAAACGTCACAGGCTTCCAGCGGATCGCAGAATAGGTGCTGGCCGTTGTAGAGAATGAAGGCGATGCCGCGATTGCGGAAATTCGTGTCTCCTTCCGATTTGTTCACGTCATCGATCAGCTTCAGCGGTTCCCCGGCAAAAGCGCTTTCGAATGCGAGAATCTTGTTCCAACGCTCCTCGGCGCTGGTGGCTTTCACCATGCTGACACTTGCCATCGCACCGGCATTGACCAACGGATTGATGGCGGTGTTGTCGTGCAATCCGAGCGCGGTGATGGAATTAAAGGCCATGCCGGTCGGCTCAACGCCAATTTTTTTCAACACCTCGTCTTCTCCGGATTCTTCGATGATTTCGGCGAGGGTAAAAATCTTGGAGCATGACTGAATGGAAAACGCGTATCCCGTGTCGCCGGCGGCATAGACTTTTCCGTCCACGGTCACGATGGCGATGCCGAATAGTTCCGAAGGCACGCTGGCGAGGTAGGGAATGTAATCGGCGTTCTTGCCAGACTGGTCGTCTTTGAATTTTGCGTACGTTTCGTCAACGAGCGCCTGGAGTGAATCGGAAGGCGGAAGTCCTGCGCCGCGCGCACCGTAACCGGTCGGAGAACCGGTCGTCATCAGATACACGGTAGTCGACTGATTTGTCGTATGAACGATCGCGGTGGCAGCCTGGGCCTCAGCCATTCGCGCGTCATCGGCTTGCGAACTGGCGCATCCGTTCAGCGAAGCAAGCAGGGGGGCGGTGAGCGCGAGTGTCGTCAGAATGGAGAAAGCTTTTAGGGTTTTCATAATCTTCGAGGATTGAGGTCAATATTCGGTGAAAAGCTTTTGCAATTCCTTGAGATCCTTGGTGCGGGTCAATCCGAGCATCAGCAACACGCGCGCTTTTTGAGGATTCAGTTCCATGGCGGTAATGAACCCGAGTTTGTCGTCATTCACTTCCACGTTGCGGTCCACGATTCCGGACCCCACGCGACTGCTGCGGACGACGACGACTCCCGCCTTGGCCGCTTTTTCCAACGCCGCGAGCGCCGCGTCGGTGGTGTTGCCATCTCCAACGCCGGCCAGAATGATTCCTTTCGCGCCGCGTTTGACCATGTCGTCAATGCCGTCGCCACCGAAATTGGCGTATGAATAAGCGATTTCAACGTCGGGCAGATTGTCCACGGTGAGGCCATCCGGCGAAAATCCGCCGCGGCGCATAGTGTTTTGGTTGTAGAAAAACGCCTTGCCTGTATTCATGACGCCGGCGGGCCCGCGATTCAGCGAACGGAACGTATCGAGATGCGTCGTGTGTGTCTTTTGAGTTTCGCGAGCGTAATGAATGGTGTCGTTGAGCATCACCAACGGGCCACGGCCGCGGGCAGCAGGATCGGCGGCCAGGGCCACGGCGTTGTATAGATTCGCGGGTCCGTCTGCGCCGATCGCCGTGGCCGGACGCATCGAACCGACCAGGACGACCGGCTTGTCGCTATCGATAAGGAGATTTAGAAAATAAGCGGTTTCCTCCATGGTGTCGGTACCGTGGGTGATAACGACGCCATCGGTATCCCCCGCGAGCACTTCTTTCACGCGCTTCGCTAGTTTCAACCAAACTTCATGGTTCATGGTTTGGGAGCCGATGTTGGCCACCTGTTCACCGGAAAGGGCGGCGAGATTGGTCATGGCGGGAACCGCCTTGATCAAATCGTCGACGGAGAAGGAACCGGACTTGTATCCGGCGTCGGAGGTGCTGGCTTGCGCACCGGCAATGGTGCCGCCGGTCGCGAGGATTTTTATTTTGGGCAACGCCTGCGCGGAGGTTGCCAAGAACAAGCTGATAGCGGCAACTGCCACGATGATATTTCCCTTTTTCGGAATAGGTTTAAATGTGTTCATATCGGTCAATGGTTGAAGGTTGGGGATTAACATTTGGTATCCGTTTTCGCCGCTTCGTGGCGCCGGGGAGGAGTGGCGGTGCCGCCGTGTTTATCCAGATACTTGCAAGCGTTCAGGATATCTTCGGCGAGTTGTTCCACGACATTGCGATTGAGGTGCGGGCGAACAACGATGCGCAGTGAAAAGACTTCCTCGGCATCTGGCGGCATCGCGTAGGCTGAAAGCACCCAGCCGCGTTCGCGCACTTTGCACGAGATATCGAACTCGTTGTAACGTTTGATTTTTGGATTCAGTGTGAGCGCGACGACAGGAATGCGCTGGGTTTCGTTCATGATTTTGAAGTAACCGCTTTGAACGAGCCGCTTTCGCAGATAGACGGCGTTGTCGACGGCGTGTTGCATGATGTCGCGATAGCCGTCGAAACCCAGGCGCAGAAAGAGATAATATTGCGCGGCGATCTGCATGGCGTTGCGGCTGAAATTCAACGTCGCCGTGGGCATTTCGCCACCGAGATAGTTCACGTAGAAGATCAGGTCTTCATTGAAGATTTTACGTTCCTTGAACACGACCCATCCCAGCCCAGGTGGCACGAGCCCGAATTTGTGCCCCGAGGCGTTGATCGACTGCACGCGCGGTAAACGGAAATCCCATTTGTAATCGGGATATAGGAACGGGTTTACGAATCCGCCCGAGGCGCCGTCAATGTGCATCGGAATCGAAATGCCCGTGCGTTTCTCGTAAGCATCCAGCCAGTCGTGAATTTCCTGAATATCATCGTCCTCCCCGGTGAAAGTCTGGCCCGCGATGGCGACGACGCAGATGGTGTTCTCATCAACGAGGTCGTCGAGATGCTTGGTGGTCAGGCGGTAATTTCCCACTTCCAGCGGAGCAATGCGCCCTTCGACATCGAAGTATTTCAGGAACTTTTTCCAAACGATTTGAACGTTGCCGCCGGTGACCATGTTGGGTCGATCGGCATTCTTGCGGGCCTTCTTCCGTGCTTCGCGCCAGTTCCACTTGTGCGTCAGTCCGGCGAGCATGCAGGCCTCGGAGGAGCCGATGGTTGCCGCGCCATACGGCTCGACATTTTTTGGCCCGTTCCAAAGTCCGTGCAGCCATTTCACCATCTTTTTCTCAATGGCGAAGAGCTGCGGATACATGTCGTGGTCGATGTAATTTTTCGTGAAGTGGGCCTTGAGCACTTCCATCTCCTCGGGTTCCGTGAACGTGGTGACAAAGGAGGAAAGGTTGAGGTTTGGATTCGCATCGGTCCACGCCTCGCTGTTGACGACTGCCTGGGCAGCGCGCGCCAGCATGCCTTTTTGGGGGAAATGCTCCGGGACGTTCAGATTGAATTGATCGAAGCCGACGATGGTGTTTAGCCGCTCGGGCGCTGGACGTGGTGCTCTGCGGCGGAGACCTAATTTAGGCGTGAAGCGTTTTTTCATAAGATTCAGTGCGTTTGGTTGATTTTCCCGCTTTTACCGATCCTCGGTTGCGAGCGGGCAGGGGAGTGGCGCCTCCGTTTTTGGAGAAGCGATATGCTTCCACGTAGGTGCGCGCGACGGAGCGCAAGGCGCGACCGATATGTCCGTAAACTGCGTCGTCGAGATTGGCGAAGGAAACCCGGGCCGACCAATCCGGCGCACTGAATCCTCCTCCATTCAACAGCACAATCGAGTGGTCTTCCGCGAGGCGGAAAACGATGTCGAGCGGGTGATAGTTTTTCTTGATGAATTCCATCACCTCCGGCCCCACGTATTTTTTTATCCAAAATTCGAAATCGACGATCCCGTAGTAGTAGGAGAACAGCGGATTGGGTTTCAGTTCCACGCCCAGTCCTTCGATCAATGACCAGGCGCGGCGCTGCACAATTTCCATGACCTCGGCCTGGTAGGTTTTCTCCTCGTCCATCAGTTCGGCGATGGAAAAGAGAGTCATCATTACCTGCTGCGGCAAGGAAAGCCCGGCAGTGTGGTTCAAGGCCACATCGCGGCTGTCGGCGACAATGCGGTCGATAAATTTGATTTTTTCCGGCTCCAGCGAAATGGTGTGGTAGCGGTCGTTGACGATGTCGCGTTCCCGTTGTGGCAGCCTGGCGATCATCTGGTCGAAGATGTTATCTTCATGAGTCGCGATGATTCCCAAACGCCAGCCAGTGCAACCCCAATATTTCGAATAGGAATAAACACCGATGGTGTTGTGGGGCAGGTCGGCCATCAGGGAGCGAAAATCCTTCACGAAGGTACCGTAAACGTCATCGGTCAAAATCATCAGGTCAGGCCGTTTCGTTCTAACGAGCTTGACCAATTTGGAGGTGACCTCGGGACTCATTGCCATCGAACTCGGGTTTCCCGGATTCACGAGGAAGAAGATTTTGATCTTCGGATCCTCCAACTTTTTGAGTTCGTCATCGCTGAATTGAAAACGATTCTCCTGGACTGCGTTTACGTTGATGACTCTCAAGTCGTAGTCCTCGAGATGCGGCATTTCGAGATACGGAGTGAAAATGGGGGTGCCGAGCGCAATGGTGTCGCCGGGACGCAACAGCCGGTTGGTCTTGAGCGATTTGAATATGTAGCACATCGCCGCCGTGCCGCCTTCGACGGGGAAGAGATCGAATTTTCCCTTGGGAGGCTGGCCGTTGCACATGGCCCACATCAGGTAGGCGTGACTGATTTTTTCGTTGTGCAAAAGACAGCGGTCCGGCACGGGATAATTATCTCCGATGATCGAGTCGGTCAGTTCATGGACGAAGGTATCCGCGTTGAATCCAAAGCGGGTTGCCGCAAAGGGCACCATGGCTTGCAGAAAATCCGTTCCTGGCATCGATGCATTTGCCGCGCACCATGCCTTCAATCTTTCTGCGCATCCCGGTCGGGCCGGCATGCCGCCAATGCCATTCGAGTTTATCACTCGGCGGCATTCGGTGACGGCAAAGTGGCCCAGTGAAAAAAATGCCTCGCGCGGCGTGGTGGCCACCCAGTTGGGATTGCCGCGGCCGGCGTTCAGCATGGCGAACGCGGATTTGCGCGCGGAATCTTCCGCGAGAGCGATCAGCTTGTCCTTGATTTCAAAAGGGCTGAGTTGGCCAATTTGTTCGAGTGTATTTGGATCAGTGCGCATAAATGTGGAGGAGTTTGGTTATTTCATGAGGAGAACAATGACCACGCCCCAAATCGTGAGGAGGGTGTTGCCGACGGCGTAAGGAACGGTGTATCCGAGCGCGGGCACCTTGCTCTTGGCGACATCCTGTATCGCGCCCAGCGCGGCGGTCGTTGTGCGCGCACCGGCGCAAGCGCCGAGGTTGATGCCGGGATGAAATTTGAAAATATATTTGCCGGCGAGCAGGCCAACGATAAACGGCAGGGTCGTCACTACCACGCCCGCAATGAAGAGCCCGAGCCCGTTCGTCTTGAGACCGTTGACAAATGCGGGCCCGGCACTGATCCCCACCACGGCGATGAATATATTCAGTCCGACGTTGTTGAAGACCCACAACGCTGCTTCGGGAACTCTTCCGAAAGTGCGATGAATTGATCGCAACCAGCCGCAAATGAGCCCGGCAATCAATGCGCCTCCGCTTGTGCTTAAACTTAGTGGCACATGCCGGATGTTGATGCTGATTGCCCCGATTATCGCGCCGACCGCAATTCCCAGGCCCATAAAACTCATGTCGGTTTTGTCGGTCGGGCGATCCGGATAACCGATCCACTGGATGGCGCGTTCCACGTTTTTGTGGGCGCCGGCAATCGTCAGCACATCGCCGCGATCCAGCACGGTTCCCGGATTAAACGGCATCTCAATCCCCGCGCGGGTGAGCTTGCGCAGGAACACACCGCGGCTGCGCTCGCCGTTTTCGTGCTCGGCGAGTTCTTTCAGCGTTTTTCCCGGGAGTGCTTTGCTGGTCACGACGACATCCACCGATTCGGCGGGGAAATCCAGGAGCTGGCGATCGTCCACTTCCGGACCGAATGATTCGCTCATTTTCATCATCGGTTCACGCCTCCCGGCGATCGCCAGCACCTGGCCTTCGCGCACAAGTGCGCTCGGAACGGCATCCACAACCTGGCCATCTGTTCGAATGCGCTCGACAAAAATGCGAAACGGCGTGAACGCGGACTCCACTTCGGCCACTGTCTTGTTTCGGAATTTACATTCGGGGGAAATTTTGTAGGCGCGCACCACCAATTCCTGGTACGCGGAGATGACACCCGGTTCGGCTTCGCCGCCGCCCATTTTCTCCTCGTATTCGCGGCACTCCTTGGCAATGTCGACGCGGAGAATTTTTGGTCCGAGTGATGCCAGAATCCACGCCGAACCCGCGGTGCCGAAAATGTAAGTGACGGCATACGCCACTGGCATCGAATCGATCATCGCTTTCGCTTGGTCCGGCGGCAGCCCAAGTTGATTGATGGAATCGGTGGCCACGCCCAACACCGCGGAAATCGTGCAAGCGCCGGATAGCAATCCCGCGGTGAGTCCGGCGTCGTAATGAAGAATACGCCCCATCAAAACTCCCGTGACGAGGCATGTCCCCACGATTAACAGGGCGAATAGCACCTGCGCCATGCCGCCGCTTTTCAACCCGCGGAAAAATTGCGGCCCGACTCCATAACCAACGGCGAAGAGAAACATCAGGAAGAATGTGGATTTAACGTTGGCCGAGATGGTTATATTGAGCTGGCCGATTAACACTCCCGCGAGCAGGACGCTAGTCACAATTCCGAGGCTGAATTTGCCGAATTTGAGATTTCCGAACCAAAATCCGAAGGCGAGCGCGAGAAAGATTGCGATCTCTGGATACTGTCTCAATGTATGCACCAACTCCATAATGTTCCTGCCTCAACGGCTTGCTAAAAGCTTCCCGGATTGTGAGCCTTGGATCGTCTTCGAGGTGCGAGTGGTGCGTTCGATCCAACGGTTCGATTAATGAGAAGATTTTGCCACCGCGCCAGATACCGAGCTATTGCACCTTGGTGCATTCCACTTAGGTGGAAGAAATTTTGCGAATATTTTCAGCCGCCCAGCGCCATCGTGATTCCCACCAGCAGCGCGCCCAACACCACCATCACAATGCCGATGATCCACGGCGAACGTCCAATGCACCGGCCGTACGCGGCGCCGGCGAGAAACAACAGCATGATTGCGATCGCATTGGAGGCTCTCATCGCCCA
>Ga0207694_10004733_pt1 | contig 10584 bp, 7 predicted proteins | sample KBSC34metaG_FD_184353 | JGI IMG/M metagenome (GOLD analysis project Ga0207694, IMG submission 184353) | Corn rhizosphere microbial communities from Kellogg Biological Station, Michigan, USA - KBS C3-4 metaG (SPAdes) (version 2) | ecosystem: Host-associated > Plants > Roots > Rhizosphere > Soil...
ACGCCAAAAGTGAGGACGCTTTGGGCGGAAGTTGCCAGGACTGTGTAGTGCATGTTGGTCCACCCGGAGGCGGGTATGCCGGTCTGGTCATAGAGCACCTGGCCGTTCCAAGATGCCAGAAATTCGGTGCCGCCCCCGAGTGCACTGGGGCGGTTGAGCCAGAATGAGAGCAGGTATTGTTCACCGGGAACGGTGCTGTTCGTCTGTGTGAGATAGCCAAGCGACCCGCTGGGGCCCACCTTGGCTCCGTAAACACCTGACCTGACATAGTCCGCCGCCGAGGAGATCAGAATACCGCTGGTATTTCCAGAGATCGTCCAGTTGGTGAAGCTGCCGGTCTCGAAGCCTCCGTTTTGGACCTTCGGGACCAAGGTCGCGCTGACATCATCCAGACCGAAAAATTGAGGATTGTTGTTCAAACCAAACAGGATCTGTGTCCGCGGCGAGTAAGCCATGACGTTGAACACCTTGTTCGTCCAGGCCACCGCCGGCACGTTGGTTACATCCTCGAGCGTCCCACTGTTCCAAGACGAGAAGAAGCCGTTCGGGGTCCCGGCAAAGGGATTCGCGAACCAGTACGAGAACTGGTAGGCCTCCCCGGCGAAGGTCGGCAGGATGTTCTGGAAAAGGAAACCCGACGCGGGCGTGGGCCCGGATTTCGCCCCATAGGTTCCCGAGTGGACGTACGCCGCGTTGGTCGCCACCGAGTTGTAATTGGTGTTGCCGGATTGGATCCAGCCGCTGAAGTTGCCGGTCTCAAAGCCGCCATTTTGCACCAGTTGGCCGTAGGGGAGGTAGATATTGACGTTCACGTTGTCCATCGCAAAACCCGGGTCGAACCCGAATGGATACCCCGCATGCACACCGCTGCCGCCGGACGTGATGAAATCAACCTCGTCCACGCCGTAGAAGTTAAATTGAATCTGCGTCGGGGCGGTCGCGCTCAAGATGTTGGTGATGTCATAAGCCAGCGTTCCGTGAACGAAGCCCTTGGTCTCCAGCACCAGGCTGTCGTACAAAACCGAGGTTACATAAGCCGAGCGCAGGTCGAACAATCCCCCCTGGATGGTGCCGTTGAAACTGGAAAAAGGATTGCCCAAGGTCGGATACACCACGTTGTTGGACGACACCACGCCCGCTTGATAACCGCTCGGCGCCACCGAAAAATGAGCTCCATTCAGGACCCCCAATCCCTTCCAGATAAGTCCGTGATAACCGGTTGGCAGTTGCGCGACGGAGTTGGTCGGGGCAGGGATGTCATCGAACGTGATGATGGGGTCGGCGAATGCCGGTACCGCAAAAATACAACAAAAGGCCACCGCAAATTTTGTTTTCATAAACCCTCCGTGGTTTAACAAATACTTGGGACGACAACCTCAATTGTATTACTCAAGTCACCGGTTTTTACAAGCCTCTTTGCGCAACATTTTATAGTCGGCGGAATGTGTTCAAACGAAAATATTTAGACCGGTCCGGATTGTTCGCATGGGCCCGTATCCCTGCTGCCATAAACCGCGACTCAGCGATCCGGCATGTTTTTCAATCAGTTCCCGTCTGTGGTCAGAACCCTTTTCAATTCCCCCACCGCCTGCGTGAGTTGTCCCTTGGTGATGGTGAGCGGCGGCGTGAAGCTGATGACATTGCTGTGCTCGCCCTCGGGCAGCATGATGTAACCGGCATGCAGCATCGCCTTGATGGCGCGCAGCGCGGCTTCGGTCGCAGGTTTGCCATCATTCTGGCGCAGTTCCACACCAGCCATCAGGCCACAACCGCGGATTTCCGCCCGATGATTGAGATTGGGAATTTCTGCCTCCAAAAGTTTCAGGAGATGATCTCCAAGCTCCGCGCTGCGGTCCGCCAATTTTAGTTTTCCAATCTCATCGATCTGCGCCAGCGCCATCGCACACCCGACCGGGTTGCCGAGAAACGTGCTCGTATGGATCGCCTCGCCCGTCGAGGCCGGCCACGCGGCATCCATTACATCCGCGCGCCCCACACAGGCTGAGAGCGGGAAACCGCCGGTCAGCGCCTTGCCCAGGCAGATGAGATCGGGAACAACCTCGGAATGTTCGCAGGCAAACCATTTCCCCGTGCGGCCAAAGCCGGTGTAAATTTCGTCAAGCACGAGCAGCGCGCCGTGGCGGTCGCACAGTTTCCGCAGCAACGGCAAAAATCCCGGCGGCGGCACGTTGATGCCGCCCCGCGCCTGGATGGGCTCAACCAGGATCGCCCCAACCCAGCCGCGCTGAAACAGGCGGCCGATCAGGGTTTCGACGACGGCCAGGTCGGAAGCCTTGGTCGGGAACTGGACGAAATGTGTGAATTCGCGGAGTTGCAGTCGGAAAGGCGATTTAAAAAATTCGCGGTGCGTGACGTTGAGCGCGCCGTAACCCAGGCCGTGATACGCGCCGTTGAATGCGATCACGCCGTATTTCCCGCCCTTGATCATGGCCGTCTTGAGCGCGGATTCAACGGCCTCAAAACCTGAATTGCAAAAAATCGTCTTGCCGCGCTTGCCGCTCCACCGTTCAAACGTGATGCGGCTCAATTCCCGCGCCAGTTGCGCTTTCAGCGCATGCGGATGCACGTCGCCCATCGCATGCAGCAACCGGCCCATCTGCTGCTGCCCGGCTTCGACGACGCTGGGATTCGCATGTCCGGCGGCCGCAACGCCAAACGCGGCGGTGAGGTCGAGATATTTTTTGCCGTCGGCATCCCAGACGTGAACCCCTTTGGCACGCTCCCACACGATGGGCCACGAGCCGTCCGGTTCCATGAATGTGACGTTGCGGGATTCATAATCCCTGAGGTCTTGCAGGATGTCTTTGGTGGCGGCCACGGATTTGCGATTTTGGATTTACGATTTGGTCACGGTCAACGATTTCCCGCCCAATCCTAAATCGGAAATCGCCAAGCGCAAATTTTTTAAACTCCCCGTTGTTCCGGCGGCCAGATGATCTTGTGCTGCTGGATCTGGAAGCGTACCGGCAGCGCGTCGGCGATGATCCGTTCGGCCAGCTCCTGACGCGAGATCGGCGTGAGCCCGGCGGGAATTTTTTTCAGCACCTTGCTCTGCTGCGCTGGCGCCAGCGGATGCACCCACGAAAACAGCAGCGGACAGATCGTATCCAGTTTGTGCGTGGCGATCTGTTCCTTGGCCCAGTCGTAATCTTCCGTCGTACCGATAACGAACTTAACCTCGTCGGTGGCTTTCAGGTGCGCGATGTTTTCCAGGCGGTTGCGCGTCACCTCGCCGCTCGCGGGACATTTCAGGTCCATGATGCGGTGCACGCGCGGGTCAATTTTTGAAATATCATGCGCCCCGCTGGTCTCGATCAGCACGGTAAAGCCTTCATCGCACAACTGCTTCATCAACGGCAGGGAATTTTTTTGCAACAGCGGTTCGCCCCCGGTCAGTTCCACCAGCGGAAGTTTCTGGTTCTTGCTTTTGGACCCAGCATCGCCAAACGGGGCGGCCAGTTTTTTTACCTCTGCCAGGATGTCTGTGAGCGCCTGCTTCTTCCCCTCGGTGAAAGCGTAGGCCGTGTCGCAATACGAGCAACGCAGATCACAGGCCGTGAGGCGGATGAAAACACAGGGCAACCCGGCAAAGGTGCTTTCCCCTTGCAGGCTCAGATAGATTTCATTGATGACCAGCGATTCAGACACATGGAAAAACTACCGTAAATGACGGAATTAAACAGGATTTTTCGCAGGCGGTTGGAATTCCGTGCCGGATGGGCTATGGTTTGCCAAAGTCAGAATCATGAAGAAATCTGCCCGTTCGGCCTGTCTCGTCATGCTGGCGGCGGCCGCAATGGCCCTGCCGGCGGCGGCGGATTCGCTGGACCAGATCGGCGTCACCGCCTTGCGCATGGTGGCAACCAATGTGGACGGTGGCGGCATCAGCGTGGCGCAGCCGGAAGCCAGCGCCCCCACCTTCGAAGTCAATCCATCCACCGTGGGGCAGCCGACAAACCTGTTCACCTACGCCTCCGCGGCCGGAACAGCCACGACATTTACCAATAACGTCGGTGTTGAATCAGGCCATGCTGACTCCGTGGCGCAACTGTTTTACGGGATTCCCACTGGCGTGGCCACCAATGTGGCGCACGTGGATAACTTCGATGCGGATTATTTCGTCAATTATTACGTTGTCAGCAATCTGGCCGTGCTCGATGCGTCTGTGGTCAATCAAAGCTTCACCTATGGCGCGTTGTCCGCATCGGATCAGCAGGCGGTGGATTCGGCATTCGATGATTACGCTGCAACGTTCGGGAAACTGTTTGTTTCAGCGGCCTGCAACGTGGACATCAGTGTTCGCGTTTGCGCTCCGGGCACTGCGTACAATTGCATCAGTGTGGGGGCCTATCAGGTCAACGTCGGATTGGCCAACTCAAGCATCGGCCCGACCATCGATAACGGTCGCTGCAAGCCGGACATCACGGCTCCTGCCGGGGCGACCAGCTTTTCCACGCCCCAGGTTGCCGGCGCGGCGGCGGTGCTCATGCAGGCTGCATTGCGTGGCGATGGCGGTGGCGACACCAATTCGGCCTCGGATCCGCGGACACTAAAAGTACTGTTGCTCAACGGAGCGGTGAAGCCGGTGGATTGGACCAACGCCAACTCTTCGCCACTCGATGCCCGTTATGGCGCCGGCGTGTTGAGCGTCCTGAATTCATACGAACAGCTCATTGGCGGCAAACATGGCCGGAGCATTTCAACCAACCTTCCGCTCGGCGCTGCCCATCTGCCGCTGGTCCTGACCAATCCGGTTTCCATCCTGCGCGGCTGGGATTTCACCACCAACTCCACCACCGTGACCAGTGACCAGGTGGGCCATTATTTTTTCAATGTCACGAACTATGCTGGCGGCGGTTTTTTTTCCGCCACCATCACGCTCGCGTGGAACCGGCAGGCCGGCCAGACCAACATCAACGATTTTGATTTGTTTCTATTCAACGACGCGAACAGCAACCTTGTCGCCTGCAGCACCAGCCGGGTGGACAATGTGGAGCATATTTTTGTGCCGCAACTCCCGGCGGGCCGCTACGACGTGGAGGTCTTGAAAAATGGCGGCACGAACGTTGTCAGCAACGTGGAAACGTATGCGCTGGCATGGGAATTTATCTCCCCGGAATTGAAGATCACCCGGACCGGCACCAATGCCGTGTTGACCTGGCCGCCCTATCCGGCCGGCTTCCTGGTGGAGGCGCGGACAAACCTGTTGGGCGGGGCGTGGTCCACGAACGGCTTTTCCGTTCCTCTCATCACGAATGGCCTGAACAGCATCCCGCTGAACACGACGAATCCCCTCCAGTTTTTCCGGCTGCGGAAACCGAACTTGTGATTTGCCCCAGGGCAAAGTGGTTTCCAATCTTGTAGCTGCCTGAAATCGCATCGGTGATGAAATTTTTCCCGATCTCCACCGCGTGCGGCAGATCGTGGCCGAGAGCCAGCGCCGCGCAGATCGCCGCCGAGTAGGTGCAGCCGGTGCCATGCGTCGATACGCCTTTTACGAACGGGGCGGACAGGAGCAGTTCCGTTTCACCGTCAAAAAAAACATCGATCGCCTCGCGGCACTGTTTCAAGTGCCCGCCCTTCACCAGGGCCGCGCAGCCGAAGCGCCGGACAATGGTTCTGACGGCGCGGCGCAAATCTTCCGGCGAACGGATTTTTTGCCCGCTAAGGATCTCCGCCTCGTCCAGGTTCGGCGTGACAAGCGTTGCCAGCGGCAGCAACTTTTCCTTCAGCGTTTTTTCCGCCGCTGGCTTCAGCAACCGCGCGCCGCTCGTGGCGACCATCACCGGGTCGACAACCAGCTTTCCGCCCTTGATCCTTTTAAAAAAATCCGCGACGACCGAAATGTTTTCGACCGAAAACAACATGCCGGTCTTTATCGCTGCCGGTCTGAGTTCGGCAAACACGGCCTCGATTTGTTGGCGCAATATTTTGGGCGAACTGGGTTCCACACCGAGGACGCGTCGGGGATTTTGCGCCGTCAGGCAAGCAATGGCGCTTGTGCCATGGACACCCAGCGCGGCGAAGGTCTTCAAATCCGCCTGGATGCCCGCACCACCGCCGCTGTCCGACCCGGCGATGGTCAGGGCGATGGGCAGGGTTTTTCGTTTCGTCATGGCCTGAGGGTAGAGGGAGTTGATGTCATGCGAAACGCCAAAGCGCACGGCTTTATTTTTGCGGGCTGAATCCCAGCAACGGACCCCGGGTTTTGCGCATCAGGATTTCCGTGCAGCCCTTCGCCAAGAAATCCGCCAGTTCGCCCGTGCGCAGATAGCCGCGTGCTTCATAAAATTTCTGCGCCCGCCGGTTGAATGAAGAGACGCAGAGGAAAACATTTGGACTCTGGCGGAAGATGTGGCTCTCGGCAAAGTCCATCATTTGCGTCCCCAGGCCACGCTGGCGCCAGTCCGGATGCACTGCGATGGTCTGGATATAACCATTGAGCGGGCCGGACAAATGCAGGATCAAGGTTCCGACGATCTTGTTCTCCAGCGTGGCCATATGGATTTCACGCATCGGATCGGTGAGCCGCTGAAATGCCTGTTCCTCCGTGAGGCCAAGTGTGAGCCACGGCTCGGAAACAGCCATGAAATGGGCGCAGAAACGGGCTTCTGCCGCATCCTGCAGGGGCCGGATGACAAGGTCATTCATCAATCCGGGAAGCTTAAGCTGGCCGCCAGGAGAAACAACTTTGAACTTTGAACGCGCCGTTTTGAACTTATATTTGGCCCATGGACAAAGACAAAGTCGCAGAGATTCTCGTCGAGATCGGCGTACTCCTCGAATTGAAGGGTGAAAACCCTTTCAAGACCCGCGCCTACTCGAATGGCGCGCGGACAATCGAAGGTCTGAACGAGCCGCTGGCGAAGCTCGTCGCGGAAAAACGGCTGGGCGAGATCAAGGGCATCGGTGAGGCGCTCGAACAAAAAATCACGGAATTGGTCGAGACCGGGAGGTTGAAATACTATGAGGACCTGAAGGCATCGATCCCGCCCGGATTGATCGCGATGCTGGAAATTTCCGGACTCGGCCCGAAGAAGATCCAGGCGCTGAACAAGAAGCTGGGCATTGATTCGATTGAAAAGCTCGAGGCAGCCTGCAAGGCGGGAAAGGTGGCGGAGCTCGATGGCTTTGGTGAAAAGACCCAGTCGAACATCCTCGAAGGCATCGAAATGAAGCGCAATTACGCCAGCAAACACCGGCTGGCGGATGCCCTGGCCGCGGCGGAACCGTTGCTGGAGCATCTGCGCGCCCACGATGATGTCATCCGCTGTGACACGGCGGGCAGTTTGCGCCGGTTCAAGGAAGTCATCGGCGATATCGACCTGCTGGCGTCTTCCAAGAAGCCCGAGGCGGTGATCGGTTTTTTTGTCTCGCAACCGGGTATCGTCAAGGTGCTCGCCAAAGGCGACACCAAGGTGAGCGTCATTCTGGAAGGCGGCATCCAATGCGATTTGCGCGTGGTGAGCGATGCAGAGTTCCCCTTCGCCCTGGCCTATTTTACCGGCAGCAAGGAGCACAACATCGTGATGCGGCAGCGTGCCATCCAGCGCGGCCTGCGCCTGAATGAATACGGCCTGTTCAAGTCCAAGGAGGAAACGCGGGACCCCAAACTGCTCGTGGCCTGTAAAACCGAGGCGGACATTTTTCAGAAGCTTGATCTCGTGTTTGTGCCGCCAGAATTGCGCGAGGATCACGGTGAATTCAAGGCGGCGGAAAAGGATGCCCTGCCCAAACTCATCGAGTGGACGCAACTCAAGGGCGCGCTGCACAACCATTCCACCTGGAGCGATGGGAAGAACACTTTGGAGGAGATTGCAGCCTACATGGAGGATTTGGGGCTTGAATACTGGGCCATTACCGACCATTCCAAGGCATCCTATCAAGCTAATGGCTTGGATCCAAAACGGTTGCGCGAGCAAATCGCTGAAATCAAGGCGCTAAACGAAAAAATCACCGCCCGAGGCGGCCAGTTCCGCCTGTTGACCGGCAGCGAGGTGGACATTTTGAAGGACCGGCTGGATTTTGACGACGATGTTTTGGCTGAACTGGAAGTGGTGGTTGCCAGTCTGCATGTTCCCAGCAACAACGAGGCGGAGAATACGAAAAGACTCATCCGGGCGGCAGAAAATCCGTATGTCCACATGCTTGGCCACCTGACCGGGCGGTTGCTGCTGGAGCGGGAGCCATACCCTCTGAATGTGTCGGCGGTGATTGATGCCTGCGCGGCGACGGGTACCTGGCTGGAACTGAACTGCAATCCCTGGCGGTTTGACCTGGACTGGCGGCTCTGGCCTTACGCCAAGAGCAAGGGGGTGAAGTGTGTCATCAACCCGGATGCCCACCGGAATGCCCACGCCGGTTTCTTGCGGCTGGGGGCGGGCATGGCCCGGAAAGGCTGGCTGGAACAAAAGGATGTATTAAACACTCTTAACTTGAAATCCCTGCAGAAGGAATTGAAACGAAAAGGCATCAAACATGAAACGTAAGGGTGTCGAAGTGATGGATTTGGCAATTTTTAGCTTGTGAATAACTTTGAATAAATCCCAAAAAAACTTTTTGACGCAAGGCTTGTCGCACGATAGCCTAGGCATAGTTCCTGGTCGCCTGCATTTTTAATTGTATGTCAAACAGTGAGGGCGGTCTAAAAAGCCGGAAATATCCTGACGCATTATGAAGAAATTTTTTGTCTCTACGGGGCTGGCAGCCATCGGCGTTGCAGGGCTTCAATCGGCATGTGGTCAGGGTCTGGATGTGGTTTCGCCCAAGGCGTGGAGTGTTTCCGGTACGTTACGCGGTTTCTACGACGACAATTACAATCTGGCTCACACTAGTAAAGGCAGTTGGGGCACGGAAGTTTCTCCTTCAGTTTCAGTCAATGTTCCGTTGCGGCAGACGGACATGGGGATCCGCTACAACTATTCACTTTATTACTACAATGACCGCGATCAATTGGGGGTTGACCCCTTTGACCAGTCGCATCAGGTGGATATCTGGCTGGATCATGCGATCAACGAAAACTGGAAGCTCAATTTTACCGATACGTTCACCTATGGCCGCCAGCCGGATCTAACGGATCCAACCAGCCAGGCAATCTACCGCGTCCAAGGAGATAACATTGCGAACCACGCCAAGATTTCGTTGGATACTCAATGGACAAAGTTGTTCGGGACCTCGCTCAGTTACGGAAATGATTTTTATAACTACCAGAATAACGGGGCGGGAGTGGTGCCAAATCCGGGAGCTACGCCTACATTCATATCTTCTGTTCGGGGAAATTCGGTCTTTGGCAACAATCCAAACGAATACGCTGCGTTCAATGGTACGGGTGGGGCCAGTTTGGCCGGGCTCCTGGACCGGATTGAACAAAGCGTTGGGCTGGATTTCAACTGGACGCTCAGCCCGGAGACGATGGTTTTTGCGGGCTATACTTACAGCTGGGTCAACTACACGGGAAATGAGCCGGTTGGCATAGTGAATTATCAGAACCCAATTGCAAACCCTGTAGACGGCCACCAGTCTTACATTTACCAAAGCAGCTCCCGCGACGGTTCGTCGCATGGAGCTCATATCGGGCTGTCGCATCAGTTGACCGGCAACATTTCGTTGATGGGGCAGGTGGGTGCCTCTTACTCGGATAATTCCAACGACCCGTTTAATCATTCGCAAGTCGTGTCACCGACGGCAAATGTTTCTGTCAACTACACCTACCTGCCAGGAAGTTATGTCCAGGTGGGTGTGACGCAGGCCCATAACGCGACGGACGAGGTTCAACCGGGGGCTAAAGGTGGCATCACACAATACCAGGATACGACGGGAGTGTTCGCCGATTGGAACCATCGGATCACGGAGAAATTGATGGGTACGCTTATCGGCCAATACAGCTACTCAACGTATCAGGGCGGGGCGGCCCAATCTCAGACGGATTCCAGTTTCAGCGCCAGTCTTAATTTGTCCTACCAGATCAGCCGCCATTTCAGTGCCGACGCCGGATACAATTTTGACGACCTCATCTCGGGGTTGGACGGTCGTGGGTTTGTGCGCAACCGCGTTTATTTGGGTTTGTCAGCGAGCTATTGACCGGCTCAGTCGCGTCACCACATGATTTGAACACAATGCAGGGAGCCTTGTCCAAACTAGGCTCCCGTTTACTTTTATAGATATGGATCAGATTAAATCTTCCGTCACGGCCCCGCCGCCAGAGGCGCGGTTGCATTTTTTGGACTACTGGCGCGTCATCCGCATCCGCAAGGCGATCATCATCACCGTATTTCTGATCACGGCCATCATTGCCACGGTGGTGACCTTCATCCTGCCGGAATCTTACGCGAGCACCGCCACCATCAAGGTGGAAAATGACGGTGGTATCATCGGGGGCATCAATCAGCCATCCGCCACGGCATTTCCGTACGACCCGTATTTCATGCAGACGACGTTTGAAATCATGAAGTCGCAGATGGTGTTGAGCAATGTGATCGCCTCCATGAATTTGAACGAGACGTGGGGTAAAAAATATTACAACGGTGAGACGCTGAAGACCACGGAGACAATGGAGATCCTGAA
>Ga0207694_10004734_pt1 | contig 10583 bp, 9 predicted proteins | sample KBSC34metaG_FD_184353 | JGI IMG/M metagenome (GOLD analysis project Ga0207694, IMG submission 184353) | Corn rhizosphere microbial communities from Kellogg Biological Station, Michigan, USA - KBS C3-4 metaG (SPAdes) (version 2) | ecosystem: Host-associated > Plants > Roots > Rhizosphere > Soil...
GGTCGCGCGCGACATGGATCTTGCCAACAATACAGACTTTATCAACCTGGGGTGCGCCCCTAAATGCAAGATCGATGAGCCCCATATACGGGCCGCCGTAGTTGGCACCCTGCAAGGCGGCCTCGAAATTTCAATCATCCCCCGCACGCAGATGATGACGATTGCATATTCAAGCCTGGGAGCGAAACTCTCAGCCGACATTGTCAATCAAGTCATCGCGGACTATATCCATCGCGCTTTTGTGTCGCCGGTCCATCAGACCGAGATGGTCACCGAAGAACTGACACCTGATCTGAACGAGTTGAAAACCCAGCTGGAAGGCACACAGGAGCAGATGTTGGGGCTGGAGCGCAAGCTTGGCGTGCTGGCATTCGATTCCCAGCACAATCAGCTTCAGACTTCGCTGGAGCAGTTGCTGGCTGCCGATGGGACAGCCAAAATAGCGCGTATCGCCGCAGAACAGCGCTACCTGATGATCAAAAACATGGACCCGAACACGATAGACGAGTCCATTGAGACTACCCCCGGCACTATGCCAGGGCAGCTGACCGCACTTCGCTCGCAGCGCGCGACATTGCAAGCTCAATACGCATACCTCACTGGCCCCATGGGAAAGGATGTGAACCACCCTGATGCTCGAAAGCTGCAGGATCAGATTCGCGAGATCTCAGCTGAGATCATCGCTGAGCATAACCGGCTGGAGACCCAGGCACGTGAGACATTTCGGGCCGCGCAAAAAACAGAACAAGCTACAGAGCAGGAATTGGATGCAAGAAAGGCCGAGGCGTATAACCAGGGCGACGATATGGTTCGCTATACGCTATTGCAGCGGGAATATGAGCAGAACCGCACGCTCTATGACGCCCTGAAGCAGCGCCTGGAGACCGCGAAGATCGAGTCGGGGCTGGGAGCCACAGAAGTAGACCAGGTGGACAAAGCACTGCCACCTGTGAATCCAACGATGAAATCCACCACCACCCTGGTGGTGATGAACGGGATATTCTTCCTGCTCGGCGGTGTAGTGATTGCCTTTATTGTGGAGAGCCTTGATACCGGCCTGCATAGCGTGCAGCAACTTGAGGCTGTGATGCATATGCCTTCGCTTGCGGTCATACCGCGAGTCAAGCGTCCACTTTCCGAACAGGCCGCGACAATGTCTGCAGTGGAGCGCAACATGGCTGTCCTCAATCAGCCCAAGTCGCAGTTTACGGAGGCGATCCGGTCCTTACGCACGTCGCTCCTGTTGGCCACAACCGGCCATCCACCCAAATACATCCTGTTCGTGAGCGCAACGCCATCTGAAGGCAAGACCACGGCTGCCAGCAATCTCGCATGCATCCTATCGCAAGGCAACGAGCGCGTGGTGTTGGTGGACGCCGATCTGCGCCGTCCCAGCGTGCATCATCGGTTTGGGCTTCCTGGCAAGGGCGGACTTACTACGGTCCTGGCCGGCGCTGCGACGCTGGAGGAGTCCATCCAACATGTCGCCGAATTGCCAAACCTGGATGTACTTCCCAGCGGCCCGGTCCCTCCCTTTCCGACAGAGATGCTGAGTTCCGACGCCATGCGGGCCGTACTGGCTCGACTGGGCGAGAGGTACGCTTACGTCGTGATCGATTCGCCGCCAGTCCTCTCCGTCACCGACGGAGTCATTCTTTCCCGTTCTGCGGATTCCGTCGTGCTGGTTGTGCGCCATGGGAAGTCGAACCGAAACATCATGCGCCGCACACGCGATCTGCTGCTTCGATCTGGAGCTCCCATGGCGGGCCTTGTCCTCAACGCGGTCGACCTAAGTTCGCCTGACTACTACGACTACTATGGGTATTCCGGCTACTCCTATGGCTCGAACGATGGCAATACCTGGGAGACACAGTCGGACGTGAACGCTGATGCGAAAGATTCCGGGAGGCCACAATGATTCGGCGTCCGGCAAGCTGCCTTCAGAAGGCACCCGCACAGATTGTCCTGTTTGCCTGCTTTGCGCAAACGACATTCGCCCAGGTCCCGTCTGCGCCATCGGCCAGCCCCAATATGCCGGCGGCAACATCCGCGAACCAAACGCAGTCCGCGCCCACACCTTTGTCAGCTGCGGCAGCATTGCTCTACCCCGGCGAAGACTTCAAGTTATCTCCTGGGGACCTTATCTCGGTACAGATATTTCAGCAGCAGGACTACCTGGCCACAGTTCGCATCAGCGCAGAGGGCGCAGCACAGCTTCCATTCATCGGGAGTGTTCCTCTGGAAGGTCTCAGCATCCGCGAGGCTCAGTTACGAATCGCGGACCGGCTGCGCGCCGGGCGGTTCTACCGTGACCCCGAAGTGATCGTGCAAGTGCTTGACACAGTCAACGGCTCAGTCATGGTTACAGGGGAAGTACGTGCGGTCGTACCCGTCTCGACGGAACGTAGCTTGCGGGATGTCTTGCTCACCGCTGGCGGACTTCCCCCAACCGCAAGCCACACCATAAAAATTGTCCGCGGACCAGGCGAACCTATTGTCGTCGATCTCGGCACCGATCTAGCTTCCAGTACAGCGGCGAATATCGCTGTCAAGCCGCATGACATTATCCAAATCTCGCGAGCCAACGTCGTGTATGTGCTCGGCGCTTTCGCACACCAGGGAGCCGTTCCTTTGGACCAGGCCCAGCCATTGACGCTACTGCAGCTGGCCGCGCTCAGTGGCGGCGTTAATTTTGAGGGTAAATACGATGATCTTCGTCTGATACGCACGGTCGTGAAAGACGGTAAAACCGATCGCATATTAGTGCCTATCGACATCAAAAAGGTGCGCGACGGAAAAGCCGATGATCCTATTCTGCAGGCTAATGACATCGTCTTTTTGCCGACGAGCGAGATGAAAGCGACCCTCAAGGGCCTTGGGGTTGGGGGTGTGCTTGGTCTGGTTTCACTCCTTATTTCAACCCGAAGCCTCTGATTCTGCGCATGACAGCCTCCGCCTCACATAGCGCTGCATCCGGAAATGTTTTACGCGGTCTAGCGCAACCAAAGCGCCGAATCCGTCTTGCGTATTTGGTCAGCCATCCCATTCAGTATCAAGCGCCGCTGCTACGGCGGATCGCGCAGGAACCCGACATTGACCTCACGGTATTGTTCGGGTCGGACTTCTCGGTGCGCGGGTATAAGGACGTTGGCTTTGGTGGTGTCGGTGTAAAGTGGGATGTTCCGCTGGTCGAAGGCTACAAGCATGTCTTTTTGCCGCGCCTCCGCGATGGCAATGACGTTTCGTTTACTATGCCCCTGAGTTACGGCATCTTCTCTGCTCTTCGCGGGCAGGCAGCTAGCGCCAGGCAGCCTGCCTTTGACGCGCTGTGGGTCCATGGTTATGCCTCTGCGAACGCTCTCCATGGAATTCTGGCCGCGCGCTTACTCGGCATACCTGTGCTGATCCGCGCCGAGTCATGGCTAAGGGACCGAAAACGCAGTCCACTGAAGCTGGCCCTCAAAAATGTCTTCTTCTCCGCACTGGGCAATCTCATCGATGGCGTACTGCCTATTGGTACTATGAATGCCGAATACTGGCGGCAGTATTTGCCCAATACGCCCCAGTTTCTCTTCCCGTACGCGGTGGACAATGACTACTTCGCAGCGCGGGCGAAGGAAGCAAGCGCAAGCCGCGCTTCACTCCAGACTGAACTCGACCTTGACCCGGCGCGGCCTGTCATACTCTTCGCATCCAAGTTGCAATCACGTAAGCACTGCGACCATCTCATCTCTGCTTATGCGCAGCTTGCGTCGAATGGCGGTGGGGAGCCGCATCCATATTTATTGATCGTGGGAGATGGAGAGCAGCGCGCCGGACTGGAGGCTCAGGCCGCGGCGACTGGCTTTACCTCCATCCGCTTTCTCGGCTTCCGCAATCAGTCTGAGCTTCCGGCCCTGTTCTCGCTTGCCAATGTGTTCGTACTGCCTTCACGCCATGAGCCCTGGGGCCTCATCGTGAACGAGGTGATGAACGCCGGCACTCCTTGCATCGTGACCGATGACTGCGGCTGCGCACCTGACTTGATCTCCGACGGTGTCAACGGCTGCGTGTATCCCGCCGGGAATATCGATGCGCTGGCCACTGCACTACGCCGCGTGCTGGCTTCTCCGGAGATTGCGCAGGCCATGGGAGAGCGCGCATTTGAGCGCATGCAGTCCTGGGGCTTCGAAGAGGATGTCCGCGGCCTGCGTGCGGCACTCGCGCACGTTTGCCCCGGCTTTAGCGTGGAGAGCATCTGACGTCATGCGCATTCTGCATGTAATACCGTCGCTCGATCCCGCCACTGGCGGTCCGGTTGAAGTAGTGCGTACCCTGATCAACTATGGTCCTGCGGAAGATTCTCAGGAGGTCGCCGCGCTTGACGATCCTTCTTCAGAATTTCTCGGCGCTTACAGCGTCCCCGTGCATGCGCTGGGACCACGCTCCTCAAGTTATGGTTGTACGCCGCGCTTGCTTGACTGGCTGAGGGAAAATTCAGGTCGCTTCGAGGGTGTCATCCTCCATGGTATGTGGCAATACACGGGTTATGCGGTATGGCGGACAATGCGCGGGCGCGTACCTTATTTCGTGTTTCCTCACGGCATGCTCGACCCATGGTTCAAGCATGCATACCCGCTCAAGCACCTAAAGAAGTGGCTCTACTGGGCACCAATCGAATACCGCGTTCTGCGAGATGCCTCGCGCGTGTTGTTTACCTGTGCTCCAGAGGCCGAGCTTGCGAAGCAGACCTTCTGGCTGCATAGGTGGCGAGCTACTGTGGTTCCGTTCGGCACGATCCCACCTAGAGACGATGCTGACGCACAGCGCGAGGCGTTCTTTGCAGCTTGTCCCGAAATTCGTGATGTGCGCTTTTTGCTCTTTCTGGGCCGCATTGACCGCAAGAAGGGTTGCGATCTGCTGATTGATTCCTTCAGTCGCCTGGCGGTGCATGCCCCGGAGCTGCACCTGGTGATGGCTGGGCCCGACCCCGGCAACTGGCGTGAGTCGCTGGAGCACTCTCTGGAAGCTGAAGTTGCCTCGCGCATCCACTGGCCTGGAATGCTTCTGGGCGATGCCAAGTGGGGGGCGTTTCGCGCAGCGGAGGCCTTCGTTCTGCCCTCGCACCAGGAGAACTTCGGTATCGCTGTCGCCGAGGCGCTTGCCTGCTCCCGGCCCGTGCTGCTCTCGAAAAATGTGAATATCGCGTCCGAGATCGCCTCGGACGGTGCCGGGCTGAGGGAGGCTGATACGGCCGACGGAGTCGACCGCCTTTTGACCCGATGGCTGGAGATGACGCCTGACGAGCGTGCCGCCATGGCGGCAAATGCCCTCGATTGCTTCCATCGGCGATACGACATGCGCGACAATGCAAAGACCATCCTGCGCCTGTTCCACGAGGGCGGTGCAGAGGCTTCCGAAGGCTGATGCCAAAGACACCCGACTACAACTCCGCCCAGCACATTGCGCCTGAGACCGCGGCCGATCCGTACCATCGGCCTGCTTTCTCGATCGGCGACCGCGCGCGCCGGCTGCTGTGGGGCATCGTACGGACCTTGCTATACCGGCCGTCGCCGCGGCCGCTCCACGCATGGCGGGCATTTTTGCTGCGCTGTTTCGGGGCAAAGCTTGGGCCCAATTGCCACTTCTATCCGAGAGCGCGGGTATGGGCGCCGTGGAACCTGATCTGCGAGGATTCGGTCGGCGTTGCTGACGAAGCTGAGATCTACAATCCTGCTCCTGTCTATCTCGGATCGCACGTCATCCTCTCGCAGGGCGCGTATCTGTGCGGTGCGACCCACGATTACAACGATCCGGGTTTTCCGTTGATTGCATATTCGATGCGACTGGATGCCTACGCCTGGGTCTGCGCACGTGCTTCGGTTGCTCCGGGCGTGAATCTGGGCGAGGGCTCAGTTCTGGGTCTTGGTTCGGTTGCGACGCGCGACCTGGCGCCGTGGACGATATACGCCGGAGTGCCCGCGCAAAAGTTAAAGGAGAGGACGGACCACAGAGCTACTTGACACTAGCTGCCCGGGCTTTCAGATTGCGAAATCCGGCCGTCTCCGTCATACTTAGGTGTTGACTAATTTAAGCGATGGGCCCAGCCTCCGGCAGGCCACAGTACGCCTAGTCAGCTTACCCACAAGTTCGAGAGGAATTTTTCAAGTGTTGATGATCCGCCTGGCGCGCGTTGGCGCCCGCAAGCAGCCCCACTATCGCATCGTCGTCATCGAGAAGGACCGTGCCCGCAATGGCCGCTCCGTCGAGGTGGTCGGCACTTACAATCCGCGTACCGCACCGGCATCTCTGGAGTTGAAGCGCGACCGGATCGACTACTGGGTCGGCAACGGCGCTAAGCTCTCGGACCGCGTGGAAAAGCTGCTGGCACAGCCTGCTGCGACCGCGACCGCAGCCTAGTAACTGTTTGGTAATCCAGTAACCAGTTTTAAAGTACTAAAGCAGCGTTGATGAATGGCTTTCCGGCAGCGAGTTTTGTTTTATTGACGTAGACTCACTTTCAAAGTCAGACAAGCCTACATGGCTTGAAAAGACTTCATGACCTTCGCAGAGTAGATTCAAAGGCCATGCGCGGCACCGGCGGCAAGTCGTTCGGCCCCTAAAGACCTCTCACTGAGACGAGGCTACGGGAGCTGGAAGAGGTCCGGCGCAGCATACTCCACGAGGTATTGAGGTATTTGCGATGACTCAAGGTTCCCAGACCGCCGTCAAGCCGGCGGAACAAATGAAGCAGCTAATGCTGGAGATCGTGCACGCGCTCGTCGACCAGCCGGAAGATGTTGTGGTCGAGACGATCGATGACCATGAGTCCACTGTGATCCGCCTGCGTGTTGCCCATCAGGACATTGGCAAGGTGATCGGCAAGCAGGGCCGCACGGCCCGTTCGCTGCGCACGATTCTTGGCGCAGCCAGCATGAAGCTGCATCACAGGTTCGCCCTCGACATCGTCGAGGACCGCGACGGACGCGAATAGCTTCTCCACCATGAGCGCTGAAAGCGCCGAAATGGATCCGAGCCGCCAGTGGACGTTATTGGCACGCATCCTGCGTCCGCAAGGGCGCAAGGGCGAGGTACTCGCAGATCTATTCACGGACTTTCCTGAGCGGTTCGCCGAATATCCCCACGTGCATCTTGCGCCCCCCGGCTTCACAGAGGCGGGCGCTGCTGTGTCTGGCGCGAAGGACCTGAAACCGGCCGAGATTGTAGGCCATTGGCTTCCCTCGGGCCGTAACGCTGGCCGTATCGTGCTGCACTTCGCGGCGATCGAATCGATCACGCAGGCGGAGAGTTTGGCAGGAAAGGAAGTAGTTATCGCGGCCACTGAGCGTATGCAGCTGGAGGCAGACGCTGTATACATCTCTGACCTCATCGGCTGTTCGCTTTACGATCGCGATATGCTGGTGGGCATCGTTGAGGATGTGCAGTTCCCTGCCAGCCCGGACGGATCGCGGCGCATTGAAGATGCTGCACCGCTGTTGGTGGTCGGCGCCACGGATGGCGAAGAGCTGCTGATCCCATTTGCTAAGAGCTATCTGATGCAGGTAGATACTTCCGCAAAGACAGTCCGCATGGAGCTTCCTGAAGGACTTGCGGAGATCAATCGCTCAGGCACATCCAACAAATAGATTTTCGAGGTTTAACAGCCGAGGCGCACAGATAAGGAATATCTGTGCGCCTCGGAATGCTTGTTTTATCGATCTGCTTAGAAGCGGTACGCCACACCAGTGGTGAGAACCGGGTAAATCTGAATGCGCTTTAGGTTCTCGTTGATTTTCGCCTGCTGCTGCTGCACATTCTGCTGAAACTGAGGATCGCTGGCGCTGCCGCATCCCTGGCCAGCCTGACAGACTCCACCCTGCATATTGATGGCAATCGTGTTCTGCCCTGTGTAGGCCGCCCCTAGCTCAAACGGGAAGCTGATGTGCTTGTACTCGCGCCTCGGGATCATATTGCCGAAGCCGATGGTGAGCATCGGCATGTTGGTGCGGCCGAACTGGATGAGGCCGCTACCAGTGACGGGATTGCTCGGGTCGCTGGTGTAGTCGGTATCGCCCACGCTGAAGGTGTTGCCGCCGGGAACGTTGAGGGACGCGGTCAGGCTATTGCGGAAGATCATCACACCTGGGCTTACATGGAAGCTGCTATGCGCGAAGGGATAGATGTCCGCCTGGATGGTGCCCGACTTCAGGTGCGCGGACGCATAGTAGTTGGTGCCATCGCTGGTGAGCCCGTAACCCATGTTGAAGATGTCGGCGCCGCCACGCAGGTTGATGCGACGTGTGATCGGAGTCGCAATCTGTCCACCCCAACCCAATGTGCCCAGTTTGCTGGCTACAGCCACGCGCGAGAACGGACGAATGCGCATCTCATCATCGGCGCGGCGCGTGCGCGGCTGGCGTGCGGAAACGATGGGGGCAGCATCGCCGGCGGAGCTTGAAGAAGACGAGCTGACAGCGGTGCTGATGGGGCTCAAGGCCTCGGCATATCCGGCTGACGCGATTTGAGTGCTCTGCGCGTTGGCACCAGCGCACACCACGGCAAAGGCAGCGAGAAATGCAATCCTGCAATTGAACATTTGGGGACTCCAGATACAGCTTTGTCGGCTGTAATTCTTAGCTGGAGAATATCGAGCGCCGACGGCCCTCCCAATACACACAAAGTCGTACCGCGAGCACAGGAACCGCTATAAAGCGGTATCCGCTGGGTTTAGTTCTAAACTGAGTTGGCGGCATTCCCATGAGATTCGACATCGTCACAATCTTTCCTGGTTTTTTCGCCGGCCCTTTCGACCACGGCATCCTTAGTCGTGCCATTGCCGATGGCACGGTGGAGGCTGTGGCACATGACCTGCGAGCATTTACCGAGGACCGACACCGTACCGTCGACGACCGGCCCTTCGGCGGGGGCGAAGGCATGGTGCTGAAGGCGCAGCCGATCTTTGAGTGCGTCGAATCTCTAGGCGTGACACCAAAACCAACGCGGGACACCACGCGCGAGTCCGTCATCCTACTCTCCGCGCAGGGCCGACCATTCACTCAGGCCATGGCGCACCGGCTGGCGACGCTGGAGCGCGTTGTGCTGATCTGCGGCCGCTACGAAGGAGTGGATGAGCGCGTGAACGACATGCTCGCCGATGAGGAGGTATCCATCGGCGACTACGTGCTCTCCGGCGGTGAGCTTGCTGCCGCGGTCATCGTCGACGCTACGGTGCGTTTGCTGCCCGGCGTGCTGGGACACGCAGACTCCGCGCGCTACGAAAGCTTTGGCATAGCCGACAGCGAGCTTGCTGTAGATGCTTCTCTCGGCCCTGACGGCATTCCGCGTTCGACGCATGGCGCGGGCGGAATTCTGGATTACCCGCACTACACGCGGCCTGCGGAGTTCCGCGGCGTCGCAATTCCGGAGCTGCTGGCAGGCGGAGACCATCTTGCCATACGGCGCTGGCGGCGCCGGCAGGCCCTGTCCAAGACCCTGCGCAATCGTCCTGACCTACTCGTCAACGCCGCATTAAGTGACGACGATCGCGAATATCTCGCGTCGCTGATGCCACTGAATGAATAAGCCGCCGATCACTACTCGTGGAGCAATCTCGCATTCACGCAAGCATGCCTGATTGTGTACCCTGAAAACAGTTCGTCATTCCTGCATAAAGGTCCTCGATCCCTATGAATATCAATCAGCTTGGCACGTCGGACATGTGGCTCACTCCCCTGGGGATCGGAACGTGGGCCATTGGCGGCGGCAACTGGTCCCACGCCTGGGGACCGCAGGACGACCAGGCTTCAATCGCGGCGATTCATCGCGCTCTTGACCTTGGCATGAACTGGATCGATACGGCCGCCGTGTACGGCCTTGGCCACTCGGAGGAGATCGTTGGACGCGCCGTAAAGGGCTTCCACAAGAAACCATTTCTCTTCACCAAGTGCGGTCTGGTGCTGGACGAGAAGGGCGAGGTTACCCGCAGCACAAAGCACATCCGCAATGAGTGCGAGCAGAGCCTGCGCCGCCTGCAGGTGGAGGCAATCGATCTCTATCAGATCCATTGGCCGGCGGATGGCGAAGACATGCTGGAGGCCTGGGAGACGATGGCTGCATTGAAAAAGGAAGGCAAGGCCCGCTACATCGGCCTTTCCAACTTCTCGGCCCAGCAGATGGAGCCGCTGCATGAGGTGGAGCGTATTACATCGCTGCAGCCTCCCTACTCGATGATCAACCGCAGTGCAGAGGCGGAGATTCTGCCGTTTTGCAAGAGCCATGCCATAGGCGTCATCAACTACTCTCCGCAGCACTCTGGCTTATTGACCGGCTCAATGACTAAAGAGCGGGTGGCCGCGCTCCCGGAGAATGACTTCCGCCGCAAGGCAAAGAACTATCAGGAGCCGCATCTAACCCGGAATCTTGGTATTGCGGAGTTCCTGAAAGGCATCGGCGCACGGCACGGAGTGACAGCCGGCGTGGTGGCGATCGCGTGGACGCTGGCGAACCCGGCAGTGACGGCAGCCATCGTCGGCGTACGGAGCGCGGAGCAGGCGGAGGGTGTCTGGCCCGCAGCCAAGTTAAAGCTCACCCACGATGAACTGAAA
>Ga0207694_10004735_pt1 | contig 10582 bp, 9 predicted proteins | sample KBSC34metaG_FD_184353 | JGI IMG/M metagenome (GOLD analysis project Ga0207694, IMG submission 184353) | Corn rhizosphere microbial communities from Kellogg Biological Station, Michigan, USA - KBS C3-4 metaG (SPAdes) (version 2) | ecosystem: Host-associated > Plants > Roots > Rhizosphere > Soil...
CTCTTTGAGCGCCTTCCAAGCGGGAGGCTCGGGGACGGACTGCGCTGAGGGCGGTTTTCCGGCTGTCGTCATTCTTGCGGCCCTAGCGAGTCCCGGACAGTACAGCGCCCTTGGTTTCGATGACCGACATTAGGCTGTTCCACGACTTCACGAAAGAACTAGCGCCATCCACCTGGAGTTGATTCGCTAAGGCGTCGACGTCGATGCCTGCCGCCGCAAACTGGCTCAATACCTGCTCGGCATCGCCGCCGTCGGTGGGGAGCGATTCGCCCACTTGAGTCTTTTTCGACAGGGCATTCAGCGTTGCTTCCGGCATTGTGTTGACCGTGAACGGAGCGGCCAGGGCGTCGATGTAAAGAGTATCGGAAGTCTTCGGATCCTTGGTTCCAGTGCTGGCCCATAACAGGCGTTGCGGACGAGCTCCGAAATTCAAAGCGCGCCGGCAGCGGTCGGATGCGAGCAAATCGTTCGACGCCTTATAGGTGCGTTTTCCGATCGCGATGCCCAACCGGTTGCGAAGCGGATCGGCGACTTTCGCAGCAACAGCACCATCCCAGCGGCTGACGAACAGCGAAGCAACCGAGGTTACGTTGGGATTAAGACCTGCGTCGATCCGGCGTTCGATGCCCCGCCAGTATGCGTCGGCCGCGGCAAGGTATTGTTCGCGAGAGAAGAGCAGAGTGACGTTTATGGGAACACCCGCGAAAATCGATTCTTCGATCGCCGGCAAGCCTTCTTTGGTGCCTGGAATCTTTATGAAGACGTTCGGCCGCGCCGCACGCGCGAATAGATCCTTGGCGGCCTGCAGCGTACTCGCCGTGTCGTAGGCCAGCAACGGCGATACCTCCAGAGACACAAATCCATCCACGCCGCTGGTTCGGTCGTGAACCGGTCGAAAGAGATCGGCCGCGCGGGTAAGATCCTCCAGCGCGAGCTCGAAGAAAAGTTTTTCACCGGACGTTCCTCTGCCGAGCTTTTCGGCGATGCCTGCGTCGTAGGCAGCGCTGTTTTTGATGGCCTGGTCGAAGATCGTCGGGTTGGAGGTGAGGCCGGTGACCGACAGCTCGTCGATATATCTCTGGAGAGTTCCGGAATTCAGGAGATCCCGCGTGATGTTATCGAGCCATAGGCTCTGACCAAGGTCGTGAAGCAGTTGAGTCGCTTTCATCGTATTTGTCCTTTCGATCGGCTATTACGTCGTTCGGCTGCTCGTCATCCTAATCGTTAGGATCTCACGTAATACAGCGATCAGCGCCATTTTCAGGCTCGAAGGTGGGTTCTCAAGAACCGGCCGGTATGCGACGCCTTGCACGCCGCTACCTGTTCAGGTGTTCCAGTCACGACGACTTCACCACCGGCGTGACCGCCTTCAGGGCCGAGATCGATCACGTGATCCGCAGTCTTGATCACATCCAGATGATGCTCAATCAGCAGTACGGTGTGCCCTGCATCGACTAGTTTGTTCAAGGATTCGAGCAGCCGCTCGACATCCGCAAGATGCAGGCCTGTGGTCGGCTCGTCCAGGATGTACACAGTGTGCTTCGCCCTCTGGAGTTTGCTCAGTTCCGTTGCGATTTTGATACGCTGGGCCTCGCCGCCCGAGAGCGTCGTCGCCGATTGCCCCAGCGTAAGGTAGCCCAGCCCCAGCTCATTCAAGACTTCGATTTTCTTGCCCACGGCAGGCTCGCTCGCGAAGAATGCGGCGCCTTCTTCGACGGACATGTTGAGCACATCATTGATGGTTTTGCCGCGCAACGTAACTTCCAGAGTTTCGGCGTTGAACCGTGCGCCTTTACAAGCTCCGCAGATAACCTCGACATCCGGCATGAAGTAGAGCTGCGTGGTGATTACGCCTTCTCCCTGACACTCTTCGCAGCGTCCACCTTTCACGTTGAAACTGAACCGGCCTGCTTTATACTCTCGCTCGACCGCTAGAGGAGCCTGCGTAAACAGGTCGCGGATGGTGTCGTAAAAACCTATATAGGTCGCGGGATTCGAGCGGCTGTTGCGCCCGATTGCCGCCTGATCGATGTTCACTACTTTGTGGACATGCTCCAGGCCATCCACGCCATCGTGATCGCCGGGCAGCGTCCGCGTATCTTCCAGACGCTTCCAAAGAGCCTTGTAAAGGATTCCATTGATCAGCGTGCTTTTTCCCGACCCGGACGCGCCAGTGACCGCTACCAAGACTCCCAATGGGAATGTGACATCCAGGCTCTTCAGATTGTTCTCGCGCGCGCCACGTACCCGCAGTGTTTTCCCGTTCCCCTTCCTTCTTCGAGACGGCGTCTCGATGGCGCGCTTGCCGGAGAGAAATTGTCCGGTGGGTGAAGCCTTGCAGGCGAGGACGTCTTTGAGGACGCCCTGAACAACGACGGATCCGCCGTGTACACCCGGCCCCGGACCCATCTCGACGATATGGTCCGCGGCGCGAATCGTATCCTCATCGTGCTCCACCACGATCACCGTGTTGCCGATATCGCGCAGCCGTTCCAGCGTCGCGATCATCTTGACGTTGTCTTTCGGATGCAGCCCAATGCTCGGCTCGTCCAGCACGTAGAGCATGCCCATGAGTCCGGATCCGATTTGCGTCGATAGCCGGATGCGCTGTGATTCGCCTCCCGAAAGCGTCGCGGAACGGCGATTGAAATTCAGGTAGTCGAGCCCGATCCCCAGCAGCAATTCGAGCCGCCCGCGGACCTCACCCAGAACTTGCCTGCCTGCATCCGAGCCTCGTCCGGACGGCTTGACCTGCCCCAGAAATTCGTGCAGCTTGTCGAAATTGAGCTGGCCGACATCGTGGATGGTTTTACCGTTGACTGTGAAAAGCAGACGCGTTGGGCGGACACGAGCTCCCTTGCAGTCGGGGCAGGTGTGCTCCACCATCACCTTGTCGAGCCATGCCTCCATTCCGGAATTTGCTTCACCCCGCTGGCGGTAGCGCCGGTAGTAGCGCTCGATACGGCGAGCGATCCCGCCGAAGCCGACATCCGATCCTGTCCACCTGTCACGTTCCACCTTGGCATCTGGAGGAGCCTGCACGCGCAGCTTCTGCTCCATCCCGAAGAGAATCGAGTTGCGCACCGTCTCAGGCAGCTTCTCCCACGGAGTATCGAGTGAGAACTTGAGGATCCTGGACAAGGTGTACATCACTCGTCCGTCCCAGGTATCGGGATTGTACTTAAACGCCTCTTTTACGAAGCAGCCGCCGAGGATGCTGCGCCGCGGATCGGGGATCAGCAATTCGGGATGCGTCAGCTTGTGGACCCCCAGACCTCCACAGGTCCGGCAAGCGCTCTCGGGATTGTTAAACACGAAGAATTCGGGCTGGACATCGCCATAAACGAAACGATGCGTTTTGCTGCCCAACCCTGCATAGAACTGGTCAATCTGCTTCTTGTTGGAGCTCTTAATCACGTGCACCTGCATCAGCGCATCGCCGACCAACAGGGTGGCCGCGATTCCAGCCTTGATCGCCTTCTCATGCTTGCGGCTTACGATGAACCGGTCTACCACCGCATCCATATTGCGGATCTTCGACTCATCCAGGTTCACCTCCGCGGAGATGTCGACCGGCTTACCGTCAACAATTAGTGTTCGGCAGCCTTTTTTGCGTACCTCGGTTAAAACGAAGTCGAGTTCTTCGCCGTATTGCTTGAAGACCGGAGCCCGGAGCTCGATTTCCGTGCCTTCGGGCAGGGCCAGGATCGCCTCGAGGATCTGGCTCGACGTGCGGCTCGGAGTGATCTCACCGGTTCGCGGGCAATGAGCCTCGCCGATCGTCGCGTAGAGCAGGTTCAGATAGCCCGCGATATCCGTCATCGTTCCAACGGTCGAGCGCGGATTGCTGGTCGTAGTTTTCTGTTCGATAGAGATTACAGGCGACAGGCCGTAGACGAAATCGACCTCGGGCTTCGCTACCTGCGCGACGAACCGTTTCGCATAGCTCGAGAGCGACTCCATATAGCGGCGCTGGCCTTCCGCGTAGATGGTGTCGAACGCCAGGCTCGACTTGCCGGAACCCGACAGTCCCGTCACTACAACCAGCTTGTCGCGCGGAATCTCTACAGAAATGTTCTTTAGGTTATGCACGCGGGCGCCTTGAACGGCGATTGTGGTCCGCGTGCCGGGTTTGGGACCTTTAGTAGACATCTTCTGTTTCCTGCATGTAAGCGAAGGCCATCTCCTGCATTGAAATGTTGCTGCGCTTTGTAAGCTGGATCGGAGTCGATACTTTGCAGATGAGTCCACGGTCGGCCAGATACTCGCACGCGCTGGTCACGCCCTCCACATCGAAGTTGCGCGAGAAATGAGCCTCTAGATCGCTGGCCGATCGAGTATCGCCAACTTCCCGCAAATAGTCGATGACGAGCCCGAACAGCGCGGGAGTGTATCTCGCAAGATAATTGTCGATCGCGTCCAGCGCCGCTTGCACGTTTTTGACGGTCTTTTTGGTGTTGAGAAGGTCAGAGTAAATGATTTTGAAGAACGCCGGATTGAGCTGCATTGCTTGCGGAATCACCTCGCGGTCGGCGAGGCGGCGAGCTTTTATGATCTCGATTCGGGCGAGCGCAGTCGCCGCATTGAGGATCCAGAGCGCGCAGTAGTCCAGGTCCCCACGTGTGATCAGCCACTTGTGCGCCTTGTCCACCGGCGCGAGCGCTTGAATCCCAGCACGCAGCAGTTGTATTTGCGTATCCCGAGCTCCGATCTCCTGGAATCGTGCCCAGAGAGCTGAAATCGTGTCGTCGTGCGTATAGAGTACGCGCCCCTTCGTGAGGAATGAATGGATAAAAGAGTTGCGCAGAGAGCCTTCGGCCATCTGCCGGAACTTTGTTCGCGACATAAGCAGTGCGTGCACGTTTATGCCGTTTGCATAAAGAGCTACGGTGGAGGACTCGGTCTTCTTGTCATCTGCCGTGATTAAAAGCAGGTCGATGTCGGACTTCGCCCACACCGTATCATGCGACAAACTTCCGCAAAGAACTGCTGCCAGGATAGACTTGTCCCGCTTCACCTCCGCGACCAGTTCCTCCAGCGCCTCAGTGAACTTTTGTTGAATCGTACCCGAAGGACTCGCGGCTTTCTTGGTCATACCCCCGTCGCGCTGCTGGCGACTATTAAAGAAGGTCCGCCGAACAGCTTAGGCTGCTGACTACTGCTTAACTTTGCGGTCGCCATTAGGCTTGGCGCTGTAGGGCTGCTTGGGAAGGCCGCCCAATTCGATGACCGTCTTGCCGTCGCCACGGGTCAGTCCGGCAGCCCAGGCGTGCTTGGCGCCATCCTTGGCCAGGAACGCCGCCACCGTAATCTCTTCGTGCGCCTCCTCCATGGCTTTGTAGACCGAGGTGTTGAAGCCATGGCGTTGGAGAATATTCGGCGGAGGCAGCTCAAGAGCCCAATTGATGACTCTGCCCTTGTCGTTTTTCACATCCAGATAAATCCAGCCGTGCGGATTGTCGGGCGATACCTTGGTCACCTTGCCAGTCAAAGTGATGGGCTTCTCATCGTCGTATTCAGCTTGAAAGGAATGATGCGCCGACATCGGCATCCACGCGCCCAGCAAGCAGGCACCGAGCGAGAACAGCAGCCTAAGCTTCTTCATGAGGACCCTCTAAAGGATTCTATCCAGTAAACGCGCGCAACGTTTAAACGCGAGCTATGGTGCTTCCCGTACCAATCGGAAGCCGATGTCGCCGACTTTCAAATCCGTACCGTAATAGTAGTAGCGCGAGGACAGGCGCAGGTAGGGCGCGAAATTATCCCAACCGCCGCCGCGGAAAAGCGGGAGCCCCTCGGCTCCGCCGCCATTGATCAGGAGCCTGCCCTGGACGTCGAAACCCTTGGGTGGGCCGCCTTTGCCAGCGCGACCGCCGCCGCCTCCGCCACCGCCACGTCCGCCCTGGGGACCCTTGGGATCCACGCTCACCTCAGGCAGCGGAGTGTAGTCGTAGTAGGCCGCCCGATCGTCGACCCACTCGCGTACGTTGCCCAGCATGTCATACAGGCCCCACGCGTTCGGCTTCTTCAACCCCACCGGATGCGACTCGTCGTCGGAGTTATCCGCGAACCAGGCGTAATCGCCCAAGGAAGCCCGCGGAGGATCGGGAGCATTGGCTCGAGCGGCGTATTCCCATTCGGCTTCGGTAGGCAGCCGGTACTTGTAGCCGTCGTTTTGCGCGTTGAGTTTGTCGAGGAACGCGTGGATTTCGGCTTTGTTCACGCTATCCACGGGGTTCTTGGGACCCTTAGTCTGACTGGGGTTAGTAGCGGGCCCCATCACGGCTTCCCATTGGGCCTGGGTGACTTCGTACTTGCCGAGTTCGAAGCCCTTGGTCAACTGCACCTTATGGCGCGGCACTTCATCTTCCAGGCAATCTTTGTCGCCCGGCACGCAGCCCATCATGAACTCGCCGGGAGCGATCTTCATGAATTCGATCTGAGCAGGCGCGGATTTGGACGCTTTCGGGCCTTGGGCAAGCGCAGTCAAAGCCACCAGGAATCCAATGCGGATCGCGATCATAGGTTCTGGTCGAGTATAACCGACAGGTAGTCGGACTCACGATTCTGACGACTTTGCCGTCAGACGGCCGTATTCCGCGGAGTCAACCGGTCGCCCAATTCCTTGCTCGGCTTGAAGGTGGCGGATTTGCGCGCTGCGATCTGGATGGTCTCGCCTGTCTTGGGATTTCTTCCCTGCCGGGCCGCTTTGTCCTTCACGATGAAGCTCCCAAAACCACGGAGATCCACGCGCTCGCCGGATTGCAAAGCTTTCCCGATTTCCCCGAGAAGAGAATCGACGACGGTTTCGACTTCTTGCTTAGGGCGGTCTGAGTTGCTGACGACGGCGTCGATGAGTTGTTGTTTAGTCACTTGTTCCAGTTTAATCGGTTTGCTCGGTAGCGCACTTCGTCATTCGCTAAACGTTCGCGGCCTTGAGCGCCGCCAGCACGCGCTGGTCTCGGAAGGGGACGCGCCGGAGGCGGACGCCCGTCGCATCGTAGATCGCGTTGGCGATCGCCGCAAGCGTAGGTTTACACGTCGTTTCGCCGGCTCCATAGTGAGGAAGGTCGGGCCGATTCGGGTTGGGATCGCCATTCACCAGAACAACGTCGATCCGCGTGGGTGCGTCCATGTGGGTGAGCGTGGGATGGGAGACCCAATCCGTGCTGGTCACCTTTTCGGTGTCGAAGGTTACTTCTTCGTGGAGCGTCCGGCTCAGTGAATGGAGCATGCCGCATTCCACCGTGCCTTTCAGCGCCTGAGGATTGATCACCAGTCCGCAGTCATGCGCGCAGACCATCCGCTTGACCCAAACGTGGCCGGTTTTACGATTCACTTCAACTTCAGCGATCTCCGCAACCACCGTCTGGCTGCGGAAGCTGTACGCGATGCCGCGTCCGGTGAGAATGTTTCCGGAACCCACCGGTTTCGGTGAAGGACGCGTATCCCAGCCATAAGCCTTCGCGGCAGCCTGGATCACGGCGATGGAGCGCGCCCGCTTGAACTGCGCGTCATCCGCGGTACCGGCGTTGAGAAGCTTCAGGCGAAACTCGACTGGATCCGCTTTGGCCGCTGCCGCCAGCTCGTCGATAAACGATTCGGCAGCAAAGGTCACTTGCGGACCATTCGGATCCCGCAGGTTTCCGGTGCGAAGCGGCGTCTCCCAAATCAGCGGGAGGCTTACGACCTGGGTAGCCATTCGCCGGTTCGGTATGGCGTACATATCTGACGGCCTGTCCCCTCCGCCCGCGTTTGGCGTGGCTTTTCTGATTCCCATGAGTTGCGCGATCAGTACAGTATCGGCCTCGTTGTAGCCGACGTGATTGTAGTCGCAGGCTTGAGAGTCGTAGTCGTATGCAACCAGGTTGCCCTGCGCATCCAGCCCTCCGCGCAGCTTAAAGGTAAACGCCGGACCCTTGGTATCCCACGCCGTTTCCTCTTGCCTCATCCACTGCACGCGGACGGGCCGCCCAAGTTCCTTGGCCAGAAAGGCTGCTTCGAAGCCGGCATCATCAGCGGCGGTCCGTCCGTAGCCCTGCGGACCCTCCATCCAGACCACACGGACCTGCTCTCGCGGTATGCCCAGAAATTGAGCGACGCCGTTTCGCATGCCATACGACTTCATGTCATTCGAATAGATCGTCATCTGGCCGTTGGATGGATCCGCCATGGCATGGGCTGGAGCAATCGCGGTGTGTCCCTGGAACGGGACATCGTACTGGGCTTCGATCACCTTCGCCGCGGAGGCCAGTGCCGCGTCCGGATTGCCGACTTCGACCGGCCTGCCCACCGACGTGGGCTTCGCGGTCCGCATGTATTTGAACAGGTCTTCCGATGCCGGGAAGGGCGCCGTCGTGGGCTTTTCCCAGTTGACCTTGAGCTGTCTGGCCGCGTTGATGGCCTGCTCTTCCCGCTCGAACACCACCGCGACGTAGTTGCCCTTGTTCACTACCTTGATGAATCCAGGCAGACTTCGAACCGAAGACTCGTCGATGCTGACCAGCTTGGCGCCGGCCACCGGCGGTTTCACGTTGCGCGCGTGCACCATGCCTGGAGCCTTCACGTCTACGGCCCATTTCAACGAGCCGTCCACCTTAGGCGGAATGTCATAGCGCTGGGGCGACTGCCCCACGATCTTGAGTTCCTGTACCGTCTTCACCTTCGCCACACCGGTGGTCGCGTCAACGTTGTTCCCCGTCAGGGCGACGTTGAATTTCTTTCCGCCAATCAGCTCTCCGTAGGTGATCCTCTTCGACGGGTCCGCTTTCAGTGTGATCACGGCGTCGCTTACCGCGAGCTGGTTCACCGGCACTCCCAACCGCTGCGATCCCATTTCCAGCAGGACTCGCCGAGCCTCGGCAGCTACGCGCCGCATGGGCCAGCCATCCGTCTGGATCGCATCCGAGCCGCCCGAACCGCCCTGATCGACGGTGACATCGGTGCTGCCCATGATGAGACTGGTTTTGTCATAGGCGATGTCGAGTTCATCGGACATCATCTGCCGGAAAGACGTCCCGGTGCCCTGGCCACAGTCTGTCTTCCCGACATAGAAAGTAGCGGTGTTGTCCTGATGAACGACGATCCACGAATCCAATTGCCGGAAGTTGGGGTCGGGATACGGACCAACAGCCTGCGGGGCTCCGGTCTGCCCACTTGCAGGTGTTTGCGCCGCCGCAGATGTGACCAGCGGTCCCACGCTCACGACCAGCATGCCCGCGCTCTGGAGGAAGTTTCTGCGCGATAACACTTCTTCGATCTGTTTCGGAATTTTCGTAAAGGGTGTCATGCGACCACCTCCTTGGCCACAGTTGGGCCGTCAGCGATCATTTTCTTCTGGGCAACCTTGATGGCCGCTTGAATACGGTAATACGTCATGCAGCGGCACAGAGTCCGGGCCATTCCTTCGCGGATTTGGGCGTCCGTCGCATTGGGATTCTTGTCCAGCAGCGCCTTGGCGGTCATGATCTGGCCGTTCTGACAGAAGCCGCACTGCGGAACTTGGTGTTCGATCCAGGCCTGCTGTATAGGGTGTAGAACACCGTTCTTAGCCAGTCCTTCGAGCGTGGTGATTTCGCTCTTCACGCTGGAAGTCGGGGTAATGCATGACCGGGTCGCCACGCCGTTGATGAGCACCGTGCAGGCTCCGCACTGGCCAAGTCCGCAACCGAAACGCGGACCTTGCAAGCCGAGATCGTTACGCAGGATATATAGAAGCGGAGTAGAAGGATCGATATCCAACGTGTGCGTCCCGCCGTTCACTTTCAGCGTTATCTTGCTCATTCTCGATTCTCCTTACCGAATTGCGCTGGCGAGCACTGACGGGGTGATTTTACCAGATGCTTGAGACCCGACCACTGACGCTGACGTAAGAAAGTCTTGACCGCCGGCGATGAAATATGCATACTAAATACATAGTTTGCTCAGGTAGGTTCAATTCATTCCAAAGGAAAATACATGCGAAGATTCGTGTCGGCTGTTTTTGTTGCGTCCCTGCTGGTTGGTGGGACATCAGTTCAAAAGGCGAACGCGGAGACGTCTCTTTATGACCGGCTCGGTGGACAGCCCGCAATAGAGGCTGTCGCAAACGGCCTTGTGGATCGCATCCTGGCGGATGGCCGGGTAAATAAATGGTTCGCTCACGCGGGTGCCACTAAAGAGAATACGGCAAGTTATAAGGCCAAGCTGGCCATCTTCCTCTGTGCTGGTCTCGGTGGTCCTTGTAAGTACACCGGTCCCGATATGGTTGCCGCGCACAAAGGCCGAGCCGTCACCAGCGACGCCTTCGATGCGGTGGCACAGGATCTAGTCGCGCAGTTAGGCCAGCTGAAGGTGCCTGAAAAAGAGAAGGGCGAAGTGATGACCATTGTTGGCTCGTTGAAGCCTTCCATCGTCCAAAGCCCGTCTTCCCCGAGTAAGTAGTTTTCGAAGCGGCGGTACCATGAGATACGCCAAGTGAACCTCACGCTTCATGCAGATTACTCCCTGCGGATCTTGTTGTACCTTAGCGAGCATCGGGATCGCCCGGTCTCGACTCATGAAATCAGTGAAGCTTACGGGATCTCTCGAAATCACCCGGTTC